>Ga0187766_10001251_pt1 | contig 14849 bp, 16 predicted proteins | sample 0216_QUI02_MP05__4_FD_132971 | JGI IMG/M metagenome (GOLD analysis project Ga0187766, IMG submission 132971) | Tropical peat soil microbial communities from peatlands in Department of Meta, Colombia - 0216_QUI02_MP05_20_MG | ecosystem: Environmental > Terrestrial > Soil > Wetlands > Peat ... | reverse complement strand
GTTCGGCGCTCAGCTGCGCGCGATCCTGCGCGTCGCGGCCCAGCATCCGCTCAAGGTGATGTTCCCGATGGTGGCCGCTTCGGCCGAGCTGGACACCGCCCTGGCCGCGGTCGCGCAGGCACGCGCAGTGACGGGCATCGACGCACCGCTCGAGGTCGGAATCATGGTCGAGGTGCCGTCCGCGGCCCTGCTGTCCGAGCGGCTGGCGCGCCAAGCAGACTTCTTCTCGATCGGCACCAATGATCTGTCCCAATACACGATGGCCGCCGAGCGCGGCAACGAGCTCGTGGGCGAGCTGCTCGCGGGCCCGCAGCCGGCCGTGCTGGCGCTCGTGCAGGCGACGGTTGTGGGCGCCCGGTCGCACGGCCGCTGGGTTGGCGTATGTGGCGAGCTCGCGGGTGACCCCGCCGCGGCGCTGCTACTCGTCGGGCTCGGCGTCAGGGAGCTGAGCATGGCGCCTGGGCTCGTGGCGGAGGTGAAGGAGGCGCTGCGATCGGTAACGCTCGCCGACGCCGCCGCCGCCGCGAAGCGCGCGCTCAGCGCGCGCGACGCGGTCCAGGCGCGCGCAGCTGCGGCCGAGCTGTTGTAGAAAGCGGGGGGAAAATCGGTTGGTACGATCGAAGCCACTGTGGAGGCCGGCGCCCTCAACGCAGCGAGGACTCGAAGCGTGCGAGCCAGCGCCCTGATCCTTGCCGGCACCTGTATCCGGATCGTCGCGACACCGGTGGTGATGGGACTCGTGCTCAGCCGCTCCTACACGGCCGCCGCGATCGTGTTCGCGGCCGCGTCGGCGACCGACTGGTTCGACGGGCGGCTCGCGCGGCGGTGGAACGTGAGCTCTCGGCTGGGCTCGTTCCTCGACACGACCGCCGACAAGCTGCTGGTCAGCGGCGCGCTGCTCGCGCTCGTCGCGGTGGGCCGCGCCTCGCCGTGGTTGTCGTTGGTGATCATCGGACGCGAGCTGAGCGTGCTCGGCCTGCGTGCCGCGGTGGCCTCCCAGGGGCTTCACCTGGAAGCCTCGCTGCTCGGCAAGTGGAAGGCCACCGTGCAATTCCTCGCGCTGATAGTCGTGATGCTCCGTCCCGATGTCATGTTCCTGGGCGCTTTCCTCGACCAGTGGCTGCTCGTGGTCGCGGCGCTGGTGACGGTCTGGTCGGGGGTCGACTACTTCATACGCTTCTCCTCCGCGCTCACCGCCCGGACGTGAGCCCCCGCGCGCGGACGTGAGCCCAAGCAGGCGGACTTGAGCCCGGTCTTCGTCACGGGCGGCAGCGGCGTCGTCGGCCGCGCGTTGGTGGCGCGCTTGGCGGCGCGCGGCGACGAGGTCGTCGCGCTGGCTCGATCGGCGGACGCCGAGCGCGTGCTGAGCGGACTCGGAGCGCGGGTGGCGCGCGGGGAGCTGCTCGACGAGGCTGCCCTGTCGCGCTCGATGCGTGGCTGCTCGATCGCGTTCAACGTCGCGGGCGTCAACGCGCTGTGCGTCGATGACCACGGCGCGATGGAGCGCGCGAACGTGGACGGGCCACCGACGGTCGTGCGCGCCGCGGCCGGCGCCGGCGTGCCGCGCATCGTGCACACCTCCTCGGCGGGGACGATCGGCGAGCCGCCCGGGACGGTGGGCCGCGAGGACACGCCTCACCGTGGCTGGTACCTGTCGAGGTATGAGCGATCGAAGACCGAGGGCGAGCGTGCCGTGTTCGCGGCCGGCCGCGAGCGGGGGGTCGACGTGGTGTGCGTGAACCCGAGCTCGGTCCAAGGGCCGGGGCGCGCGAGCGGCACCGCGCGGCTGCTGCTCGCGTTCCTCGACGGTCGGCTGAGGGCGTTCGTGCAAACGCACGTGTCGCTGATCGATATCGATGACTGCGCCGAGGGGCATCTGCTGGCTGCGCAGCGCGGTGCCGCCGGCGAGCGCTACCTGCTGAGCGGGATGACGCTGACGGTCAGCGACGCGCTCGCGCTCGCGGCGGAGGTGGCCGGCGTGCACCGCCGGCCCCGGCTCGTGCCGCGGCCCGCGGCGATCGCCGCAGCGTACGTCGTCGAGCACGCCTTCCGGCTCGCGCGCCGCCGGCCGCCGGTCTGTGGCGAGATGATGCGCACGCTGTTGCACGGACACCGCTACGACGCCTCGCGCTCCGAAACCGAGCTGGGCATGCGCTACACGAGCCCGCAGGAGAGCCTGCGCCGGACCGTGGATTGGGCGCGCCAGGAGGGCCTGGTCAGGTAGCGAACGCGTGAACGAGGGCCGAGCCGGCCCCGTATCGTCACGGGCGTTGGGAGATTAACCCGCAAACACGGACCGTTACATCCCGATTCCTCCTCCTCGCGTCGAGCGAGCGGTCGCGGCCAGCGCTCGCCGCTTGCGTGTATGGTCGGGCCCATGCCCGACGCTATGCCCACCCCCGAGCAGCCCGTGATCGGGATCTGCGCCGTGCGCGAGCGCGCCCGCTGGAGCTACTGGGACCGGACGGCGCACCTGGTCGCCGACTCGTACGTGGCGTCGGTCCAGCGCACCGGCGCGATCGCCGTGCTGCTGCCGATCGACGTGCGCGCGCCGCGCTCGCTGCTCGAGCGGATCGACGGGCTGATGCTGATCGGCGGCGCCGACGTCGATCCCGGCTCGTACGGCGCCAAGCGCGAGCGCGCGACCGGGACGACCCACCCGAAGCGCGACCGGTTCGAGCGCGCGCTGCTGCATGCAGCGCTCGAGCGCAGGCAGCCCGTGCTCGGGATCTGCCGCGGCATGCAGCTCCTCAACGTGGCGTTCGGCGGCACGCTCGAGCAGGACCTGGTGGCCGACGACGGCAGCAATCCGCACCGGCGCGTGGTCGGGAGCTTCGACGGGACCGACCACGCGGTCGCGCTCGTGCGCGGGTCGCTCGCCGCCCGGGCGGTCGGTGAGGAGGTCCATACCGCACGCTGCCACCACCATCAGGCCGTGCTGCGGCTCGGCGACGGACTCGTGGTCAGCGGCAGAGCCACCGACGGCGTCGTCGAGGCGATCGAGACCGTGGACGGCGGCTGGGTGCTCGGCGTCCAGTGGCACCCCGAGGCGGACGATCGCAGCCACCTGTTTGCGGCGCTGCGCCAGGCCGCGCTCGCCTACGCCGCCGGCTAGACCTTGGGGGTCAAGACTCCGATGGAATCGTCGTCACCCACGCCGGGCTGGGCGGCGCACCTGCCCGCGGGAGTCACGCGCGAGAAGCTCGATCTGCTCGCGGACCGCACCCTGCCGGGGCGCTGGGCGCGCCGCTGGGGCGAGCGGCTGCGATCGCCCCAGCTGCAGGACGTGGACGGCGCCTGGATCAACAGCGACGAGCTCGAGGAGCGCACACGCCTCGCGGCGCAGGCTTTGCTTGCGAGCGGGCTCGCACAGGGGGACCGGTTACTGATCTCGGCGGCGACCTCGGCGGCCTTTGTGATCGCGTATGTCGCCGCGCTTCGGGCGGGACTGGTGGTGGTCCCGGTCAACACGGCCTACACGAGCGCCGAGCTGATGCGGATCGTGGTCGGCGCGCGTCCCGCGGGCGCGGTGCTCGACAGCTCCGAACGAGCGGCCTGGATTCACGCGGCGTCGCGCGGATCGACCGCCGTGTTCGATCTCGATCTCGGTGGGCTGACGGCTCCGGATCGCGCGGCGAAGATCGATCGCGTCGACAGTGCCGATCCCGCCTTGCTGCTCTACACGTCGGGTACGACCGGCGAGCCGAAAGGTGCGCTGCTCACGCACGGGAACCTGCTCGCGGGGGCGACCGCGGTGAACCTCGCGTGGCGCTGGCGCGAGGACGATGTCCTGCTACTGGCGCTGCCGCTGTTTCACCTGCACGGTCTCGGCGTCGGCATCAACGGCAGCCTGTGCGCGGGCTCGAGCATCGTGCTGCGGCCCGGGTTCGAAGCGGACGACGTCGCGCGCCGCTGCACGGCGGGCATCTCGATGTTCTTCGGCGTTCCCACGATGTATCAGCGCCTCGCCTCATCGGGAGGCGCCGCCGCGCTGGCGCCGCTGCGCCTGCTCGTGTGTGGCTCCGCGCCGCTGCCCGCCGCGCTCGCGAACGAGATCGCCGTCACATGCGGGCAGATCCCGCTCGAGCGCTACGGGATGACGGAGACCGTGATGCTGACCTCGAATCCATACGACGGCCCGCGCAAGCCGGGAACGGTCGGCTTTGCGCTTCCTGGCGTCGAGTTGCGGCTCGCCCGGCCGGCCCCCGGCTCTGGCTCGCACCCCGGTGCGGGATCCGATTCGGGCTCGGGATCCGGTTCGGCCCACGGGGAGGTGCAGGTCCGCGGCCCGAGCGTGATCGGCGGCTACTACGAGCGTCCCGACGCGACCGCTGAGGCGTTCACCGCCGACGGTTGGTTCCGCACCGGCGATTTGGGGCAGTTCGACGAGGGCGGCTACCTACGCCTCGTCGGTCGCAGCAAGGAGTTGATCATCACCGGCGGCTACAACGTCCATCCGCGCGAGGTCGAGGAGGCGCTGGCGACGCACGCAGACGTGCGCGAGGTTGCCGTTGTCGGCCGCCCCAGCGAGGCTTGGGGCGAGGAGGTGACCGCGGTTGTGGTCGCCGAGCGCCCGGTCTCGGCGGAGCAGCTTCGGGCGCACGCCGGACGCGTCCTCGCCCCGTACAAGGTGCCCAAGCGGATCGAGTTCACCGCCCAGCTGCCGCGAAACGCGATGGGGAAGGTGATCCGAACCGAGCTCTAGGTTCGACAAGCCCGTCAGATCCCCGACAGCGGGTGCGGCGGTGGCTGACCACGCGGCGGCGGGTCGTCGGCGAGGAGCTGCGCGATCGTGACCAACCGGTAGCCCCGCGCTCGGAGGAGCTTGATGATGCGAGGCAGCGCGGCGACGGTCTCCGAGCGATTGCCGCCGCCGTCGTGCATCAGGATGACCGCGCCGGGACGGGCGCCGCTGACGGCCGTGTAGACGATCTTGCTCACCCCCGGGCGGATGTAGTCGCTGGTGTCCACGCTCCACAGCACCATCAGCATCCGCTCGGCGCGGAGGATCGCGAGCGTGGCGGGATTGAACGCGCCGTAGGGAGGGCGCCACAGTCGCGGGTACGGTCCCCCGGCCCGCACGATGTTGTTGGCGGCGTCGGCGATCTGGGCCTCCTGCTCGGTCGGCGAGAGCTCCGGCATGAACGGGTGGGTCTCGGTGTGGTCCCCGATCTCGAAGCCTCCGCGGGCCTCGGCCGCGACCAACCGCGGATAGCGGCGTGCCCACCTTCCAATGACGAAGAAGGTCGCCGGCGTGTGCGTCGCCCTCAGGACGCGAAGGATCGCCGCGGTGTAGGGCCCCGGCCCGTCGTCGAACGTCAATGCCAGGTCACGGCGACGGTCACCAGCCAGCGCGAGGTAGGAGGTGTACCGGAGGACGGCGTCGACCGACGGCTGGTCGACTGGAGCGGCCAGCTGGCCCACCGGGTAGGGAGCCGATGCCCCCAAGGAGCGGGAGGGTGTTGCCCCGTTGGCCCCGAGGGCGGCGGAGTGACCAGCGCGGGCGCCGGAGTGCCCGTGCGCGACGATCAGCACGAGGGCCACCAGGACGAGCACTCCGGCTGCCGCGAGCATCCGCCACGCACGCCGCCGCAGGCGCCGGCGACGGTGCCACGCCGCCTGCCCGGAGCTCAGCTCTCTGCGCGCGCGCGGCGGCACGAACGAGTGACGCCGCAGTCGAGCTGGCCCGCGGTTACGCCCCACGCTCAACGGTCGCGTCCCCGATTGGTCGTTGCATCCACGTGAGTACCCCGTGGCTCGCTTGATGCTTGATGTTTGTTTGCAAACCCGAGGCGTGCGCCGAGATTCGCGACGAATCTACCGCACGCATCCGACGGATAACGCGAGCAGCGCTGCATCTCCGGGCATCGTCTCAAGCAGGTCGCGGCGGACGCTGATCCTCTGGGGAGGACCTTGGCCGCACACGCGGAGCAACGTAGCTTTCGGTTTACGTTGGTTAGGTTTCCGCGAGTCGGCTCAGAAGCGCGACCGCGTGCTGGACCAGCGCCCGTTCGTCGGTGGTGAGCTCGTCGCGAATCGCGCGTGCCAGCCACCCCTCGCGCTGGCTTCGATCGGCCTCGAGCGTGGCGCGGCCCTCATCCGTCAGCTCGACGAGCGCGCGGCGGCGATCGTCGGGGTCCGGTCGCCGCGCCACGAGCGCGGCTGCTTCGAGCTCGCCGACCGTCTGCGCCATCGACTGCGGGCGGACCCGCTCCACGAGCGCGAGGTCACTGACGCTCTGGGGGCCCTCGCGGTCCAGCCGTCCGAGCACGGCTCCTTGCGAGAGCGAGAAGCGATGCTCGGCCCGCAGCCGGCGGACGAGTTGTCCGATCACAACGCGCAGCTCGCTCGCCAACAGCACCGGATCGGTCGCGTCGGTCGTCCAGGTTCCCGACACCACGGGATCGGTCGGGTTGATCATGCTCGCTCCGGGCCCCCCGGATTGGTCGCGTCGGTCGTCATCGTGTCGGACAAGAACAGGTAAACTGTACAGGTTACCTGTATAATATCGCGCAGTGAACGATCGCTACAAGTGGATTGCGCTGTCGAATACGACACTCGCGGTGCTGCTTGCGACGCTCGACGTCTCGATCACGCTGATCGCGATGCCGGACATCTTTCGCGGGATCCATCTCGACCCGCTCGTGCCGGCGAACAGCTTCTACCTGCTGTGGATGATCCTCGGCTACATGGTCGTGGGCAGCGTGCTGATCGTCAGCCTCGGCCGGCTCGGCGACATCTTCGGCAGGGTACGGATCTACAACCTGGGGTTCGTGATCTACACCGTCGCGTCACTGCTGCTGACCGCCGATTGGCTGACGGGTCGAGCCGGAGCCACGTACCTGATCGTGTTCCGGATCGTGCAGGGCGTTGGCGGGGCGTGCCTGATGGCCAACGCCGCGGCGATCATCACCGACGCCTTCCCGCTGAACGAGCGCGGAATGGCGCTGGGGATCAACAACATCGTCGGCGTGAGCGGGATGTTCATCGGGCTCGTGCTCGGCGGCCTGCTGGCCCCGGTGAGCTGGCGGCTCGTGTTCCTGATCTCGGTCCCGGTCGGGTTGTTCGGGACGGTGTGGGCCTACCTCAAGCTCGAGGAGCGCGGCGAGCCGAGGCGCCGGCCGATCGACTGGTGGGGTAACACGACGTTTGCGCTCGGGCTCGTCTGCCTGATGGTCGCGGTCACGTACGGGATCCGTCCGTACGGCACGCACGCCACCGGCTGGACGAGTCCGAGAGTGATCGGGCTGCTGGCCGGCGGCGTCGCGTCCCTGGCGGGGTTCACGATGATCGAGCGGCACGTCAACGATCCGATGTTTCGCCTGCCGCTGTTCCGGATCCGCGCGTTCACGTTCGGCACGCTGTCGACCTTCCTCTCGGCGGTCGCGAGGGGTGGTCTGATGTTCATGATGATCATCTGGTTGCAGGGCATCTGGCTGCCCTTGCACGGCTATGCCTTCGCGAGGACACCGCTGTGGGCGGGGATCTACATGCTTCCGCTCACCGTCGGAATGCTCCTCGCCGGGCCGATGTCGGGCTATCTCTCCGATCGCTTCGGCGCGCGTCCGTTTGCGACCGGCGGAATGATCGGCGCCGCGATCAGCTTCGCGCTGCTGGCCCTGTTGCCGACGGACTTCTCGTACATCGCGTTCGCGCTGGTGCTCGCGCTCAACGGGATCTCGATGGGAATGTTCGCTTCCCCGAATCGCGCAGGGGTGATGAACAGCCTGCCCCGCGCCGACCGCGGCGCCGGCGGGGGCATGAACCAGACCTTCCAGAACTCCGCGCAGGTGGTCTCGATCGGGATCTTCTTCACGCTGATGATCGCGGGGCTCTCGACCACCTTGCCGCACGCGATGAGCACCGGCCTGGAAGCGCACGGCGTGAACGCTGTCACGGCCGAGCGCGTCGCGCACCTTCCACCGGTGTCGATCCTGTTCGCCGCGTTCCTCGGCTACAACCCGCTCGAGCATCTGCTCGGGGCGAACGCGCTGGCCGGCATCGGAAGCCACAGCGCGGCGATCATCACCGGTCGCTCGTTCTTCCCGGAGCTGATCTCGGAGCCGTTCCGGGCCGGTCTGCACGAGACCTTCACGTTTGCGATCGTCGCCTGCCTGGTCGCCGCGGCTGCCTCGGCGCTGCGCGGCGGCACCTACCACGCCGACGATCAGCCCGGGCCTCAGCCGGTGAGCGCGGCGCACGCACCGCGGCGCCGGCGAGCCCCGCGCGCGACACAGCGCGTCGGTTGACGCACACAGCGCGTCAGTTGACGCACACGATGCACCGCACCGCACCGGTGCCGCGCGTAGGATCGACCCGATGGACCTGCCGCCCGGACCGCGTGCCCCCGCCCTCTGGCAGACGGTGGCATGGATGAGCCGCCCGGGAGCGTTTCTGACCCGCATCCACGGTCGCTACGGGGACCCGGTGACGATTCGCACCTATTGGACCGACGAGCCGATGGTGCTGTTCTCGGCGCCCGATGCGGTGCGCGAGATCTTTCGCCTCGATCCGGCGATCGCGCCCGCCGGGCAGAGCTGGGAGTTCCTGCGCCCGTTCGCCGGGCCCGACTCGATCCTGCTGCTCGACGGAGAAATGCACCTGCGCGAGCGGCGCCTGATGCAGGCGCCGTTTCACGGGGAGCGCATGCGGGCCTTCACGCCGATCGTCGCCGAGCTCGCCCGCCGCGAGCTGAGCACGTGGAGCGGCCGGGTGATCGCGCTCGAGCGGATGCGTCGGCTGACGATCGAGATCATCCTGCGCGTCGTGTTCGGCGCTCGCAGCGAGCAGGAGGTCGGGCAGTTGCGGGATGCGATCGAGGGGACGCTCGCGGGCGTGCGCTCGCCGTCGCAGGTACTCGCGATGGCGCTCGTGCGACGCGACCTCGGCCGCCGCAGCCCGTGGGGTCGCTTTCGCGTCGCGGTCGAGCGGTTCGACGCGCTGCTGCTCGAGATCGTCGCGCGGCGACGCGCCGAGCAGCTCGGCGGCGGGCGCGCGGGCGACTCGGTGCTGGCGCTGCTGCTCGAGCAACGCGAGGAGCAGGGCAACGCACCGACGGACCGACATCTGCGCGATCAGCTCGTCGCGTTGCTCGTCGGCGGCCACGACAGCTCGGCGGCCTCGCTCGCGTGGGCGTTCGAGCGGCTGGCGCGTCACCCCGCCGTGCACGCGCGCCTGCGCGAGGGCGACCCGGCCTACCTCGACGCGATCGTCAAGGAGGTGCTGCGCGTGCGGCCGGCCCTGACGATCGCGCCGCGCCGTCTGCTCGAACCCGTGCGGATCGCGGGACGGGCGCTGCCCGCAGGCGTCCACGTCGCGGCCTGCCTGTGGCTCGCCCAACGGCGGGAGGATCTCTGGCCCCAGGCGGGCGCGTTCCGGCCGGAGCGGTGGCTAGAAGGCGGCGCGCCAACCGCCGTGTCGTGGATCCCCTTCGGGGGAGGGGTGCGCCGCTGCGCCGGCGCGCCGTTCGCCGAGATGGAGATGCGCGAGGTGCTGCGCGCCGCCGCCGACCTGACGATCCGGCCGGTCCGTCCCGAGGGCGAGCGCGCGCGCCGGAGCATGCTGGTCGTCGTTCCGCACCGTGGCGGCGAGCTGCTGATCGGGTGATCGCGCTGTCCGAGTGCCAAGCGATTTCCGGTCCGATCAGCAAGGACACGGTGCTGTGCATTTCGCTCGCCGCGCGGCCGACGAACATCGGCACGCGGTTTCACAATTACCTGTACGGGGAGCTGGGCCTCGACTACATCTACAAGGCGTTTACGACAACCGACCTCGAAGGCGCGATCCGCGGGATCCGGGCGCTCGGCATCCGCGGGTGCGGTGTGTCGATGCCGTTCAAGGAGGCGTGCATCGAGTACGTCGACGTGATGGACGACTCGGCGCGCGCGATCCAGTCCGTGAACACGATCGTCAACTCCGAAGGCGTGCTGCGCGCCTACAACACTGACTACATCGCGGTGCGACGCCTGTTCGCCGACCACGGCGTCTCGGCGAGCACCCCGTTCGCGGTGTACGGAAGCGGGGGGATGGCGAAGGCGGTGGTCGCGGCGCTCCGGGACTCCGGCTTCCGTGCCGGCGTGGTGATCGCGCGCAACGAGCGGACGGGCCGCGAGCTGGCGCGGCGCTACGGATACACCTGGCAGCCCGTGCTCGGCGAGAGCCGGCCGCGGCTGCTGCTCAACGCAACTCCGGTGGGGATGGCCGGCGGGCCGGCGGCCGGCGATCTTGCGTTTCCCGCCGAGGCCGTCGAGGCGGCCGATACGGTGTTCGACGTCGTGGCAATGCCGGCGCGCACCCCGCTGGTTCGTCTGGCCCGGGACCTCGGCAAGAGCGTGATCACCGGCGCCGAGGTGATCAAGCTCCAGGCGCTCGAGCAGTTCGCCCTCTACACCAGCGTGCGGCCGAAAGACGAGCTCGCGCAGCGGGCCTCGGAGCTCTCGCGCGCGGATTAAAGGGCCCCCGCAAAAATTATTGACGATTTGACGGCGTCTGCTCGGGCTGCGGCCCGCTCGGCATCCGGCCTCGCACTATTGGGCCACGCCCGAGTCATCCGGCTGCCCGACGCCACCCACTCGTCCTCAAATACTCCGGGTATTATCGTTCGAGCCGCCGGCGTCAGACACGCCCAGCCACTCGTCAAATTCCGCCACTAATTCTTGCGCGGATCCTCAGCGATCGGGTTGTGCGACGCTTCCCCGATGGAGGTTCTGATCTACGGCGACACGGAGAGATCTCCCGCCTTACGCCACGAGGTGCCGCTGGTGATCGGCGATCCGTTCCTGTACCTCGAGGCGCAGGGGCGGCGGGCGGTTCTGACCAACGCGCTCGAGGACGCCAGGCTCGCTCGCGAGGCGCCGGACCTGGAGCGTCTGCTGGTCGACGCGTTCGGCAGAGACGAGCTGATCGCCGAGGGCCGTTCGACCTTCTCCGTTGAGCTGGAGGTGTGCGTCCGGGCGGTGCAGGCGTTCGGGATCCGCGATGCGGTCGTGCCGCCGGAGTTCCCGCTCGCGCTCGGCGATTGGCTGCGGCAGGCCGGGATCGCGGTCACGCCGGACGAGGCCCTGTTCGCCCGCCGGCGGCGATGCAAGACGGGCGCCGAGACGGCAGGAATCCGGCGCGCCGCCGGCGTCGCGGTGTCGGCGATGGAGGCCGCCGCGAGCATGCTTCGCGACGCGAAGATCCGCGACGGACACCTGTGGCTCGACGGCGAGCTGCTGACCGCCGAGTGGGTTCGGGCTCGCGTGCGCGAGCTGTGCGCGCAGGCCGGGGCGCCCGCTCCCGGGGACATCATGGTCAAGGCGATGGGGGTGGACGCGTCGATCGGCCACGATCCCGGAGTCGGGCCGTTGCCGGCCCACACCCCGATTCTGATCGACCTCTGGCCGCGCGACGAGCGGTCCGGCTGCTGGGCCGACATGACGCGCACGTTCGTCCGCGGCGAGATCAGCGACCGGCTCGCGCAGCTTCATGAGCTCGTCCTGACCGCGCATCGGCGCTCGTGTGCAGCGGCCCGGCCGGGTACCAGAGGCGTCGAGCTGTACCGAATCGCGTCCGATGCGTTCGAGGCGGCGGGACACCCGACCGGACGCACCAAGGCACCCGGCGAGACGCTGCGAGAGGGCTTCTACCACAGCCTCGGGCACGGCGTCGGGCTCGAGGTCCACGAGCCTCCCACCCTCGGCAGAACCGGCGACGAGGAGCTGATCGCCGGCGACGTGATCGCTGTCGAGCCCGGCACGGTCGTCCCCGGGCTCGGCGGCTCGCGCGTCGAGGATCTGCTGATCGTCACCGCGGACGGCAGCGAGAGCCTGACCGCCACGTTCCCCTACGACCTGCCCGTATAGTCGAACACGATGAGACGTGAGGAGCTGCAGGCGCTGCAAGCGCCGCTGAAGCAGCGCTACCGGGAGGACCCCGGGGCCGGGGTGGTCACGCTTCGTGCGCAGGGAGCGCTCGCCGACGGCCGTCGCGTGCTCGGTACAGACCGGGCGCGCGGTCGTCGAGGCGGGATTGCATCCGGCCAGCGGCGGTGACGGCAGCCTCGCGTGCTCGGGCGACATGCTGCTACAGGCGCTCGTCGCCTGCGCGGGGGTCACGCTCAGGGCGGTGGCGGTCAACCGGGGCATCGACCTGGCGGGGGGCCGGGTGATCGCCGAGGGCGAGCTTGATTTTCGCGGGACGATGGCCGTCGATCGCGAGGCGCAGGTTGGGTTCCGCGCGATCCGTCTGCACTTCGAGCTGGAGCCGGAGAGCGGCGGCGACGACATCGACACGCTGCTCGCGCTGACCGAGCGCTACTGCGTCGTCTACCAGACGATCGCCCGCGGCGTCCCGGTGGAGATCACCCACGACGGCCCCACGGACGCCGCGAAGCGGCCCCAGCTTCAGCCCCGGTCGCGCGCCTCGTTCTGCCGTCCTGCCGCTCACCCCCGGTAGCGTGCCTCCTCCTCGACCGTCCGCTCAGCGGTCGGCACCGCCTCCAGGCGCGCGTCTGAAATCGGCTTGCCGCTCTCGATCGAGCGTCCGTAGGTGCCCGCCGCAAGTCTCGCCTCGGCGCGCTCAACTGCGGCCAGCTGATCGCGCAGATCCTCGCGGCGGCCCTGATCGACCTCGTCTTGGTAGAGATCTTCGGAGGCGAGGTCGCCGGGCTCCTTGCGCTCATCGCCCTCGAGCGGACCCTCGCGGTCGAGGGCGGCGATTGCGGCCTCGATCCGGGTCCGCTCGCGGGCGAGCAGTTGGCGGGCGCGGTCTGGATCCATCGATCAGATTATCTCGGCTCGAGCGCCGGCTGCCGGTCGCGGTCCGAGCTGTGTCCGGGTGTTGCTGTCGGGCTCGAGCTAAGGGCCTGCGCAAGAATTATTGCCCGCTTTGACGGCGGCTGCTCGGGCCTGCGGCCCGCTCGGCATCCGGCCTCGCATGATTGGGCCGCGCCCGAGTCGTCCGGCTGCCTGATGCCACCGACTCGTCCTCAAATACTCCCGGTATTATCGGCCGAGTGGGCAGCGTCAGACACGCCCAGCCGCTCGTCAAATTCGGACACTGATTCTTGCGCGGACCCTAAGGTCCTGGCATGTGCGCGCTCGTCGCTGTGATCGGAGTGACCGTACTTGTCGCTGCGTGCGGCGGCGGCTCGCGATCGACGCCAAGCGCTTCGCCGACCGCGCCGCCACCATCGGCACCCACGTCTTCGCCGACGGCGGGGGCACGGTCGACGCAGACGGAACGGGCGATCGCAATCCCGTCCATGTCCTGCATCACGACGAACGGGTACGGCGGCCTCGGCGGCAGCGAGGATGCCTTCGACGCCAACAACGACAACAGCACCGGTGCGGCGGGGCCGACCCCGGGCGCCGCGTGGTACCAGGTGGTCGGTACCGCCGGAGGCTGCGTTACCGCGTACTCCGTCCAGGACAGCGCCACGCCGCCGCTCGCCGCCCGCGACATGCTGGTGCTCGTCAGCCGCGGATACCTACCGGGCGATGCCGAGCCAGTTGTGAACACGGGCAGCTGCGAGGTCTGGAAGAGCACGGCCCTCCAGCATGCAGTCGGGGTGCTGTTTGCGAAGGCAACCGCGGTGGCGCAGGCCGGGAGCGTCCCGGGCACCGCCCGGATCGAGTCCACCTCGAGCTCGACTTGCTGAGTCCGCGATACGGCGCGCGGCCGCCGCGCCCAAAGGGTGCTGCATCAGCAACCCACGTCACGAGCGGGCCGCACGACGCGCGCGCGTAGGCGTTGGCGGGCCAGGTGGCGCTCAGCGCATTCGCTCGAGTGGGGCTGGTTCGGGGGTTCGGGGGGCCTCGGCTCCCCCCACAAGCGGGTGCCTTTCGGCCACCGCGTGCGTGATGCCCGTCCGGGCGATCGCTCACGCCCGAGGGCCAAAGGCTGAGAACTGTGACGGACGTCGACGTGAGCGGCCGGCCGGCAGTGCACCGACCGGACCACGGATCAGCTGACTATTTCGACCGCCTTGCTCGGCTCGCGGCGCGCGTTCCTGGCCCTCGTGATCGCCTGTTGTGCGAGCTCCGCATAGTTGCCTCGCTCGACCTGAACCTCGCCATCTGGTGCGACGGCGAGCCAGTCGCCTGGGCCAGCGACCAGATCCCTCTCGCGAGTGCGGATGATGAACAGGTGATCACCGACCAATCGGAATTCGACCCCGTGCCTGTTGAAGAACCCAAGGATCTCCGGGTCGTTGTACTGGTGGATCTGGACCCGAGGAACGACTGTCATCGCTCGCCTCCTACTGTGCGCAAAGCGGCATCGGCGCCAGCATGATTGTTCCGCGTGGCGCTCCCGCCGAACAGCGGGGAGCCTCCCGACTCTTCCTAGGTAATTGCCCGTAGGACGACGATCCCGAGGCGGTCTGATGGGCGCGGGAGCCCGTCTGCGGCCTCTCCGACGAACAAGCACCACCGGCCGACGCGGGCGCGAGCGCCGGACGTCAGGGTGAGCGAGCAGGCGGTTGTGAGGAATGATCGGCGCGGTCGTGCTCACGGCCGTCTGCGCGATGTGGCTGCACGCCAGGCGTCGTGCCGACTACGCTTGGCTCGGCACGCTGCCAGCCCGAGCCCTCTTGAAGCCACAACGCGACGACCAGGCGATGAACGCGACGACCAGGCGATGATCGGAGACGTCCAGGGGAGGATCGGAGACGTCCGCGCCGACCTGGCCGAGCGCGTCGGGAGTGAGCTGTTCTGCTCGGACTGGGTCGAGATCCCGCTCGAGCGCGAGCTGGCCTTCCAGTCGGCGACATGACAGCGGTCATCGCAGTACGCGATCCCGTCTATCACGAGGTCGGACACGCGTTCGTCACACTGCGCCACGGCGCGCGCAGCGAGCCGGCCGAACTC
>Ga0187766_10001250_pt1 | contig 14849 bp, 14 predicted proteins | sample 0216_QUI02_MP05__4_FD_132971 | JGI IMG/M metagenome (GOLD analysis project Ga0187766, IMG submission 132971) | Tropical peat soil microbial communities from peatlands in Department of Meta, Colombia - 0216_QUI02_MP05_20_MG | ecosystem: Environmental > Terrestrial > Soil > Wetlands > Peat ... | reverse complement strand
GTTCGACGGGATGTAGTTCGCGCCGACCGGCCAACCCTGGGCTTGATACCAACGGTTGGCACGGTCAGGCGACCACCGGCTTGATTCCGCCCGGCTTGGTATGGCAGAGGCGCGGGGTGCTTGGACCAGTGCAGTGCCTCCTACCAGCAGCAGCGGTAACTTCAGGACCGTTCGACGGCGCACGAAGTGACCATAAGTTGCCCGGGGCGAAGTCCCCGGTATTTGCTTGTCGGTCGCGCTAGTTTGTTGTGGGAATTGTTACCCCGCCGTCACCGGGCAGGATTCAGCGGACTCGCTCGGCGGCGCGCCCATCGTGGGCGGGCAGCTATTTTAGTGCCTGATCGAGATCCGCGATCAGGTCCTCGGTGCTTTCCAGGCCGACGGAAATGCGGACCACGTTGTCGCCCAGCCCGATCGCGGCGCGCCCCTCCGGGCCCATCGCCCGGTGTGTCGTGGTCGCGGGGTGGGTGATGAGCGATTTGGCGTCCCCGAGGTTGTTGGAGATATCGATCAGCCGCAGCCTGTCCAGCACCTCGAACGCCCGTTGCTTGGCGGCGCTTTCCGGCGCCTCGAGCGCGAAAGTGACGACCGTCCCGCCCCCGGACATCTGACGCTTGGCCAGGTCATACTGCGGGTGCGACACCAGGTACGGGTAGCGCACCCAGCGCACCGCCGGGTGCCCCTCCAGGAACTCGGCCACCCGCTGCGCCGAGTAGCTGCTGTGCTCGACCCGAATCGCCAGCGTTTCAAGGCCTTTGAGCAGGATCCAGGCGTTGAAGGCGCTGATCGCCGGGCCGGTGTGCCGCATCAGCTTCTGCACCGGACCGTCGATGTACTCCTTGTCGCCGAGGATGGCCCCGCCCAGCACTCGTCCCTGTCCGTCAAGGTGCTTGGTGCCGGAGTACACCACCACGTCGACGCCGAGCGGAAAGCCCTGCTGTAGCAGTGGTGTGGCAAAGACGTTGTCCAACACCACTTTTGCGCCAGCGGCATGCGCCAACTCGGTCACCGCGGCGATGTCGACCAGCGACTGCATCGGATTCGACGGCGTCTCGAAGAACACCGCCTGGGTGGGCACCGAGAGCGCCTTTTCCCATTGGCCAAGGTCGTCGCCGTCGACGAAGACGGTCTCCACTCCCCAGCGCGGCAGGATCTCGTTGCATACCACGAAGCACGACCCGAACAGGCTGCGCGCCGAGACCAGCCGGTCACCGGCGCCGAGCAGCGCCCCCAGCGAGACGAACACCGCCGCCATCCCGCTCGCGGTGGCGAATGCCGCCGGGGCGCCCTCCATCAGCCGCAATCGTTCCTCGAACATGGTGATGGTCGGGTTGCCGTAGCGCGAGTACACGTAGCGGTCCACCTCGCCAGCGAACGCCTGCTCCGCGTCGGCCGCGGACTCGTAGACATAGCCGGACGTCAGATACATCGCCTCGGCGGTCTCTTCGAAGCCGGACCGCATTAACCCGCCGCGCACCCCGATAGTGGCCGGGCTCACGCCGTCGGGCAGCGGCGTCGGCGTGCGGATCGAACGCTCGTCGGTCATGACTGCTTCCAGGGCAGCCCGACCGCCCGCCACCCGGTTGCGCCGCGATGACCGGCGGCGTCGAGATGTCCCTCGAAACCGTCCAGCACGTTGTAGGCCGGACTGACACCGGCCTCGGTGGCGGCCTCGGCGGCGCCGATCGAGCGGTTACCCGAGCGGCAGATGAAGACCACCGGCCGGTCTTCACCCGCCGCAACCCAGTCCAACAACTCGGCGACGAAGTTTTCGTTGCGCTTGCCGTCGACCGTGTTCCACTCGATGTACACGACGTCACGGCCAAGGCCGGACAGGTCGGGCACGCCGACGAAGCGCCATTCGGCGTCGGTGCGCACGTCGACCAGCACCGCCTGGGGGTTGTCGCTGAGCAGCTTCCAGGCCTGCTGCGGGGTGATATCGCCTGCGTAACTCATTCGCCTGAGTCTCGCATATGTCGCTGGCCCCCTCGCTCACGGCCGCCACAGCCGGCGCAGCGCGGCCGCGACCTGCCCGGCGCGGTCGCGTGCGGCCTTCAAATCGGGTGCGGTCGCCAGCGCGACGCCCAGCCTGCGCGGCCGGTCGGGCTCGAGATGTCTGAACACCCGGACGTCGCTTTCGGGCACACCGAGCGCATCAACCAAGGCGCTGGCGGCACCCGGCTTGGTGCCGAGTGCCGCGTCAGCCGCTTCACCACCGGGACAGATCACCTGCGCGGCGCCCGGCGAGATCATGATGGTGTCCACCGCCAGGCCGAGAACCGCCCGGGCCGCCAGCTCGAACTCAGAAAGCCGCTGGGTGCGCAACGTCACCAGGCCGCTCTCGTACGGGCGTGCGGTGACATCGGAGAAGTACACCTCGTCACCGCGGACCATCAATTCGACACCGAAGACGCCCCGCCCGCCGAGCGCCTTGACGATACGCGCGGCGATCGACTTGGCTGCGTCCAGCGCGGCCGCGCTCATCTGTTGCGGCTGCCAGGATTCCAGCGTGTCACCGCCGACGTCGCCGTGCCCGATGGGTGCACAGAACTCGATCACTGACCCTGCCGGACCATAGCTGCGCACGGTGAGCAGTGTGACGTGAAAGTCGATCTCGACCACGGTCTCGGCCAGCACCCGGGTGGGTGCGCCCGGGCCACTGGCGGCCACCGCGCGCTGCCAGGCCGGCTCGATGTCGTTGGGCCGCACCATCACCGACTGTCCCTGACCGGCTGTCACCGCAACCGGCTGTACCCGCAGCGGGAACCCGGCGTGGGCGGCCACCGCCCTGAGTTCGTCGAGCGATCCGGCGAACCAGAACGGCGCGGTCGGCAGCCCGAGCTCGTCGGCGGCCAGCCGCCGCAGGCCCTCGCGGTCAGCGGTGAGCCGGACGCTGCGGGCGCCGGGAACCAGCTCGGCGAATCCGGTTTCGGCAGCGGCGTTCAGAGCATCGGCGGCAACCGCGTCGGTCACGGTCACCACGAAATTCGGTTGCAGGCGCCCGATCATCGCCGCCAACTCGTCTCTGTTGGTCATGTCGACCACCACCGCCTGGTCGGCTATCCCGTGCGCGGGTGCGTCCGCAGACCGCTCGACGGCGATCACTTCGGCACCGAGGCGCTGAAAGGCGATCACCAGCTCGCGGCTCAACTCTCCCGACCCGAGCAGCATCACCCGGGTCCGGTGCCCGGCTTCCTCGTCGTTCGGCTCATCCGGAGGCTGCTGACTTGCGGCTATTTTCGTCGTTTCAGTCTTGTCGCGATCTGGCGGGCGCTCGTGCTTGCGCGGGTGCTCGTGCTCTTCTTCGATCGGGCCCTCAGTCACGGGCTCACCCTCCCGTTCATTCATTGCTGTGCGTGCGGAGCCGTTTCATGCCCGCAGCTGGACATCGACATAGCACCACCGCCAGCTCTCGCCGGGTTCGATCGATCGCATCACCGGATGGCCGGATTCGTGAAATGCGCCGCGGTGGCGCCAGCGATTCGCATCACCGTAGGCACCCCCAGTACGGCCCGCATTGTCGCCGCGCGTCCTGCATGCTGCTCAGGATAGGGGGCGGTATCGGCACGAACGGCGAACGGAGGTCTGACCGACCTGGATGCCTCGCTCCGAGACTTAAGCCATTCCCAACCGCGCCGGCGCGTCGTTGTAACGTCTTATGTGTCGCGAACACGCAGCCGGGCTCACGGCTGGCCGGGAAGTAGCCGCACCAGCAGAGCGTGCACCTCGGCCAGCACGGTGCCGTCGTCGTCGACAAGCTCCCCAGAGACGAATGCCTTGCGGCCCTCGGTCGTGTCGACCCGCCCGCGCGCGACCAGCGGGGTGTCGACCGGGGTGACCTTGCGGTAGTCGACCTTGAGGAACGCGGTCCGGCTGATCGGGCGCTCCGCGGCGTGTACCACCATTCCGCACAGCCAGTCGAACACCAGCGGTATCACACCGCCGTGTACCGCCGAGTTGCCGCCCACATAGAAGCGGCTGAACTCCCCGCGCATTTCGACACCGTCGGGGTCGAACTTCGTCATGGTCCACGGCGGCATCAACAGGCTGCCCATGCCAGGCATCGACGGAACCCGTCCGGCGGGAGCACCCCCCTCCGGCACCTGGAACGGGTCGAGCAGCTTCACCAGCTCCTCGGCCCGCTCCGCGGCCTCGTCCCATACGCCGGCTCCTCCCCGGGCCGCTGCACGCCCCGCATCGTCGCCGTCGGCGTCCCATACGCCGGCTCCTCCCCGGGCCGCTGCACGCCCCGCATCGTCGCCGTCGGCGTCCCAGGTATCGTCACCAGGGTCGGTCGACACCGCCAGATCCTGCAGGCGCCGCATCGCGGCGATGAACTTGGCGAAACCCGGACCCGGTTCGGCGGGCTCGTAACGCGGGAACCCGCCGTGATGCTCGTAATCGGGGTCCAGCGACTCCGGCTGATCTGTCATCGGCGCGCCGCCAGGACGTCGCGGCGCACGATGGTCTGATCTCGGCCCGGACCGACGCCGATACACGAAACCTGCGCTCCGGCAAGCTCTTCCAGCCGCAACACGTAGTCACGCGCTTTGGCGGGTAAGTCGTCGAAATACCGCGCACCGGAGATGTCTTCCGACCAGCCGGGCAGGTCCTCGTACACCGGCTCGGCGCGGGCGAGATCGCTTTGCGTCATCGGCATGTCCCTGGTTCGTTTACCGTCGATCGTGTAGCCGACGCACACCGGGACGGTCTGCAGGCTGGAGAGCACGTCGAGCTTGGTCAGGAAGTAGTCGGTGATGCCGTTGACCCGGGTGGCGTAGCGAGCGACAACCGCATCGAACCAGCCGCAGCGCCGACGCCGGCCGGTGGTCACGCCGAACTCACCGCCCGTCTTCGACAGGTATTCCCCGTTCTCGTCGAACAGCTCGGTGGGGAACGGGCCGGAGCCCACCCGCGTGGTGTAGGCCTTGAGGATGCCCAGCACGGTGGTGAACCGGGTCGGACCGATGCCGGAACCGACGGCTGCGCCGCCCGCCGTCGGATTCGACGACGTCACATACGGGTAGGTGCCGTGGTCGACATCGAGCAGGGTGCCCTGCGAGCCCTCCAGCAACACCGTTTCGCCGGCGTCCAGCGCCGCGTTGAGCAGAAGCCCGGTATCGGCGATGCGATGCTTAAATCCCTCGGCCTGCTCCAGCAGTGTCTGGACCACGCGCGCGGGCTCCAGCGCCTTGCGGTTGTAGATCTTGACCAGCACCTGATTCTTGAATTCCAGTGCGGCCTCGATCTTGTGGGTGAGCAGATCGAGGTCGAACACATCGGCGACGCGGATTCCCATGCGGGCGATCTTGTCCTGGTAGCACGGCCCGATGCCGCGGCCGGTGGTGCCGATCTTCTTGTTGCCCATGTAGCGCTCGGTGACCTTGTCGATGGCGACGTGATACGGCATCAGCAGGTGCGCGTCGGCGGAGATCAGCAGCCGGGAGGTGTCGACGCCACGGTCCTGTAAGCCTTGCAGCTCGTCGAGCAGCACGCCCGGGTCGACGACCACGCCGTTGCCGATGACGTTGGTGACTCCCGGCGTCAGCACGCCCGACGGGATGAGATGCAGCGCGAAGTTCTCACCGGTGGGCAAGACGACGGTGTGCCCGGCATTGTTGCCGCCCTGATAGCGCACCACCCACTGCACGCGTCCGCCGAGCAGGTCGGTGGCCTTACCTTTGCCCTCGTCGCCCCATTGGGCGCCGATCAGGACGATTGCCGGCATGGTGTTTCTCCCGTTTATTGTGGTCCAGCCGGTGACCCACAATATCCCAGCGGTTTGGGAGGACCGTCGTGAATGCCGCCGAGAACACGGCCAGCATTGCTGTGCTGCTGTTCGGTGACAAGCACCCCCGCCGACGATGCGGGCCGCGGAGCGGCCCGAGGAAGAGGCGGGCCATCAGGCACCTGCCCCGCCCGTTGACCCGCGTGCCCGTCGTGCGCATCAATACCACGGCCGACATCGACGCCACGATCGGACAGCGCCGGCGGCTGGTGGTGGTCGGCGCCGACGCCGACTTGGCGGCGGTGCTGACCCGGCTGTTGCGCGCCGACCGGCTCGACGTCGAAATCGGCTACGCGCCGCGCCGGCGCACCGCGGCCACCCGGATCTACCGGTTGCCGACCGGGCGCCGAGCGGTGCGGCGGGCACGGCGCGGATTGGCTCGGCGGGTGCCGCTTATCCGTGACGAGACCGGGTCGGCGATCGTCGGGGCGGCCGGCTGGCTGCCGACCGACGACCGACAGCTGCTGCACGGCGAGGCGGTGGTCGACGACGCCGTGCTCTTCGACGGCGATGTCGCAAGCGTGCGCATCGAACCCACCGCCGCGCTGCCAGGGCTGCGGGCCCGGGTGGTGCGAGGCTGGCCGCGCCGCTGGCTCTTCGGGCGGGCGGTGCAGCTGGGCACCACCGGCGCCGTGGTGGTCCGCGACGGTGTGCGCGCCACCCGGCCGGTGCGACGCTCGACCTTCTACCGCAATGTCGAGGGCTGGCTGCTGGTCCGATAGGTTCGTGAGGTGAGCACACATGAGCATTAGGGGCCTGCACGAATCGGTGCGGCCCAGCCCGATCTTTTTGGCAATCGTCGGGTTGACTGCGTTCGGCGTCGTGCTGGCCTGGCTGGCGGGGGCGAGCGTCCGGCCGCTGTCGTATGTCGGAGTGTTCATCTTCGTGATCGCCGGCTGGCTGGTGTCGCTGTGCCTGCACGAGTTCGGCCACGCCGTCACCGCCTGGCGGTTCGGTGACCACGACGTCGCGGTGCGCGGCTACTTGACGCTGGATCCGCGCAAATACAGCCATCCCTTGCTGTCGCTGGGTCTGCCGATGCTGTTCATCGCGCTGGGCGGGATCGGCCTGCCCGGTGCCGCAGTGTATGTGCGGACGTCGTTCATGACGACTGCGCGGCGCACCCTTGTCAGCCTGGCGGGCCCGGCGGCCAACCTGCTGCTGGCGGTAGTGCTGCTGACATTGACCCGGTTCTTCCGCGACCCGGCGCACGCGGTGTTGTGGGCCGGGATGGCGTTCCTGGGTTTCCTTCAGGTCACCGCGGTGGTGCTGAACCTGCTTCCGATCCCGGGCCTGGACGGTTATGGCGCGCTGGAGCCGCACCTCAGTCCGGAGACCCAGCGTGCGCTGGAACCGGCCAAGCAGTTCGGCCTGCTGTTTCTGTTGGTGTTGCTCATCGCTCCGGCACTCAATCGGTGGTTCTTCGGTGTCGTGTTCTGGTTCTTCGAGCTGTCCGGGGTGCCCGCGGCGCTGGCGGTTGCCGGCATGCAACTGACCCGGTTCTGGAGCGCCTGGTCTTGACGCTTGCAATACATGCGTCAACACGCATATATTGCACCCTATGGGCGCGGGTCACCGTCACGTCGACGCCGACGCCCGGGTGTCTCCGGTGATCTCGAAGATGATCACTGCGGCGGCGATCCTGACTGGCTTTTTCGCCGTGGAATTGACCACCGCGTTGCTGATCGGCTCGATCGCGCTGCTGGCGGATGCCGGGCACATGCTGACCGACGTCGTTGCCACGTTCATGGGGCTGGCCGCCGTGGCGCTGGCTCGGCGCGGCAGCTCGTCGCCGGGCCGCACCTACGGCTGGCACCGCGCCGAAGTGTTCACCGCGGTGGCCAACGCGGTGCTGCTGATCGGAGTCGCGGCGTTCATCCTCTACGAAGCGTTCGACCGGCTCACTGACGCTCCGGATGTCCCTGGGATACCGATGATCGTCGTGGCGCTGGTCGGGCTGGCCGCCAACGCCGCCGCGGCGCTGCTGCTGCGGTCACACTCGACGCAGAGCCTGGCCGTCAAAGGCGCCTACATGGAGGTTGTCGCCGACACGGTCGGCACCATCGGCGTCCTGGCGGCCGGGGTGGTCACCGTGACGACGCACTGGCCCTACGCCGACGTCGTCGTCGCCGTTTTCGTCGCGCTGTGGGTGCTGCCGCGCGCATTCTCACTGGCCCGGAGCGCGCTGCGGATCTTGTCCGAATCGTCGCCCAGCCACATCGACATCGAGGAGCTGCGGTCAGCGCTGCGCGCCGTCGACGGCGTGACCGACGTGCACGACCTGCACGTGTGGACGTTGGCGCCCGGTAAGGACATGGTCACCGCGCACCTCGCCAGCCGATGCGACTCGGCGCGGGTGCTCGACGACGCACGCGCGGTGCTGGCCGCGCGCGGGTTGGACCACGCCACCGTCCAGGTCGAGCCACCCGAGGGCGCTGGCGCCTGCGCGGCCAGCTGCTAGCCGCGCTAGAGCCCCAGCTTGGCCCGAGCCTCGGGATCGCAATCGTCGAGCAGATCCAGGCAGCGTACGTGCTCGTCGGTCTCGCCGATGGCGTCGGCGGCCCGCGCCAGCGCCGCCACACACCGCAGGAAGCCCCGATTGGGCTCATGCGAATACGGCACTGGCCCGAAACCCTTCCAACCATTGCGGCGCAGCTGGTCCAGGCCGCGGTGGTAGCCGGTGCGGGCATATGCATAGGCGGTGATGGCCTTGTCGTCAGCCAGCGCCTCTTCGGCCAACGCCGCCCAGGCAACCGACGCCGCCGGATGCGCGGCGGCGACGATCGCCGGATTCTCGTTGGCGAGCAGCTTGGCCTCGGCCTCGCTATCGCCGGGCAGCAGGATAGGACCCGGTCCCAGAAGGTCACCCATCGGCGTCATGGCGTCCATTCTCCCAATGCCGTCTTGGCGATCACACCATCCTCGAGACTGGGTGACTAAGCTGCCAAATACCGACTCGATAGCGGGAGGACTGCAGCGCTCATGCCCAACCCATCAGGGCCCGACCGCGACGCCACGCCAAACCAGTCCGAGGTCGATCCGGACGCCACCGTGACCGAACCAGCCGAGACCGAAGCCGAACCGGTCGAGGAGCAGACCGCAGGCCCCGACGAAGAAGTCACCGAGATCTACCCGGCGGCCCCCACCGACGCCGAGCCCGCGACCGAGGTGTTCGCTAAGCCTGGGCCGGAGACCAAGCCCGACACCGCGAAGCCGCAGCGCAAGCCGCGAGAACGTCGCTTCACCGCCCCGGGTTTCGACGCCAAGGAGACAGCGGTCATCAAGACCGCCCCGGAACTGGCCACCGAGGTCTTCCACACTCGCCTACCACACTTCCCTCCAAAACCTGCGATGCCGCAATTGATCCCGCCTCGTCTCGGGGCGAAACTGCGCCCGTCGAGTCAACGCAACTGGGGCTGGGTGCTGGCGCTGATCCTGGTCATACTGGCGTTGACCGCGATCGCGGTGCTGGGCACCGTGCTGCTGACCCGCAGCAAAGCGCCGAAGGCATCCGCGGAAGAGCAGGTCCGCACCACCATCCGGAACTTCGACGTCGCCGTGCAAACCGGCGACCTGGCGGCGCTGCGCAGCCTGACGTGCGGCAGCACCCGCGACGACTACGTGAACTACGACGAGCACGCGTGGGCGGACACCTACCGCCGGGTTTCGGCGGCCAAGCAGTACCCGGTGGTTGCCAGCATCGATCAGGTCGTCGTCAACGGCGACCATGCCGAGGCCAACGTCACCACGTTCATGGCCTACGACCCGCAGGTCCGCTCGACACGCAGCTTCGATCTGCAGTTCCGCGACGATCAGTGGAAGATCTGCCAGTCCGCCGGCAGTTAGCGCGTAATCAGCTGGCGCTCAACGACTTTCCGGCGCACTTGAGGTCGTTGCAGGCCTCGATAATCCGCTCGGTCATCGACACTTCGGCCTTCTTGAGGTAGCTGCGCGGGTCGTAGACCTTCTTGACGCCCACGTCGCCGTCGACCTTGAGCACGCCGTCGTAGTTGGTGAACATGTGACCGGCGATCGGGCGGGTGAACGCGTACTGGGTGTCGGTATCGACGTTCATCTTCACCACGCCGTAGCGGAGGGCCTCCTCGATCTCCGACTTCTCCGACCCGGAGCCGCCGTGGAATACGAAGTTGAACGGCTTGGCGTCCTCGGGCAGGCCCAGCTTGGCCGCGGCTACCTTCTGGCCCTGGGCGAGGATGTCGGGGCGCAGCTTGACGTTGCCCGGCTTGTAGACGCCGTGCACGTTGCCGAACGTGGCGGCCAGCAGGTACTTGCCGTGCTCACCGGCGCCGAGCGCGTCGACGGTCTTCTCGAAGTCTTCCGGCGTGGAGTACAGCTTCTCGTTGATCTCGCCGACGACGCCGTCCTCTTCACCACCGACCACGCCGATCTCCACCTCGAGGATGATCTTGGCGCTCGCCGCTGCTTTGAGCAGCTCCTGGGCGATAGCGAGGTTTTCTTCGATCGGCACCGCCGAACCGTCCCACATGTGCGACTGGAACAGCGGATCCTTGCCGGCTGCTACTCGTCTAGCCGAGATCGCCAGCAGCGGCCGCACGTAGGTGTCGAGCTTGTCCTTGGGGCAGTGGTCGGTGTGCAGCGCGACGTGGATTGGGTACTTGGCGGCGATGGTGCGGGTGAACTTGGCGAGCGCTACCGCGCCGGTCACCATGTCCTTGACCCCGAGGCCGGACGCGAACTCCGCGCCACCGGTGGAGAACTGGATGATGCCGTCGCTGCCCGCGTCGGCGAACCCTTTGATCGCCGCGTTGACGGTCTCCGAGGACGTGCAGTTGATGGCCGGAAAGGCATACGAGTTCTCTTTGGCGCGGCCCAGCATCTCGGCGTAGACCTCGGGCGTTGCGATAGGCATGAAACTTCCCTCCTGGCTGCTTCGGCAGGGCACGTGACGATCACGTGAAGACTGTGTCCTCTCAGTATCGCAACAACACCGTGGCGTTGGCAGCCCGCCTGGGCCCCGCCTTATCAAAGCCGGCTACTAGCACAGGTATGTTGGGACGTCATGGACACCACCGTGTTGGCCCTACCCGACCTGCTCGACCCGATGTACTGGTTGGGCGCCCACGGCGTGTTCGGGCACGCGGTGCTGCCCGGCATCCTGCTCATCGTCTTCATCGAGACCGGGCTGCTGTTTCCGCTGCTGCCGGGCGAGTCGCTGTTGTTCACCGGCGGCTTGCTGGCCGCGAGCGCGCATCCCCCGGTCAGTATCGAGGTATTGGCGACCTGTGTCGCGGTGGTCGCGGTGCTCGGCGACCAGACTGGGTATTTCATCGGCCGGCGGATCGGGCCGGCGTTGTTCAAGAAGGAAGACTCCCGCTTCTTCAAGAAGCACTACGTCACCGAATCGCACGCGTTCTTCGAGAAGTACGGGCCGAAGGCGATCATCCTGGCCCGCTTCGCGCCGATCGTGCGGACGTTCGTGCCGGTTATCGCCGGGGTGTCGTACATGCGGTATCCGGTGTTCCTCGGGTTCGACATCATCGGCGGTATCGCCTGGGGTGCGGGCGCGACGCTGCTGGGCTACTTCCTGGGCAATAACGACTTCGTCCATCAGAACCTGGAACTAATCGTCTTGGGCATTCTGTTCGTGTCGCTGATGCCGGCCCTGATGCCGGCCGGCCGGGCGTTCGTCAACCGCCGCCGCGCACCCAGGCCCACGCGCGAGCGGCTTCCGGTGCCCGAGTAGGGGGGCTCAGCCCGGCGACGATGCGGGCAGGAACGGTCCGACGAGGAGCCGGGCAATCGAGCCCTGCGGGCGTAGCTGGAAGGAACCCGCGCCACCGCGCTGGGTCAAACAGCGACCATGAAATCGCAGCCCGTCTTGGCGCGCACGTCCTCGACCGTCACCCCGGGATGCAATTCCTTGAGCGTGAGTCCCTGTCCCGGCTCGACGTCGAAGACGCACAGGTCTGTGATGATCATGTCCACCACGCCCTTGCCGGTGAGTGGCAGCGTGCATTGCTTGAGGATCTTCGGGCTGCCGTCTTTCGCGGTGTGATCCATGACAACGATCACTCGCTTCACGCCCGACACCAGATCCATGGCGCCGCCTGGCCCCTTGACCATCTTGCCCGGCACCATCCAGTTGGCCAGGTCGCCGTTCTCCGCCACCTCCAGGCCGCCCAGGATGGAAAGATCGATGTGGCCACCGCGGATCATGGCGAAGGAATCGGCGCTGTTGAAAAAGCTCGACCCGGGGAGACTGGTGATGGTCTGCTTGCCGGCGTTGATGAGATCGGGGTCTACCGTGTCTTCGGTCGGGTAGGAACCGATGCCGAGCAGGCCGTTCTCCGACTGCAGCGTCACATTGATGTTATTCGGAATGAAGCTGGCTACCAGCGTCGGAATGCCGATGCCCAGGTTGACATAGTAGCCGTCGCGCAGTTCCTGGGCGGCGCGCTTGGCCATCCACTCGCGAATCGGGCTGTTGTGCTTTAGCGCACCGCTGCTGATGGTGCGGAACTCGATGCGCTTCTCGTAGTTGGCTCCCTGGATGATGCGGTCCACATAGATGCCTGGGGTATGGATCCGGTCGGGATCTAGGTCGCCGACCTCGACCAGCTCTTCCACCTCGGCCACCGTCACGGTGGCGCAGGTGGCGATCATGGGATTGAAGTTGCGCGCCGTCTTGCGATACACGAGATTCCCCGCCCTGTCACCCTTCCACGCCTTGACGAGGGCCACGTCGGCGCGGATGCCTTCTTCCAGTACGTACTCGGTGCCGTCGAAGACCCGGGTGTCCTTGCCTTCGGCGAGATGGGTGGCGTAGCCAGTGCGCGTGTAGAAGCCGGGAATGCCTGCGCCGCCGGCGCGTAACTTCTCCGCCAGCGTCCCCTGGGGGGTGAGCGTAAGGTCCAGCTCGCCGGCCAGCACCTGGCGCTCGAACTCTTTGTTCTCGCCCACGTAGGAGGCGATCACCTTCTTCACCTGCCGCCCCTTAAGCAGCAGGCCCATGCCGAAATCGTCCACGCCGGCGTTGTTTCCGACAATCGTGAGGCCCTTCACGCCGCTGTCCACAAGGGCCTGAATCAGATTCTCCGGGATGCCGCAGAGGCCGAAGCCGCCGGCAGCGATGGTGATGCCGTCCTTCAGCAGGCCTCGCAGAGCGGAGTCCGCGTCGGGGTGGACTTTATTCATGGAATGCTCCTCTCATTGATGGCTTCGCCGGCGCGGTGATGGTTTGACGCGGCGCGCCGCAAAGTTCAATTCCCGCCCGGCGTCCCCGCTTCCGCCAGATAAGCCACACACGACGACGGTGTCACCCGCCAGCTGCTCTTCACCCCTCGCGGTCCACCGCTGCCGCGCTCACGGCGTAGGCGGCCTCCATCAGCATCCAACCGGAGAGCTGCACCGACAAATCGCGTTCGGCCACCTCGGAGCCGGTCACCGCGCCCTCGACGAACTCCGCCTGCTTGCCGCCCATCGTGGGCAGCTCGGCGGTGCGGTCCCAAAACGCCCCGAACAACGGCAACCCGTCCACCGTCTGCCGGTAATCCCAGGCCGACTGCGCCGAGGACAACACCAGTGAGCGAGCGGTGTCGCGCGCCGCGACGTCCTCGGCGGAATCACCCGGCAGCGTGGTGGCCGCCAGCGCAAGATAGCGGGCGGTGATGCCGGAGAACAGGCCGCCGTCCCCGCCGCCGGCGCCCCGGATCACCCCTGACGGCGCCATGTGCTCGCTGACGGCGGCGACCAGCCGATGCACCCGCGGCGCGTGCCGTTCGTCGCCGGTGCGCGCCGCCAACTCGGTTTCCAGCCCGAGCACCACGCCCTGACAGTAGGTGTACTGCGCGCGCACCAGCGAACCCGCCTTGATGCCGTCGAACACCAAATGCGTCTCCGGGTCGATCAGCGTCTTGTCGATCCAGTCGGCCATCTGCTGGGCCCGCCGCAGCCGGTCGCCGTAGCGGGCCAGGAAGATCCCCGCCGGGCCGTTGGCTGAAGCGTTGAAGAACTGGTCCTGCTTGCGCCACGGGATGCCGCCGCCGTCCTCGGGCACCCAGGCGCGCACGAACTGATTGGTCAGCTTGTCCAGCGCGCGATGCCGGTCGATGCCGACCACCCGGCAGGCGCGTTCGATCGCCAGCGCCAGCCACGCCATGTCGTCGTAGTAGTTGTTCACCCACGACCCGGCGTTGCGCAGCCGGTGCGAGCGGATCTGCCGACGGATCTTGGTGCGACGGGCCGGCTGGGGGTCGCGTTGCTGCGCGTCGACCAGACAGTCCAGCAGATGCGCTTGCCACCAGTAGTGCCAGCTGCCGAACATCCGCTCGCGCCGCGCCGGCGGCCAGGCCACCACGCCGAGCTGGGTACCTGGCAACGCCCAGAGCCGTTTCAGATGTCGCCCGGCGACGGCGGCTTCGGCGCTGGCCGCCCGGTTCGCCCATAGCTGCTCCACATCTGCAAATCCTGCCTTACCCGGCGCGTGCGTTAACCCCCTGCCGTCCTTGGGACGCCAACGCGAGGAACAGCTCGCGCAGACCGGCCAGCGAGTGCGCCGGCAGGAACAGGTCGCAGTGCGGCAGGGCCGCTGCCATCGATGCGGCTAACGGCCGGAATCCGGGCTGTCCGGCGCGTGGGTTGAGCCAGACCGGCAACGCCGCGCGTCGGCGCACTCGGGTGAGCGCTGTTCGAGTACGGCGGGAGGATCGCTGTCCCAGCCGTCGGAGGCGATGATCACCACCGCGCCGCGCAGCACGTTGCCGTACGGCGGGGCCAGCAGGGCGCCGATGCTGCGGCCGAGCCGGGTCCCGCCGTAGCGGTCGGTGACCTTCGCATTGGCACGCTGCAATGCGACCTCTGGCAAGTGGTGTGACAGCACCGCCGTGAGCCGGGTCAGCGACGTCGAGAACGCGAAGACTTCCGGGCGGATCCCCGCCCGGCGTTGCACCGCGGCGCGCATCAGGTGCAGGTAAATCATCGCGTAGGGCTGCATCGACCGGGTCACGTCACAGACCAACACGACACGCCTGGGGCGCTGGCGGGGGCGGATCCGCGCAAAGATCACCGCCTCCCAGCCGGT
>Ga0187766_10001249_pt1 | contig 14857 bp, 14 predicted proteins | sample 0216_QUI02_MP05__4_FD_132971 | JGI IMG/M metagenome (GOLD analysis project Ga0187766, IMG submission 132971) | Tropical peat soil microbial communities from peatlands in Department of Meta, Colombia - 0216_QUI02_MP05_20_MG | ecosystem: Environmental > Terrestrial > Soil > Wetlands > Peat ... | reverse complement strand
TGAGTGCCAAAACGGCCGTGGAGCACACCAGCGCGAACTTGAAAGCCCACGCGCAACGGAGAGCACGAGTCATTTGCGATCCTTCCCAAAAGGAACCCACATTCTACTTCCCTCAACCATAAACACAATTTCGCTTTTGCCCCAGTCGTGTACACTCTTCCCGGCACTCTCGCTTCACTTTCATCTCTTCCAAAGGACGTGAACGAATGAGGCGGCTTGTAGCCTGTTTTTGCTGGGCCTTCCTTGGCTATGCGGTGTTTGCCGCATCTCGGACGGAACAGTCGGCATCGCCGGCAAAGCCGATCCGAATCAAGGTCGTCGTCGTGGCGATGTTCGAGCGTGGTGAAGACACCGGTGACGTGCCGGGCGAATACCAACTTTGGGTTGAGCGCGAGCATCTCGATCAGGTCTTCGATCTTCCGGCCGGCTACCACCATGTGCGGATGAACAACGATGGAGTCCTCGGCTTGCTCACCGGTGCAGGCACGGCCAAGGCGGCAGCGTCGGTCATGGCGCTTGGCCTTGATCCACGATTCGACCTCTCGAAGGCTTATTGGATCGTCGCGGGAATCGGCGGAGGGGATCCCGCCGATGTTTCACTCGGCTCGGCTGTCTGGGCGGATCACGTGATCGATAGCGATCTCGCCTACGAAATCGACGCGCGCGAAATCCCCAGCGATTGGCCGACCGGTTATGTCCCGATGCATCGGTCAACGCCCTATGAGCCGCCCGCCCGGCCCGACGCCGATGGTGAAATGTTTACGCTAAATCCGCAACTGGTCGCCTGGGCGTTCCAGCTCACAAAGGATGTCCCGCTGGCCGATTCCGATGCCATTCGAAGAGCCCGTGCCCAGTTCACTGGTTTCCCCAATGCCATGCTGCCGCCGTTCGTTACCCACGGCGACGCGCTCTCGGGGATGACGTTTTGGCATGGTGTGCTGTTGGACCGTTGGGCCAACGCCTGGGCGAAATACTTTACTGGCGGCCAGGGCAATTTCATGGTCACGGCGATGGAGGACACCGGCACGCTGCAGGCGCTCACGTTCCTAAGCCGGGCCGGCCGCGCCGACCTGAGCCGAGTGCTTGTGTTGCGCACCGTCAGCAATTACGATCGTCAGGCGCCGGGGGTGAGTGCCGCGGAGAGCTTGAAGCACCTGATTGCGGGCGATTACGACGCCTACCGGGAATCGCTCGAGGCGGCGGAGCGGGTTGGCGATCGAGTTGTTCGCGATTTGGTCGAGCACTGGCCCGAACGCGAGCGGAGGATTCCTTCGCCGCGGCCGAACGAGTGAAACACGATGAAGCCGGAACCCATCTACGCCGGGATGCTTGCGGTCGCCTTCGCCGAAGCTCGTAAGAGTCTCAGCGAAGGAGGCCTGCCCATCGGCGCAGCAATCTTCGATCGTAACGGCTGCCTAGTTGGGGCAGGTCACAACCGCCGCGTGCAGGACGCCGATCCCGCCATGCATGGCGCAACCAACGCCTTTCGTAGGGCAGGTCGCCAGCGCAGTTATCGGGGCATGACTATGGTCACGACGCTCGCGCCCTGCTGGTATTGCAGCGGTCTGATCCGCCAGTTCGGATTCGGTATGCTCGTGGTCGGCGAAAGCCGCAATTTCCAGGGAGGACTCCCCTGGCTGCGTTCGCTCGGCCTTCCCATCGTTGATCTCGACTCCGCCGAGTGCGCATCGCTGCTGGCCGATTATATTCGGAAACATCCCGACGTCTGGCGGGAAGACATCGGTGAATCGTAAAAGGACGCCTGGAAATCGCCGGCGCTCCGACAGCTTCATACACCGCTGTATCTCTGCCTCCGCACGAACTGGCCGCTTCCTGGCTGTCCGACAAATTTCCCGCCCTCCAGAATCGTCTTCCCGCGCAAAAGAACGCTGCGGGGCAGGCCTTTGACCCGGATTCCCTCAAACATCGAGTAATCGACGCGCATGTGATGTGTGGACGCGCTGATGACCTGTTCGCGGTCTGGGTCGAACACGACGAGGTCGGCGTCCGAACCGATCGCAATCGTGCCCTTTCGCGGAAATAGGCCGAACAGCTTCGCCGGTGCGGTTGCAACCAGTTGCACAAACCGGTTCGGGGAAAACCGGCCTCCGTGCACACCCCCCGTATAAACAAGGCTTAGGCGATGCTCGATTCCCGGCCCACCATTCGGAATTTTCGTGAAATCGTCCCTTCCCAACTCTTTCTGCTCCTTGAAGCAGAACGGGCAGTGGTCGGTGGAAACGACCTGTAGCGTGTCGCGCGCGAGGCCCTGCCAAAGCTTCCCCTGGTGCCATTTCTCGCGCAGCGGTGGGGTAAAGACGTATTTCGCGCCCTCAAATCCAGGTGCGTCCATTTGCTCGAGCGACAGATAGAGATACTGCGGGCAGGTTTCCGCGTAGGCGGGCAATCCGCGGTCGCGCGCCTCGCGAACCTTCTCGAGCGCGTCGTTGCAGGACAGATGCACGATGTACACCGGCGATCCAGCCATTTCCGCCAGCGCCAAGGCCCGGCCGGTCGCTTCTCCCTCCGCGGTGGTCGGCCGCGTGAGCGCGTGATATTTCGGTGCACGCTTCCCCTCGGCCAACGCGCGGCGCACGATGACGTCGATGGCCCCGCCGTTTTCCGCGTGCATGCAGATCAGCCCGCCGTATTTCGCGGCCTGGGACATCGCGCGAAAGATCGTGGCGTCATCCACCATCAGCACGCCGGGATAGGCCATGAAGAGTTTGAAGCTCGAGACCCCCTCGCCAATCAGTGCACCCATCTCATCAAGCTGGGAGTCGCCCAAATCGGTGATGATGCAGTGAAATGCGTAATCAATCGCGGCCTTGCGATCCGCTTTCTTCATCCACGTTTCGAACGCCTGGCGCAGGCTCTGCCCTTTTTGCTGGATGGCGAAATCGATCAACGTAGTCGTCCCGCCCCACGCCGCAGCAATGGTTCCGGACTGGAAGTCGTCCGCGCTCGTGGTCCCGCCGAAGGGCATGTCCAGATGGGTGTGGACGTCGATCCCACCGGGCATGACCAGCATTGCGGTCGCGTCGATCACCTTGCCGGCATCTTCGATCGGCAACGACTGGGCGATGGCCGTGATCCGGCCGTCGGCGATCCCGATGTCGCTTCGATACGTGTCGGTTGCGGTCACGACGGTGCCGTTTCTGACAACGGTGTCAAAACGCATGGCCCCTCCGGGTCGTCTCTGAGTTCAGGCATCTTAGGGCATTCACGAAACGCCACGCAAGGCGGTGTCGGAGGGCAGGTGCCACCGGGGTTTTGGCTCTGAGCACAAACCGCCATGACCCGATTGAGGAAACACGGTTCGATGCCCCCGCCGGTGCTAGAATGGGGCCTCCGTTGGCTGGCCACGGGCCCGCGAGCAATTCACCATCCGGGCTCCTGTGATTCGGAGATCCGACCGGTTTTTCCAATGCCGCTTCGCGACCGAGCGCCGAAGCTTTCCACCGAACAGTATCAAAAGAACTTCGCCGAAATCTCGCCCCGGATGACCGAGCGGCAAGCGCTGATCGAAGCCTCCCGCTGTCTCTACTGTTTTGACGCACCTTGCACGATCGCCTGTCCGACCCATATCGATGTTCCAGCTTTTATCAAGAAAATCTCCACCGGGAATTTGCGCGGTTCGGCACGGGAAATACTGACCGCGAATATTTTGGGGCACAGTTGCGGCCGCGTATGCCCGACCGAGGCGCTCTGCGAAGGCGCCTGTGTGATGCACGAAAGAGGTGAACTGCCGATCGAGATCGGACGTCTGCAGCGCTACGCCGTCGATTTTGTGCTGACCAACAACATTTCGCTCTTCTCGCCCGGCGCGCCGAACGGCAAGCGAGTCGCCTGCATCGGATCAGGCCCGGCGTCTCTGGCCTGTGCCGCCGAACTCGCCAAGTATGGCTACGAGGTCACTGTATACGACCGCAACGAACTTCCTGGTGGCCTGAATACCTACGGCATCGCCGCTTACAAGTCGCGTGCCCTCGATTCGGTGCGTGAAACCGATCTCGTGAAGCAATTGGGCGTCAAGTTCTGCCAGAAAATCGAAGTCGGGCGCGATATTCTCCTGGCCCAGCTGGAACGGGAATGTGACGCCATCTTTGTGGGTGTGGGCCTTGGCGAAACCTGGGACCTGAACCTCCCGGGCGAGGAACTTCACGGCGTGTATGGCGCCATCGAATTCATCGAGACAACGAAGGTACAGCCTTTCGAACAGGTCACGATCGGCCGTCGAGTGGCCTGCATCGGCGCGGGCAACACGGCCATTGACGTTGTCACTGCCGCGCGTCGCTTGGGGGCAGAAGCCGTGTATCTGATTTATCGGCGCGGCGAGCCAGAAATGCCGGCCTTTCGATACGAGTATGAACTTGCCAAACAGGACGCCGTCACTTTTCTGTGGCAAACGCAGCCGGTGCGTGTGCTGGGCCACGAAGGCGTCGTCACCGGCTTGGAGTGTGTGAGAACACAGCTCGATCGGTCGGACGGAAAAGGCCGACCCCGGCCCTTGCCGATCGCTGGTACGGAATTCAAGCTCGAGGTCGATATGGTCGTGCGCGCCGTGGGGCAGAAGCCGACTACCGATTTTCTGCGCGCAGTGAAGGGCGTGGAAATCAATCCGGACGGCACAGTCCGGATCAACGACGTCCACCAGACAGGCCATCCGAAGTATTTTGCCGCCGGAGATTGTACCAACGGCGGCAAGGAAGTAGTGGACGCGGTTGCCGAAGGCATGGCCGCCGCCCGAAGTTTGGACGCATGGCTCGGCTCGCCACGCGCCCGCGAGAGGTGAGTGATGTCTGATCTCAGCGTGAAGTTTGCGGGGATAACCAGCCCGAATCCCTTCTGGCTGGCGTCCGGCCCTCCCACCAACACCGGGAACCAGGTGATGCGCGCGTTCGACGCCGGGTGGGGCGGCGCCGTTTGGAAGACAATTGGCGAGCCCATTGTGAACACCAGCTCGCGGTACGGTGCCATCGATCTGAACGGCGTAAAGGTCATGGGTTTCAATAACATCGAGCTGATCAGCGACCGGCCGATGGAGGTGAACTTTCGCGAGATCTACGAGGTCAAAAAGCGCTATCCGAAAAATCCCGTCATCGCCTCGCTCATGGTTGAGTCCAAACGCGCCACTTGGCACGAGGTGGTGCGCCGCGCCGAAGATGCCGGTTCCGATGCCCTCGAGCTGAATTTCGGGTGCCCGCACGGCATGAGCGAGCGCGGCATGGGGGCGGCCGTCGGCCAGGTACCGGAATACACCGAGATGATCACAGGATGGGTCAAGGAGGTGGCGAAGGTTCCCGTAATCGTCAAGCTCACTCCCAACGTGACGAGCATCACCCATATCGCCAGCGCGGCCGAACGGGGTGGCGCCGACGCCGTCAGCCTCATCAATACGATTAATTCGCTCATGGGCGTGGATCTTGAGAGCTTTTCGCCGCGTCCCAACGTGGGCGGCAAATCCTCTCACGGTGGCTACTGCGGCCCGGCCGTGAAACCGATCGCGCTCCACCTACTCTCCACGGTCGCCAAGGTCTCGCGACTCCCCATCAGCGGCATCGGCGGAATCGGTTACTGGATGGATGCCGCCGAGCATATTTCGCTCGGCGCATCGACCGTGCAGGTCTGCACCGCCGCGATGCATTACGGTTTCCGCATCGTCGAAGACATGATCGACGGCCTTTCCCACTACATGGACGATCACGGATTCCACAGCATCGAGGATTTTCGTGGTCGCGCCATCGCGAACGTGATGGATTGGGGTGATCTGGATCTGAATTACAAGATCATCGCGGAGATCAACTCCCAGCTCTGCATCGGCTGTCAGCTCTGCTATGTGGCATGCGAAGACGGCGCGCACCAGGCGATTGAGCCATACCGCGGAGCCCCGAAGAAGAATCGAAACGGATTCGGAGTTCACGTGCCGCGCATCTTGGAGGATGAATGCGTCGGCTGCAATCTCTGTGCGCTGGTCTGTCCGGTTGAGAACTGCATCACCATGAAGCAGGTGGATCGTGGCAAGGCGCCCATGAGTTGGAACGACCGAGTGCGCCAGCAGTCTGGTTCGTGCCCACCGCCCCTGCACAGTGGCGACTAGGGTAGTCCCGCCCCACCCACCTGGGTTTTGGCTGGTTTGCTCCCACTCATCAGGACCGCGTACACGAGGAAACTGACTCCGAATCCGACAAACCACGCGTAGTCGTACAGGAGGCGGACGGGGGTGTAGATGAGTCCCACAAACGCCACTGCGCAGCCGATCCCCAGCGCCAGGATGGCGCGCCAATTCACGCCACGGGAAAACTCGTACTCTCCGCCTCGTCGGTACAGGTCCTCGGTTCTCAGTACCCGTTTCCGCCGCACGAAATAGTCGCAGATCAAGATGCCCGCGACCGGGCCTAGAAATCCAGAGTAGCCGACCAGCCACCCCGAGACGTAGTTACCGTAGCTGGCCAGCAGTTTCCAGGGCTCGAGGACCACGCCGATCAGGCAGGTCACGAGACCGCCCGTACGGAAACTGATCTTGCGCGGCCACAGATTCGAAAAGTCGTTCGCCGGTGAAACTACGTTGGCTGCGACGTTCACATTGAGCGTTGCCATCAGCAGCGCCACCATCGCCACGATCACCGCCAGCGGATTTTCCAGATGCGAGAGCACGGTCACCGGGTCCCAAATCGCCTGCCCAAACAGTACGACCGTAGCAGACGTGACCGCGATTCCGATGAAGGAATAAAAGGTCATGGTCGTGGGCAGACCAAGCGCCTGACCAACCATCTGTTGGCGCTGCCCCTGCGCGTAGCGGGTAAAGTCAGGAATATTCAGCGCCACCGTCGACCAAAAGGCCACGACTCCGGTGAGCGAAGGAACAAAGAACCGGAAGAATTCACCGAAGGTTCCGAATCTGGACGGCGTCGCGAGCATCGGCCCGAACCCGCCCGCCTTCCTGCCTGCCCAGATGAGAAGCGCCAGCCCGATCAGCAGCAGGAATGGCGCGGTGATCCCTTGCAGGAAGCGAATCGTCCGAATGCCGCGCAGGATGACGGCAAGATTCAGCACCCAAAAGCAGGCGAAGCACAGCGGAACACCCCAGCGAACGTTTTTCGCGGAGGGCGCTAGGGCCACGACCATGGCGTAGATCGCTTCGCCGCCAATCCAGGTCTGAATTCCGAACCATCCGCAGGCCACGAGCGCGCGCAGCATGGCGGGGACGTTGGCGCCGAGGACTCCGAATGCGGAACGTGCGAAAACCGGGAAGGGAATTCCGTATGCTGCGCCGGCATGCGCGTTCAGCAGCATCGGTATCAGCACCAGCACGTTGCCTAAGAACACGGTGAACAGCGCCTGTTTCCAACTCATGCCGCCGGCAATCGTTGAGCTGGCCAGCAGATAGGTGGGAATGTTCACGCTCATGGCGATCCACAGCGCGGCGTAGTTGTAGGTGCCCCAGGTGCGGCGCTCGGTGGGCACCGGGGCCAGGTCTTTGTTGTAAAGCGCGCCGCTCGGAGCCGCCTCGACGTCGGAGGGATCGATCCTGTCGTTCATCGCGAATCGGCGGTCATATCAGGTTCACGAGTCGCGGCCCGTGTAATCGATGTAGACGGCCTTCAGCTCGGTGTAGAAATCGATTGCCACGCGGCCCATTTCGCGTACGCCCACTCCGGTCGCCTTCATTCCCCCGAACGGCATTTGCGCCTCGCTGGCCACCGTGGGAGCGTTGACGTGCGTGATCCCTGTCTCGATTCGGTCGATGAATTCAAAAATTCTGCGCGCGTCGTTGGTGTACAGGGAACTTGAAAGCCCGTACTTCACGGAATTCGCAACGCGCAGCGCCTCTTCAAAATTCGCAACGCGAATCACGGAAAGCACCGGGCCAAAAATCTCTTCCTGTGCAGTCACGCTATCCCAGGCCACGTGATCGAGGACGGTCGGGGCGATGAAATACCCCTTCTCATATTCGCGGCTGGCCATTCTCTCGCCGCCCAGCAGAAGTTGCCCCTCCTTCCTGCCGATTTCCAGGTACCGCAGCACCGTCTTCATCTGCTGCTCGTCGACCACCGGGCCCACATCGACCCCTGGGTCAAGCCCGTTTCCAATCTGCAGTTTCCGCGTGCGCTCGACCAGCATCCGCACGAATTCGTCGGCGATCACCTCTTCCACCACCACTCGGCTCGTCGCCGTGCAGCGCTGTCCGCTCGATCCAAACGCTCCCAGCACGACTGATTCGGTCGCTCGGGCCAGGTCCGCATCGCGGAGCACGACCACTGGATTCTTCCCGCCCATTTCGCACTGGCACTTCTTCATTTGCCGGGCTGCCAGAGCATAGACGTGGCTTCCGACCTCCGTCGATCCGGTGAAGGAAATGGCCCGCACGTCGCGATCCTTGAGTAGTTCGTCGCCTACCTCCTCGCCTCGCCCCAGGACCATGTTCAGCACGCCCGGCGGAGTGCCCGCTTCACGAAAAAGATCGACCACCCGAGCCGCGCATTCCGGAGTCAGCTCGGCTGGCTTTAGCACCACGGTATTCCCTGCGACGAGGGCTGGTGCCACCTTCCAGACGGGAATGGCCACAGGAAAATTCCACGGCGTGATGGCCCCGACCACGCCCAGCGGCTGCTTGATCGTGTAGGCGGCGTTTTTCGCTAGCTCGCTCGGGATCGTTTCGCCGCCCATCCGCCGTCCTTCGCCCGCGGTAAATTCGAGAATATTGATCGACCGCTGGACCTCGACGGAAGATTCCTTCAATGTCTTGCCTTCTTCTCGGCAGAGTGTCCGGGCCAGCGCGTCCTTTTGCGTTTCCATCAGCGCTGCGGCGCGGGCCAGTACCTTGCCTCGCACCGGCGCGGGCGTGTCCCGCCAAACGGGAAACGCCGCCTTCGCCGCGGCGATCGCTTCACGGACCTCCTCCCGTGTCGAGAGCGGCGCTACACTGGTCAGTTCCTCGATATTGGCGGGATTTCGACGCTCGATGGTGTGCCCGGAGCGCGATTCGACCCAGCGGCCGTTGATAAAGTTGCGACAAAGCGGCGCGGCGACGATCGCGGTTGTCATCGGCAGCGCCTCAATCGGCGGCCTCGGCCGAGCCGGAGGTGCGCGTTCTCACGATCTCGGCGTAACTGTCTGGGCGTCGGTCGCGGTAGAACTGCCAGGTTGCCCGGACTTCCTTGATCTCGTCGAGGTCGAGGTCGGCCACCACCAGTTCGTCTTTGTCGCGGCCTGCCTGGGCGATGATCTTCCCGCGTGGATTGCAAAAATAGCTCTTGCCGTAAAACTCGCCGATGCTCCATGGCTTTTCGGTTCCTACGCGATTGATGGCCGCAATGAAATATTGATTCGCCACCGCATGTGCCGGCTGCTCAAGCTCCCAGAGGTATTCGGAAAGCCCCGCCACCGTCGCCGACGGATTAAAAACAATCTCCGCGCCGTTCAGCCCCAGGATGCGTGCGCCTTCGGGAAAATGGCGATCGTAGCAGATGTATACGCCGACCTGTCCATAACGCGTCTCAAACACGGGATAGCCGGCGTTGCCCGGAGTGAAATAGAACTTCTCCCAGAATCCCGGATGGCAGTGCGGGATATGGTGCTTACGGTATTTGCCCAGGTAGCTGCCATCGGAATCAAACACCGCCGCCGTATTGTAGAAAACCCCTGTCATTTCCATTTCGTAAATGGGAACGACCATAACCATTTTGTGTTTCTTCGCCAGCTTCTGCATCCTCTGTAGCGTGGAGCCGTTGGGTACACGCTCAGTCAGCTCGTACCAGCGTGCGTTTTGCTCGGCACAGAAATACGGTCCGTAGAACAGCTCCTGAAGACCAAGGATTTGCACGCCTCTTTTGGCTGCCGCGGCGATCATCTTCTCGTGTTTTGCGATCATTTTTTCTTTGATGTCTCCGAGCGCATGCTTTTCGGGCGACCATTCACAGGCAGCTTGGATAACGCCACAACGCACCATCCGCGGCATGAACGCCTCCTCGGGACGCAGCTGCCCGCCAGTGTACTCTTCGCTTTCCTAGGCCACAAGAATGCACTCGGCCGCACCGTGGCCGGGTAGGAAGTTTTGTGTCGCACCGCGCCGGCTGCGATACCATAAAGGCGTCCGCGAGGAAATTCATCCGATGGTGAACCTGCGCCGATTTAACCGGGTCATTTGGATTGTCCTCGATAGCGTCGGGATCGGTGAACTCCCCGATGCGGCCGACTACGGCGACGTCGGCCGCGACACGCTCGGCCACATCGCGCGCTCGCGCCCCCTCGCGGTTCCGAATCTCGTCCGACTCGGGCTCGCAAACATCAGGCCGCTCGACTATCTTGCGCCGCGCCTGCACCCGGAAGGCAGTTTCGGCAAAGGCGCAACCGTCTCACCGGGCAAGGACACGACGACCGGTCACTGGGAAATGGCGGGAATCTGGCTCGCGCAGGCGTTTCCCGTGTACCCACACGGATTTCCGAAGGAGCTGATTGCCGAATTCGAACGCCGCATCGGACGGCCGACGCTCGGCAACAAGCCCGCCTCCGGCACGGAGATCATCCAAGAGCTTGGCCAGGAGCACATGCGTACCGGTTTTCCCATCGTCTACACCTCTGGGGATAGCGTTTTTCAAATTGCCTCGCACGAAGAGGTGATCCCAATCGCCGATCTTTACCGCATGTGCGAGATTGCACGCGCGCTGCTGGACGGGCCCCATCGTGTCGGCCGCGTGATTGCGCGGCCCTTCACCGGCGCAGATGGAAAGTTTCGGCGCACCGAGCGGCGCCACGATTACGCGGTTGAACCGCCGAAGCCGATGCTGCTCGATGTGCTGACCGATCTGACGATTCCCATCCTCGGCGTCGGAAAAATTCACGACATCTACAACGGTCGCGGCGTCTCTGACTACGTAACCACGAAAAACAACGCCGACGGTATGGCCCAACTCAGCCAGGCAATCGGTCACAGGCCGAAAGGTCTGATCTTCATGAACCTGGTCGATTTCGACATGCTGTACGGGCATCGCAAGGACGTGGAAGGTTTCGCGCGATCGCTTGAGGAATTCGACGAGCTGCTCGGCCCGCTCCTCACCTCACTTCACAACTCGGATCTTCTTCTGATGACCGCAGACCACGGCTGTGATCCGGACCCCGTTCATCCAACCACGGACCACTCGCGCGAATACGTCCCGATTCTTGCCTACAGCCCCGGCTCGGCGGGCGGCTCCAACCTGGGCGTTCGTTCTACGCTGGCCGACATGGGTCAGACGGTGGCTGAAAACTTCGGCGGCTCCCTTCCCCATGGAGCTAGCTTCCTTGGTCAGATTCCCTAGAGGGGCTCGAGCGGTCAACAGCCCTTGGCCAGGCGAGGTCAGGCGAGGTCCACAACGTAGTCGCCGTCAGCAGGTTCAATTCTCAGTTTGTGTTCGCGCGAGAGCCATCCAATGGCCATGAAGAATAGGCTTTGTGGCGCGTTGACCTCTTCCATCAAGGCGGCGAAGGTCAGAGGTCCCTGCTGGGAGAGCGTTTGCCAAACCACTCCGGCGGTTTCCCCAATCTGTTCATTACCCACGGTGTTGGCTCCCTCTCGAGTCTCCTGCTTGGAGCGTTCCAGCCAACAGTGCGCGGCGGCCCGGCGGAGCAACCTCTCGAAGGCTTCGGGCCCGGAAGGGCCCGCGTTGGCTGGGGAACCGAAAATCGTACCCATTTCCAAAGAACGGTTCTAGTGCTCCCCGGTTACACTTCGGTGAGAGGCGGGTGAATAGTCGCCAAATTTTCCAGGATGGCCAACTGCTACCGCGCTCAAAGCGAGAGGGATACGATAGCGAATTGGCTTTTGGGTGCCAGCTGCTGATTGACAGAGATGACGGCGTAGCCTACACTCAGGATTTGTCTTTAACAGGAGAGGTGTAGCTGAGTACATGCGAACGTACGTGCCACGAGGCCGCGAGGCCGAAGCGCTAACGGTCGGGAAGAACTGGTTTGTGGTCGACGCCGGTGGACAAGTACTGGGTCGACTGGCGACCCGTGTGGCGAGGATCCTGATTGGCAAGGACAAAGCGAATTTTTCGCCGCATCTGGATTGCGGCGATCACGTGATTGTGATCAATGCCGAGCAGATTAAGCTGACCGGCAACAAAATCGATCAGAAAGTCTACCGGCGTCATAGTGGGTACCCGGGTGGGTTGAAGGAGATACCGGTACGGCTGCTGCTGAAGCGCCGTCCGGAAGAGGTCGTGCGCGAGGCGGTGCTTGGGATGCTCCCGAAAAACAAGCTGCGCGCACGTCGTGCCAGGAAGCTGCGTGTGTATGCCGGAAGTGAAGCGTTGAATCGCCACGCCGGACAGAAGCCCCAGCCACTCGCGCTGTAACCTCGCGGAGAATGTTTCGAGAGCCTATGCGCCCGCACGGCGAAGTCCGCCGAGAACGCGGGTAGAGCATAGAACAGGAGGAAATTTGGGTTCGACCTCGACAACAGCGGCGCTGGCAAAGCCGTCCTACGGCACAGGGCGACGCCGGGAATCAGTGGCTCGCGTCTACATTAAGCCGGGGCCGGCGCGATTCGTCGTCAATGGCCGTCCGGTGGACGACTATTTCCGTAACATCGCGTGGCACACCGCGGCGGTGGAGCCGCTGAAGTTCACGCAGATGCAGGACCAGGTCGAAGTAAAGGCCATGGTGAAGGGCGGCGGAGTGGGCGGGCAAGCCGGTGCCATCCGCATGGGGCTTTCCCGTGCCCTGGCGGCAATGAATCCTGAGCTGCGATCCGCCCTCAGGAAAAACGGATTCCTCACACGCGATCCGCGCATGAAGGAAAGGAAGAAGTACGGACAAAAGGGTGCACGACGGCGCTTCCAGTACAGCAAGCGGTAGTGGGCCCAGGGGTCCCCGCTCGCTCGGCTGGATATTTCACGGCCGGCAAGGCTCCGGCGAAAAAGGACGCTGTTCCCCTTATCGAGGTATCACCCTCGGGCGCAGCGGGCCCAGGGGATCTAAGCGTCCCTTCTAGGAAAGGAGGCACTTTGGCAGTCGAAATTACAATGAAGGAACTTCTGGAGGCCGGCGTTCACTTTGGCCATCAGACACGGCGCTGGAATCCGAAGATGAAGGAGTACATTTTCGGCGAACGCAACGGAATTCACATCATTGATCTGCAGAAGACCTTGAAGATGTTCCGCGAGGCGGCGCGTTATATTGCCGATCAGGCTGCCCAGGGCAGAAGCGTGCTTTTCCTGGGAACCAAGCGACAAGCGCAGGAGGCCATTGCCGAAGAAGCGCAGCGTTGCGGAATGTTTTACGTAAACCACCGTTGGCTTGGCGGCACGCTTACGAACTGGGTCACCCTGCAGAAGTCCATCAAACGGCTGAAACTACTCAAATCCATGTCCGAAGACGGCCGGATGGCGGAATTCTCAAAGAAGGAAGGCGCCCGGCTGGACCGCGAGCTGAAACATCTGCAGCAGAATTTTGCCGGCGTCGAGAATATGACCACGCCACCTGATGCAATGTTCGTGATCGACCCGAACGCCGAAGTGATTGCGGTGCGTGAAGCCCGACGAATGGGAATCCCGGTTGTGGCCATTGTGGACACGAATTGCGATCCGAGTTTGGTCGACTGGGTCATTCCAGGTAACGATGACGCGCTTCGTGCGATTCGCCTGTTTACATCCAAGATCTCCGATGCCGTGCTGACGGGTCGGCAATCCTTCGAGCAGACGCAAATTGCCGATCAGAAGGCGGCCGAGGGTGCCCCAGCGGAAGAAGCTCCCGAGTATGTCGACACCAGCGCCTATGAGCAGTACGAGAAGATGGAAGGGGACTACGTCGAAGGAGAGGCGGGCGATACCACCACCGACGAGGCCGCCGCTTCCGTGTCGAGTGAGGATGAGAGCAGTTCCAGGTAGGACGATCGACACCCCGGGTCCGGCCGAGCCGGGCTGGTTAAGATCCCAACTGAAAAGGAATCGAGTACACCGATGGCGACAGCACCCGAACCTGGCAAAGGACCCTCCGCGCAACTCGTAAAGGAGCTTCGCGACAAGACAGGCGCGGGCTTTTCCGATTGCCGTGCGGCGCTGATTGAGGCCAGCCTCGATCTGGAGCAGGCGGTGAACCTCCTTCGCAAGAAGGGGCAGGTCGCTGCGGCCAAGAAGGCGCAGCGCGCCACCTCGGAAGGACTCGTTTCCTGCTACATCCACGCGGGGGGCAAGATCGGAGTGCTGGTGGAGATCAATTGCGAGAGTGATTTCGTCGCGCGCACCGAAGATTTTCAACGCTTGAGCCATGATGTGGCCATGCACATCGCGGCGCTGGATCCGCGTTTTGTGCGCCGTGAGGAAGTGACGCAGGAAGTCCTAGAAGGCAAAAAAGAGGCCTATCGGGAAGAAGCCAAGGCCAGCGGCAAGCCCGAGGCTTTCATCGAGAAAATCGTCGGCGGGAAGATGGAAAAGTTCTACGAGGAGAACTGCCTCTACGAGCAGCACTTCATCAAGGACGAGGGCATCACCGTGAAGGAGTTGGTGGATCAAGCGATCGCCAAACTCGGCGAGAATATAGCGGTCCGTCGCTTTTCCCGATTCAAGGTTGGCGAAGTCGATGGCGCGCTGGCCGCAGGCTCTGCTCCGAGCGATTCGGGTTCCGGTGGCGAGGCGTCTGTCCCTACCGAGTGAGTCCTTGCTGAAGACGAGACCCGCGTTTCGCGGGCCCCGTTCCCCACTCGCTGTCTATTCTCTGCTAGAATGCCGCCAGACATGTCCCAAAACGCTGCCAGGATCAAGTCGGCGTGAAGCCAGAGCAGGAAGGCATGAGCCTCGCTGCTCCGATCTTCCGTCGCATTGTCGTAAAGCTTTCGGGTGAGTCTTTTTCCGGGCCGGACAATTACGGCATCCAC
>Ga0187766_10001248_pt1 | contig 14861 bp, 19 predicted proteins | sample 0216_QUI02_MP05__4_FD_132971 | JGI IMG/M metagenome (GOLD analysis project Ga0187766, IMG submission 132971) | Tropical peat soil microbial communities from peatlands in Department of Meta, Colombia - 0216_QUI02_MP05_20_MG | ecosystem: Environmental > Terrestrial > Soil > Wetlands > Peat ... | reverse complement strand
GCAGTTCCTGGAGCACCTGACGAAGGAGCACCCCGACGAGCTACTGGGCATCATCGCCGAGAGGTATGGCCCGGCGTTCATGAGGCGCAGGGCTCTAAAGTAAAGCGGTAGCTGGACTTCTGTCTGAGGACGAAAATAGAAGAAAACGGGGATGGGGGAGGTTTGCGGCCGTAGCTACGCCGCTCAGCCCCCTCCGTGCATGTGTACCGGGAAATCTTCTGCCCCTTCCCTCAGGAGGGTCTTCTCTGAAGGCCTGTGCTTGATCTCGTTCGTCTTCATTAGGAGCTCGGTGCTCTCTCTGGCGCACTTAATCATGTGCACCGCCTTGTCGTAGAGATCCTGCTTGCTGGGCTTAACCCTCGCCACGCCCTCGTCGATGGACTTCATGGCGCACGCAACTGCCACCCTCGGGTAGACCTCCCACTCGTCCATCCTCGGGGTGATGTCCCTCTCGTTGATTCCCCTGTCTTCTGCGAACCTTGCGAGCTCGTTGGCCGCTGCCACGCACATGTCGTCGGTGACTGTCGTGGCCCTCACGTCCAACACTCCCCTGAAGATGCCAGGGAAGCCAAGGCTGTTGTTGACCTGGTTGGGGAAGTCGCTTCTGCCGGTGGCTACGATCTTGGCGCCAGCCTCCTCTGCCTCCCACGGCCAGATTTCAGGGACAGGGTTTGCGCAGGCGAAGAGTATCGGATCTGTGGCCATCGTCTTGATCCACTCCTTCTTGATGACGTCGGGGCCGGGCCTTGCGGCGGCCACGACGGCGTCGACTCCCTTGAAGGCGTCTGCCATATCGCCCCTCCTCCCCTCTGCGTTGGTGATGCGGGAGAGTTCGTGCTTCCAGCGGTCGTCCTCCTCCTTGATGTCCTCCCTGCCTGGGTAGATCAGCCCCTTGGTGTCCACCATCATGATGTTACCCGGCTTTATCCCCCACTTCATGAGGACGTAGGCGGTTCTGGTGTTGGAGGCGCCCGCACCCACCAGGGTGATGAGGCTGTCCTTGGGGTCCTTCCCTACCAGCTTGAAGGCATTGACGAGGCCGGCGAGTATTACGGTGGCGGTGCCCTGCTGGTCGTCGTGCCAGACGGGAATCTTCAGCCTCTTCCTAGCCTCCTCAAGAATGTAGAAGCACTTCGGCTTCTCGATGTCCTCAAGGTTGATTCCTCCGAAGTTGGGCTGGATCATCTCGAGGGTACGAAGGATCTCCTCAGGGTCCCTTGTCTTGAGGCAGAGCGGGAACGCGTCGACTCCTCCGAGGTACTTGAAGAGGATGCTCTTCCCTTCCATTACAGGGAGACCCGCTTCGGGACCGATGTTCCCGAGCCCGAGCACCCTGGTGCCGTCGGAGACTATGGCGACGAAGTTCCACCTGTTGGTGAGTTCGAAGGACATGTCGGGGTTGGCCTGGATCTCCTTGCAGGCGGCTGCGACCCCTGGAGTGTACCAAATGGCGAAGTCCTGGTAGCTAGTGATGGAGCACTTCGGCATGACCTGCAGCTTCCCCCCGTAGAACTTGTGCAGGGGGGGAGACAGTAGAGATGGCTTCTTTGCCTTCTCGAGCAGCTCGTTGACGGTAGGTCTGTGCTCCTTGACTTTCTGTTTCGACATAAAACTTCGCGCCGGTCGTCAGCGTCTTAAATGGAACCGTACAGCTGCGAGCATCTGCGAGTAAGCCCTGAGGTCACGCTGTTGGCTGGGCATACGACTGGCTGGTCAATTGGGAGAGCTTCTCCAGCCTCTTGTAATTCTCGTCGGCTCCCTTTCTGACAGCCTCGAGCTCCGCGGCGTTCTGGGGCTGGAAGAGGTGACCGAAGCGACCCTGGAGCTTCAGGTACTCCTCCACCGGCTTGGGGCTCGCGACAGGGAAGGTGATCCTGTAGGCCCCGCCCTCCACCTCGTAGAGCGGGAACAGCCTGGTCTCCACGGCGAGCCTCGCCATCCTTATCGTCTTCTCGGAGTCGAAGCGCCACCCTCTGGTGCACGGGGCGATCACGTGGAGGAAGGTGGGGCCGTCCTTCGAAAGTGCCTTCCTGACTTTCGTCATTAGGTCTCGCCAGTGGGAGATGGAAGCAGTGGCTGCGTAGGGGACGTGGTGGGCGACCACTATGGACACGAGGTCCTTCTTGACCTCCTGCTTTCCCGCACGTGCTGCGCCCACCTGGGTGGTCGTGGTCCATGCTCCCAACGGCGTCCCTCCCGATCTCTGGATTCCTGTGTTCATGTACGCCTCGTTGTCATAGCAGACGTAGAGGAACCTGTGCCCCCTCTCGATGGCGCCAGAGAGGGCCTGTAAGCCTATGTCGTAGGTACCGCCGTCGCCGCCGAATACCACGATCGGATGCTCCTTCCCCTCGCCGCGCCGCGCCAGCGCTTTGAAACCAGAGTCCAATCCCGACGCCACTGCGGCCGCGTTCTCGAAGGCCGAGTGAATCCAGGGCCTGTTCCACGCCGAGTAGGGGTAGAGCGCGGTGGACACCTCGAGGCACCCCGTCGCCTCGGCTACGATTGTGTCCTTGGGCGCTGCCAGGAGCACCTGCCTGACGACGATTGACGCGCCACACCCTGGGCAGAGGCGGTGTCCTGGTGCGAGGGGCTCTTCCGTCGGAAGCTCCTTCAGGCCTTTGATTGGCTCGAGCATCTAGACCTTCACCCCGTACATCACCGTTGAACTTCCGAAGGTGCTGCCTTCCTTTGCCATGCCGAAGATGTTCTTCCCGTCATCGGTGGAGAGGTCCCTGCCGCCGATTCCGTAGACAACGCTCAGGACGGGCTTGTTGAGCCCCGCCAGCTGCATCGCAGACTTCACGTCCTCCGAAATGGGCCCGGACGGCGCGCCCGGACTGAGGCTCCTGTCCATGATGACCACGGCTCTGGCGTGCGCCAGGTTCGAGACAATCTGCTCGGTGGGGAACGGCCTGTAGAGCTTGATCGCGAGAACGCCCACCCTCTCCCCCGCCGCGTTCAGTGCCCTGGCAGCAGCCCTCATCGTCCCGCCAGCGCTGCCGTTGATGACCATGACCACATCTGCCTCGTTGGTGTTGTACGCATCCACGGCGCCGTACCTTCTCCCGCTGAAGCTCTCGAACTCCATCTCCACCTCGTCGAAGACGTGCAATGAGTTTTTCATCGCCTCTGTTTGCTGCATCCTGAACTCGTAGTAGGTGTCGGGAGTGGCGATGGCTCCGAAAGTGAGCGGGTCGTCTGGGTCTATCCTGTGCTTGGGCTTCGGCCTCCCGAGGAACCTCTTGATCTGTTCGTCATCCAGGAGGCGCACCCTTTCCTTGTCGTGTGAGAGGATGAACCCTTCGAAGTTGATCGTCGATGGAAGCATGACCCTAGGGTCCTCAGAGAGCTTGAACAGTTGGATCGTCCTGTCGTAAATCTCCTCGACGTTCTCTGCGTAGAACTGTATCCATCCGCAATCCCTGGAACCCATCATGTCGCCGTGGTCAGCGTTGAGGACGAGGGGGGCGCTCAGGGCCCTGTTCGCCACAGCCATCACTATGGGAAACCTCATGCCTGAGGCGTTGTAGAGCATCTCGTGCATGAGAGCGAGGCCCTGGCTTGATGTCGCCGTGAAGACCCGAGCCCCAGTAGCGGCGGCTCCGATGCACGCCGACATGGCGCTGTGCTCCGATTCAACGGGGACGAACTCCCCCCTGAACCTCCCGTCAGCTACGAACTCGGCGAGCTTCTCCACTATTATGGTCTGTGGGGTTATGGGATAGGCAGCAACGACGTCGACGTCGCACTGGCGTACCGCCTCGGCCACCGCCTCGTCTCCCTGGAGCGCGGCGACTCGGAGGGTCTGGGTCTGCGTCATGGCTCCCTCACCATCGTTATCGCCTTGGGCGGGCACTCTGTCTCACAGATGCCGCACCCCTTGCAGTGGTCGTAGTCGATTGTGACCTTCCCACCCTCGTGCCTGACTATGGCGGGCTCGGGACAGTAGATCCAGCAGATCAGGCAGTTCGTGCACTTCGCTTCGTTGATGATCGGCCTCTTGACCCTCCATCCCGATACGACGTATGATGCCGAAGTCCCCCCCTTCACCACGGCGCCCTCTTCGAGCTGTTTCCAGCTCATGCTGCGCTACCTCCCTGGTAGCCCAGCTTGAGGGCCTCCTGGTTCCCCGCCAGCACCTTCCCCTTGAACCGGTCGCCGAGGACCTTCTCGAGGGACTCGGTGCCGACGATTCCCGTCGCCCTGAGAAGAGCGCCCAGCATGGGCGTGTTGGGGTAGTCCTTCCCCAGGCATTTCATCGCTATGCCGGTGGCGTCGAGCGTGATCACCTTCACCGATGGTTCGAGGCCGAGCTTGGAACGCAGCTCCTCGGGGGAGCCGTCGTAGTTGCAGATGAACCAGCCGTCTTTGGAGAGGCCCTGGGTCGTGCTCTTGAAGGAGGCCATGGACTTGTCCACGACCATCACGACGTCGGGGTTGCGGATGAAGGAGTGAATCTCGATGGGGGCGTCGCTCAGTCGAGCATAGGCCGCTATGGGCGCTCCGGACCTCTCGGCACCGAACTCGGGAAAAGCCTGGACGTACTTGCCTTCAAGAACTGCGGCGTCCGCTATGAGCTGGGCGGCGGACACGACTCCTTGGCCGCCCCTCCCGTGGAGGCGCACTTCTGTCATCATGGGTCAGCACTTAGTATCGACCCTCCGATGAGGTGTATACACCTTGAGCCTAACAGATACGGGGGAGGGGACGTTGATCCAAGGTGCCTTTCAGGGGTTCGCTGGCGGGGTTGCCTGGGGCACGGCTTTGGGCCGCATGCCTCGAGCCATCCACACGCCGACGAGGATGAGCAGTATCCCGAGCCCGATGCCTCCGAGGCCTACCGTCTTATGCCATGAAGCAACGTACATCCCGGCGCCGAGCACAATGCCCAGCACTCCGAGCACAGCCAGAGCATAGCCTGTGTTCATCGACTGGTGGCGGCGTGTGCGGCTATTTATCGGTGATTGGCCCTATCCAGCGAAGGTCTCGGAAGGCTCGGGGTACAGGACGTTGGTCACCAGCGTCCTGCCGCAGGTCACGCAGTGCACCACCGTCTCTGCGCACGGCTTGTGATACCTCGAACCACACTCGCACTCGATGAAGAGATCCGGGGCGGATGTCTCGAGTATGGACTTGATCTCTTTGCCGCACTGAACGCAGATCCTCATGTAGCGCACGATATCCCTGAGCGTGAAAACGCCGACTATCTTCCCTCTGTCAGTGATGAGCATCCTCCTGATGCCCTTCCTGTTCATCAGGTCGATGGCTTCTCGAAGCGGCCTGCCCTTGTCTATGGTGACGGGGGTCTTCGTCATGACTTCCTTCACCTTCACGCTTCTGGGAGAGAGAGACTTCGCGACGACCCTCCTGAGGACGTCCCGTTCGGTGAGGAAGCCCACCGTCGCCCCCTTCTTCGTGATGACGATGCTCCCCCTGTTGTTCTTAGCCATCTTCTTGGAGGCATCGACGACTGTCGCCTGCTCCCCTATCGAGATTATCGGCCTCGCGATTTTCCCGGCCGGAAGGTCGAGGGTCATCGCGTATCGGCCCGTGGCCGCTCCTAATTAATCTGGCCCGGTCCGGGGAGCGCGTTTCGGAGAAGGAGTCAGGGAGATGGAGAAGCTGAAGGCGCTGGACAGGAAGTATCGAGTCTTCAGGCTCGCCCAGTTCGGCCTGGCCGGGATCGTTGGCTTCCTGGTGCTGGAGGCGATACTCATCGTAGGGCTCTACGCCATGTACGGAAGTCCCAACCTCCCGAGCGACTTCGCATCTTCGGCAGGGCTTCTGGCGCTGGACGTGTTCGCATCGGTGGTCGGTGTGGTAGTGGGGTTCTTCGTGAACGAGTGGACCACCGTCAGAAGCGTGAAACGAGGCAAGGGGTGGAAGGACACCCTGGCAAGGCTGGGCAAGTTTGAAGGCGTCTATGCACTCGGAAGCGCGATAACGATAGCAGTTCAGCTGGCGCTTCTTGCGTGGCTGGCGCTGTCTCCCGCGGTCGGAAACATCGTTGGTGCAATCGTGGCCTATCCGGTGAGCTACGCCCTTTCAATGCGCTTCGTCTGGGGAACCTGACCGCGTCAGTCGCAGCTTGCGCTCTTCGAGACAAGAAAAAAGGGAGGAAAACGCTCTCGTGCTACAGCTTCGCGCCGCACTTGGTGCAGTATGCGGTTGTCACCGCCAGTTGAGTGCCGCAGTTCGGACAGAATTTTATCCCCGCCGGGGCAGTCGTCGAGCCCATGGGCTGAGGGGCCATTCCGCTCGTCTGCTGGGTCTGTATGCCAGGCACCGTATCGGGGATTGAGAAGAAAGCGACAATTTGAATGATGATGCCCACGAATAGTATCAAGAGCCCGACAAAGACTATGGTCAGGATAGCGCCGATGAAGTAGAGCAGGCCGGCCGTCCTGAACGTCCCCGTGTTTAGCTTGGTGGCCATGGTATCGTAGGCGCGCCTAATGAAAATCGAAGAGATGATCAGAGCTATCCAGGCGATGGCGAGTCCAACAATCACACCTGCCATCGCGGACATTGTGAAGGTGAGCGTGCTAAGTATCGCGCCTGTGATGATGATGAAAGCTATGGCTGCAGCACCGATTATTCCAGTAATGACGGCGTAAAGCATGTTGTCGAAGATTGACTTGTCGCCCAGTTCATCCGAGACGTATTTTGTGGCGATGAGGACGAGAATGTACCCAACTATACTGACGACAGGAATCAGGATGAGAATTGAGCCGACGCCGCCTAGGGTTTTGGCGTCTCCGAGCTTGGACAAGGCTTTCGCGGCCCACCGGAGCCTCTGCCCCATTTAATCGTGTAAGGGGGGTTGTTCGGGAGGGAGACGACTAGGGGCGCTTGAAGTCCCTCAGGAATGCCGCGAGGTCTGCCAGAGTGGGATTGTCCTCGGCCTTGCGGAGCCTCACGGTGAAGTCCTGGCTCCCTATCTTCACGGCGACCTGGGGTTGGTAGTCCGTCCTCGTGAACAGGACGCTGGCGTAGTGGACCCTCCCTGCTAGGTTCTCGCGGACCACTTCCTCCGTGGGCTGCATGGGAGCTATGAAGAAGGCTACGCCGTCTATCCAGTTGATGCTCGGCTGCACCTGATGGGCCCCGCTCAGCGCAAGCCTGACGATGTCTTCGAAGAATATGCTTGGGTTCGACTGCTCGATGATTTCGTGGACGACTAGCTCCTGGAAGGGAGTGTATGTGATCTTCAACGTGGAATGGCTCTCCTGCTCGTGCCTTCGGAGGCGGCCTAGTATGTCTTCTGATAATCACACCGGGCCCTAGCGTATGGTGTAGAGCACCAGCGCCGCCAGCCCGAACGGCACTATTGACGCGACGAACGGAATCACAGGGGAGAAGGTGTCGTAGAGGTAGCCAGCGAAAACCTGGGACGGGAGTGCGACCAGGGTCGGGAGGATGCTGAACATCGCGAGCACCTTCCCCCTGTTGCGCTTCTCGATGGCTTCGGCCTGCATAGTAGAAAGCGAGGGGGACTGAAGGGCCGTGGACACGGCGCCTGTAACTCCCCACTCGAAGAGCTCGTCCATGGTCTTGGCCTGGGTGAACATCACGTTGCTGAGCGGAGCCGCCACGGACGCCAGGAGTATGCTCCTCTTCGACCCTAGCCTGCGGATGAGGAAGACGACCGATAAGAGCAGAATGACCGTGGCGGTCCCTGCCAGATCCACGACCACGCTGTAGCTCAGCGCGTTGATACCAAGGTAGTTCACGACGTAGATGGAGATGTAGGGGGACGTGAGGCCTGTCCCAATTCCGGCGAGGGTAACGTAGAGCAGAAGGCGCTTCACTACAGTCCCAGACTGTCGGATGGCCCCGATACCATCTACGAACGAGTCTCTGAGGTGAGAGGCGAAGGACTTGCGGCCCGCCGAGCTCTCGACGACGTACGTCTCGGTCAGCTTGACTGAGCGGAGCCCGACTCCGAGGATGCCGAACAGCCCGCTGCTCAGGTAGCAGAACCGAAGTCCCGGGTTCGTCCCGAAGTAGCCAATCAGCAGACCGCCCATGGTAGGTGCGAAGGTGGATGGGATTGTGTTGATGGCGCTGAACACGGCGAAGCCCCGTATCCTGTCTTCGGGTTCGATGGAGTCCATCATTATCGAGTTGAACGCGGGAGTGTAGAAACTGGCGACCGATGCCAGGGTGAGAGGCAGGATGATGAGGGGAGGTGAGCCTATGACGCAGTAGACGAAGGCGCTGGCGACGGAGACCCAGCTGAATGCCACGACCACCCTCCGCCTTCCCCAGACGTCCGCGATGTATCCGCCCACCAGAAGGGATAGGGCTGTAACCCCCGTCCCGTAGGCTACGAGGAGACCGATCTGGAAAGGCGAGGCTCCGAGGGACGCGAAATAGACGGACTGGTAGGGGTTCGCCATGGAGGCGCCTACGGACCAGATGGCTGAAGTCGCGGTCAGCATCCAGGCGTTCCTAGGAAGATACAGGAACCGCTGCAGCCTAGCGCGCCGACTGCTCACGGCCGCATGAATAATGCGGCGTGCGCCTTATGTGTTGTTGTGGTGGACTCCGGTGCCAGACAGGCAGAATGGAATCTCGCAGAGACAATGATGACATTGTGATTAAGGAACATTGATTCATTTTCTCAAATGGCTGAGAGAGATAGGGGTACGCCCGGTGTCTATTATTGACTGAGGAAGGCGGGACGAGTTTCGGCGAGGACATGCGGCACAGGCTCGTGGAAGAGTTTGTCATCTCCTATTACAACGGATCCTTGAAGCCCAACCTGGCGGAGAAGAACCCGATCAACGGCCTTGATATCGAGTACTTGATGGACGGCCCCGAGTTCGGCAGGATCCGGCGCTCCGATGTCTGGTCTTACGGGAACGCCGTCGGGACCGGGTATCAGTACAGGGTCGTGTACAAGGACAGGCGATACTCCGACCTGGGGAAGCTACTGGACATGTATTCGGGCACTGGGACGACCGCAGAGGGAGATGGGGCCGAGGTCGAGCGCAGGCTGTACGAGATGATCATGCTTATGATCAAGGAGGGAAGGCTCCCGAAGACGTTCAGGATCCAATCAAGGCGAGACCAGGAGGATAAGCTCCTCACGATGGTCGAGCAGCTAGCTCGGTCGATGGACGAACTGGGAAGACGGGTGAAGGAGCTCGAGGAGAAGTTTGAGGCGCGCAACGAGCCTCAGCTGTTGCAGAGCCCCTCTCCCAGTAGCTAGACCGTGCACTTGGGGAGCGTCCACACCGCACCGCAGGTCATGCACCGAGACATCAGGGGCGGACAACATGGCGATCTCCTAACAGATTGCCCCCCATTGGAGTCACTCCACCGGATGGTAGGGGTTTCCGTACTTCTCGAGTGAGACCAATTCCTCGAGGGGCTTCCTGTTCTTCTTCCCCTTGATCTTCCTGACGGGATAGCCGAATCCAAGGACGGCGACTGGCCTCAGCTCAGGAGGGATGCCGAAGTCGTGCCTGAGCTCGGGCTCCTTGAACCCGGTGAATAGGCGTGAAACAACTCCGAAGTTCCAGGCGGCCAGTTGCATGTCTTGGAGGACCCTCCCCGCGTCGATGCTCGAGCCTGAGACCTTGGGGTCCGTGTTGATTACCACAGCGAAGTCCGCGCCTTTCACCCACGGCCCTGTGGTGCTGTCCTGAGCGAGATTGGCCAGCCCCTTCTTGTCCTGGACAAGTATGAATCGCCAGTGCTGAGTGTTCATCGACGAGCCGGTGAACCTCGCGGCCTGTAGGATCTTCGTCTTTATCCTGTCGTCGACGTGTTTGCCGGCGAACTCACGGACGTCCAGCTTCGTGACTATGGCATCATAGGTGTCCATGTTGGTGACGATTCCGGGGCCTGTGATTAGGCTTATGGTGACAGAGCCCTGCTCTGCAGGGGACATCCTCTTCCCTAGGTGATCTCGTTCTCGAGGTACCCGATCCCTTCTGCCTGGACCCTGACCACGTCCCCCTGCTGCATGGTCCTCCTGCGCGCCACCCCCGCCCCCGACGGCGTGCCAGTCGATATGATGTCTCCGGGGTCCAGTGTCAATCTGCTGGTGACGTGCTCGATTATCTTCGGCACGTCGAAGACCATGTCCGAAACGCTCTGGGACTGGACCCGGATACCGTTCAGGAGCGTCTCGACCCGAAGCTTAGAGAAGTCCCCCGTTCCGATAAAAGGGTTGTAACATCTGCGCACCCAAAACGAAGCTCAGGTTCTTGGTTCGGTCTCGGCTTCGCCCATCACCTGGACGACGACCTCGCGCCGCCTTGGTCTGATGTCGAGCTCCACGAAGACGATTTGCTGCCAGGTCCCGAGAGTAAGGACGCCCCCCTCGAATGGGACGGAGAGGCTCGGGCCCACGAGTGAAGCCTTGACGTGAGATCTTCCGTTGCCGTCGTGCCAAGCCCTCTGGTGCTCGTAGTCGATGTCATCGGGGGCGACCCTCTCCAGCATGGCTGGGAAGTCTTTGGCGAGCCCCGGCTCGAACTCAATGGTGGTGACGGCAGCGGTTGACCCGGGGACGAACACGGTCGCCACCCCGGCGTCGAGCCCGCTTTCTTCGACGGCCAGCTGCACATCCCCCGTTATGTCGAGAATCTCGTTTTCCGACCCGGTGCGCAGCTCGATGCGCTTTGTGAGGACGGGCATCGGCACTAAGAAGGGTTTAACGCGTTTATACGACTACGGGGGCGAGCGAGAACGGGCATGGAAATCCTCGAGGGGGCCGAACTGAAGCGGCGGATGCTGGAGAGCTACGCCAGGGACCCCAAGGGATGGAGCTTCACGGTTTCGCCATCCCCGAGCACAGGATTCTTCGACGCCAACGTGGCTGGCCCCGACGGCGACTGGTTGCTGAAGATAGATTCCCTTTTCAAGCCCACCCCCATCGTGATAGGCTCTCAGGCCGAGGCCCTACGAAGAAGGCCCGGTGGTCCATTCCCCTATGGCTACAGAGACCTGCCTCCTTCGCTGGCCCTGCAGTTGATGGGGGCAGGTAGCGAAGGCCCGAGCGACCCGGTGCGAAAGGGCCTTCTCTCTGTGCTGCGATCCAAGCCCGTCGTCCCGGAAAAGGGAGGGAGCTACGCAGAGGGACCACTGGTATTCACCGGTCCCGGAAACGTTAGCCTGTCCAGCAAGCAGAGGGAGGTGGACGCAAGGCTCGCGTCTGAGATGCGGCGACTTCTGAGGCTCAGGTACTCGGCCTACGGCTGAAGGGAGGCGGTGCATGCCCAGGCCGGCTAGGAAGAACTGCGTCGTTGTTGGCGTGGGGAACCCGCTCATGAGAGACGACGGGATTGGCGTCGAGGTCGCGAGGTCCCTGAGGAAGTCAGATCTGGGAGGAAGAGTGCTCATCTTGGAGCGTCAGGGGCTGGACATCTCGATCCTTGATCAAGCGAAGGGAGCGTCGAAGCTGGTCGTCGTGGACGCTGTGAAAACAGGCAGAACGCCCGGGAGCATAGTGAGGTTCAGCCCGGGAAGACGCCGGTCGCACGTCCTCCTCGTTCCACTATCTCATGAACAGGGTCTCGAAGACATACTCGCCTTAGCGAAGAGGGGCGGGATGCGCCTTCCTCCCATAGTCGTGGTTGGGGTGGAACCCCAGGATTGCACCCCTGGGGAGGGCCTCTCAGAGGAAGTCGCGCGAGCCCTTCCGAGAGTGCTAGAGAAGGTCAAGGCCGAGGTGAAGGAATTCGCGGGAAGCTAGGCTCTGGATTTTCGGATGTCCAGCCTGAGGAAGTGGGTCGCGCAGGAGATGCATGGGTCGTAGTTGCGGACCGCCATCTCGCTGAGCCTTCGAGCCGTGTTGGCGTCTGACTTCAAGATCTGGGGGGCCAGCAGCCTGACATCATCCTCCATCCGTGCCTGGTTCTGGGAAGTCGGCGGGATGATGTTTGCCCTTTCGATCTGGCCTCGGGCATTGACCACGTAGCTGTGGTACAGGATCCCTCTGGGTGCCTCGCTTGCGCCGTAGCAGACGCCGGCCGCTGGCTTGTAGGGTACGCTGGGGCGGACCGGCTCCACGTATTCCCGCACTTCCCCTGCCGCCTCCTCCAGCGCGTGCACGATTTCGAGTACCCTGACGAGAATGCTCTGAAACGGGTCCTTCAGCGGAGGCTTCAGTCCGACATCCCTGGCCGTGGCCCTGGCGACAGGGTTGAGCTGCTCGAAGTTCAAACTGAACCTTGCGAGTGGGCCAACCATGTACGAGCCCCCGCCCCGGGTGCGGGAGTGAAGCGCGTTCGAGTAGCTGACTTGGTACTCCTCGAAGGTCCCCTCGAAGGCAGAGGGTTGCAGGCGGAGCCCGTGGTTTGAAATGATTTCACCGCCGTCGATGGCGTAGCGTGCTGAGTCGTGAAGACAGACAAGGGTGGACTCCCTCTCCAGGGAAGGCCTTTCGAGGGAGGAGACAAAGGTAACCATATTCCGGACGGAGCCTCTGAGCCTGTCAAGCTCTGGCAGCAGGGACAGCAGGGCCTCTTTCGAAGGCGCTCTATAGATCCCTCCGATCTTCAGCGACACCGGATGAATCTCCCTTCCCCCGATGGCAGACATGAGACTGTTCCCCAGCCTCTTGAGGGCGAGAGCCTCTTTCACAAGACCCGGCTCTTTTTCGGCCATCACAATCGCGTCTGGGGCCCCGACGAAGTCCGGCGCTGCGAGCATAAAGACGTGAAGGGCATGACTCTCGATCCATTCTCCGTAGTACAGAATCCTTCTGAGCCGCCGCACCTGCTCATCGACCTCTACCCCGAAGAGACCTTCGAGGGCGTTCAGTGAGCTGACCTGGTAGGCGACCGGGCAGATGCCGCAGATCCTCGAGACTATGTCTGGGACCTCCTCCGCCCGCCTGCCCCTGAGGAGTGCCTCGAAATAGCGCGGAGGCTCGAATATGTTCAGCTTGACCTCTGGGATTCCCTCCCCCTTGTCCACTATTGACAAGGATCCCTCCCCCTCCACCCTTGCGAGGGGACCGGTGTCCACGACGACCCTCCTAGCCATTCTTCTCTACCCACTTCCTGAATTCGTGCGACTGGGAGTTGGCGCCTTTCAGGAGAAGCCCGATTGTCTGGCGGTCGACGTTGTGGGCGGTAAGCCAAGAGGCGTAGGAGTCCAGGTTCACGTCGTCTGACGGCCCAAAGCACCCATAGCATCCTCTGCCGAGGGACGGGCACAGGGCGCCGCACCCCGAGGCGGTGACAGGGCCGAGGCAGGGGGTCCCGCCGGCCACGACGAGGCAGACGTTCCCCGCCCTCTTGCACTCGAAGCAGACAGCACTCGTGGGGAACCTGGGTTTGGCTCCCTTCACTGCCGAGGCGAAGAACTGCAGGAGCTGGGCCTTGCTCACAGGGCACCCCCTCAGCTCGAAGTCCACGGCTACAATGTCGCTCACGGGAAGCGCCTTCTCCATTGCCCTGGCGACCTCGGGCTCAGGGTAGACGGCTGGCTCGACCAGGCCAAGCCTGCTCCAGTTCCTCAGGGCCTGCAGTCCCCCCGCCGTGGCGCAGGCGCCGAGGGCGACGAGCATCTTCGATTCCTTTCTGATGCGGACTATCCTTTCGACCTCTTCCGGGGTGGAGATGGACCCCTCGACCAGGGCGACGTCATAGGGGGCTCCCGCCGACGTGCTGCTCGCCTCGAGGAAGTCTCCCAGCTCGACCTTGTCGAGGAGGGCGAGCAGCTCCTCCTCGGCATCGAGTATCGAGAGCTGGCAGCCGTCGCAGGACGAGAACTTGAAAACGCCTAGTCTCGGCTTGGCCATCAGACCCCCTCCCTGGGGAAGAAACCTCTCACCTTCGGATAGCTGAAGACCGGGCCGTCCCTGCAGATGAACAGAGGCCCCAGCTGACAATGACCGCAGGTGCCAGTGGCGCAGCTCATGTTCCGCTCCAGCGAGACGAAGATTCTTTCCGCCGGGACTCCCATCTTCGCGAGCTCCAGTATCGAGAACTTGAGCATGAGCTCGGGACCGCAGATGAATGCGACCGCGCGTCTGGGGTCTATCCTCGCCTTCGGGAAGAGAGTGGTGACGACGCCCACGTTGCCCTTCCAATCGGATGCCCCCCTGTCGACCGTCAACAAGAGGTCGCATCCGTCTGCAGCGTGCCATCTTGGATACTCGTAGGTGTAGATGAGGTCGGCCGGGGTTCTTGCCCCGTACATCACCTTCATCCCGTCGAAGCGGCCTGGTTCAGCGATCCCTTCTTCGATCACCGGCCGCAGCGGTGGGAGGCCCAGACCCCCGGCTATGACCAGCAGCTGCTTCCCCTTCGCCTCGGCGAGAGGCCACCCCTGGCCGAAGGGCCCCCTGACCCCGACGGAAGAGCCTGAGGCGAGCGCAGCCAGCAGGTTGGTGACCCTCCCAACGGACCTGATCGTGTGCATCAGGTGCTTCTCTCCGCCGTAGGAGGCGACCGAGATCGGAACCTCCCCCACCCCGAAGACGTAGAGCATGTTGAACTGACCCGGCATGAAGTCCGCGGGCGTCCTGCCATCTCCCAGGTCGAAGTGGAGGGTGAACGTGTCGGGCGTTTCCTTCCTTACGCCACGGACGGTCCCCCTGGTGAACGTGCGCATAGTCTGCCTAGACAACAGGGTGCGCCTCCATCTTCTTCTCGGCGCCCTCCTGGCCCACCAGGACGCTGTTGACGGTATCCGTGATGTCGATGCCCACGGGGCACCAGGTTATGCACCTGCCGCAACCCACGCAACCATATGTTCCGAACTCGTCTGGCCAGTAGGCGAACTTGTGCATCACGAACTGCCTGTACCTTGCTGCCCTCTGGAGCCTCGGGTTCCCACCGGCCGAGTAAACGAAGTCCTTCGAGAGACACGATTCCCAGACGCGGACCCTC
>Ga0187766_10001247_pt1 | contig 14868 bp, 11 predicted proteins | sample 0216_QUI02_MP05__4_FD_132971 | JGI IMG/M metagenome (GOLD analysis project Ga0187766, IMG submission 132971) | Tropical peat soil microbial communities from peatlands in Department of Meta, Colombia - 0216_QUI02_MP05_20_MG | ecosystem: Environmental > Terrestrial > Soil > Wetlands > Peat ... | reverse complement strand
GGCCACGAGCGCAGGAGCTCGTTTGCCCGAGTACACCTCCGTATCGTAGCGCCCGACTGCCCTGAACAGGCTGTAGGCCGCCTCCCGGACGAACCCGTTGACGAGGGCGAGCAGCAGGCTCCCGCCCACCCTGAGCCCTTCGTCGTTGGGCCAGTCGAGTTCCCTCTTGCTGAACATGGTGTCCCTGTTCGCACTCACAAGACTCCCCTGAATTCGGGCGAAGGCCGCGGCCCTCGCTTCCTCAGGGAGCAGGAGTGCTTCCTCCACTTGTTTCATCGCCTCCCTCGCGACGACCTGCTGGGACGCCACCCACCTGAAGGTGGGCTCGTCTACGAGGCCGTGCCTGTACTTCAGCTCGTTCAGGGCGGAGGCTACGTCGTAGGTTGCGTTGATTATCTGCTCGCGCGTCATGGAGTCCGTCTCATAGGAGAGGATTGACTTCCAGGTGTGGAACAGGAGGGCCTGGCGGTGCTCCTCCAGGGAGCCGTAGAAGTGAGTGCACCCGTTGGACGGGTCCTCGAAAGCGCTGCACCCCGGATCAAGGAAGGGCCCCAGCGGAGAGACGAAGAACCTCAGGCGCCTGTCCCCGTCCGCAAGCTTCAGCAGTCTCTCACAGTAGGGGACCACGGACATGACGTCACTGTAGGTCTGGTGAGGTAGGCCCACCATGAAGAAGAGGTCGAGCCTGTTGCACCCATGGGCCAGCGCGCTCCCTATGGTCTGTTCGACCTCCGAGTTCGGGACTGCGAACTTCAGTCTGTCGAGCCTTCTCAGCGCCTCGCTGGGAGTTTCGATCGTGATCTGGAGGCTCCACGTTGGAACGCTGTCATCGATCATCTGGAACAGTTCGTCTCTTGCGGGGAAGAAGAGCTCGAAGATGAGCTCATTGGATACCCTCTCGTCTTTCAGAAGTTCAAAGAATCGCGCCGCTCTCTTCGGCCCTCCCAACCTTGGGTCTGTGATCAGCATGATGGGGCCACGGGAGAACGTCCTGATTGCCCGAATATCTGAGACTAGCTTCTCGGGGGACCTGTAGGCCGGGGTCGATCGCATGCATATGGTCCTGTACGCCGACGCCGAACCACCGCAGACTGAGCAGTCGAAGGTGCAGCCGCGGGCCCCCAGCAGCATCGTTGTGGGATGTCTCAGCCATCGGGCGTAGGGCGCGATGTCCTCGAGGCTCCTGTACTTGAAGACGGTAGTGACGGCGTAGAGATAGTCTGGGACGTTGACGTAGTCTAGGTCTGTCGGAATGAAAGTGAGAGGGTTTACTACCACTTCGCCATTCGCCCGCTTCCACGTCAGATTCTCCACCGACTCGAGCGGAGCCCTCGTCCGAAGCGCGCTGAGCAGCTGCCTGCACGGCTCCTCCGTTGAATCGCCACGAATCACGAAGTCGACGAAGGGGTACCTCGCGAGCTCCTCATGGTAGTAACTTGACGAAAGCCCACCGTAAAGGACGTAACTCTCTGGGTGGAATTTCTTGACGAGTTCTCCTATCGCAAGTGCTCCATTTGCGTGGGGGAGCCAGTGGAGGTCGATGCCGAAGACCGTGGACCGCATTTTCCTCAGTCTGTTGGCGACATCGTAGGACGGGTCTCGAAGCATTCTGTACGCCAAGTTCACAATCCTGACATTGTAGTGGTTCTTCCCGAGGTAGGTGGCTATGCTGGTCAAGCCTACCGGGTACATCTCGAACTCATCGGTTGAAGGCACGGCGTCAGCGACAGGCCCAAGCATCATCGTCCTCCTCCGGAAGTCATAGACGGATGGGGCATGAAGCAGGGTCAGGTCGGTACGAACTATGTCCCCGAGCCCCACCTCTATCTTACCCCCTCTTTTCCGCAGAAAATCGCCCGGAGGATGTTCAATACACCTATTCCCTAACTGACAGCCCCGTCCGCGCGCTTCACCGGAACGATTATCCGAAAGGCGCCAGGCGAGGCGGTTTGGCGGTCTTAGGGCAAGTGCACGAGCTCTCTCTGGTCAACGGCATCCTGCAGGCAGTCGAGGAGACGGCCAAAGAGACGGGCGGGAACGTGAAGAGCTTCAAGGTGGGGGTCGGCGAGCTCGCCCAGTTCGACCTTCGGCTCGTGAGGCAGCTCCTCGAAGATTCAAGGCGCGGCACGCCACTTCAGGGCGCAGAGGTGGCGATAGAAGTCGAGCAGTCCAAGGTGCGGTGCTTGAGTTGCGGAAAGGAATGGAACTTCCGTCAGCTTTCGGGGCAGATGTCCGAGGAGGAGAAAGAAATGGTGCACTTCCTTCCCGAGCTCCTCAACTCGTTCGCGAAATGTCCTTCATGTTCGGGGAGTTTCTTCGAGATAGAGCAGGGCAGGAGCGTCAGGCTCATCGAGGTGGTCTTCGACGACTGAAACTCCAGAGAACATCAACTTCAGGCTGGGGATGATCAGAAGGCACCTGAAGGGCGTTAGGAGGGTGGTGCTGGTCCTCAGCGGGAAGGGGGGCGTCGGGAAGAGCGTGGCCTCTGCGGCTCTCGCCGCCCAGCTCGCGCGCGCAGGCAAGCGGGTGGGACTGATCGACGCCGATGTCTACGGTCCGTCCGCGGCTCTCCTCTTCAACTCAACTTCCTTCCCGGAGGAGAAGGAGGAGGGGCTAATCCCGCCGATGGTCGGTGGTGTCAAACTAATGTCTGTCGACCTCTTCGCGTCGGGAAGACCCATCCCTCTGACCGGCCATGGCGCGAGTCAGGTGATGCTGGAGCTTCTGGCGCTGACAGACTGGGGGGAGTTGGACTTCCTCGTTGTCGACATGCCCCCCGCTACAGGAGACATAATGCTCACGCTGACCTCCGTCGGAAAGAAGCAGCTGGAAGCCATCGTCGTTACAATGCCAGACCTGCTCTCGACATCTGTCGCGCACAGGGTCCTGGAGCTTCTGAACTCCGGCGGGATTCCGACAATGGGGGTGCTCGAGAACATGAGCCGTCCTTCGAAGGGGCGTGTGGCGGGGGGAGGAAAAGGGTCGAGGGCGCTGGCGAAGGAGTTCGGCGTGGAATTCTTGGGGGCTATCCCCTACGACCCTGGGATAGCCGATGCCGTCGAGAAGCAGGACATCGGAGTTCTGCTCGCCACTGGTTTCGCGAAGCAACTGCGTCGGTCCGTGACATCCCGTCTCCTCCACTAGATCTGCCTCCCGAATCGGTCCGCCGCAGAGTGGCGTCCGTCGTGGGTGAATCACCACTTAGGGAAAGTGTGTAAAAACAAACCTCCTTCGCTTTGAACAGGGTAGTGGTGGGTGTGAATCGCCGCGACTTCCTCAAACTCTGCGCCCTGATGGGAGTCGGGGCTGTCGTCACGCTCTATTCCTCGGAGATCAAGCGAGTAATAGGCCAGGTCGCAGAGCAGGGAGGCGGCAAGATTCACCTCGTCTGGCTGAACCTGGCGAGCGATACCGGATGCACAATCTCAATGCTGCAGGCATCAAACCCTGACCTCGTCGAGGCTGTGGAGACGCTGGGCATATCCGCGGACTTCTGGAAGGCGCTGATGACCCCCGACTACGACCTGGGTTGGGTTTCGGCGGGGTACACCCAGGAAGACCTCTCACAAGTGCCGCTCTTCAACGCCGCGTTCGGGAGCGCACCCGTCGACGTACTTGTGGTCGAAGGCACTCCGCAGGTCGGCACTCCTCACGGAGGCAGCGAGGGCTTTTTCTGTACGACAGGCATCTACAACGGAAGCCCTGTCACGGGGTACGAGCTGCTGCAAAAGCTCGCGGCCAAGGCGTCATACGTAGTTGCAGTGGGCCAGTGCTCGTCTTTTGGCGGCATCCCCGCCGCCAACGGCAATGTTACTGGGGCTGTGCCAGTGACCGGGGCGCTGAAACAGGCGTCTGTCTCCACCAAGAGGCCCGTCATCAACATCCCCGGATGTCCTGCAAACCCCGACTGGACCCTGGTGACTCTGGCAACCGTGCTGCAGGGAATAGACCCCGACCTTGACGACCAGGGCAGACCGAAAGCGTTCTTCAGCTCATACATCCATGACAACTGCCCGAGAAGGGATGCCTACGACAGGGGTCAGATGGCCAAGACGTTCGACGACCCCGTCGGCTGCTTCTGGGAGCTCGGGTGCAAGGGGCCCATCACCCAGGCGGCCTGCGCACTGAAGAAATGGAACGGAGGAATTGGCTTCTGCACTCAGACTGGCCCCATGTGCTGGGGGTGCATGCACCCCAGCTTCCCCGATTCCCCCACAAGCGAGTTCTTTGCGCCAGTTGAGCGGACGCCCACTATTCTTGGGGTGAACGTTGACGAAGTGGGCGAGGTCGCAATTGCGGGTGCCGCGGGGATACTCGCGGTGCACGCCATTAAGAGGAGCGTAGGCAAGAAGGAGAAGGAACCCGAGCAGAAGGCGGCGCCGCCCACTGAGCAGCCAGGGGAGGAGAAGCGTTGACCAAGACCGTCGTCATTGACCCAGTGACGCGGATCGAGGGGGAGCTGTCTCTCGAGTTGAGTGTCGATGATGCGAGCGGCACGGTGACAACGGCAAAGGCGACAGGGACTCTCTACCGCGGCTTCGAGAACATAGTGCTGAACAGAGATCCAAGAGACGCCGCCCCGATTCTGTCCGCCATCTGCGGCGTGTGCTATTGCGACCATCACGTCGCATCGGTGAGAGCGGTTGAGAACGCGGCGGGGTTGACAAGCTACTCCCCCGACTACTCCACCGAGCAGACTTCCATCCCTCCGAACGCAGTGCTGGGGAGGAATGTGGTGATGGGCGCCGACTGGGCATATTCGCACATGGTCCACATTCTGGCGCTCGCCGGCCCCGATTATCACCTGTACGGCCTGATTGACGCGCTGCAGCCGGCCTTCTCCATTTCGAGCTACCCAGACCTCCTGCGCCAGTTCATCATTCCGGCGCAACAGTACATGAACCAGGCCATCACCCTCTGGGGGGGAAAGACACCGCACCCGAGGGCGACCATACCAGGTGGCAACCCCGTACGCCCCACATCTGACGTGATTGCGCAGACCAGGCTCAAGGTCGGCCAGGCTCGTGCGCTTACCGATATCATCGTGCCCGTGGTGTGGAACTACCTGACAGCGAACGTCACTCAGCTGGGTGCCCTGGGTCATGGTCCCGGCAACTTCCTGTCAATGGGCGCATTTCCCGACCCGACCACCTCTGCCGGCACGGGCAGGATGCCTCTCTTGATCCCCCGCGGCGTGATCACCTATCCAGGGACGACGCCGGCTCCTTTCGACCCGAGCAAGATAACGGAGAACACGGCGCAGTCGTGGTACGACCAGCCGACGAGCGGGTCGGTCATCGGCGAACAATCGCCATCCCCCGACATGTCGAACTCGTCTGCTTACACGTGGACCAAGGCACCGGCGTACGACGGGATGGTCTGCGAAACCGGGCCCCTAGCCCGCGAATGCGTTTCAGGCATATTCCCGAAGTTGGGCAGGGTCATCCACGGGGCTGTTTCGGAAGTGGCCGGGCTGCCTTACAGCCCAAAGGGGTCGGCGTTCGACAGGATGGCATCCGAAGCGGTCGAGCTCCTCGCACTCGTCGGGTCAGCAAACACGACCCGAAGCCTGCAGTTCCTAGGCCAGCCTCTGAACCTTTCCCCCGTGGACGTGCTTCAGGCGCTCGGCCTGCCGCAGTCTGGTTTGCTAGAGAGCTGGCTGGACGCGATGCAGGTAGGGCAGCCTTCATACACCGATACCTATCAGAACCCTGGCAACGCTGAAGGAATCGGACTCTGGGAAGCCCCGAGAGGCTCACTTCTCCACTGGATCCGCATAGGTAACTCCAAGGTGGCCAACTATCAGGTGCTTGCGCCTACTACGTGGAACGCCAGCCCAGGCGGGCCTCTGGAGACCTCGCTTGTCGGGACCCCAGTGGGCCAGACGGGAACCAACGAAGACCTCCGCCCGACCGCCTATGTCGTGAGGTCGTTCAACCTGTGCATGGCCTGCGCAATCCATGCAGTCGACGCCCGCGGGAACGACAGGTACGTGAGGGTGGGATGAGATGACGTCTCCCGAGCGGACGAGCGTACTTCGGCACGATCTCCTGTTCAGGGCCGCCCACTGGTGCATATTCATCGAGGGAGGCCTGCTCGTTCTGACTGGGTTCCAGCTGGGAGGCATCTTGGGCGGAGCCCTCTTCCCGCTGAGCACAGTCACCGCGCACGTGCTCATCGGGATAGCGTTCATGGCCACCGCTGCAATCTACGCTGTCGGAATCCTCACCGGCGGAGACTACCATTGGGTCGGGTTGCGAAGGATACCCTACTCATTCAGGTTCATCATCAGGGAGACGAAGGGGTGGTTCGGTCTAGCCCCGAAGCCGGCCAACCCGATAGCATACGACTCAACCTTAGGGGACTACACCGAGAAGCTCGTCCCCAGCGTCATCGTCGTCTTCTGGTCCTTCGCGATCATTGGAGTGGTGATGGCTTTGACCGGGCTCGCGCTGGCTTTCCCGCAGCAATTCGGGTTCGTCTTTACACTGACGGATCTGATCGGCGGAGCGCTCACCGGCGTCACGGGAATGGCTTTCATGCTAGCCTTACACAGGCTTGTTACATTCATCCTCATTGCTTTGGTGATGGCACATGTCTACGCCAGCTTCATCTTCAAACTCGTGACCTCCATGATCACTGGCAAGCGCAACGAAAGGGTTACTCCCCACACAGGATGAAGGTGAGTAGGACTGGCCTCCTCCGCGACGCTCCGAAAGGGAGAAGGGCAGCCCCTCGAAGAACCAAATGTTCCAGACCCAGACAAACTCGCCGTCGGGAAGATTGTGGTACTCGGCCTTGGGAATCAGTACGCGAGAGACGATGGCGCTGGAATAGCTGTGGCCAGGGAACTGCAACATCGAGACTTGGGCAAAGGAGTCCTCGTTCGCACGCATCAAACATTCGACCTATGGCTGCTATCCGAATACAGCGAAGCTTCGAGGCTGATTATCATCGACTCAGTGAAGGCTGGTACTCGGCCGGGGACCGTGGTAGAGTATGAAGTCACTCCACGCCCCGGTCCCCTTTCTTCGCTTCCTGGACTCCATTCGATGAAGCTCCACGACCTGATCGACTTTGCGAGCCGGACGGGTTTGCTGAGCTGTCCCATCACGGTTATCGGCGTCGAGCCCAAGGACTGCACGGTCGGTGAGGGGCTATCCCCGGAGGTGGAGAGGGCTGTTCCAGAAGCGGCTGCCCGAGTTGCAGACAGGCTCCGGAGAGGCGTTCAATCCGTACCGGGCGCCTAGGCCTGCGCAGGTTGATTGGCCATCTTCTGGGGGATCCTCATACGTAGCCTTTGGCCCTGTACCACTCCAGGGTCTCCTTCAACCCCTCCTTCAGCGCAAGGCTGGGCTTGAATCCGAGCTCTCTTGCCGCCTTGGCCGAGGAGAACGACCTATCGCTGGTCACCGCGTCTACGGTGCTCCGGTGCCACATGAAAGACGGCCTGCCAGTGATGGCGTTCAAGGCCTCGACCGGTGCGATCATCGCCTTTGCCACAGCCTTGGGGACGGAAATTCCGGGGGGTTTCCTTCCGCAGAGTTCGGCCATCATCGAGTACAGCTCCCGGTAGGAAACCGCGTGGTCGTCACTCACCAGGTAAGTCTGCCCTATGGAGGCCTTCGGATTGTCCAGCGCCAAAACCAATGCCCTGGCAGCGTCTCTAGCGTGCACGAACTGGATGTAGTGCTCCCCGCCGCCAACAAAGAACCTTGTCGCCAGCGAGTTCTTCGCGAACGAAACGATAAACCAGAAGGCGACATCGTCCACGTTTCCGGGCCCGTAGATGCCCGAAGGGCGGATGATGGTCCACTCTATCCCACGCACCGAAGACTCCCTTACAACCCGCTCGGCTTCCGCCTTCGAACGGCCGTATTCGGACGAAGGCGCAAGGGGGGCGCTTTCGTCTGCCGGAGCAGACTCAATTGGGCCGATGGCCTCGGTGCTGCTGCAGTAGACGAACCTCCTGACGCCGTTCGCTTGGCAGGCCTCAATCAGGGAACGGGTCCCGTTCACCGTCACCCTTTCGTAGAGTTCCCTCTTCCCGAAGAGCGTGTAGTAAGCGGCGAGGTGGACCACGGCATCCATACCTTTCGTTGCGTCGACCAGTGTGTCTTCATCCGTGAGGTCAGCGACCCGTATCTCCACCTTCTTCTCCAAGTCGGGGTTCAGCTTCCTGCTGTGCACCACGCAGGTTATCTCGTAGCCCCGACTCGAAAGCTCGGGGATTACGTACGCACCCAGGAAGCCCGTCGCTCCCGTGACCAACACCTTCATGCGCTTACTCCCGCGGTGCCGGCAACACTAGACCTAGGATAGCCATGTTCAACCGGCCAAGTTTGACGCCTTCGAACGCACGCGCCAATCTTCTCATGCACATACCTACGACGAGGTTCACCTTCCTCATCGGAACAGAACCATCTCATGTAGAGCTGTTCCCTTTTCCGTGTTGGTAATCCCATTGCGGCTCACCTTTATTTCGAAATCGGATTCGAGCCTGAAATATCCCGGCCGCAAACGCAACAGGTACTTCGCGATGAGCCTGAGCGGCAGACTGAAATTCTCGAGCATGTCCTGAGCCTCAAGGACCTTCTTCACATCGAGGGCGATTTCGAGCTCGTTCGAAACCGAGATTGCGATTCTCTTGGGATAGCTGTGTTTGGCCTTCCGGTCGTACTCGTAGTTCTCCTTTCCGAATTCGAATTGCCCCGTGCTGAGCACTACCTCTCTCCCATCGGCCATCATCAAGACCCTTACCGCATGGTTGCCTACCTTGTCATTGCACTGGATGAAAGCATAGGATACTGTGTAGTTCTGCGAGTATATCCGTCCCCACATCCAATAGTCTATGATGCTCTGGAACGGAAAATCCAGCCAGTTGTGGTCGTGATAGCCGACACCCCTGACCTGAGAAACGCTTTCCCCATCGACGATGGTTCCTTCAACCGAAGCTCTTGGGAAAGGGACCACCCAGGCGAAGGCCCCCTTCTTCCCAAACTGGGATACACCGGTCCCGGGTTTCCAGCCGTTCACCACGGCCCTGAAGGTCAGATGGCAACCTAGGTCCTGATTCTTCACTTGGACCTCGTAGACGGGCAGCCCGCCGGGTGATTGCGTGACCCTCAGATAGTTCTCTCCGATTCTGACATCAGCCCCCGAACCGGAGGCAAAGAATTGCGACTTGCTGCAAGGCATGAACCTCTGGGTTTTCCTACCGTCCGGCCTCAGGAGGACGATCTCTACGCCGGGCTTTGCTCCCGAGCCCGGGTTGGGATTCGCTGCGTAGAAGAATACAACGACCGTTTGGCCCGTTTCCATGTGCGCGTCGAAGTACCACCACTCGAACATCCCCTTCCTGTGGATGTCGATATGGATGCCATCTTCTTCGGGTGCAAGCGGAATCACGACCGCGTCGCGTCTGCCGGGTCCGGTCCACCCTTCTTTGACCACCATTTCGCCCATACCATCAGCCATCCTCAGGTTCCGCGTAGAAGAAGGGGTCCGACGCGGTATTCGGATCCAGTGCCCTCTTTATCTTGCTCATGTACTTGGGATAGTCATGACAGGCTGGGCCGAAGCGTCCGTTCATTTCGGAACCGAACCCAGCGATCGGGATGCCCATGGCCTCGTCGATTGCCGCCTTGCATCCGTCCTCAATGATCTCCGCTGACGCTCTGAGTGCCTCCGGATTTTCAGACGCGTACATGTAGATGCCCTCAAGATATCCGAGGTGAGAGTTCTCGAAGGTGCCGCCGCATCCCAGATCGCCACCGTCGTCGAGGAAGGTCCCCTTTTCGATATACTTCTTCTTCGCTCTGGCGACCCATTCAGACTGCTTGATACCCAAGTCCCAAGTATCGAACGAGCCCAACATCGTCGACATACCCTGGGAAGGACGGAAGGTCGCCTGTGTGTTGATTGCGTTCCTGATCAGCAGCCAGAACAGCCGGGAGTCTAGTTGGAGCTTCTGGCGCTTTCCGAACGGGATGCCGTTGATCACGTCCTGCAGGAGGGGGAAGCGGCGCAGAATCGTTAGCGGGTCCCTGACATGTCTCAGAACGGGCCTCATCATGCGGAACATTCGAGGGGTAATCCTGATATTCATCGGGACTTTCACGCCTCCAGTCTCCCTCATTATTTGCTTCATCGCCGCCATCTTCCACTTGAATTCGGCGTCCGAGTACCCGACCACCGCGTTGATCAGCACATGGTGCATCGATTTGTCGAAGAAACCGCTCTCCATCGCGACCTTCAGCTCTTCGTTGTTCTCTGTCATGCCCAGGGCGGAGAGGAAGGGTGGAGTACGGAAACAGGCGAACTCGATTTCGGCCTCGCCGAGCTTGTATCCGGCATCAGCCATGGCTTCCGCTGTGGGAAATGCGTGCACGTTCATCGCCATTCTTTCGGGGAATTCGTCAAGAACGTAGACCGGGGACTTGCCGCGAACCTTCCATTGGGTGGGGCCGTTCCACTTGTAGAGTTTCACCGCGCACTTGGTGAACACGCCGAGCCCTCCGAAGGTCCCCTGAAAACCGCGCATTATGCCGCGCAGCGAGGGTCCCGGACCGTCCGCTGTGAACCAGCCTGCGCCCACGCCGCCGCTGCCAAGCGTGAGGACCTCACCGGTGGGCAATACCCATTCCACACCGAGTAGATTACGACCGCTGTAACTGGTCGCTGGGCCGCTCGAACCGTATCCCCACGCAGCCGTCGTAGACGCCAGAAGCGAATGATTCGAACCTGAGGAAATCGTGTGGACCGTCAGCCCCAGCTTGAAGATTTCAGTCTGCAGGTCGATGGCGCGGACATAGGGTTCTACGATGGCGATTTGATTCTTGGCATCGACGCTGATGATCCTGTTCAGCCGTTTGAGGTCGAGGATTATCACCCGATCCCTGGATGCGGCGCAAACTGCATGGAATCCTGTCGAAAGTGGTTTGACCATGAGGTGATTTCTGTTGCAGAATCGCATGATCTCTTGGACCTCTTCAGTGCTCTTGGGAAGTGCAACGGCGACTGGACGAGGTAGCCATTTCGACCCGTCCTTCACGACGGTCTCCGGGTTCATGTAGAACGAGTACGTGTCCAGCATGCAGGAAGAAGTCGATACCCAACTCGGGCCTACGATTCCCTGAAGTTCTTTGGTCTCTGCCTCGGTAATCAACGGTAACGCCCTCCATCAGGACCAAACCCTCGCGGAAGGATCATGTCACAGCCCCCATTTCCCCCGGTTCAACACCCTGCGGGGATCGAATATCCCCTTCATCTTCTTCAGCGCCTCGTAGCTCGGTGGGTTTTGCCCGAACACCAAGTCGCCCGCAGATCCGTATGGCCTGCTGAAGAACGCCCCCTTCTGAATCAGTTTCGTTACTGCATCCTTCTCAAGCCTACGCATCACCTCGACCTCGCTTGGCGTCCCTGGATTGAAGGGGCACATGAGCTCTACGTGACAGGCATGATTCTGAACGATAGGTTGTACGTAAACTCCGATAGTCTCTTTCCCAATCGAGTTTTCTACGGCCAGGCCAACGAAGACGTCTACGAGTTCAGGCGCCCTTTCTAGGGTGGTTAGGAAGAATAGGGAAAGGCAGTGTCCTTTCAGACGATGGCGCCAGTCAACTTCGCCGCACGTGCGTGTCGCCATTTCTAGCATGTCCCTGGCCTGGATACCCCCCTGCGCCGTCATCAATGTGAGCCCGTTCCTGTCGGCGATGGATTCTATGTCCCTGCACTGGTATTCGACCCTCGACCGTGCCATCCTCTCAAATCCCGCGACGTTCACGAGGCAGACGTAAGCCGGTAGCGTGCGTTGTATCGCTTCGAATTGTCCTCCGGCATGGGCGCTCACAAGCATGGCCGCGCCAGCGCGGTTGAGAACAAAGGAATGCTCCCCTAACCACTGTTTCTGAGTGTCGTAGATGAACGGGACCAAAGCCTGGAGCGAATCCGCACCGAGGAGGAAAGGGTGCTCCAGGGTCGGCCTCAGCTCTGTGCGCAGCGAGATCCATGTCACTACGCCCATGGTTCCCTGGGCGCCCTGGATAACGCGGTGAAAATCCGTCTGAGATGGACCCTGAGAGGACTTCTGCGCCCCGCCCATGGCGCGCTGCTGCTCGAGAGAGCCAGGCCCTCCTGCCGCGCCGGTGCGAAACAACTCTCCGTTCCCGAAGAGGAACTCCGTGCTCCCCACTGGGTCACTGATGTCCCACTGTCTGTTCGGCCAGGTGGTGGGTTCTCGGTCCATCACCGATGCAACAACGCTCTTGCCGTTGCGAGGCGATAACGGCATCGGAACTGTCATTCCATGCGGCTCGAGCGCCTTCAGCAGTTCTCCATAGGTAACGCCTGGCTCGATCAGGCAGACGCGGTTTCGCCTGTTAATCCATGGAATCTGCTTCCAACTGGAGAGGTCAATCAAGCTGTTCTCTTGCTGTGCAGCAAACCCACCCCTACAATGGGCCCCCGTGGAGGAGGACACGGTCAGGTTCAGGCCAATCTCGTTGGCGAGCCGTAGGCATCCCTGCAGTTCGTGTGCCCCAGAAGGGCGCAGGACGTAGGACGGCTTGAGTGCTGCGCCCAGGATGGGATTCGACTGCTGGAATGCATCGATATCACCTGGGTCGCTACTGACACTACCTTCTTGGATTACCGAACGCAGGCGTTCTTGGAGTTCAGGACTCTGGATCATGTCCGCTCGCTTCATTCCGTCACCGCCGCCTCGTAAACAAGGTCCACGATGTCGACAATGGGCAGCAGAGGCTTGTCCAGGGATTGTTGGCTCTTGGAAAGATTCGTCCTGCAGTGAGAACACGCCGTTACCAGGCACTCGGCCCCTACATCCACCGCCTCCTCCAGACGGTCGAGAGCCGCTGAGCGCGCAAGGTCCGGGTATGCGAGAGGGACCCCCCCTCCTCCTCCGCAGCAGTACGAGTATTCGCGGATGCGATGCATTTCGATGAAATCGATTCCTTTGATTGCGCGTAGAATCTGGCGCGGCGGCTCATAGACGCCGTTCACACCTCGGTTGATCTCCTTGGGGGGTTCGAAATAGGTCATGCAACCCCTGGTGGTTTTTTGCTCGCCTTTCCATTGGAGGGGAGGTTCGCTCTGACGTCCAAGGTAACAGGGGTCGTGATAAGTGACCTTCCGCCTGATGGGGTGGCGCAGGCGTAGGCGGCGGTCAGCCATCAACTCCGCCAGGAACTCGGTGATATGCAGGATTTTGGCCTTGGGCGCTCTCGCGTACTCGGGGTACTTGGAACGGAGAGCCCCCAGGCAGGAGCCAGACAGCACGACGACCTTCTCAATCTCTAAATCGTCGAGTGTATCCACGAGATGGTTTGCGATGTTCGCAAAAACATCCCTGTGTCCTGTCCAATAGGCTGGCAGCCCGCAGCTCCTTCCATTCTCTCGCAGAATGCCGAAGTCCACCTTCGCTTGCTTCAGGAGGATGGCGGACTTCCGGGCAACCTCTGCGGCTTCTGGGTCACATTCCATGCACCCCGTGAAAAGGAGAATCGGCGCCTTTTCGTCCGGCAATATCTTCAGTTCCAGATCTCTTGCCCAACGTGGATCTCGGTCATCTGTCCTTCCCTCTGGGTTCCCAGATTCCTGTAGGTTCTTTATCATGGACCGATGGGCAGGCAAAGCAAACCCCTTGTCCACGATGTGCTCTCTGAGTGCCATGTTCACTGCGTGGCGCTCCGCGTCCATGATGAATTTGCAGGAAACGTCACAAAGCCCGCACGCGGTGCAGGCGAATGTGATATCGGCAAGGGCTTGGTCGACCTGGATGCGGCCATGAACCAACGAGAGTGCCATGATGCTCTTGCCTGACCCTGAGTAGCCGTGAAAGTGATACAGATGGCTGGCAGGGCAGCCATCTGCATATTTCGGGTTCACTATCGTTGGAAGCGGCACCATTTTGCACAGAGAGCATCTGATGCACTTTTGCATCTCTGGTTCTAGATTCTTGAGTCTAGACAGGGACAATACATTGCCCTCTGCCCCCTGTAAGGAAGAGCACTGAAGATACGTTGTTTCCCTAACAGCCCATGGATACCCGCAGAGCACGGAACGACACCTGAGGGGCTCGTTTCGAAACTTGCCTTCGCTCCCGCAACTTGTACAGAATCCAAAAGGAGGTGTCCTGGGTGGGGCCCCATTCGTTAGCAGGCATCACAGGGTCAAGCTGACCGTGATCAAACGGTGCTCGTTCTTCAGAGGTCATTCTAAGCTTGTGGGGTAACGGCGACGGTCGACGCCGCTCGGTGTACCGTGCTAGAAATCGACTCGAATTTCGTTCAATACCGTCGAGACCCAACCGGTTCACTGCGCAAATCCGAATTGGGTTCAGACCCGGTGCGACCCCCACAGTCTACTGTCCGGATTGGGTTCCAGGATGGAGCAGCTGGGTGTCCGCGTGGTCGCTAAGGACTAAGGGGCGGTCCCCGAACTTCGGCCTGATAGAGTCTCTGACAAGGTTGCCCCCCTTGGCGCTTTTCATGAAGGGCCGGTCGACCTTCCCGCCTGGGCTTACGATGATTTCAAGGAAGGTCAGTTTCTCTACTCGGTAAGAAGGAGCCGCAGCAGCCTCTCGGTCTCGAGTGTTGCGACCCCCGTGACGCGGTCCCCTCCCCCGTAGTACATGAAGACCTTCCCCTTCATCTCGACCACCCCACACGGAAAGACGACGTTGTTCACCACTCCGCGCTTTTCGTAGGCTTCCTCCGGCTCAAAGACCGGCTGCCGCGTCCTTGCAAGTACTTCCAGGGGGTTCTCGAGCCTGAGAAGCAGCGCCCCCACCCTATACGTCGCTCTCTCGTCCACTCCGTGGTAGAGCAGTATCCAGCCCTTCCCGGTCTT
>Ga0187766_10001245_pt1 | contig 14873 bp, 12 predicted proteins | sample 0216_QUI02_MP05__4_FD_132971 | JGI IMG/M metagenome (GOLD analysis project Ga0187766, IMG submission 132971) | Tropical peat soil microbial communities from peatlands in Department of Meta, Colombia - 0216_QUI02_MP05_20_MG | ecosystem: Environmental > Terrestrial > Soil > Wetlands > Peat ... | reverse complement strand
TGCGACGCACCGACAGTCTTCCGGAGAGGTACGCACCGAGCGCACCGCCCGTTTCCGTAGCGATCCCGCTCCACGTGGCGGAGTCGGCGACGATGATTGCGTCGGGGCGTCCGGTCGGTGCGACGATCTGTGCCGCGGTGCCGGCAAGCACGACGTCCCAGGCGCCCCCATCGGGCACCCTGAGCGCGACCCGCAGCCTCCGTGCCGGCTCCTGCAACACGCCGGGGTCGTAGCGGCCCATCAGCGTCCCCAGCCAGGCTGGTGCGGCGGTCATTGTTCGTGGACCCGGCGGCGGGCGTCAGTCGGAGGGGGAAGTGCGGTCACCGCGTGCGCAACGAACGGACAGCAGCAAGCGTCCTCGGCGCCGCGGATTGACAATCTGGCGGCTGGGAGAACGGGCGTCGCACTCATGCCGGTGGATCAGCGCCCGGCTCACCGCCGGCTTCCCTGCTCGCTTGTCGCGATGAGGTGCGCCCATTGCGAGGCGCCATGAGGTCGTGGTACAGCTCACCTGCCGGTAGCGGGGAGGAGAACATCATGACGGGGATTCGCGCGCGCGCGAGACACCGCGGGCAGTGCTCGATCGCCAGCCACGGCCGCCTCGGCTTGATGCTCAGCCGGCACCGCGGACAGTTCCAGAACATCGCCGCGCGGGCGGGCGCGGCCACATCGCGCTCACCGATCACGCGCCGTCCCCTTGGGAGCCTCCGGTCCGGAGCGCCCGGCCCCGCGAGTGCTCGCCCAACCACAGCGTGCCGCTGGCCAGCACTCGCTCCGCGCCGAGATCCCGCGTCTCGGAGACGGCGATCCGGTGCTCGTAACGCGAACGCCTCAGGTTCGCGAACCATTCCCGCACGATCCTCTCAGACTCCTGCGCGACCGACACCGACACGATCACACCATCCGCTCAGTGCGCTGCGCCATCGCCAAGCTCAGGGACACAGCACGGTTGAGAACACTGACGACCTGCAGACCGGACAATGGACACGGACTCGCCCGACCATTCCCTCAACGACTCAAATCCGACGAGCCAACCCGAGTCACCAACGCGGGAGGCGGCCCGTCTTCAAAAGACGCCACCGACGCCACCCGAACCGGGCGCGCCGACGCCGAGTTGGAAACTAACATGGGGGCGGACCAGGATTCAACCCTCGCCGCTGCGAGAAACTACCGATCCTGCCCCGGGGCGCGGCTCCACGGGCTGGTCGAGGACGAACACCTCGGCGGCCATGTCCGGGACGAGGTTGTTGCCGCTGATGAACGCGACCACCTGCGGCCGCTCAGCCGCTCGATCGCCTCCTGGAAGTCGTCGTTCATCGTCTGCTGAAAGAGGTGCCGTATCTGATTCACGGCCTCGCCCGGGTTGGTCTCGCTGAGAGTCTGCTCGGCGTGCGTGAGCACCCCGTTGCTCGCTCTTGCGTAACTTCCATCGTCCCACCGGCCATCTACTAGACACTCAACGCAGTAGGCCAACAGCGGTCACACGGTTTGGCTCAATCGTGTGGATGAGCACGGCGTATGAGTGCGGGTTTGCCCCGATGTTTTCCTGCGCCGCATCGTCAACGGTCCGGTGTACGATGACCGGCTCACGTGAGCAGCCTCGGGTCGCGGTGTTTGGACCCGATCCTCTGCTCAGCGTCGCGATCGAGTCGCGCGGGGACGGGGAAGATGTGCATTTGCACGCGGCCGGCCAGGGCGTGTGGGTCGCGCGGATGGTGGCGGAACTCGGGGCCTGGCCGATCCTCTGCTGCCTTTTGGGCGGAGAGACGGGAGCGGTGCTGAGGCCGCTGCTCGACGCGCTTCCCGGCGAGCGTCGCGTCAGCGGCACCGCCGGTTCAACGGGCAGCTACGTCGTCGATTGTCGCAGTGGCGGGCGGGAACTCGTCGCCACAGCCTTGCGGCCCGCGCCGCAGCGCCACGAGGTCGATGACCTCGTGGCTGCGACGTGCGCCGCCGCGTTCGGCAGCGCTCTGCTCGTGATATGCAACCCCTTTCCGCCGGACGGCTTGCCGGACGCGGTGTACGACACGATCGCCGCCGATGTTCGGGCCGCCGGCGTCCCAATGATGGTCGACCTTTCGAGTCCTCGCCTCGAGCACACGCTCGCGTACGGCCCAGAGCTCGTAAAGCTCAACGATTGGGAGCTCGCTCAGTACGTGAGCGGTCCGGTCGATGGGCATCGGGCGCTGGACGCCGCACGTCGCATTGTGGAGGCGGGGGCCGCCAACGTGGCCGTGACGCGCGGTGAAGCACCGATCCTCGTGGTGCCGAGCGCGGGCGAGCCATTCGAGATCGTCCCGCCGCGGCTCCCCCGCGGACATCGCGAAGGATGCGGCGACGCGATGATGGGTGCGATTGCGGCGGGTTGGACACGTGGAATGTCGCTGCGGGACGCGCTGGTGCTCGGCGCGGCCGCGGGCTCGGGCAACTTTCTGCGCCATGGACTGGGCACCGGAAAGCGAGCGGCCGTGGAGGAGCTGACACAGCGGATCGCGATTCGGCCCCTTGGCCCGGAGTTCTCAGACGGGCCGACTAGCGCGGCGCCGGAAACGGTGCGGTGACGTCTCGACCTTCGATGATCGCCCGTGGCGCCGTGCGGGCGATCCAGCCCAGGTGCGGCGCCAGCGGCTCGGCGGTGCCCAGAACCTGAAGAGCCGCGGCGAGCGCGACTGGTCGTCCCGCGCGTGAAGAATGCGAGTCGCTGCCGAGCACGTGGATAACGCCCGCGCGCGCGAGCGCCAGCATCCCCTCGCGGGACTGCTGATCGACAAAGAAAGCGCCCGTCGCTTGCACGAGCGACCCTTGGTCGATGAGCTGCAGAAGTCGCTGCACGAGATCCGGGCCGAGATGGCGCTCTGGATGAGCCACAAGCGCCCGAAAGCCGCGAGACCGAAGAACGCCGACCGCCTGTTCGAATCGCTCGTCGATCGGTCCCGGAGCAGGCTCGAGCAGTATCCACCGTCCCGCGCCTCCCAACGAGACCGCCGCGAGCTCGGGATCGTCGAGGGCGTCGAGCTCCGTGACTGCCACCTCACCGCCGGGCAGAATGCGGGTGCGGCATCCGGCCGCTCGAATAGCGGCCACCAGCTCGGACAACCTCAGCGGCAGCTCCGGGATCCGCACATCGTGGTCGTGACGGATGTGCGGCGTCGCGCAGATCGCCGCGATGCCGTCGGTTTGTGCCTGCTGGGCCATCGCGACCGCGTCATCGAGATCCCGGGCACCGTCATCGAGTCCCGGCAAGAGATGGCAGTGAAGGTCGACGTCGACGCGAACACCGCCGATTATCACGGTCTCGTGACGATCATGGGGAGGAGATCCTCTGGAGCTAGCATGCCCGGAGGTGTTCAACCGGCACACGAAGATCATCGCGACGCTGGTCCGGCTACGGATGCTCCGGGGGTGCTCGATGCGCTCGTCGCGGCGGGCATGGACTGTGCACGGCTGAATTGCTCGCATGGCACGCATGAAGACCTGCGACGGCGAGTGGGGGAGGTGCGGGCGACTGCCGCGCGCGCTGGGCGGCCGATCGGTGTTCTGTTCGATTTGCAGGGACCGAAGTTGCGCCTGTCCGCGGTGGTGGTGCCGTCCAGCGTGCAGGCCGGCGAGGTCGTGACATTCACCTGTAGCGACGCCGATGTCGGGGAGCGGCGCGTGCCGGTGGACTTCCCGGACTTCCCGCGACTGGTGACCGAGCGCTCGGAGATCGTCGTCGGCGACGGTGTGCCGCGGCTGGTGGTGGAGTCGGCGGGGCCTGGCGAGGTCGTCGCCCGGGCGAGGTCGGCGGGCGAACTCGTCCCCCGCAAGGGGATCAACGTCACGTATGCCCGCCCGGAGCTTCCCGCGATCACCGGCAAGGATCTTGCTGACCTCGCGCTGGCGACGGATTTAGATGTCGATTTCGTCGCGTTGTCGTTTGTCCGCTCGGCGGCCGACATCGAGCAGCTACGCGCCCGCTTGGACGAGCGCGGACGGCACGGACGAACGATTGCGAAGATCGAGAAGGTCGAGGGCTACGAGAACCTCGATGAGATCATTGCGGTTGCCGACGGCGTGATGGTCGCTCGAGGCGATTTTGGCGTCGAGGCTGGGGTTGCGCGTGTGCCGCTGATGCAGAAGGACACGATTCTCCGTGCCACCCACGCGGGTAAGTTGGTCATCACCGCGACCCAGATGCTTGAATCGATGATCCACGCCCCCGAGCCCACCCGGGCCGAGGCCACGGACGTCGCCAATGCCGTTATCGATGGTACCTCGGCGGTGATGCTGTCCGCAGAAACCAGCATCGGCCAAGTACCCCGTCGAGGCGGTCAGGGCGATGTCACAGCTCGCCGAGGCCGCCGAGGAGGCACCTGAGATCCACGGCCGCGTTTGTGCGGGCGTGCGCAAAGTACCGTCGCCGCCAACCGATCATCGCGCTGCCGGAGAGCAAGGATGTCGCCAACCAGCTCACGCTCGAATGGGGTGTGTACCCGCGGGCGATGGATGTCAGCGGGTCCGTTGACGGTCTGATCGAGCGCGCACTGCTAACGGCGAAGGAGTACGCCGGCTTTGCCAGCGGTACGCGGGTGGTGATCACGGCCGGTCAACGCACCGGCGCAACCGGCGCGACGAACCTGATAATGGTGCGCAGCGTTCCATAGGCGGCGGCTACGGCGATGCAGAGGGCGTGGGGCCGATCTCAATCCGATGCCGGCTGACCGGCGCCTGTGGGACGGAGTGCTGAGCGGCTCCGTAGCCCGCGCGGAGGGTCGGGTTGAAAACCAACGGCCAGCTGGCGAATAAGTGTTATCTACGTTGACTTCGAACTGTGCCGATGCGAAGGTACGCGTCTGGATGACGCCGCTTGCGACGACTCCGCGGGCAAGAGCCGGAAGCCGCGAGCGCGCGCGTCCGAGCGAGTCCTCACGCGCGTCATGACCGAGCGTCAACACAGCCACGGGCTGCGCCGAGCGGCCGACCCCACAGCGCTGGGCAGGTCGGCCACGAACACGCACTGGCGCAACCATCTGCTCGAGCGGCTCGAGCGGGGCGATTCGCTTGAGCAGATCGACCGTGACCTTCGCCGCATTGCCGGATTGAGCGAGGAGGAACGTGCGGCGCTGTGGCTGTTGGCGTGGGGTGAGCAGCAGCGGCGATCGCGGGACGCGCCAGGGCTCAGAGCGGATGTTCTCCCGCATAGTGATTCCAGTGGTGGCGAGTGTCGCTCTGCCCACAGTGGTGAGGTGGTTGTCTCGACGCTCGAGCTGGCGCGTGCGGAGATGTCGATGGACGTCGCCGTGCTGGGTGAGATACATGATGGCCGCGAGGTGGTCCGACTGGTGGCAGGCGCGGCCGAGTCCTTTGGCCTGACAATCGGCGCGTCGGTCCCGGTGGAGAAGACGTTCTGCCACCGTTTGCTGGAGGGCAGGCTCGGCAACGTCGTCCGGGACGCGATCAGCGACGAGCGCGTTCGCGACCTCGAGGTCGCTCGCGGCGCCGGAATTGGAGCGTACATTGGCGTTCCGCTGACCACGCTGGACGCACGGCTGTACATCCTGTGCTGCCTGGCTCACGAGCGGCGACCGGCGCTCGGGGAGCGGGACGTACTGTTGCTCCGCGGGCTCGGCGAGACGATTATCCGCGAGCTGGACTCGGCGGCCGCCCGGTAAGCACGCCCTGACACGCCCGATCATCTGCGAGGTGACGCCCGGTGACACCTTCGTGCGCAGGTTGTAGGGCAACTGCCCGGTGGCGATCGAGGCGCGGCGCACCGCGAAGCTGGTCATGTGCACCCGGTGGGAGGTGTTGATGAACTCCTCATCGAAGCCCTCGCTGCGCAGCCTCTCGTCGGCGGCGGGGTCGTGGTGCTCCTCCAACATTGCCTGAGGCCCGAACCAGCACGGCGGCGTCGGAATTCCCGGCGGTGACGCCGAGACGCTCGGCGAGGTTGATCAGCTCCAGGACCTGGCCGTGGAAACACACGACCCGGCAATCGGGAACTCTCATCGAGTGATCGGCGCGTGAGGGTCTGGCTATAGTTTTCGTCGGCGGGCACAACGAACCGCCGAAGAGACGCGTCAGGAGGGGTCGGTGAGGCGAAGGTAGCTGCCGAGCTCTTCCGCGACGATCTTCTCCTCCGCCGGCCACGGCGGTTGCTCGTAGACCTCCGATTGCCAGCCGAGGCCATCGATCAGCCGTGACGCAACGTACAGGGGCCGCGCCCCGGTCAACAGGACCCCACGCAAGACCGGGTTGAGCGGCGGCGGGCGATCTCCCACGCCCGCGAGGTGAGCGATGCCGGCGGCCGCCTCGTCCGCCTGCTGGGCGCCGATGCCGCCAAGCTTGACCGGAAAGTCGGTCGCGTCTCCGGCGGCGAACACGCGGCCATCGGTGGAGGGAACAACGCACCGCTCATCGATCGGCACGAACCACCGGCTGCCGGCCGGGATACCCTTGACCGCGCGGCCCGTGATCCTCGGCAAGGTCACAATCCGGTCGGCGTGCACCTCGCCGCCGGCGAACGAGACGATGCCCGGCGCCGGCACTCGCGCGACGACGCCGGTGTGCAACGTGACCCCGGCCTCGCGGAGCAGCTCGACGACCGCGTCCCCCGCGGCCCGGCCGAAAGCCTTGAGCGGCCGCCCTTCCGAGGTGAGGAAGGTGAGCTCGGGGCTGCGGTTCATGCTTCGCGCGCGCCGCGCGGTCATCAGTGCCAGCTCGTAGAGCGGCAGCGGCCACACCCACTCGTGTGGGAGCACGAACGCCACGGAGTTGACCGAACCCGTCTCGATGTCGTGGACGATTTCGCCGAACACCTCGCGGGCCGCGCGGTCGGTGAACATGTGCGCGTGCGGATAGGGCGATTCTTCGCTTCCCCCGATCGCAAGCAGTAGCGCGTCGTACACCAGTTCGACACCGCCCTCCGTCTGAACCGTTCGGCTGGCAATGTCCACGGAAACGAGCCGGTCCCTGACCCAGCGCGCGGCCACGTCCGACGCGATCCGCTCCAGCGGATAACGGCGGACACCCGGCAGACCGAACGACTCCTGCACCGCCAGCGGCCGATATGCCAGGCTCGAATCGTCGCACACGAGCGTGAGCTGCACTCGGTCGCCCGCGAGCCGCCGCAGCCGCAAGACCGCCTCGACAGCGGCGATCCCGCCGCCGCAGACTACGACCTCGAAGGGGGACATACGATCAGTATCTCGCGCCGGGGACCAACGATCAGGCTCGAGTGGTCGATGCCGGCCATCACGAGGCGCCGAGCCGGTTCATCGTGCGAGCCGAGCTGCGAACAGCTCGGCGAGCGCCGGGGCAACGCTTCCCACGCCGTGCGCCTTAGCGATCTGCCGCTGTCGGCTCGCGCCGGTGTGACGTGCCATCTCCGCCACGTGCTGCAAAGCGTCTTCGCAGCCGAGTTCCTCGGCATGCGAGCGTGCGGCGCTGAGAAGGTGATCGAGCGACTCGACCGCTGGCACGCGCCGATCGGCCACGGGGTCGATGAACCGGGCACTCATCCCATCCCGGGCGGCCAGGAAGCGGTTTTCGTGGATGACTTCATCCGCATGGATCAGGCGGCTCGGCTGGTACCCCTCTTCGAGCTCGAGATGGGCGATCGTCTGCACGAGCGCGACGAGCGCCAGGGTGTCGGCGACCGTCGTCTGAGCATCCATCACCCGGGTCTCGACCGTTCCGAGCCCGGCCTGAAGCCGCACATCCCACCACAGGAACGTCGGGCCGGGGAACGCGCCACAGCGCAGGAGCTGATCGATCGCCTCGACGTACTCGGAATAGGAGGGGAACGCCCGTGGGACGCCGACGCGCGGGAACGCTTGGAAGATCGGCGTCCGCGTTGAGGCGAATCCCGTGTCGCGACCCTGCCAGAACGGAGAGTTGACCGACAGCGCGAGCAGCAGCGGCAGATGCGCACGAAGCCGGTTCTGAAGCACGATTGCCTTGTCGGCATCAGCTACGCCGACGTGCACGTGCAGCCCGAACGTCGGCTCGCGGCGGGCAAGCTCCCGCATCGATTCGTAGACGATCCTGTAGCGAGCTCCGCGCGAGATCTTCGTACCGGTCCAGTGCGCGAGCGGATGCGTTCCCGCGCTGGCTGCGAGGATGTTTTGGCCGGCGAGTTCGACGGCTAGCCCCTGGCGCAGTGCCGCCGCATCGCAGGCGGCGCCCCTGGCCGTGCGGTGAGGTGCGCTCGCAAGTTCTATCGTCGCCTCGTGCGTCTCGGCGCTCGCGTGCGATCCGAGCCTCGGCGGCAGCCGGCGGAGCACCTGCTCACCGCAGTTCACCAGCAGCCCGTCGTAGCCGTCAAGCAGCATCACCTCCTCTTCGAGTCCCACCGTATACGGGTGCGAGCTCGTCCACTCGGCCCACCGCGGGAGCTGAATGGGATGGTCGGCGGCGCCTGACGGCGGCGCCTCCGCGCCCTGGACGGGTGATGCTTCGTTCATGAGACTCATCGTCGGCGAGATACGGCCAGTAACTCGGGCCGCAGCGTCAGCGGCGGTCCGTGCCAGCGGCTCACGCTTGTAGAAAGCGGGCACGTGATGGTGACCCGGCGCTCGTCGTCGCCGAGGAAACCGCGTCGAGGCGGTTCGACCGCGTCGATCGCGCGTGCTCGCGCGTGCTCTCCCCGGACACTTGGCATCTACACTGGGCCAGTTGATCGTGAAGCTCGGCGGGAAAGCGTTCGCCGAACTGTCCCAGGTAGTCGCCGATCTGTTTCAGCTCTGAGCGTACGGCGTCGTAGTCGACTTCCAGGAGCGCGTCGAGCGCGCCCGGTGCGAGCTCCAAGCCGCTGAGGTCGAGGTCTGCGGGAGCTGGGATGAGTCCGATCGGCGTCGCGCGGGCTCGGGCGTCGTCGTCGCAGCGGCGGAAGATCCATGCGAGCACGCGCGAGTTCTCGCCGTAGCCCGGCCACAGGAACTCACCCCGCGAGTCCCTGCGAAACCAGTTGACGTAGAAGATCCTCGGTAACTTCGCTCCCTTCCGCCGGCCGACCTCGAGCCAATGGTCGAAGTAGTTGGCCATGTTGTAGCCGCAGAACGGCCGCATCGCGAACGGATCGAACCGCAGTTCGCCGACGGTGCCATCGGCGGCAGCCGTGTTCTCGGAGCTGATCGTCGCGGCGAGGAACACGCCGTGCGGCCAATCGAACGCCTCGCGCACAAGCGGTGCGACGGTCGCGCGACGTCCGCCGAAAACGAGCGCATCGATCGGGACGCCCGCGGGGTCGTCCCAGTCCGACGCGATCACTGGACACTGGGCAACCGAGATCGTGAAGCGCGCGTTCGGGTGCGCGGCCGGCGAATCCGACCCAGGCATCCAAGCTTGGCCGCGCCAATCGACCAACGGGCCGGGCGCATGCTCGGTCATCCCTTCCCACCAGACGTCGCCGTCGGCGGTCCGGGCGCAGTTGGTGAACAGTGCGTTGCGCTGAATGGTGGACATCGCGTTGGGGTTGGTGTGCTCGTTGGTGCCGGGGGCTACGCCAAAGAAGCCGGCCTCCGGGTTGATGGCGTAGAGGCGACCGTCGGAGCCGAACTTCATCCAGGCGATGTCATCGCCGATCGTCTCCACCCGCCAGCCCGGGAGTGTCGGAACCAGCATGGCGAGGTTCGTCTTGCCGCAGGCGGACGGGAATGCGGCGGCGATGTACTTGACAGCGCGTTCCGGCGATGTGAGCTTCAAGATCAGCATGTGCTCTGCGAGCCAGCCCTCGTCGTGCGCGATCACGGAGGCGATCCGTAGCCCGAAGCACTTCTTGCCGAGCAGCGCGTTGCCTCCGTAACCCGACCCATAGGACCAGATCTCGCGCGTTTCGGGAAAATGGGCGATGTACCTATTGTCCGGATCGCACGGCCACGGAACGTCCTGAGCACCTTCTGTGAGAGGGACGCCAACGGAGTGCACGCACGGCACAAAGGAACCGCTGTCGCCGAGCACGTCGAGGGGTGGCTGGCCCATCCGCGTCATGATCCCCATCGATGCGGCGACGTACGCGGAGTCGGTGAGCTGCACGCCGATGTAGGAGCTGTCCGATCCCAGCGGGCCCATCGAGAACGGCACGACGTACATCGTGCGGCCTTCCATCGCGCCCGCGAACAGCGTTACCAGCCGCTCGCGCATCTGCACGGGGTCGCGCCAGTTGTTCGTTGGCCCTGCGTCGAGTTCACGCACCGAACAGATGAACGTCCGATCCTCAACCCGGGCCACGTCGCGCGGGTCTGACCGCGCGAGATACGAATCGGGGCGCTTGGCGTCGCACAGCGGCTCGAGCGTGCCGGCATCGACGAGTTGGTCGCACAGGCGCTTGTGCTCCTCGTCCGAGCCGTCGCACCAATAGACGGTGTGGGGACGAGTGAGCTCGGCGATCTCCTGCACCCACGCGCGCAGCCGCGCATGGGTCGTGTCGGCACGTCGTGGGTCGGTCGCCGGGAGCGGGCTCACGCCTCCGCGCCGACGTTCCGAGCGTGCCAGCTTCGCCAGGCGCCTCAGCGGGAGGCCCGCAAGGCCCAATAGGTCCGGCATCGCCGGCACAACCGGGCGAAGGACACGTGAGGGGCGTGGGGTCATGTGTCTGTAGGGACTACGATGCGGACTCGAGTTGGACGATTGGAATGCGTTTTCGGCGGCTCGCCGTCTGCCTCACCGGCGGGTCTTCCGGCGGATTGTCCGTGGGGTGGCCACGGTGTGTCATTGGCCAGCGGGCCAAGCACCAGCGCCCCCGGCCAGCCAGGCGGGACTGGTCGGATTGGCCTATCGGCCAAGCGTGAGCTCGAGCGACTATCCGGATGTCGCTGGAAGGATGCGCAAGGGCGGTGCAATCGTGTGTTTCGGCGTCTTCGTCAGCACCGAGCTGCTGGGGGACTTGTGAATGACGAGTAGGTCGAATCATCATTACGGTGGGGCGGGCGCAAGCAGGTGGCGCGTTGCGATCTGCGGCGGCGGCGTCGCAGCGATGGAGGCGCTGCTCGGACTCCGGGCGCTGCTCGGACTCGCTCCACACGTCGACTTGATCGCTCCGAACCGTCGCTTTGTCTACAAGCCACTCGCGGTCGCGGAGCCGTTCGGCATGGACCAGGCGACGCGCTTCGAGCTTGCCCCGATTGCGGGCGAGTATCACGCACAGCTGCACGTCGCGTCGCTGCAAGCGGTGCAGGCGCGGACCAAGCACATCGCCCTCAGCGGAGGAGCGAGGCTGGCGTACGACGCGCTCATCGTCGCGGTCGGAGCGCGGCCGTGCGCGTGGCTTCCCGGCGCGCTGCATTTCGCGGGCGCTGCCGATGTCTTGTCGTTTCGAGACGTGCTCGGGCGGGTCGAGTCTGATGAGGTCTCGCGGATCGCGTTCGCCGCACCTCGGGAGCTGGGCTGGACGCTGCCGACCTACGAGCTGGCGCTATTGACCGCGGCCTGGGCCGGCGAGCGACACCTCACGGGCGTCGAACTCACGATCGTCACGCCCGAAAAGGAGCCGCTCGCCGTTTTCGGTCCCACGGCGAGTCGCGCGATGCAGGACGTGCTCGCCGATCGCGGGATTCGTCTGGTGGCGGACTCGATCGCCGACACAGTGCTCACCGGTGCTCTTCGACTTGCATCGGGCGACACCGTGGAAGCCGACCAGGTCGTGGCGCTTCCCCAGCTGAAGGGGCCGGGCATACCAGGGCTGCCCGCCGACGATGACGGGTTCATCGAGATCGACGACTATGGGCGAGTCATCGGACTTGACAACGTGTACGCCGCAGGCGACGCGACCTCGTTCCCGATCAAACAGGGCGGCATAGCCACCCAGCAAGCCGACACGGCCGTCGAGACCATCGCCGCGCGTGTGGGCGCCGGAGCGAAACCATCGGCGCTGCGACCGGTGCTGCGGGGAGCATTGCTGACGGGGATCGCGCCGACTTACCTGCGCGCGACCGTCTCGGGCGAGCCTGCCGGTCAGGGCGAGGTTGCTGCGGACCCGTTGTGGTGGCCGCCGACGAAGATCGCCGGACGCCACCTCGGGCCCTACCTCGCCGAGATCACGCGCAGGCGCGCGGGCGGATCGCTCGAGCAGACGTTCGTCAATAGCGACGATCCGAGGGAGGTGCTGGCGGGCCACCGTGAGGCGCGTGAGCTCGCGTTGACGTTTGCGCTTGCCGATGAGAGCAGCGAGGACTTCCGATCGGCGCTCAGGTGGCTCGAGGTCGTCGAGCAGCTCGATGGATCGCTGCCGCCCGGCTACGACGCAAAACGCGCCGACTGGCGTGCGCGCGCCTGTGGGTGACTTCCCTCAGCGCAGTTCGGCGAGCAGCCGGACTAGTTAGTCGCCGGCAAGCCCGACCGGAAACAGCCAAAGCGAAGCGAGACGGCTGAGCGGTTCTATGTGCGCTCCACGTGGAGCTTCAGGAAGTGGGTGGCGCACGAGATACAGGGGTCGTAGTTGCGGATGGCCTGCTCGCACTGCCACTGCAGATCGTCATCGGAGAGGTCCAGGTGCTCGGACACGAAGCTGTACAGATCTTCCTCGATCGCGCGCTGATTCTGAGACGTGGGTGGAACGATCCGCGCGTTTCGGATGGTGCCCGAGGCGTCGATCTTGTACTGATGCCAGAGGATTCCGCGCGGCGCCTCGCTGACTCCGCTGCCGACGCCATCGCGCGGCTCGAGTGCGATCGCCGGGGGGTCGGGCTGCTCATAGGCATCGATCAGGCGCAACGCCTCCTCGAGCGCATACGCCAGCTCCACTCCGCGCACGATGATGCTCTGGAAGGGGTTGTTACAAGTCGGCCCGAGTCCAGCGTTGCCGGCGGCCTCCTGCGCCATCGGCGACAGCGTGTCGAACGCGAGGCTGTATCGCGCGAGTGGCCCGACCATGTACGAGCCGCCGTCGCGCAGCCGACTGTGCAGAGCATTGGAGTGGGCCACGTGCTCCTCGACGAAATGCTCTTCGAAGTCCTCGGGTGGGATGTCGAGTCCGCTGCTGGAAATGATCCGCCCTCGGTCGATCGGGTAGCGCCCGTCGTCGTCCATGAGTGCGACAAACTCGTAGTCCCGCTCCAGTTCGGGCATCGTGAGCGTGCCGGTGAGCGCGATCGTGTCGAGTGTGTCTTCGAGCGCGCGCTGGAGCGGCTCGACGAGCGGTTGCAATTCCTCCCGGCTCGGGGCGCGATAGAACCCGCCGGTCCGTGGATTGATCGGATGCTCGGCGCGACCGCCGAGCGTGATCAAGAGTTGGTTGCCGATCTTGCGTGTGGCCAGCCCACGCTCAACCAGCGCCGGATGGTCGGCGGCCATGTGAATCGCGCTCTCGTAGCCGAGGAAATCCGGCGCGTGCAACAGGTACAGGTGCAGCGCGTGGCTTTCGATCCACTCCCCGCAATACAGCAGGCGGCGCAACTCGCGGATCGGACCGTCGACGGTGATACCGCATGCCTGCTCGATCGCGAGCGACCCGCTTGTCTGGTAGGCGACGGGGCAGATGCCGCAGATGCGGGCAGTGATGTCGGGCACTTCTGTGTAGGAGCGCCCCTTGAGGAAGCCCTCGAAGAAGCGCGGCGGCTCGTAGATGCGCAGTTGCACCTCGAGGACCTCGCTCCCGCGGATGCGGACGTTCATCGCGCCCTCGCCCTCGACGCGGGCGAGGGCGGCCGTGCTGATCCGGCGGCTACGAGCCTGAGGCTCAAGCGGAATGGTCATGGCGCTCACTTTCGCGTTGGAAGGCCGGCGCGGCCGCGTTGAACGTGCGATACACGCGAACCAGGTCAACGTCGTCCATACCCACCTTCTGAAGCCAGGTGCTGAGTGATCGGGCGTTCGGCGACTCCATCGGTCCGTAGCACCCGTAGCAACCGCGGTTGAACGAAGGGCAGAGCGCTCCGCAGCCCGCGTGCGTCACCGGGCCAAGGCACGGCGTGCCGTGGGCGACCAGCACGCACACGTTGCCGCGCAGCTTGCACTCCTGGCAGACGCTCGAGGCGGGGATTGGCGGCGAGCGGTCGCCGAGCGCGGCGCGTACGACCTCCAGCAGCTGGTACTTGTTGACCGGGCACCCGCGCAGCTCGAAGTCGACCGGCACGTGGGCGCTGATGGGGGTCGAATGCTCGAGCGTCGAGACGTACTCAGGCGAGGGGTACACCGCCGCGACGAAGTCCTCGACGTCTGCGAAGTTACGTAGCGCCTGGATCCCGCCGGAGGTCGCGCAGGCGCCGATCGTCACCAGCCGCCGCGACACTCGCCGTACCCGGTGGATCCGCTCGGCGTCCTGCTCGGTGGTAATCGACCCTTCCACCAGCGACAGGTCGTACGGCCCCTCGACCTCGGCCCGCGAGGCTTCGAGGAAGTAGGAGATCTCGACCTGACCGACGAGGTCCAGCAACTCATCTTCGCAGCTGAGCAAGCTCAGCTGACAGCCATCGCAGGAAGAGAACTTCCACACGGCGAGCTTGGGCTTGACGGCGACCTCGGTCACAGCTGTGCCACCTTCAGCCACTGCTCGACCTCGTCGTAGCGCAGCACCGGCCCCTCGCGGCAAATGAACTTGGGACCGAACTGGCAGTGCCCGCATTGTGCAATCGCGCAGTGCATGTTCCGCTCCATCGAGATGTATAGACGCTCGGGGGGAAGGTTGCGCGCTCTGAGAGTCAGGGCGACGAAGCGCAGCATGATCTCCGGGCCGCATGCCATCGCGATCGTGTTCCCCGGATCGAATGACGCCAGTTCGACGAGCTTCGTGACGACCCCAACCTTCCCGTGCCAGTCCGGGCCGCCCACGTCGACGATCATGTCGATGTCGAGGTCGAAGCGCCTGCGCCATTCCTCGAACTCGTTCACGTACAGGAGCTCGGCTGCCGAGCGGCAGCCGTAGCAGATGACGACGCGCTCGTACTGCTCTCGGTGCG
>Ga0187766_10001243_pt1 | contig 14881 bp, 11 predicted proteins | sample 0216_QUI02_MP05__4_FD_132971 | JGI IMG/M metagenome (GOLD analysis project Ga0187766, IMG submission 132971) | Tropical peat soil microbial communities from peatlands in Department of Meta, Colombia - 0216_QUI02_MP05_20_MG | ecosystem: Environmental > Terrestrial > Soil > Wetlands > Peat ... | reverse complement strand
TGGCTCGCATCATGCGATCGGGTTCACCGCAAGCGGTGAGCCTGCCACCGGCAAGACCGACATGCTCGCTGCGCGGGATGGTGTGCTGGCGATAGACCCGCAGCTCAATGGCCCGCTGCGGGTGCGTGGAAATCTCGAGATCACGAGCGGTACGGGACGGGTCGTTGCGCGTGGGACATCGACCTACCTCTGCCGCTGCGGCGGCAGCGCCAACAAACCCTTCTGCGACGGCACGCACGCCAAGATCGGCTTCAAGTCCGGCTGAGCGAAAGCCGCGCCACGGCGCGCCGAAACTCCTCGACCGCCTGTGTCCACTCGAGTGGTGCGCGCGGGCCGTAGCGCAGCTGTGCATAGCGAAGCAGGAGCGGGCGCACCCGCTCGGCGAGATCCGGCCGGCGCACGCACACCTCCTCGGCAAGGCTCAAGGGTCCCTGGTGCGCAGCGCGCGGCAGCGCGATGCGCGCGAGTTTGCGGCAAAGCCGCAGGTAAGCACGCGCGAGCCGGTCGGCGCGCGCGCGCGCGGGTGCAGTGCGGCCGATCGACCAGGCGACGACCGTGAGCCAGAGAAGCAGTGCGAGCATGAACGCCCAGCCGAGATAGCGCGCATCGGGCGAGCGGATGCCGAAGTTCGTGAGAAGGTTCAGCTGCGCCGCGTAGTCGAACTGCACGACGTGCCGGCCCCACCAGTCGTTGGCGGCATCCCAGCTCTGCAGCAAGCGTGCGACCCACGGCACCCCGTGCAGCAGCCGCACGCTCGTCGGGAAGGCTTCCGGCAGAAGCTCGAGCACCCCGCGATGCAGCCGCTCGGGGGCAACGACCACCGTGGGATCGACCCGCAGCCAGCCGCGCTCGCCGAGCCACACTTCCGCCCAGGCGTGCGCATCGGATTGGCGCACGAGATAGAAGGCGCCGATCGGATTCCACTCGCCGCCGAGGTATCCGGTGACCACTCGCGCGGGCACGCCGGCCGCGCGCATGAGCGTCACAAACGCCGAGGCGTAGTGCGCACAGAATCCTTCGCGGGTGTTGAAGAGGAAGTCGTCGACCGGTTCGGCCCCGAGCTGCTCGGGCGTGATCGAGTACACGAACCCCTGGGTGCGGAGGTACTCGAGCGCTGCGGCGACGAAGGCGGCGTCGGATCCGGCGCGCTCGCGCAGCCGCTCGGCCAGCTCGCGCGTGCGCGGGTTGGCGCGCGCCGGGAGTGCCGTGTCTTCGGTGCGTATCGAGGCCGCGAGCGGCGCGAGAGCGCGCGTGCGGGTGTAGGAGAGGCCGTCGAAACTCACGGTCTCGTTGATCGGTTCGGAGCCGACGAGCTGCAGGTCCGGGGTGAGAGTCACGCCCGGGTCGGGTGAGCCCGCGGGCGTGTCGAGCGCAAACCAGAAGCGGCGGCGTGTGGGCTCGAGCGTGATGCGATAGCGGTAGGGGGTGCCGAGGTATTCGGGCGGTTGCGCTGGTTGGTATGCGCCGCCGCCGCGCCGCCAGGTGAAGCCATCGAAGGCGTGCAGCACCGGGCCGCGCCAGTAGAGATCCTCGGCGGGGGGTACCGGCCCCGAGAAACGCACGCGGAAGGCGGGCTCGTAGCTTGCGGTGAGTTGCACGATGCTCCCTGGGGTCATCGTGTCCGAAAGCCCGGTGAGCGCCTGCTGGCCGCGCGGTATCGCCCAGAACGACCCGGGTAAGCGCGGAAAGAAGAGGAAGAGGAGTATTGCAAGCGGGGCCGCCCAAAGCAGAGCGCGACCGGCAAGAGCGAGCGCCGCGCGGCCGCCGAACCCCTCCGAGCCGACCACCGCGAGCGCCGTTATGCAAAGCCACGTCTCGAGCGCGTAGAGCGGCGCACGCCCAAGGCTCTGGCGGTCGAGGCAGGCCGCCTCGAGGAGAAAGAGCGCGACCCCGACGATGACGAACCAGTCGCGCCGCGCACGCGTTTCGAGAAGTTTGAGCGTCGCCATCAGGATGAGGAGTGTCGTGCCGGCGGCGAGCCCGTTGAGGGTGTGGAATCTGATGAGCACGACCGCTGCGAAGCTGACCGCGAGCAGCGCGCGTATGAGAAGCGGCGCCACCCACGCGCTGTGGCGCGCGCTCGCGAGCCGCCAGGCGATGACCGCGAGTGCCATGCCGCTCGCCCAAAGGGGCACCCGATCGATATGCAGCAGCACCGCCCCCGCGAACGCAGCGCACGCCCAGCGGGGCGGAGCGAGTTTCGTGCGCTCAGCGGCTGCGATCGGGGGCACCATCGGGAGGTCCATCTGCGATACCGAACACGGCGAGCGCCGCGAGGCAGCGGTGGCGGTGCTCGGGACCCCGATCGGGTTTTAGGTGCGTGCCGCGCAGGATGAGGCCATAGCGATCACCCTGCGCCTCGGCATCGACCACCCAGCGCGCGAGCTGTGAGAGCCGTCGCTCGAGGTCGGGATCGGTGAGTTCGTCGAAATCAAAGAGCCGCAGCTCCGCCCCTCCGGCGCTGTACTCCTTCACGAGGAGTGGCGCTTCGCGCGCGTACGCCTTCCAGTCCACCTGCCGCGGCGAGTCGCCATCGCGAAACGGCCGCAACCCTGCCCACTCATCCGCATCCGCGCCGCCGCGGGCGCGCGCGGCGCTCTGCGGGCCGCGTGCGGTTGGCATCGGCTGTCGACCCAAGGGGCGCGGATAAACGAGTAGCACATTCGGGCTATGGATCCAGGTCCAGGCGCGGAACAAGCCGAAGGGGTGCGCGGTCGCAACTCGCAGCCGCTCAAGATGCACGATGCCGCGTTCGGCTGGAGGCAGTGGCAACTCGAGTCGCCCCCGTGCACCCGGGGGCAGATCGATGACGCTCGCAGTGCCATCGGGCAGCGCCACTTCGAGCCGCCGGCGATCGAGCTCGCTCGGATTGGCGAGCGTGACTTCGAGCGCACCGGAGGTGCGCGCGAATACCGCAGGGGCTGCGAGCGTGACCACGGAGAGGCCGAGGAGATTGCGGTGACACTGCTGCATGGCGACGAGTGTGAACGCCGCGAGCACAAACGTGAAAAGGAGCGCGAGGCTGTTGGTGTAGTTGAGCCCGGCGAGGAGCATGAGTACGAGCAGCACCCCGAACGCGATCCCGGCGCGCGTTGGCAGAATGTAGAGCCGACGCCGCGCGAGCGTGACCGGCAGGACATCAATGCCCTGGCGGCGGCGGATCCACTCCGCAACGCGCGCGCGTGCGAAGACGCCAAGCGGCGCGAGCGGCTGCCAACGCGGGCGGCTCGCCGTTGCGGTGGGGTCGGGCATCTAGGGGGGCACGGGAACGGCGCGGATGATTTCTTGTGCCACATTCGCGCCATCGGCCGGGGCGGCCGGGTCGCGCCGTTCGAGCCGGTGGCCGACGACCGAGGGCAGCACGGTCTGCACATCCTCGGGCAGCACCGAAGTGCGGGCCGCGAGATACGCGCACGCCTGCGCGGCGCGGATGAGACCCTGCCCGGCGCGCGGGGAAAGTCCGAGCTTGAGGTCCGAGCGCTCGCGCGTGCGCGCGATCAGCGCCTGCGCGTAGTCGAGGAGTGCGTCCGCGATGTACACCGAGCGCACCGCCTGCTGCACGGCACTTACGGCCGATGCCGTGAGAGCGGGCGCGATCGAGGGCAGGAGCTCGCGCCGCTCGCCCCCGCGCAAGAGCTCGCGCTCGTGATCGGCGTCCGGGTAACCGAGCGTCACGCGCATGAGGAAGCGATCGAGCTGTGATTCGGGCAGCGCGAAGGTGCCGAGCTGCTCGTGCGGATTCTGGGTGGCGACCACGAAGAAGGGCTCGGGCAGATGATAGGTGACGCCATCGACGCTCACCTGCCGCTCCTCCATGGCCTCAAGCAGCGCGCTCTGGGTGCGTGGACTCGCCCGGTTCACCTCATCGGCGAGCAGCAGCTGCGTGAAGATCGGGCCGCGGCGGAAATTAAATTGCTGACTCGCGCGATCGAAAATTGAAACGCCGATGATGTCTGCGGGCAGGAGGTCGCTCGTGAACTGCACGCGCTGCCAGCTCAGACCGAGCACGTGGGCGAGCGCGTGCGCAAGCGTCGTCTTGCCTACCCCCGGCACGTCTTCGATCAGCAGATGCCCGCGTGCGAGGAGGCAGGCGAGGCACAGCCGGATCTGCTCGGGTTTGCCGAGAATGACGCTCTCGAGCCGCTCGAGCGCCTGTTGGAGGTGCGCGGCGTCGCTCGCAGCTGTCGGCTGCGCGCTCACGAGCCAAGTAGCGGCCGCACGCGCTCGAGCTGCGCGCTAAGTCCCACCGCGGTGCGCTCGAGCTGCGCGACGCGTTCGCGCTCGCCGCTCACCACCTCGGGCGGTGCATGGCGCACGAAACTCTCGTTCGCGAGCCGCGCCTGCGCCTTGTCAAGATCCGCTCGCGCCTTCGCGATCAGTTTGCCGAGCCGCTCGACCTCGGCGGCCGCATCGATGAGTCCCGCCATCGGCACGAGCAAGGTCAGCGTGCCCACCAACGCGACGGCGGCATGGGGTGCGGTTTCGTTCTCGGCCAACACCGTCACCCGGTCGAGCCCGGCGAGGCGCTCGAGCCAGAAGCGGTGCCGCTCTGCGAGTGTCCGCTCATGGGGGGTCGCCTCCTTGAGAAGCAGACTCACGCGCCGACTCGGATTGATGTTCATCTCGCCGCGGATCTGCCGCACCCCGAGCACCACGGCCTGTATCCATGCGGCCTCGCGCTCAGCCGCCTCGTCGAGGGGAAAATCTGCGGCCTGCGGATAAGGCTCGAGCATGATGGTGGCGTCGTCAGTGCGCTGCGCGTGGGCGCGCGCTTTGGCGAGCGGCGCGATGCGCTGCCAGATCTCCTCGGTGATGAAAGGCATGATGGGATGCAGTGCCCGCTGCAGCGCCTCGAACACTTCGAGGAGCGTGCGCCGGGTGCCCTGTTTGAGGGACTCAGAGGCTAGCGGCGACTGCAGCACTCCTTTTGCGAGCTCGACATACCAGTCGCACCAGTCGTACCAGGTGAACTCATAAAGCGCGCTCGCCATGTAGTCGAAGCGGTATTCGCTGAGAGCTGACTCGACCGCCGTCAGCATGCGGCCAAAGCGCGAGCGGATCCAGCGGTCGGCGACCGTATGTTCGGTGCGCCCGTGGTGTTGCGCGCGCCCGGCGGCGGTCTCGGAGCTGCTCTCACCGATCGCGATCGTAATGTAGCGCGCCGCATTCCAGAGCTTGTTGCAGAAGTTGCGGTAGCCGCCGACGCGGCCGAGATCGAAGCGGATGTCGCGACTTGGCGAGGCGAGGGCGGCGAATGTAAAGCGCAGCGCATCCGTGCCGTGCGGGGCGATGCCTTGGGGGTATTGCGCACGAGTGGCCCGCTCGATCGCGGGCGCGAGTTTCGGCTGCATGAGGCCGCTGGTGCGTTTGGCGAGGAGCTCAGCGAGCGAGATGCCATCGACAATGTCGAGCGGATCGATGACGTTGCCGAGCGTCTTCGACATCTTGACGCCGTGCTCGTCGCGGATCAGACCCGTGATGTAGACATCCCGGAAGGGCACATCCCCCATGAACTTGAGCCCCATCATCATCATGCGCGCGACCCAGAAGAAGATGATGTCGAAGCCCGTCACCAGCACGCTCCCGGGGTAGAAGCGGCGCAGCGCGTCCGTCTGCTCGGGCCAGCCGAGAGTTGAAAACGGCCAGAGCGCGGAACTGAACCAGGTGTCGAGCACATCCTCGTCCTGATGCAGCCGCACCTGCGCGCCGAGCGCGTGCTGCGCGCGCACCTCGGCCTCATCGCGTCCGACGTAGATGCGGCCGTGTTCGTCGTACCAGGCGGGGATGCGATGTCCCCACCAGAGCTGGCGGCTCACGCACCAGTCCTTGATGTTGTGCATCCATTCGAAGTAGGTGCGCGCCCAGTTCTCGGGCACGAAGCGCGTACGGCGCTCCTCGACCGCGGCGATGGCCGGGGCCGCGAGCGGGGCCATCCTGACGTACCACTGATCGGTGAGGTAGGGTTCGAGCACTGCGCCGCTGCGATCGCCGCGCGGGACCTGATTACGGTGCTTGTCGATGCGGACGAGGAGTCCCAAAGCATCGAGCTCGGCGATCACACGCTCGCGCGCGATGAAGCGATCGAGGCCGCGGAAGCGCTCGGGGACCGTGTCCGCGAGCGTCGCGCGCGGGGTGAAGATGTTGATGAGTTCGAGATGATGGCGCTCCCCGATTTCGTAGTCGTTGAAATCGTGCGCCGGGGTGACTTTGAGCACCCCTGAACCGAAGGCGGGATCGACATAACTGTCGGCAATGACCGGGATCTCGCGCCCGGCGAGCGGCAGAGTCACGCGCCGGCCGATGAAGTTCCGATAGCGCTCGTCCTCGGGATTCACGGCAACTGCGCTGTCGCCGAGCATGGTCTCGGGGCGGGTCGTCGCCACGACGAGCGAGCCCTCGCCGTCGGCGAAGGGGTAGCGCAATTGCCAGAGCGAGCCGTCTTCCTCCTCGGACTGAACTTCGAGGTCTGAGAGTGCTGTGAGCAGCACCGGGTCCCAATTCACGAGGCGCTTGCCGCGGTAGATGAGGCCCTCGGCGTGCAGCCGCACGAACACTTCGATCACCGCGCGCGACATGCCCGCGTCCATCGTGAAGCGATCGCGCGTCCAGTCGACCGACTCCCCGAGGCGGCGCATCTGCGCGGCGATCGTGCCGCCGGAATTTGCTTTCCATTGCCAGACGCGCTCGACGAATGCCTCCCGCGTGAGATCGGTGCGCTTTAATCCCTCCGCATTGAGCTGCCGCTCCACGACCATCTGCGTCGCGATCCCGGCGTGATCGGTGCCGGGCTGCCAGAGCACATCGCGAGCGCGCATGCGCTGATAGCGGATCAGCGTGTCCATGAGTGTGTGCTGGAACGCATGTCCCATGTGCAGCGTCCCCGTGACGTTCGGGGGCGGAATCATGATGCTGTAGGGCGCGCCGCGGCCCGCCGGCGCAAACCAGCCGTGACTCTCCCAGCGCGCGTAAATGCGCCGCTCGATGTCCTGCGGCGCGTACACCTTGTCCATTGACGGTCGCGGATTCCCCGGGGAAACGCCGGGGATTATAGCGAGTTGAGCTGTGCGGTCCGGGATGCGCGGCTCACACCGCCGCGCGTCGCAGGAGGAAGTCCGCAAGGAGCGGCGTCGGCCGTCCGGTGCTGCCCTTGTGCGCACCTCCCTGCCAGGCGGTGCCGGCGACGTCGAGGTGCGCCCATTTGAGTCCCTGGGTGAACTTCCCGAGGAAGGATGCCGCGGTGATGGCGCCGCCGTCGCGGCCACCGGAGACGTTGGCGAAGTCGGCGAAGTTGCTCTTCAGTTGCTCGAAATACTCCTCGGTGAGAGGCAAGCGCCAGCAGCGGTCGTCGGCGCGCACGCCCGCCTCGAGGAGTTCGCCGACGAGCCCATCGTCGTTGCCCATGACGCCTGAGTGGTGATGGCCGAGGGCGACGACGCAGGCGCCAGTCAAGGTGGCGACGTCGATGACCGCCGCGGGGTGGAAGCGCCGTGCGTAGTGCAGCGCGTCCGAGAGGATCAGGCGTCCCTCGGCGTCGGTATTGAGGATCTCGACGGTCTGTCCCGAGGCGCTGGTCACGATGTCGCCGGGCTTGACGGCGCCGCCGCCGGGCATGTTCTCCACCGCGGCGATGAGACCGATGAGGTTCAGTCGCAGCCGCAACTGTGCGGCAAGTGTGAGCGCGGCGATCACCGCCGCCGCCCCGCTCATGTCGAATTTCATCTCATCCATGCCCGGTGGGTCCTTGAGCGAGATGCCCCCCGTATCGAAGGTGACGCCCTTGCCGACGAGCACGAGCGGGGGCTGCGTGCGCTTGCTGCCCCGATACTCGATGACGATGAACCGCGGCGGCTGATGGCTCCCCTGCGCCACCGCAAGCACGAGCCCCATCTTCTCGCGCCGGATTGCCGCCGCATCGAGCACCCGCACGCGTACGCTGCGGTGGCGCCTACCGAGGGCGCGCGCCTCCTCGGCGAGAAAGATCGGTGTGCAGATGTTGCCAGGGAGATTCGCGAGATCCCGCTGCACGTTCGCCGCCGCCGCCACCGCCTCCCCGTGCGCCATGCCGCGCGTCGCAGCGGCGGCGTTGCGGACCGGGCCCGCGAGCACCTTCTTCAGCGCGGTCGGCGCGGGCTTCTTCCCGCTCTTGAGATCATTGATGCGATAGAGCGTGGCGCCGGTGATTTCGGCTGTTTGCCGCCCGAAGTAGTAATCATCGAGCTGTTTGATCTCGGGGCGATCGAGGGCCACGGCGCAGGAGGCGATGCGCGTGCGCGCGAGCGCGGCCACCGCCGCCGCCCACGCTTTGCGCCAGGTGCGGCGCTGAAACTGTTTCTTGGCACCGAGCCCGGTGAGCAGCACGCGCCGAGCGCGGATGCCCGGCAGCTCTGCGAGGAGGAGCGTCTCGCCCGCGCGGCCGGTGAAATCCCCGCGCGCGAGCAGCTTCTTGAGCCGTCCGCCCGCGGCGGCGTCGAGCGTGCGCGCCTCGCCGCCGAGTTCCGCCTCTTCGAACACCCCGACTACCAGGCAGTCGACCGCAAGACTCGCCAGTCCCTTGGTGAAGACGCCGAACTCCATGCAATATGGCCCTCCCGTTGAGGCGCGCGCGCGTCTGCCTTACCTTATTCGCACTTCTCAGCGCCTGCGCCCCGTTTGCTGTTTATTCAGCGCTCGCTGCGCCGTTAGGGGAGCAAGCGGCGACAAGTGTAACTCAACAGCCCGCCGGTTATCGGGCGGGCATGCGGGCAAACAGTGGGTAGTATCCTCGGTCGCTACGTTCTGCGCGAGGTCGCCACGGCCTGGATGGTCGTGACCGCGGTGCTTCTCATCATTCTGCTTGGCAGTCAGCTGGTGGCAGTCATGGAGCGCGCGGCCGCCTACCAGTACCCGCAGGGCGTGGTGCTCGAGCTCATCGGTCTCGGTTCGATACAGAATCTTTCAATCCTGCTGCCGGTGGGATTGCTGCTCGGGGTGGTGTTGGCTTTCGGCCGGCTGTACGCCGACAGCGAAGTCGCGGCCGGGCTCGCCTGCGGGGCGGGGCCGGTCAACGGCTACCTCCCGGTCGCACTCCTGGCACTCGCGGTGAGCGGCACACTCGCTTGGCTCACCCTCGTGCTCGCACCGCAGGCGACCGAGCGCGCGCTCAACCTGCGCAACGCCGCCCTGCGCGCCGGGCTCGCCGCGCCGATCGCGGCGGGGAAATTCCGCACCTTCGGCGGTGGCAACGCCGTCGTGTACGCGCAGGAGGTCGCGCCCGATGGCACGCTCGGTAACGTATTCGTGGAGCGCAATCGCGGGCCGCTCGTCGAGGTGACGCTCGCACAGCGCGCGCGCCATTCGGTCACCGGCGATGGCACGACGCAGATCCTCACGCTCTATGACGGCGAGCGCTTCGAGGGCGTTCCAGGGAGCGCCGAGTTCCGCATGGTGCGCTTCGCCGAACACGTGGTGCCGGTGGTTGTTCCGCCGCTACGGGATCTCGGCCGCGATCTCGAAGCCGAACCGACCGCAGCGCTCTGGAACTCGAGCGATCCCAAACAGCAGGCGGAGCTGCAGGGGCGGCTCGCGCTGCCGTGCATGTGTCTCGTGCTCGCGCTGATCGCCGTGCCGCTCTCGCGCCTCAAACCCCGCCAGGGACGCTACGCGCACGTCTGGATCGCAGTGGTGGTCTTCTTCCTCTACGCGAGTCTCATCATCACCGGCAAGACCTGGATCGCGCGCGGCACGGTCCCGCAATGGCTCGGGCTTTGGTGGGTGCACGCGGCGGTGCTCGTGCTCGCGCTCTTCGTCATGTACGGGCCGGCCGTCGCCAACCGGCTGCGCTACCGGGCGCGCCTGCGATGAGCGTGCTCGACCGTTACATCGTGCGCGCCATCCTCAGCGCGGTGCTGCTCGTGATGCTGGTGCTGCTCGCGCTTGGGGCGATCTACATCTTCATCGACCAGCAGAACGATATCGGCACCGGCCACTACACGACGCTCGGTGCGCTCTACTACACGCTCCTCAACCTGCCGCAGCAGGCGTACGAGTTGCTGCCGATCACGGCGCTCATCGGCTCGCTTGTCGGGCTCGGCGCGCTCGCGCGCGGCAGCGAACTCACCGTGGTGCGTGCCGCGGGCGTCTCCGTCGCCCAACTCGCCGGCATCGCTCTCATGGCGGGGCTGGCGCTGATCGGCGTCGAACTTGTGCTCGGGGAGTTTCTCGCGCCCCCGCTCGAGCAGGTGGCGCGGTTGCAAAAAGCGTTCAGCAAGCTGAACAACGTCGGCTTCGGCAGCGGCACGGGCGCCTGGGTGCGCGATGGCGATCTGCTGCTCAATGTTGCCGGACAATCGGGCGAACGGCAGTTCGGCAGCATGCTCACCTTTGAGCTCTCGCCCGAGCATCGGCTGCTCGCCATTGGCCACGCGACGCGCGGCACCGCGCTTGCCAAGGGCAAGTGGCTGCTCTCGGGCTATAGCGAGTCACGCTTCGCCGAGGACGCGGTCACCACAAAGCAGCCCGGGCAGCACGTGCTCGCCTCGAACGTCACCGCGGGGTTCCTCGGACTTGCGATCGAAAATCCCGATCAGCTCACGAGCCGCGCGCTGTGGCGTCTGATCAGCTACTTCCGCAGTAATTCACTCGATGCCCGCGAGTATGTGTTCGCGTTCTGGTCGCGCATCGCGCGCACCGTGGCGATTGCGTTCACGGTGCTGCTCGCCATCCCGTTCGTACTCGGCCCGCTGCGCTCTTCGGGCACCGGCACCCGGATGCTGCTTGGGCTCCTGATCGGGATCGCCTTCTTCCTGCTGCAGCGGTTGATTGAGAGCGGTACCGTGGTGTTCGCCCTCAATCCGGTGCTGCTCGCCTGGTTGCCGACGCTGCTGCTTGCGATCGTGACGCTCACGCTCCTCGCGCGCGTGCGCTAGGCGGCCGAGCCCGCGCCCGTCGTGCCCGCCGCGTACTGCGGCAGTTGATCGGCGAGGGGCACCCAGGGGAGCTTCTCGCTGACCCAGACATGCATCTCGGGCGCAAGGCCCGCGGGCTCATCGAGCGTGGCGAGCGTCACATCGATCTCCGTGTCGCGCGCCTCATGGCGGTAGGTGAGCACCGACCCGCAGTGCGCGCAGAACCCGCGCAGCACCGCGGCCGAGGAGCGAAATTCGCGTAGCTCCCCGCGTGTCAGGCGAAAGCGTTCGCGCGCGAACGTGCCCCAGGCCACCATCGGCGCACCGCTCGCGCGCCGGCACGAGTTGCAGTGGCAGTAACAGAGGTTAGTAACGGCGCCCGAGACCTCGTAGCGCACGCTGCCGCAGAGGCAGCCGCCGATATAACGAGGCGCATCCATGCCCGCACGTTAGCACTCGTTGCCGTCTGCGGCCATTTCCGCCGAGAATGCGCAGCCCTTGCGGTGAGGGCGAGTGGGGGAGGTCGAGATGCGAGCAGTTCATTGCGTCCTCATCGGGGTGTTGGCGTTCGCGGGTGTCAGTGCCCGCGCGGCCGACCTCAGTGTGCGGCTCGATGCACGCGAGGTGGCGCGCAAGCGCATACACACCGACATGACACTCGCGGTGCAGCCCGGACCCCTGACACTCGTCTTTCCGAAGTGGATTCCCGGAGAACACGGACCGACCGGGCCGCTCGAAACCATCGTCGGGCTCAAGATCCGCGCTTCGGGTGCGAGTATCTCGTGGCAGCGCGATCCGCTCGACATGTACGCGATCTCGCTTACGGTGCCAAGTGGAGTCTCGCGCCTTGAGATCGCGCTCGATTCCGGACTGCCGGTGGAGGGGGAGGGGGGCGAGTTCAGTACCGGACCCACGAGCAGCGATGCGCTCGCCGTGCTTCCCTGGAATGAATTCGTGCTGCTGCCGAAGGGGCGCGATGCCGACACGATCAGCACGCAGGCGTCCGTGCTGGTCCCCGCCGGCTGGCAGCTCAACTGCGCGCTCGAGCTCACGGCGAAACCCGACGGGAGCGTGCAGCTCGAGGGCGCATCGCTCGCACGGCTCATCGACTCTCCTTTGCAGATCGGTCGCTACACGCGCCGCGTCGATCTTGACGGCAGTGCGCCCTTCCCCGAGCTCAAGCACCGCATCGCGATCGCCGCCGACAGCGCCGCGGCGCTCAACGTACCGGCGGATTTTGCCCCGGGCTACAGCCGCCTCGTCGCGCAGGCGGGCGCGCTCTTTGGCACGCGGATGTACCGCCACTACACCTGGCTACTGACACTCTCCGATCACGTGCAGCATTTCGGGCTCGAGCACCATGAATCGAGCGATGACCGTACCGATGAGAACGTCGTCATCGAGCCGCCGCTGCGCGAGGGACTCGCCGAGCTCCTCGCGCACGAGTTCGTGCATAGCTGGAATGGCAAGTACCGCCGTCCGCAAGGGCTATTGAGTCCCGACTATCAGCGTCCGATGGATGGGACGCTCCTTTGGGTCTACGAGGGCATGACGCAGTTCTGGGGCTGGGTGCTGCCGGTGCGCGCAGGGATCGTGAAGCCCGAGGAGTACCGGGAGATGCTCGCCGCCTGTGCGGGCAACTTCGAGGTCGAGACCGGGGCGCGCTGGCGTCCGCTCGCCGACACGGCGGTCGAGGCGCAAATTCTCTACGACGCTCCCGAGGCCTGGATGTCGAGCCGCCGCGGCGTGGATTTCTATGAAGCCTCGCAGTTTCTCTGGCTGAACGTCGATGCGCAGCTGCGCGCGAGCGGGCACGCCTCACTCGATGAGTTCGTGCGCCGCTTCTATGCCGGCCCGGGCGGAGCTCCGGCGCTCAAGCCCTACGTCGAGGCGGACCTCTATGCAACGCTCGGTGCGATTGTCCCCGGGGACTGGCGCGCCCTCATCCGCCGCCATCTCGACACGACCGGGACCGAGGCGCTGATGTCCGGGCTGCAGAGCGCGGGCTGGCAGCTCAGCTACTCCGCCGAGAAGAACTCCTACATCGAGTATCACCAGGCGAGCTACAAGGACACCGAACGGCAGTGGTCGATCGGGCTCAAGATCGATGAGAAGGACGCCTCAAGGGGCACGATCCTCGACACGATCGAGGATCGTGCGGCCGCGCGCGCGGGAGCTGGCCCGGGCATGAAGCTGATCGCCGTCAACGGGCGCAAGTACAGCGCCGAGGCGCTCGATGCCGCGATCGCCGCAGCGCACGATAGTCATCAGCCGATCGCGCTCCTGGTTGAGAACGGCGAGTACTACCGCACGCTCAACGTCGAGTATTTCGATGGCCCGCGTTTCCCGCACCTGACGCGGCTTGAAACTCGCCCGGACACGCTCGGTGAGGTGTTGAAAGCGCGCAGCAACTGAGGCTCGGTCTTGGCTATTGGTAAGTCGCCGAGGCAGGCATACACTGCGCGCCTCGCGGCGCCGGACCAGACACGGCGATCAAGCCGCTCAATCAACAAGGGGGGAATGAACATGAGACGCATCCTTTTGTCTGCGTGCGCGCTGCTGCCCGCTCTCGCACTCGCAAGTCCCTTTGACGGCACGTGGAAGACCGACGTGTCGACGATGAAGGTCACGGGCAAAGCGGACACGTTCTCGGTGCTGAACGGCATGTACAGCTGCTCGAGCTGCGACCCGGCGATCAACATTAAGGCCGACGGCAAGGACCAGCCTGTGACGGGCCACGCTTACTACGACACCGTCGCAGTCGTCGTATTGAGTCCATCCTCGGTTCAGATCATCAACAAGCAGGCCGGGAAACAGATCTTCGGCGTTATCTACTCGGTTTCGACCGACGGCAAGACGCTCACCGGCAAGTTCACCGACTACACCGGCTCGCAGGTGGCCACGGGAAGCTTCACCGAGACGCGCCGCACCCCGGGACCGGCGGGCGCAAACGGGGTATCGGGCTCCTGGCAGCCGAACCCCCTCACCAGCGCGAACGACACGACGCTCACGGTCGCGTATCAGATGACCAACGACTCCTTCAGCATGCACTGGAACGGCCAGAGCTATAACGCGAAGTTCGATGGCAAGGAGTATCCGGTCGTTGGCGATCCGGGGAAGACCACGGTCATCCTGAAGAAGATCAATCCCAACACGGTCCAGGAGACCGATCATCGGCTCGGCAAGGTGACCGATGACATCCACCTCGCCGCCGCTGCCGATGGCAAGACGCTGCAGGTCACCGATCACGACATGATCCACGATCAGATCACGACCTACACGATGACTAAGCAGCAATGATTGGCGTGTGCCGGAGGCCTAACGCCTCCGGCGCACCTTCTCCTGCGGCGTGAGATCGCGCGCCCGCTTCTCTTTAGTGGCTATGCCCCGGAAACAGCCGGCAGTAGATGCAGTCGGCGCCCGTCGGGTTATCGAGCATGAAGTGTCGAACCCAGGACCCTTCACTCGCTGATGCGGCGCGCTCGAAGGATTGCTTCTCGAGATCGTGACCCACGACCTCGACCGCTCCTTCGCCTTCGAGGATTTGCGTCGCACGCGCGGTCTCAATGGCGCCGCGCGGATGCACGGCGATGGTCGCGGCGCCGCCCTCGACGCGCCCGGCGAGCGCCTCGACGAAGGGTTGCTCATCGTCCTTGCTGAGGAGTGTGCGGAAGTACTGCACGAAACGGCCATGGACCGAGACCGCCGGATGTGACGCGGCGCGTCCCGGCTCGCACGCCGCGGTGAGCTCAACGCGATCGGTGGGAAAGCCGTCCTTTACGAGTCTCGTGCGTACGCGGTCGGCACGCCCGTACTCTTCGAAGATCGCAAGTAATACCGCGCTCATGTGCTTCTCCTTGCCATTGCTGTCAAGTGAGTAGCCGATCTTCCGCAGAAAATTCTATGCCCCGGACGCCGAGACGGATGAGGTTGTTCCCCCACTACCGGGTTCGCTGCATCGCAGCAAGATCGGGGGCGAGGGTAAATGACGCCTCGCG
>Ga0187766_10001240_pt1 | contig 14891 bp, 18 predicted proteins | sample 0216_QUI02_MP05__4_FD_132971 | JGI IMG/M metagenome (GOLD analysis project Ga0187766, IMG submission 132971) | Tropical peat soil microbial communities from peatlands in Department of Meta, Colombia - 0216_QUI02_MP05_20_MG | ecosystem: Environmental > Terrestrial > Soil > Wetlands > Peat ... | reverse complement strand
CAGCATTGCACAGATCTACGAGCGTGCCCGCCGTTACCGCGAAGCCGAAGAGACTCTGCGTCAGGCTGAAGCACTCCCTGGCGACCCGCACGACAACGAAACGGTCTGCCTGCTGCTCGCCATGATTTATGACAAGGAGCATCAACTCGCCCGCGCCGAAGCCCAGTTCCAGAAAGTTCTGGAGATGAACCCGCGCAACGCGCTCGCGCTGAACAACTACGGCTATATGCTCGGCGACCTGGGGATTCGCCTGGATGAGGCGCAGGTCCTCGTCGAGCGCGCGCTCACCGAAGACCCGTACAGCGGCGCTTACCTGGACAGTCTCGGCTGGATTTATTTCAAGCAGAACAAGATTGCGGAGGCGGAGGCGACGCTGAGGCGTGCCCTGGAACGGGAAAGCCACGACCCGACCATCCACAGTCACCTGGCGGACGTTTACTTCCGTAGCGGTCACAAGGATCTCGCCGCCGCCGAGTGGGAAAAGTCTCTGGGCGAGTGGCGCCGCGCGCTCCCAGCCGACCAGGAGCCCGACAAAGTCGCGGAAGTCGAAAGGAAGCTGGCTCAGGTGAAGCGCAACGTTGCTGCGCGGAAGCCCGCCCCCAACGAAGAGGCCAAGCCTCAATAATTTTCATGCGCGAAGTCCGCATCCCGGCCTACGCCAAAATCAACCTGCACCTTCGTATTCTTGGCAGACGCACCGACGGCTATCACGAGCTGCGCACGCTCTACCAATCGCTTACCTTGCATGATGAGTTGAAACTCCGTCTGGTTTCTCGCCCGGGAATATCGCTGGTCGTTCATGGAAACAAAGAACTGGCGGCCGAGCCGGTCGAGGGAAATCTCGCCTACCGTGCCGTCGAAGCGCTTCAGAAGGAGCTGGCGATTTCTGATGGTGTCGCCATGGATCTTCGCAAGCGCATCCCGGCGGGCGGCGGTTTGGGCGGCGGCTCGAGCGACGCCGCGGCGGCGCTTGTCGGCTACCTGCGCTTGACGAAACGCAAGCTGCCTCCGCCAAGGCTGCTGGAAATCGCCGCGGGCCTTGGCACGGACGTTCCGTTCTTTTTGCTGGGTGGACGCGCTCTCGGCATCGGCCGCGGCGAGGAGCTGTACCCGCTGGCCGACCTCCCTCGCTCCGCGGTGCTCATTGTCGCGCCGCGCGGCATTCGCGTCGCCACCACGGACGCCTATCGCTGGCTCGAAGCCCCGCCGTTGACAAACTCCGGCGCGGCTTCTAAACTTCTTAACTTCTGCGCTCTCTCCTGGAGCGCGCCGGCGGTTGGCCTGTCGAACGATTTTGAGGGGCCGGTCTTCCGGCGTTTTCCGCGCTTGGCTGAAATCAAGCGGAATCTGCTCCAGAACGGAGCGGCAGAAGCCTTGCTGGCGGGTAGCGGTTCGGCGGTGTTTGGACTATTCCCGAGCCCGGCAAAGGCGCGCCGAGCCGCTCGCGGGTTCTTGAGCGACCTCACGTTCGTCTGTGAGACCCTCTCGCGCGACCGCTATTTTCGCCCGCTGAAGTGGAACGTCTGAGCCGCAGCGGTTTTCTGCGCACATAACCCACGGAACGACTGTGACCGGCGCGGGGCGTGAGCTTCTTGTGAACGACGAGCGATTCAAAATATTCTCGGGGACCGCGAATCCCGCCCTGGCCGCGGCCATTTGCGCCAATCTCGGCGTTTCCGTCGGACAAGCCCTTCTCGGGCGCTTCAGCGACGGCGAGATCTATTTCCAGATTCTCGAGAACGTTCGCGGCGCGGACGTCTTTGTCGTTCAGCCCTGCGCGTACCCGGTGGATTCCCACCTGATCGAGCTTCTGTTGATGATTGACGCGTTCAAGCGCGCGTCTGCATGGCGCATCACCGCGGTCATACCGTATTACTGCTACGCGCGCCAGGACCGCAAGGACAAGCCTCGCGTGCCCATATCCGCGAAGCTCGTCGCTGATTTGCTCGAGACGGCTGGCGCCAGCCGCGCCCTCACCCTGGACCTGCATGCCCCGCAGATCCAGGGCTACTTCAACGTTCCCGTGGATCACTTGTTCGCGTCGCCCGTGCTGGTCGACTATTTTCGTAAGATGAAGTTATCCAGCCTGACCGTTGTTTCACCGGACGCCGGAGGCGTCGAGCGGGCCCGCGGCTTCGCCAAGAAGCTCGATGCGCCGCTGGCCATCGTCGATAAGCGCCGCGTGGACGTGGATGTGAGCGAGGTGATGCACCTGATCGGCGACGTGCGCGGCCGGACGGCGCTCATCGTGGATGACATCATCGACACCGCCGGCACGCTCGTGAAGACCGCTGACGCCCTGTTGAAGGAAGGCGCGAAGCAGGTGTACGCGGCCTGCACCCACGCCGTGCTCTCGGGTCCGGCCGTCGAACGCCTCGAAAAGTCGGGGATCACCGAGGTCGTTGCGACCGATTCCGTGCCGCTCACCGAAGCGGCGCGCCGCATCCCCAAGATCAAGATTCTCAGCATCGCGGACCTGCTGGCCCGCGGCATTCGTTCGATTCATGAAGAGACGTCCATCAGCGAGCTGTTCATCTAGGCGGGCGTCGCGAACACTTAGGAAGGATGAAAGGCCATGGCAGAAATCATCGTTGAAGCGGCGCCTCGCCCCAGCCGCGGGAAGAATGAAGCTAGGCGCCTGCGAAAGTCCGGGCAGGTCCCCGCGGTCCTTTATGGCGGTGCCGGCGATACCGTCGCGCTCGCAGTAAACGCCAAACAGGTGGGGGGCATTCTTCGCTCGCCGTCCGGCCACAACACGCTCTTCAAAGTAAACGTGGGCGGCATGCAGCAACCGGCCATTTTGAAGGATTGGCAGGTGGATCCGCTCACCGGAAGGCTTTTGCACGTTGACCTTGTTCGCGTCGCGATGGACGTTCGCATGCGCGTCAAGATCCCCGTGCACACCTTCGGCGAACCCGCCGGCGTCAAGCAGCAGGGCGGTATCTTCGAAACCGTTACGCGCGAAGTCGAGATCGAGTGTTTGCCTACGGAGATTCCCACGGAGTTCCGTGTGGACGTGAGCGAACTGCTCATCGGAAAGCACCTTCGTGCCGCGGATCTGCCCATTGATCCGGCAAAGATGAAGCTGATTACGGACCCCGACCGCGTCATTGCCCACGTTGTGGCGCTGCGTGTCGAGGAAGAGAAGCCCGCGGAGGCTGTGGCTACCGAGGCGGCCGCCGCTCCTGCCGAGCCCGAGGTCATCAAGAAGGGCAAGAAGGAAGTCGAGGGCGAGGAAGGCGCCGAGGCCGAAGCATCGCCAAAGCCCGAGAAGGCGGAGAAAAAGAAGTAGCGTGGCGGCTCCGCGGCGGAATGGAGATCGATGCGGCTCATTGTGGGGCTTGGGAATCCCGGCCCGGAGTATCAGTGGACGCCGCACAACCTCGGTTTCTTGGCTGTCGACGAGCTCGCGAATCGCGGTTCGATCCGCGTGGAACGGCCGGAAGGCAAGGCGCTCGTTGGGCGCGGCAGGCTTGCGGGCGAAGAGGTTTTGCTTGCCAAGCCGCAGACGTTCATGAACATCAGCGGAATATCGGTTCGTGAACTGATGGTCAAGCATGACGTAGCGGCGGATGATTTGCTGGTGATTTGGGACGAAGTGCAGTTGCCCTGGGGCGTTATCCGCATTCATCGCGACGGCAGCGCCGGGAGCCATAACGGGGCCGCCTCGGTGATCGGCGCGCTGGGCACGAAGAGTTTCGCGCGGCTTCGTCTGGGTTGCGGCCCTGAACATCCTTTGAAGGGCCGCAAGGACTACGTGCTGCGGCCGATGCGCAAGGCGGAGCTGAATGCCGCCGCGGAGATGATCAGCGAAGCCGGCGACGCAGTCGAGATGATTGTGACCAAGGGCATCGCGGCGGCCATGAACCGTTACAACCGCCGCAAGCAGCCGGAGGAAGGGAACGGCGGCGCGTGAGCCGCAAGCGGCGCTAGGAATCTCCCGGGCCATTACCCGGAGAAGGAAACAGCGAGGGAACATGGAAGAACGTTTGTACGATTTGATTTTCATTTGTCGGCCCGCGACGCCGGAAGACGAGATCAAGAAAATTATCGCGGCCGTGGAGAGCGCCTGCGCCGAGAAGGGCGCGAAGATCGAGAAGAACGAGATGTGGGGCACGCGCAAGCTGGCTTATCGCGTAGCCAAGCACCGCGAGGGTTTTTACGTCTACATGCAGATCCGCACCTCGCACGGCGAACTGATTGCCGAACTCGAACGGCGCCTGCGCGTTCAGGACGCCGTCATCAAGTATCTGACGGTTCGCCTGGATGAGGACTTGAAGCGCCAGCAGAAGCTCTCCGCGCACCGCGCCAAGCGTGCCGCGCGGCGGCCGAAGCGCGCGCCGGCGGAGCAGCAGCCTGCGGCGGCAAGCTGAGCCGGAAGCCGCGCCGCTCACGAGGATTCGAGAGAAAGGTAGGATGGAATGACCGAGGAACAGAAACCAGCAGCACCAGCGCCTCCCACAGGGAGCCCCGCGCCGCAACGTCGTGAGGGCGGCCCAGGCGGCCCGCGCCGCGAAGGCGGCCCCGGAGGGCCTGGCGGACCCCGCCGCGGCGGCAAGCGCCAGTTTTTTCGCCGCAAGAAGGTCTGCAAGTTCTGCGTCGAGAAGATTGATTTCATCGATTACAAGAAGGCCGAGATGCTGGCGGCCTATGTTCAGGAGCGGGGCAAGATTCTCCCGCGCCGCATGACAGGCACTTGCTCGCGCCACCAGCGCTGGCTTGGCGTGGCCATCAAGCGTGCCCGCAACATCGCGCTCCTTCCCTTTGCCGGACACACTCCCGGTGCCGGCGCTTCGCTTTCTCATCGCGGCGGCGACGGCCACCGTGGCGACCGGGGCGATCGCGGAGGAGACCGTGGAGGCGACCGTGGCGGAGACCGTGGTCACGACCGCGCAGAGCGGCAGGCGACTCCGCCTGCTGCGCCGGCGGAGCGTCCGCCTTCGCAGAATCCCGGCTAGTGCGTCGTAGCGCGCTGTATCCAGGAAGAGAGAGGGAACGTTTATGCAGATTATTCTTCAGGAAGACGTCGAGAAGCTCGGCCATCGCGGCGATGTCGTGGAAGTCGCCAACGGCTACGCGCGCAATTTTCTTCTCCCGCGCAAGCTCGCGATTGAGGCCACCGCCGGGAACAAGAAAGCCCTCGAGCGCATCCGCGGCGCCTTGGCCAAGAAAACCGCCACGGAACAGGCCGCCGCGCAGAAACAGGCCGAATTGCTCGACGGCGTGACACTGAGCTTCACCCGCAAAGCCGGCGAAAATGATCAGCTTTTCGGCTCGGTCACCTCTGCCGATGTCGCCGAAGCGCTTGCCGTGCAGAACTTCACCATCGACAAGCGCCAGGTCCAGCTCGCGGATCCCATCAAAGTCATCGGCGAGTATCCCGTGACCATCAAGGTCTTCCGCGACATCACCGCAACCGTCAGAGTCACAGTCGGCAAGGAAGCGTAGCGCCGGCCCGCGCCGTTGCGCCTGTCAATCTTTTTTTTCGCGTTTTCCACCGCGCCCGAATTTTTCACACGCGTGTCGGGTTGACCGGCGCTGTTCTTCGCTCCACAATTCCCCGTCGCTGTTGGGACAAATCCGCTGCGTCGCTTTCTGAGTCCGCGTCTCGCTGCGGTTCTTGCTTCCTGACGGTGCCTGTGATATTTATAGCGAAGGAAAAGCGAAATACAAATGGCTGCCCCCGACGTCGCTCTTGAGCGCCCCCTGCCCCAGAACCTCGAGGCAGAACGCTCCGTGCTTGGCGCCATCCTCCTCGACAACCACGCGCTCAACGCCGCCCTTGAAAACCTCCGCCCCGAGGACTTTTTTCTTGAACCGCATCGCCGCGTTTTTCAGCGCATGGTGGACCTCGTCGAGAGCCAGCAGGCCATCGACCTGGTCACCTTGAGCGACGAGCTTCACCGTCGCGGGGAACTGGAAGCTTCCGGCGGCGCAGCCTATCTCGCCTCGCTGGTGGACGGCATGCCGCGCGTCGCCAACGTCGAGCACTACGCGCGCATCGTCAAGGAGAAGGCCCTGCTCCGCAATCTCATTCACGCCGCGCACGGCATCCAGCAGCGTGCCTTTGAGGGAGAAGACCCCGCTGACTCGATTCTGGACAACGCCGAGTCCTCGATTTTCGCCGTCGCCGAGGACCGCGTGCGCGCCGGCCTCGTGCCGATGAAAGAGATTGTTCAGAAGAACATCGACCGCCTCGAGAAAATCTACCGCGAGGGCAAGAGCATCACCGGCGTCTCGACCGGCTACGGCGAACTCGATCGCCTTACCAGCGGCCTGCAGCCCTCCGAACTCCTGATTCTCGCCGCGCGCCCCTCGCAGGGCAAAACGGCTCTCGCGCTCAACCTCGCCGAAAACATCGCCGTCCGCGCCGGCCGTCCCGTGGCCATCTTCAGCCTGGAAATGTCCCGCGAGTCGCTCCTGCAGCGCATGGTGGCGAGTGTCGCGGAGGTGGACGCGCACAAGTTCCGCACCGGGCATCTCGCCCGCGAAGACTGGGCCCGCATGACCGACGCGCTTGGCGAAATCGCAGCCGCGCCGCTGTGGATCGATGATGCCGGCGGAATTACCGTCGTTGAAATCGGCGCCAAGGCCCGCCGTCTCAAGCGCGACAAGGGCCTGGGCCTGGTCATCGTGGACTATCTCCAGCTCATCACCGCCCGCGGACGCTTCTCCAATCGCAATGAAGAGGTCTCCAGCATCACCCGCGGCCTCAAGGCCCTCGCCAAAGAACTCCAGGTCCCTGTTCTCGTCCTCAGCCAGCTCACCCGCGCGCCCGAGCGCGACGAACGCCGCCCCCAGCTCGCCGACCTGCGTGAATCCGGCGCCATCGAGCAGGATGCTGACGTCGTGATGTTTATCTACCGCCCCAGCTTCTTCAAACCGGACGCCACTCCGGAAGAACGCGAACAGACCGAGTTGCTCATCGCCAAGCAGCGCAACGGCCCCACCGACCGTGTCAAGTTCGTCTTCCGCAGCCGCCTTACGCGCTTCGAGGAGGCCGCGCCCGACGCCTTCTCCGACTTCTCGCCCGATGAAGGCTGAACCCCCGCCTGCGGAGGCGCACCTTGAGCCAGAACGCCACGTTCGGAATCGTCGGCGGCTATGGCGCAACCGGCAGAATTGTGGCCTCCCTTCTCAGCAAGTCCTCCGGTGCGGACTTGCTGGTTGGCGGGCGGGATCTGGCCAGGGCGAGCGCCTTTGCGGCGCAACTCGGTCCCCAGGCTTCCGCAGCGCGGCTCGATGTTCTTGACGAGCAGTCTCTAGGTGTCTTTTGCTCCCGCTGCTCCATCATCATCAATTGCGGCGGACCGGTTATGCTCCTGGAGGATCGGGTGGCTCAGGCCGCGTTTCGTGCGCGCCGCCATTATGTGGATGCCGCGAGCATGGGGTTTGTCCGGGAGCGCATGCTTCCCCGTGGCCGTGAACTGACGGACTTGAACCTCTGCTGCGTCGTGTCCGCCGGCTGGATGCCCGGCCTCACCGAATTCCTGCCTGCCTACGCGCACGCGCAAGCCGAGGCCAGGATGGCCGCGATCGATTCCGTAACCGTTTATTTCGCCGACGGGGGCGATTGGTCCAAGAATGCCCTGCGTGACGGCGTAGGCTTCCTTCGCCACACCGGCCTGCGTCGCGCCGGCTATTTCCACAAAGGCTGTCCGGTGCGCGCCGGAATGTCCGCCGCGATGACTAGCGCCGATCTCGGCGCGCCTATCGGCCGCGGACGCTTCGCCCTCTACTCCATGCCCGAATTGGACGAACTTGGCCGCCGCTTGACCGGCTGCGATTTTTTCAGCTACAGCTACGTTTCCGGACTGCGGAGCGCGTTCGCCGCGATCCTCCTTGCCGCGGTGCCTCTGCCCGAAGCGCTCGCCGTGCGTCTTCTCCGCAATGTGTTTCGCCGCAACCGCTTTCCGGTCGGCGGCTTTGTCGTGGTTCGCGTCGTGGGCTCCGCGCGGGGGCGCAGGACTGCCTTCAACACGCAAATCGTCTTTGACAAAGGACAGGACTACTGGCTCACCGCCGTGCCTCTAGCCGTTGTGGCACGCATGATTGCCGCAAACAGCGGCGTTCGCGCCGGCGTTCACTATCTTGCTGATGCCGTTGAACCGGGCCGCTTCATGGCGGAACTCCGCTCGGCTGGAGTCCAGCAAACAGAGGCCTTCGAGCCGCTCGACTGACCTGTTCCGTTTGGGCCACGGCGTCATCAACTGGCCACGCGTGCTTCGCCGCCCCATCCGCGCCCTTTCCTCCTAAGTGCTTCATTTTCCGTGGCTCACGTCCCTTCGCGGCTTTCCCCGCGAATGGCCCGCCTGTTGCTCATCGCCCGTGTTGTCAGAATCGTCGCGCCGTCGCGGTGTGAATCGTTTCGTGCCCGGCGGATGGCGTACACTGAAACTCCTTCGACCCTCGCAGGGGGTTATGCCGCGTCGCAACGAAAAACCGATCCAGGTTTCCGGCCGGCCCGTTTGGGCCGAGGTCTCTTTGTCCGCGCTGGCCGCGAATTTCCGCGCCATCCGCGACTACGTTAATCCTTCGGGAGAAAAACGCGCGAAACCCCGCCAGGTTCTTGCCATTGTGAAGGGCAACGCCTACGGCCATGGTGGACCGCGGGTCGCGCTGGCCTTGGAGAAGGCCGGTGCTTCCTGGTTTGGCGTTACCTGCGCTGAAGAGGGCATCGAGCTGCGCAAGACCGGCTTGCGCGGCCACCTCCTTTCGCTCACGAGTTTCTGGCCTGGCCAGGAGCGCAACCTCGTCCACTACCGCATCACGCCCGTGGTCGTCCGTTGCGAGCAGCTCGCCGGGCTCGAACTGGCTGCTACCCGCAGGCAAAAAGGCTCTCGGCGCGGCCCCCTCGCCTTTCACCTCAAGATTGACTCAGGCATGAACCGTCTGGGCATCGCGCCCCGGGACGTTGAGTGCTTCGCGCGCCAGCTTGCGAAGTGCCCGCACCTGCGCCTCGAGGGCACTTTCACTCATTTTGCTTCCTCCGGTGTCTTCGACAATTCGCCGGTCGGCCGCCAGACGCCCCGCCAGGAAGAGGAGTTTCTCGCGGCGGTCGCCCGCCTTCGCTCCCTCGGTATCTCTCCCGGTCTGGTGCACGCCGCGAACAGCGCCGCCATCGCCGCTCGCCCGGAGAGCTGGCTTGACATGGTGCGGCCCGGCGCGTTGCTCTACGGCTATCACCCCGGCTACGACCCGGCGGAACGCCGCGCCGAAATCGAAGCGAAACTCCCGCTGCAGCCGGTGATGAGCCTGCGCTCCAAGATCATCAGCCTTCGCGATGTTCCCGCGGGTGCCGGTGTCGGGTACGACTCCGTCTTCGTCACCGCGCGGCCTTCCCGAATCGGGGTCATTGCCGCGGGCTACGCCGACGGCTTGCACCGCTCGCTCGGGAACCGCGGCAAGGTTCTGGTGCGCGGCCAGTTCGCACCGATTGTCGGCATTGTCTCCATGGACGTCAGCATGATTGACGTCACCGACGTTCCCGGCGCTGCTGTCGGCGACGTTGTGACCATCTACGGCAAGGAAGGCGAAGTATCCCATCCTGCCAACCTTGTCGCCCGTTCTGTCGGTACGGTCACCTCGGACCTCCTCTGCGCCGTCGGCCACCGCGTTCCCCGCATTTATCTTTGACTCGGCCATCACGCGCCGTCCCTCCCTCTTGACCCCAATCCCCGCCTGGCGTTAGCCTCCCTCGCGCGTCCAGGCTCCATCCTTATTTCGTCAAAAGGAGACACTTATGGTCTCTCTCGCAGCCCTGTGGCTTCCGATTGTGCTCTCCGCGGTGTTTGTCTTCATTGCCAGCTCCATCATGCACATGGTTCTGCCCTATCACCGCAGCGACTACAAACAGCTTCCCGAGGAAGACAAGCTCCTCCCCGTCCTCCGCGCCGCGGGCCTCTCCCGTGGCGTTTACATCTTCCCGTACTGTACCCACAAGGACATGAAGTCGCCCGCCATCGCCGAAAAGCAGAAGCTCGGGCCCGTCGGTCACATGACCATCTATCCCACTGGCCCCGTCAACATGGCCAAGTATCTCGTCACTTGGTTCATTTACTGCCTCGTGGTCAGCTTTTTCACGGCGTATCTGACCGGGCGCACTGTGCACTCCGGCGTGGTTTATCTCGGCGTGTTTCGGGTGGCCGGCACTGTGGCCTTCATGGCCTACGGCGTCGGACAAATCGTCAATTCCATTTGGGCCGGCCAGCCCTGGAGTACCACGGCCAAGAACGTCTTCGACGGACTTGTTTACAGCCTGCTCGTTGCCGGCACCTTCGGCTGGCTCTGGCCCCGCTGACCGCGCCGAGCCGTGAGCCCTGGGCCGGCCCATTTCGGCCTGTAGACCTGAAGCGAGCGTTTTGTTTTTCGCCGGAAGAACGTCAGGTGAGGTCCGGTCGCAACTCAGTCATTTCCCCAATATGAGGTAAACTCTGTCCTCTCAATGACTCAGGCCAACCGTATCGCCGCCATCCTTCCCGCTGCGGGCCTCGGAACTCGCATGGGCTCGGGCAAGCCCAAGCAGTTCCTCGAACTCGATGGCGTTCCCATCGTGTTGCTCAGTCTTCGCCGCATCGCTTCCTGTCCGCAGGTCACGGACATTTTCATCGCCACGCGCGCCGACGAAGTGGCGCGCCTGGAAGAAGCGGTTCGCGACGAGAAGCTTTCCCAGCCCGTCCGGGTGGTCCGCGGCGGCGACTCCCGCCAGGAGTCCGTCGGCTGCGCGTTGCGCGAAGTTCCGGATACGGCGGAGATCGTTCTCGTGCACGACGCCGTGCGCCCATTCGTCACTCGCGCGCAGATCGAACGCGTCATCGAAGAGGCGCGCCGCTGCGGCGCCGCCATCCTGGGCGTTCCCGCAATGGACACCGTGAAAGACGTTAAACGCGCCAGCCTCCCGGAAGATGTGGCGCTCATCACGGCGACGATTCCCCGCGAGCGCATTGTCCTGGCGCAAACGCCCCAGGCCTTCGCTACGAAACTCCTGAAGGAGGCGTTCGCCCGCGCCGAGGCGGACGGCGTGAATGCCTCCGACGAAGCCGGCCTGGTCGAACGCCTCGGCCACGCCGTACACGTTGTCCTCGGCTCCGAGCGCAACATCAAAATCACGCGGCCCGCGGACATGGACCTGGCGCGCTTTTACCTCGAAAGCGAGCGGCGGAAGGCCGGTGCATGAGCGCGCGCTGTGGCATCGGCTACGATTTGCATCGCCTTGCGCCCGGGAAGCCTCTGACCATTGGCGGCGTCGAGATACCCTTCGACAAAGGACCCGTTGGTCATTCGGACGGCGACGTGCTTGCTCACGCTATTTGCGATGCGCTCCTTGGTGCTGCGGGTCTGCGCGACATCGGCACGCACTTTCCCGACACGGACCCCAAATGGAAAGGCGTCTCGAGCCTGCTCTTCTTGGAGCACACCAGGAACCTCCTGGCCGAGCGCCGTCTGGATATCGACCACGTCGATGCTGTTGTGGTCCTCGAGAAACCCAAGCTGGGTCCGTATTTTCCCCAAATGCGCGGGTTGCTGGCAAAATCGCTTGGCGTCGCGCCGGAGAAGGTCCATCTGAAGGCGAAAACCAACGAGGGCATGGACGCCGTCGGTCGCGGCGAAGCCATCGCCGCGCACGTCGTAGCCACGCTGAGCTCCCGATGAACTCCGGAGAAGCTCCTGCCGCTTCCGCGCCCGGCGGCTTGGTGAACGCATTCTCTGCCGCGGACATTGCCGCGATCCTCGCGGAGAAAGGCTGGCTCTCTGGAACCGCGAGCGCCGAGCAGTCCGCATGGTGCGAACGCGCCGCGGCGCTGCTTGGCCCGCACGCCGCCGGCCGGGCCGCGCTTGAGGACTTGCTTGGTCTGGTCTTTCACTACGACGCGCGGGAAATTCTCTCGCATGTCGAAAGCCATTCGATATTGGCGCGCCACGCCGCTCGCGACGTCCTGCGCGAAACGGCTTTGCTTCTTCTCGAGGGCGGCGCGCTCGGCTCCGACCGCTTCAAGGAGATCGTGAATGCGCTAAAGGAGCGGCTCGGGATTCGCGGGCGCGAATTGTTTCATCCGATTCGCTTGGCGCTCGCTGGCCGCGGCGGAGAAGGCGAACTTGACCGCGTGATTCTGCTGCTCGATGAAGCGGCGGCGTTGCCGTTTGCGCCGAGCGTCAAGAGCGGGCGCGAGCGCATCCTGGAATTCTGCTCCACGCTCGATTGAGAGATGATGCGGCACCTCACGGGAATTCACGCGGTTTGCGAGGCGCTCAAAGCCGGGCAGCACCTTGAACGCATCGCCATTGCGCGCGGCCGGCAGGATCGCCGCGTCGAGGAAATTGTGCAGCTTGCGCGACGCCGCGATGTTCCCGTGCGCTTCGAAGATCGAGCGCAACTGGATCGCCTCGCCGGCACAACAGAACACCAGGGAGTCGTGGGGCTCGCCGCGGCCCGGCCCGCTGCCCTGCTGGAGGACATTCTGGCTGCCGCGGCCGCGGACAAGACGCAGAAGGGTTTTCTGGTCCTCCTCGATGGCGTCGAAGACCCGCGCAACCTCGGCGCAATTATCCGCACGGCCTTGGCCGCGGGCGCGCACGGCGTGGTGATTCCGGAGCGGCGCGCCGCCGGCTTGACCGACGCGGTGGAGCGAGCCTCGGCCGGCGCGCTGGCCCATTTGCCGGTCGCGCGCGTGACGAATCTCCCGCGCGCGATGGAGGACTTGAAAAAAGTGGGCTATTGGCTCATAGGCCTTGATGAGCATGCGGAAAAAACCTATACGTCGGCGGATTTCACTTCGCCGGTGGGAATCGTCCTCGGAGGAGAAGGCGAAGGCCTGCACGAATTGACGCGCAAGCGCTGCGACTTTGTCGTTTCGTTGCCGACGCGAGGGCCGGTTCGGTCGCTCAACGTTTCCGTCGCGGCCGGCGCCGTTTTCTTCGAAGTGCTGCGGCAGCGCGGCGCAACAAAGCCGTAAGCGCCCGTTTCTCGTTGATACTCAAACGTGGTGCGCTACTTGTCGTACTGGATGAGCGAGAAGACGTCCAGGCCCGGCAATTTTGCGCGGCCCTTCAGAAAAGAAAGCTCCACGGCAAAAGCCGCACCGTCCACCTGACCGCCGATTTGCCGAACCAGCTCGACCGTCGCTGCAGCCGTGCCGCCCGTGGCGAGAAGGTCGTCGCAAACCAGCACCTTTTGCCCGCGCTGCACGGCGTCGGCGTGAATCTCCAGCGTGTCCTTGCCATATTCCAAGGCGTAGGAAACGCTGCTGGTTTTCCAGGGCAGTTTTTTGGGTTTGCGAACCGGAACGAAGCCCGCGCCCAGGCTGTAAGCGAGCGCCGGGCCAAAAATGAATCCGCGCGCCTCGATTCCCGCCACGATGTCAATCTGATGGCTGGAATAGTGCGCGCACAACCTGTCGATCAACGCGTGAAAACCCTTTTTGTCCTTCAGCAGGGTCGTGACGTCGTAAAAGAGAATGCCCGGCTTGGGATAGTCCGGTATCTCGCGGATCAGTTTCTTCAAATCGTTCATCGAACGTCTCCTCAGACCGTGTTGGTGATGCTGAATCCCTCGGAATGACCCTCGTCGACGGCGGCGGGTTCTTCCTCCACGCCGGAAACCCGGGAAGTCATCGGTCCGGCTTCGAGCTTGGCGCGCAGCGCCGCCAACTGCTCACCCGTGCCGATGGCGTAGACCTCCACTGAGCCGTCGCGACGGTTGCGCACGTACCCGGCAAGCCCCAGCCGTTCGGCACACCGGTGAGCGAAAAAACGAAAACCGACCCCCTGCACGACTCCGGACACAACGAATCTGCGGGCGTAGATGTCTTCGGACACCAGCGCAGAATTTTAGCAGAGCGCCCGGCCTTTCGGCGCCCGCCTGTCCCAGAGGACTGCTCGAGGGACAGTGTTTACCACACAGAAACACTATAGTACGACGGTGCCATCGACCTTGGACGCCGCCGCAAATCAACATCGTGCATCCGCAAGCATCACCCCCGGCCAAGCCGGGATTCGGCCCACGGAAACCAAGGGATCCAAGCCGTTTAATTCTAGGAGGAAGACGTGAAGTTATTGACTACGCTGAGGATATCTGTGCTGTTCGTCGGCTTTGGAGCCATCCTTTGGTTTGCTCCGCCCTGCCGCGCCCAGCAAGAAACCGATCCACAAAGTTTCGACTCGATTCCTGCGTCTGAGGCTCCGGCCAAGCCGAAGAGCCAGCCTGTTGCCAAGAAGGCAACACCGGGTCAGCGCACCAAGAATGCCGCGACGGCGACGGTTCAGCCTGCTTTGGCGCGCCAGGCGCAGGACTCGCAGCCTTCCGAAGCCGTGGCCATCCCGGCGAAGCGCACATCAAAGAAGCGCGAGCAAGACAACCGCTAGGCTCGCTTAAGCCGGGGATCCAAATCGGGCCCTCACCTGGCAGCCTGCCGGTGGAGTACACTGCGTTTGAACGCGGCGCAGGATAGCCGCATCCAATGAGTGGAATGAAACGCAGGAGCCCATTGCGCTGCGCCGCGCGGCTACGTGCACTTTGGTGCATGTCATGGCTCGTCGGCGCCTTGCTGACTGTGGCGCCCGCACCGGCCCAGAGCAGCAATCCCGGGCCGCTGATGCCTCCGCCTCCGGAAGAACACAATGTACGCCGCATCGGCAACAAGCCTGCGCCGGCCGCGCCGCCGGCTCTTCCCCCCGAGGAGATCATCCGGCGGTTCTCGCAGAAAGAGGACGAGTTTCTCGAAGCGACGACCCATTTCACTTTTCGCAAAGTCATCCGGCTGCAGGAATTCAACCAGGAAGGCAAAGCGGCAGGTGAAGAAAGAATCACGATCGAGCCCTACGAAACGGAATCGGGCAAGCTGCGCTACCGTGTGAAGCGCGAGGGCGAGGATTCCCTGAAGAGCCTCAGCGTG
>Ga0187766_10001239_pt1 | contig 14895 bp, 10 predicted proteins | sample 0216_QUI02_MP05__4_FD_132971 | JGI IMG/M metagenome (GOLD analysis project Ga0187766, IMG submission 132971) | Tropical peat soil microbial communities from peatlands in Department of Meta, Colombia - 0216_QUI02_MP05_20_MG | ecosystem: Environmental > Terrestrial > Soil > Wetlands > Peat ... | reverse complement strand
GCGGTGGGGAAAGCGGCCGAAGCGGCGAACGACCTCGGCGTGGCGCTGCGCCCACGGGAGCGGGCCACCGAGCCCGTGGTCGCGCAAGCGAGTGAACAGCTCGAGCCCCATTTCCTGCGCAGCGACGTCTTCTGCGTGCTCGAACGGCATGTAGAGGAACCAGCGCTCGACCGGGATCAGGCCGCAGTCGACACCGCGATCGACCGCGCCGCGTGCGAGCTCAAGCGCCAGCACGTCGCCAGCGAACGCTCGCGGTGTGTCGCGGTAGACGTTGCGCGTGAACTGGTCGAGAAGCAGCACGCGCGCGAGCAAGCCCCGGTCGTCGGTCCAGTCGGCGAAGCCTCCCGCTAGCGCGGTTTCGATGGCCGCACCGAAGCGCGCCCGTATTGTCTCGTCGAACGCCGCATCCTTGCGGAACCACTCGTCGCGCTCCTTGCCGTAACCGCCGGTGCCGGGCTTGCCGAACCAGAAATCGAGAATCGTTTCTCTCATCGTGTTCGCCGCTAGTGTCCCGAGTCGTTAGTTCGTTGGCGACCTGTCAGAATGCCTAACCCCGACGCGGTTGCCAAAAGTGCCGAAATCGGCGCCAGACGCGAAGCAAACCGGAGGCGGGTTGGGGTACCCGGCGAGGATTTGCGACAAAGTATGGCGTCGATTCTCGGCATTTCTTGGTCAGCGAATTAGCGACTCGGGACACTATGTGCAATCGCTGATATAGTGCCTCTGCGCGCACAACGCAACCCCTGTTCGCCGCGCGGAATCCTGGCCTCCTCCGATGCGAACCTCGTACCGCGACATCGTGCTGCTCGCATGCTGCCAGGCGCTGCTGCTGGTCAACAATTCCGGACTCATCTCGATGAACGGCCTTGTCGGCTACGCGCTCGTAGACAACAAGACCCTGGCTACGCTCGGAGTGACGAGCTACGTCATCGGCTCGGCGCTTTCGGCGATGCCCGCCGCGCTTTGGATGGCTCGCGTGGGCAGGCGCCGAGGGTTCATGACGGGATCGGTCATCGCGATTGTCGGCAGCGCCGTCTGCGCACTGGCGATCGCCCTGGCGAGCTACCCGCTGTACTGCCTCGGTACCGCGATCATCGGAGTCTACACGGCCTTCGGTCTGCAATACCGCTTTGCCGCGGCTGAAGTCGCCGCGCCGGATTTCAGGGCGAAGGCGATCTCGCTGGTGCTCGCCGGTGGCATCGTCGGCGGCTTCGTCGGCCCGGCGGCGAGCCTGTGGGCCAAGGATTCCTTTTCCAGGCCGTTCCTCGGTTCGTTCCTGGTGCTCTCTGGGATCGCGCTGATTGCATTGGCGGTGCAGTCGACGGTTCGTGTGCCGGCACCCGCGGCAGACCAGCGCGACGGCGGGCGGCGGCTAGTGACGATCGCGCGCCAGCCGGTGTTCGTGGTCGCGGTGTTGGCCGGTGCGCTCGGCTACGGCATCATGAACCTCTTGATGACGGCCACGCCGCTGGCCATGGATTTCTGCAGCCATCCGTTCAGCGCGGCGGCGCTGGTTATCGAATGGCACGTCGTGGGCATGTACGCACCCGGATTCTTCACCGGCTCGCTCATCAAGCGCTTAGGCGTGCTCAAGGTGATCGGCGCGGGCGTTGCGCTGATGACTGCGTGCGTCGCGGTGGCGGTGGCCGGCGTCGCGATCTGGCAATTCTGGACGGCGCTGGTCCTGCTGGGCGTGGGCTGGAACTTCATGTACACCGGCGGCACCACGCTGCTCACAGAGGCGTACACTCCGGCCGAGAAGGCGAAGGCCCAGGGGTTGAACGATGCGTTCATCTTCACCGTGATGGCGATCTCGTCCTTCTCATCAGGAGTGCTGGTCAGTGCAGCGGGATGGAGCGCGATGAACTTCGGGGCGCTGCCTTTCCTCGTTGTCGTTGCCGCGGCGGTGGCGTGGCTGGGATGGTCTAGACAGCATCGGCCGGCGATCGCGCGCTCGTGAATCCGATTCCTGCCGCCGACCGTTACCAGGAATTGCGCGAAGCGATGCGCGCGCTGTGTCGCGTCTTCGATTCCGCATACTGGCAGAAAGTCGATGCGGAGCGCGGCTATCCGGTCGAGTTCGTCGACGCGCTCACCCGCGCGGGCTGGCTCGCGGCTATGATTCCAGCCGAATACGGCGGCTCGGGGCTCGGCTTGGCCGAGGCGTCGGTGATCATGGAGGAGATCAACCTCTCCGGGGGCAACGCCGGCGCCTGTCACGGCCAGATGTACAACATGGGGACACTGCTTCGCCACGGATCCGAAGCGCAGAAGCGCGCTTACCTTCCTGGCGTCGCCGGCGGAGACTTGCGGCTGCAGTCGATGGCGGTGACCGAGCCGACGACCGGCACCGACACGACGCGGCTGAAAACGACGGCGGTGCGCAAGGGCGACCGCTATGTCGTGAACGGGCAGAAAGTGTGGACCTCGCGGCTCCAGCACTCCGACCTGATGATCTTGCTCGCGCGCACCACGCCGCTCGCGGAAGTCAAGCGCAAGGCCGAAGGGATGAGCGTCTTCCTGATCGACCTGCGTGGCGTCAAGCGCGACGCGCACGGCGGCATCACCGTGCGGCCGATTCCGAACATGGTCAACCACGAGACCAACGAAGTCTTCTTCGATGATCTGGAGATTCCGGCGGAGAACCTGATCGGCCAGGAAGGCGAGGGCTTCCGCTACATTCTCGACGGGCTCAACGCCGAGCGCACGCTGATCGCCGCGGAATGCATCGGCGACGGCTGGTGGTTCGTCGACCGCGCGCGCCGTTATGCTGGCGAGCGCATCGTCTTCGACCGGCCGATCGGCAGGAACCAGGCCGTTCAGTTCCCCATCGCCGAGAGCTACATCGAGCTCGAGGCGGCGAACCTGATGCGCTTCAGAGCCTGCGAGTTGTTCGACGGCGGCAAGCCATGCGGAGCGGAAGCGAACATGGCCAAGCTGCTCGCGGCCAAGGCGTCATGGGAAGCGGCGAACGCCTGCCTGCAGACCCACGGCGGATTCGGCTTCGCCTGCGAGTACGACGTCGAGCGCAAGTTCCGCGAGACTCGGCTCTATCAGGTGGCGCCCATCTCGACCAACCTGATCCTCTCCTACGTCGGCGAGCATGTGCTCGGCATGCCACGATCGTTCTGACCATTGCTGTAGCCCGGGCAGAACCTGAAGGGCGAAACCCGGGTTTCCCTCGGATCAGGTCCGGGGTCAACCCGGGCTACCGCCGTCGCGGTGGGGAAAGCGCCAGTACACCTCGTCGATCACCTTGCCCTCGCGCTCGCCGGCATGGCGCTTGAGCGCGTCACCGAGCGTGCGCGAATCGGGTCCGCCTTGCAATCCTCCCGCGTCGGGCCGCACCCGGATAAAGACCACGCTGTGATTGTCGTCGACGACGATGGAACTCACGTCGGCCCCGACACCCCGCTCGGCAAGAAACGCGGCTGAGAAGCGATCGAGCGAGGAATCCGACGCGTCGATCAACAGCCGCCGGTTGATCGCGGCGAGAAACAACGCCATCGCGCCCAGTAGGATGCCGACGGTGATCGCGACCGCCGCGTCGAACTCCGGACGCGGACCGAAAAAGAACGAAACTGCGGCGACCAGCAGCGTGAGCAGGATGCCGAGCAGGGCAACTGCATCCTCCAGCAGAACGGCGAGAACAGTCGTTTTGGTGCGGTTGGTGGCGACTCCGCGCCAGCCACCCAGCTCGCGGAATGCGATGACAAAGGTGTACGACTCGAGCACCAGCGCGAACAGCAGCAGCCCCATCACCAACGGAGTGAACGGCTCGATCGCTCCGGGGTCGAGCAGCGCGGCGAGACCGTGGTAGACGTTAACGCCGCAGCCGACGAAGAAGACGCTGACCGCGGAGACCAGCGCCCAGAAGAACTTCTCCTGGCCGCGTCCGAAGGGGTGCGCCGCATCGGCGCCGCCGCGCCCTCGCACCTCGCCGATCTTGAGCAGGATCTGGTTGGCGACGTCGGCGAGCGAGTGGATTGTTTCCGCGAAGAGGGTCGGCGAAGCGGTGACGAACCAGCCGAAGCCCTTGGCCGCGGCGATCGCCGTGTTGGTTGCGATGGAAACGGAAACCGAAGACGACAAGCTCTCATCCCGAGCGGGAGCGAGGGACCTGCTGTTTGTCCGATCAGCGACTCGCCAACAGCGGATTCCTCGTCGCTCGTGCTCCTCGGAATGACAACTCGTTCTACGTGCGTATCTGCCCGCTGCCGAGCACGACCCACTTCTGGCTGGTGAGCCCTTCGAGGCCCACCGGGCCGCGAGCGTGCAGCTTGTTGGTGGAGATGCCGATCTCGGCGCCCAGGCCGTATTCAAACCCGTCGGCGAAGCGCGTCGACGCGTTGACCATCACCGAGCTCGAATCGACCTCGCGCAGGAAGCGCATGGCGTTCGTGTGGTCCTCGGTGACGATGGCGTCGGTGTGCTGCGAGCCGTATCTCGCGATGTGATCGATCGCGGCGTCGAGGCTCTCCACGACGCGCACGGCGAGAATCGGCGCGAGATATTCCGTCGTCCAGTCTTCTTCCGTGGCCGGCTTCATCTGCGCGACGAGCGCGCGCGCCGCCGGGTCGCCGCGCAGCTCCACGCCCTTGTCGAGATAGACGCGGCACAGCGGCGGCAAGACTCGCGGCGCGATCTTGGCGTGCACCAGCAGCGTCTCCATGGTGTTGCATGGGCTGTAGCGCTGCGTCTTGGCGTTGTCGGCGACGCGGATCGCCATGTCGATGCCGGCGCTCTCGTCGATGAACACGTGGCACACGCCGTCCAGGTGCTTGATCACTGGCACGGTCGCTTCCTTCGCGATGCGCTCGATCAGGCTCTTGCCACCTCGGGGAACAAGCACGTCGACGAAAGCGTCCATGGTCGCAAGAAGGCCGACCGCCGCGCGGTCGGTGGTGGCGATGAGCTGAACCGCCTCTTCGGGGATTCCCGCGGCGCGCAAGCCGGCGTGCATACAGCCGGCGATGCCCTGATTCGAGTGCCACGCTTCCGACCCGCCGCGCAGGATGCAGGCGTTGCCTGACTTGAGGCAAAGCGCGGCTGCGTCGGCGGTGACGTTGGGCCGCGATTCGTAGACGATGCCGACTACGCCCAGCGGCACGCGCATCTTTCCCACCTGAATGCCCGACGGGCGGTACTTGAGATCGGTGATCTCGCCGACCGGATCGGGCAGCGACGCGATCTGCTCCAGCCCCTCGGCCATCGCCGCGACGGTGGCGGTCTTGAGCGTCAGTCGGTCGATGAATGCGCTGTCCTCGCCTGCCTTTCGCGCGGCAGCGACGTCCTCGGCGTTGGCGGCGAGAAGCTTGTCCGTATCGCGGCGTATCGCCGCCGCGGCGGCGGCGAGCGCAGCATTCTTGGCGGCGGTCGGCGCGCGGGCAACCGCGCGTGCAGCGGCACGCGCTCGCTCGCCGATCTCCCGCATGTACGCGGGCAGGTCCACCGTGGGGACGTTGAGGTTGGTCATCGCCTCATTCTAACCGAAGCAGGGGTCGCCCTCCCACCCGTCAAAGATCGGCTCGAAAGCCACACCGAAAGCAGCTAGATGAGGCAACATTGCGCCAAGCGCAGCACGCTTGAAGTCGACATGCCCAGTCGACCCGCGCTTCAGGAAGCTGCCCGCGCTTGTACTCGGCTACTTGCCGGCGCTCGTGGAACTCTTGTCCCCGTCCACAACCGGGTCGGCCCGAGCAGCCGGCCGGTCGGCGGCGAACACTGGGCCGCCCGCGTAGGTGAAGTAGAGCTTGCGCTGGCTGTGCGACACAAGCACCCGGTGCGCCGAAATAAAGTCGGCACCGAGAAGCATCGGTTGCATGGCGCTCGCGTTCCGGCGTATCTGGGTGCCGGTCTGCGTATAAGTCGTGTCTTTGTACAGATCCGCGAAGCGGATCCTCACGTCTGAAATCTTTTCGTTACCGATGGCGAAGCTCTGAAATGGACCGATCCAAGTATCCACGGACTTCGCACCCAGCCCGCCGCCAGGATTCGTGGCAACGACACCGGGCGTTTCCGGTGTAACGCCCAGCGAGGCTGCATCGCGCAGGGTCAGGACCGACGATGCTGCGCCGGAATCGAGCATCGCTCGGATCGGTTGACCGTTGATGTGCACGGTCAGGTTGATCCGCGGGCGATACTCATCAATAGCCTCGATCTCTACTTCTCCGGCGACCTCCTTCGTCCAGTAGGCGAGCGACACGCTGTCGCAATCCTTCGGTTGGTGCAACCGCACCACCCGGCGTGCCAAGTCGAACTCGACATCGAAGCGCTGCAGGAAATCCTCGCCGATGACGACGGCGACTTTCTCGCCGAAATCGCGTTCACCCACGACGAGCAGTCTAAAACCGTTGGCCGAGACTCCTCCGAGATTGAAGTCGTCGACTGTCGTGACCTCGACGGTGGTTTCGCCGCCGATGCCGAACATCCGAGACCCCTTGACCTCGCGCGTGAGCAGACCAAGCCGCGTAGCTGCCGATCGCAGGATCAGAGTGTCAGGCGCTCCGGTGTCGAGCATGACGCCGATCTTCTGGCTATTGATGGCGCCGTCCACAAGGATGTGGTTTCCACTCAGCCGCACCGGCCACTCGGCGATGCGAGCGAGCTTGCAGTTGGTTGCGCCGGTAACTGCACTACTCATCATCACCACGCTGGCTGCGAGCAAGACGGTAAGCGATGCTCGCGAGGTGCGGCAGCGATATCTTACGCCTGGGGGGCGGACATAGTTAGGGGGTGGAGTCGCACTGTGCTTGGCGACTTCCGATCCGAATTCGGAGTTTCGCAAATGGAGCACGCGATCAAAACCTCTGCGCGTCCATCGTCCGCACGCCCTGATCGGTGCCGATGAGGATCACGTCGGCACCGCGGCGCGCAAACAACCCGTTGGTGACGACGCCGGCGATATTGTTGATCTTCGCCTCGAGATCGACCGGATCGAAGATTCGCAAGCCCTCGACGTCGAGGATGACGTTGCCGCTGTCGGTGACGAAATTCTCGCGCAGCTTGGGTTGACCGCCCAGCTTGACCAGCTCGTGCGCGACGTGGCTTCGTGCCATCGGTATCACCTCCACCGGCAGCGGAAACTTGCCGAGCACGCCAACGAGCTTCGAGGCATCGACGATGCACACGAACTTCTTGGCGACCGCGGCGACGATCTTTTCGCGGGTAAGCGCTCCGCCTCCGCCCTTGATCATCGCGCCGCGCTCAGTCGTTTCGTCCGCGCCGTCGATGTAGACCGGCAGATCGTCCACGCTGGTCAGCTCGACCACCGGGATGCCGTGGCCTTTCAGTCGCTCGGCGGTCTTGATCGAGCTGGCCACCGCGCCCTTGACGCGGCCCCTGATCTTCGCCAGCTCGTCGATGAAGTGGTTCGCCGTCGAGCCGCTGCCCACGCCGAGGTAGGCGTCGGGCACGACGTACTTGGTCGCCTCGCGGGCGACCAGTTGCTTCTGCTCGTCCTGGGTCACGACCGCTTGCGCGCCGGGGGCAGGTCGGTGCACACGCCTTCGAAGGCTTCCGCAGCCATCCCCACCGACTCGGACAGCGTCGGATGAGGATGGATGGTCTTGCCGATGTCGACAGCGTCGGCGCCCATCTCGACGGCAAGCGCGATCTCGCTGATCAGGTCGCCGGCATGGGTGCCGACGATGCCCCCGCCGATGACCCGGTGCGTGGCGTCGTCGAACAGCAGCTTGGTGAAACCCTCGTCGCGCCCGTTGGCGATGGCGCGACCCGACGCGGCCCAGGGGAACATGCTCTTCTGGATCTTGACGCCCTTGGCTTTCGCCTCGTCCTCGGTCACACCCACCCAGGCGATCTCGGGATCGGTGTACGCGACCGACGGAATCACCCGCGCGTCGAAGAACGATTTCTGGCCCGCTGCGGCCTCTGCGGCGACGTGTCCCTCGTGCACCGCCTTGTGCGCGAGCATGGGCTGACCCACGATGTCGCCGATGGCGTGGATGTGGGCAACGTTGGTGCGCATCTGATCGTCGGCCGGGATGAAGCCGCGATCGGTGACGATGACTCCCGCCTTTTCGGCGCCGATTTTCTTGCCGTTCGGGCTTCGGCCCACCGAGAGCAGGACCATGTCGTAAGGTTGCGCTCCCGAGGGCGCCTGCTCGCCCTCGAAGGTGACGTAGAGGGCGTCCTTCTTGGCTTCCACCGCCGAGGTCTTGGTCTTGAGCATCACGCGGTCGAAGCGCGGCTTGTTCATCCTCTCCCACACCTTGACCAGGTCGCGGTCGGCGCCGAGCATCAGCCCATCGAGCATCTCGACGACATCCAGTCGCGCGCCCAGCGTCGAATACACGGTTCCCATCTCGACGCCGATGATGCCGCCGCCGACGACGAGCATGCGCTTGGGCACCGATGGGAGCTCCAGCGCACCGGTGGAATCGACGATGCGCGGGTCGTCCGGAACGAAAGGCAGGCGCACCGATTGGGAGCCCGCGGCGATGATCGCTTTCTCGAAGCGGACAACCTTCTTGGCGCCGGTCTTGTCCTGAGCGGGCCCGTCGGTCAGCTCGACGACGACGTGGTGCGGATCGAGAAACGCGCCGTAGCCGCGCACCCACTCGACCTTGCGCATCTTGGCCATGCCGGCTAGCCCTCCCGTTAGCTTGCCGACGACTTTGTTCTTCCAGGCGAGGAGCTTGCCGAGGTCCACCTTCGGGGCGGCGAAGCCGACCCCGTGCTCGGCGAGCAGCGCCGCCTCATCGATGATCGCGGCGACATGCAGCAGCGCCTTCGAAGGGATGCACCCAACGTTCAGGCACACCCCGCCCAGCGTCGGGTAGCGCTCGACCAGCACCGTCTTAAGCCCCAAGTCGGCGCTGCGGAACGCGGCGCTGTAACCGCCTGGCCCCGCACCAAGCACGAGCATCTCGCATTCGACGTCGACGGCGCCGGAGTAGCTCGACGCCTCGGGCGCTGGCGCCGGAGCCGCCTTCGCAGGTGCGGTTGGAGTCGCGGCCGGAGCCGTCGGCGCGGCCGCTGGCTTCGAAGCCGCAGCGCCCGCGGCTTCGAGGATCAGGATCACGCTGCCTTCGCTCACCTTGTCGCCGAGCTTGACCCGGACCTCCCTCACGGTACCCGCCGCTGGCGAAGGCACGTCCATGGTCGCCTTGTCGGACTCCAGCGTGATCAGCGGGTCCTCGGCCTTCACCGCGTCGCCGGGCTTGACGAAGACCTCGATGATCGGCACGTCCTTGAAGTCGCCGATGTCCGGGACCTTGACTTCGATTGTGCTCATCGTTGCCTCAGAGAAGACTTAACGCAATACCGCAAACCGAAAGTACTGGCTTGTCATTCCGAGGAGCTTTACGACGAGGAATCTGCTGTACGCCGGTCGCAGATCACCGCGACAGCAGATCCCTCGCGGAGCCTGCCCTGAGCGAAGTCGAAGGGCTCGGGATGACACTATGAACTGCTACAGCATCACGCGCCGCATGTCGCCGAGCAGGGCGACTAGATGGGAGTTGAAGCGCGCTGCGGCGGCGCCGTCGACTACCCGGTGGTCGTACGACAGCGACAACGGCAGGATCAGCCGCGGCGCGAACTCCTTTCCGTTCCAAACCGGCCGTGTGCTCGAACGGCACACCCCGAGGATCGCCACCTCGGGTGCATTGATGATGGGCGTGAAGTACGTACCACCGATACCTCCGAGGCTGGAAATCGAAAAGCAGCCGCCCTGCATGTCGGTGGGACCGAGCTTGCCCTCGCGCGCCTTGGCGGAGAGCTCGCCCATTTCCCTCGCGATCGCCAGCACCCCCTTCTGATCCGCGTTCTTGAGCACCGGAACGACCAGACCGTTGGGGGTGTCGGCGGCAAAGCCGATGTGGAAGTAGCCCTTGTAGACGAGGTTCTCGCCATCGAGCGAGGCGTTGAACTCGGGAAATTTCTTGAGCGCGGCCACGCACGCCTTGATCAGGAAGGCGAGCATCGTCACCTTAATCCCCGTCTTCTCGTTCTCCTTGTTGAGCTGGACGCGGAAGGCCTCGAGCTCGGTGATGTCTGCATCCTCGCAGTTGGTGACGTGGGGAATCATCACCCAGTTGCGGGCGAGATTCGCACCCGAAATCCTCTTGATCCGAGATAGCGGTTTCGACTCGACGGGGCCGAACTTGGCGAAGTCGATCTGCGGCCACGGCAGCAAGCTCAGCCCCACTCCGCCCGCCGCCTGAGCCGGCCCGCCCGGAAGGGCGCCGCTCAGCGCTTCCTTGACGTACTTCTGCACGTCTTCCTGCAGGATGCGATCCTTGGGTCCGGTGCCCCTGACCTTGGCGAGATCCACACCGAGCTCGCGCGCAAAGGTGCGCACCGATGGCGATGCATGCGCCTTCTTGAAGCTCTCGCTGGCGACAGGCGTCGCCGGGGCTTCGGCCCTTGCGGTCGGCGCAGCGGCAGGCGCTCGCTCGGAGAGAAGCGCCGGCGCGGAGACAGGCGCTGCGGCGGCCGGCTTGGGCGGCGCGGCAGCCGCAGGCGCGGCGGCGGCGCTGGCCGCTGCCTCGAGGATCAGGATCACACTGCCTTCGCTGACCTTGTCGCCCAGCTTGACCTTGAGCTCGCGAATGGTGCCGGCGGCGGGCGACGGCACGTCCATGGTCGCCTTGTCGGATTCCAGCGTGATCAGCGGGTCGTCGGCCTTGACGGCATCCCCCGGCTTGACGAAGACCTCGATGATCGGCACGTCCTTGAAGTCGCCGATGTCGGGAACCTTGACGGCGACGATGCCTGCCGGCCCTGCTGCGGCGGGCGCTCCAGTGGATGGGGGAGCTTTTGCCGGCGCTGCCCCGGCAGGGGCCGGTTTTGCTCCCGCGGCCGCGCTATCCAGCGTGACAATGACGCTGCCTTCGCTCACCTTGTCGCCGAGCTTGACCTTAAGCTCGCGAACGGTACCGGCGGCGGGCGAAGGCACGTCCATGGTCGCCTTGTCCGATTCCAGTGTGACCAAGGGGTCCTCCGCCTTCACCACATCGCCCGGCTTGACGAAGACCTCGATGATCGGCACGTCCTTGAAGTCGCCGATGTCCGGGACCTTGACTTCGATTGTGCTCATCGCAGCCTCGAAAAGGTCTCAGCGCAAGGCGCACGAAGCCAGGAAATCATTCGCTGTTACTCCCCGTTCCTTCGGCGCTTGCGCTGGTCCTACTGCAGGTATCTCGATCACGCTGTCCACGGCGACGACTTGCTCGGATCGATGCCGTAGCGCTTGATCGCCTCCGCGACCTTGGCAGCCGCGATCGCCCCCTCGTCCGAAAGCGCCTTCAACGCAGCCACGGCGATGTAGTGGCGATCGACTTCGAAGAAGCTGCGCAGCTTCTCGCGCGTGTCCGAGCGGCCGAAGCCGTCGGTGCCGAGCACCACATAGCGCCGCGGGACGGAGGCGCGGATCTGTTCCGCGAAGGCGCGGATATAGTCGGTCGCCGCCACGATCGGCCCCTGCGTGTCCTTGAGGCACGCTTCGACGTGCGAGAGCTTCGGCTTGGCGGTCGGGTTGAGCATGTTCCAGCGCGAGGTCGCGTAGCCGTCGCGCGCGAGCTCGGTGAAGCTCGGGCAGCCCCAGATGTCCGATTCCACGCCCCAGTCGCCGCGCAGCAGCTCGGCCGCCGCGATGGCCTCGCGCAGGATCACTCCGGAACCCAGAAGCTGCACGCGAGGCCCCTTCGCCTTGTTGTCGCCGGCTTTGAGCGAGTACATCCCCTTGATGATGTTCGGTGCCGCACCCTCCGGCATCGCAGGGTGAGGGTAGTTCTCGTTCATCAGCGTCAGGTAGTAGTAGACGTCCTGTTGCTCGACGTACATCCTTCTCAATCCGTCCTGGATGATCACGGCGACCTCGTAGCCGAAGGTCGGATCGTAGGAGATGCAATTGGGAATCGTTGCCGACATCAAGTGCGAGTGGCCGTCCTCGTGCTGCAGGCCCTCGCCATTGAGGGTCGTTCGTCCCGCGGTGCCGCCGAGCAGGAAACCGCGCGAGCGCATGTCGCCGGCGGCCCAGGCGAGGTCGCCCACACGCTGGAAGCCGAACATCGAGTAGAAGATGTAGAACGGTATCATCTGCACGCCGTGCGTGGAGTACGCCGTCGCCGCGGCGATCCAATCGCACATCGCCCCGGCCTCGTTGATGCCCTCCTGCAGGATCTGCCCGTTCTTGCTCTCCTTGTAGAACATGAGCTGGTCGGCGTCCTGCGGCGTGTAGAGCTGGCCGAGCTGGTTCCAGATGCCGAGCTGGCGGAACATGCCCTCCATCCCGAAGGTGCGCGATTCGTCCGGGACGATGGGGACGATGCGGGGGCCGATGTTCTTGTCCCGTAGCAGCGTCTGGAGCACTTGCACGAAGGCCATGGTTGTCGAGATCTCGCGATCCTCGGTGCTCTTGAGGAACCGATCGAGCACGGAGAGCGACGGCACCGCCAGCGGCTCGGCCTTGCGCCGGCGCGACGGCAGATACCCGCCCAGCCCCAGGCGATGCGAGCGCATGTACTCGAGCTCGGGTGAGCCTTCGGGGAAGGTCACGTAGGGGACCCCTTCGATCTTGTCGTCCGGCACCGGGATCTGGAAGCGGTCGCGCATGGCCCGGATCGACTCGACCGACATCTTCTTCTGCTGGTGGGTGATGTTCTGCGCCTCGCCCGATTCGCCCATGCCGAAGCCCTTGATGGTCTTGGCGAGGATCACCGTCGGCTGCCCGTTGTGGTTCACCGCGGCGTGGTAGCCGGCGTAGACCTTGAACGGATCCAGCCCGCCGCGGTTCAGATGCCAGATGTCCTCGTCGGTCCAGTCGGCGACGAGCTCCTTCAACTCCGGCGAATTGAAAAAGTACTCGCGAACGTAGGCTCCGTCCTTGGACTTGAACGTCTGGTACTCGCCGTCGACGCATTCCATCATGCGCCGCATGAGGATGCCCTTCTTGTCGCGGGCGAACAGCGCGTCCCAGCGCGTGCCCCAGATTACCTTGACGACGTTCCAGCCGGAGCCCCGGAAGTCGCTCTCGAGCTCCTGGATAATCTTGCCGTTGCCGCGCACCGGGCCGTCGAGGCGCTGCAGGTTGCAGTTGACCACGAAAATCAAGTTGTCGAGCGCCTCGCGGCCGGCCATGCCGATGGCGCCCATCGATTCGGGCTCGTCCATCTCGCCGTCGCCACAGAAGCACCAGACCTTGCGACCCGCGGTGTTGACGATGCCGCGGTCCTGCAGATACTTCATGAAGCGGGCCTGGTAGATCGCCATCAGCGGTCCGAGCCCCATCGACACCGTGGGGAACTGCCAGAACTCGGGCATCAGCCACGGGTGCGGGTAGGACGAGATGCCCTTGCCGTCGACTTCCTGCCGGAAGTTGTCCATCTGCTCGGCGGTGAAGCGGCCGAGCATGAATGCGCGGGCGTAGATGCCCGGCGAGGAATGCCCCTGCACGAACACCAGATCGCCGCCGTGATCGGCGGACGGGGCGTGCCAGAAGTGGTTGTAACCGACGTCGTAGAGCGTGGCCGCGGAGGCGTAGCTCGCAATGTGGCCGCCCACGTTGGTGTGTTTGTTGGCGCGCACTACCATCGCCATCGCGTTCCAGCGCGCGTAGTTGCGTATCTTCTCCTCGATCGTCTGGTCTCCGGGCATCTTGGGCTGCTTGCCGACCGGAATCGTGTTGATATAGGCCGTGTTGGCGGAGAACGGCACGTGCGCGCCCCGCCGGCGCGACTGGTCGATGATCTGCTCGATCAGGAAGTGCGCCCGATCCGGACCTTCGTGCTCGAGCACGCCGTCGATCGCGTCGAGCCACTCGCGGGTTTCCTGAGGATCGAGATCGGATTTCATATCCATGGGACGCTCCCAACATAAGGCGGCACGTGCATTTGACCGAACCGCATTGTAGGCGCCGTCTATGGGCGCCGGATCCCAGCGGTGCGATGCACGAATAACGGCAACTATCCTACCAAGCAACGCAACTCATTTCCATTTCCGACTACGCCCGGCTCGGAGGCGCGGGTTGGCCACCACGGTCGCTGGCCGCAACCCTGATTTTGCCCTAGGGCGGGGTCAGGATTCGAGTCGGCGTAATCACGGCACGCACCGGCAGGTCGTGCGGCGCGGCCGGCACGCGCTCGACGATCTGGAGATCGAATGCCCCTGCAATTCGCTGGGCATCGGTCCGCAGCAACGGCAGCAGCCGATCGTAGTAACCGCCGCCGTAGCCCAGCCGGCGTCCGGCGGAATCGAATGCGACACCCGGCACCAGCGCCCAGTCGATCTCGGCCGGGTCGATCGCTTCGCAATGTGCACCCGGTTCGGGGATCAAGCGGTAGCCCGGCGCAACGTCCAGCGCCAGATCGAGGACGAGGCAGGCGTCGAGCATGCGGTGCTCGAGGTTGATGCGCGGCAGCGCGACTGCCTTGCCTTGCGCCAGCGCCTCCATGGCCAAAGGCCGGGTGTCCCATTCACTCCCGAAGGGAAGTGTAAGCAGAATCGTCCGGGCGCGGTGAAAATCGTCGCGCCGCGCGAGAGCTGCCGCGATCGAACGGCTCCCGGCATCGCGCGCGTCGGGAGCAAGGCGATCGCGTTGCGCGAGCACGCGCGCGCGCAGCGCGCGCTTGGCATCGCGCAGGTTGCCGCTCGCCACGGGGGCCGGGCCGACAGAGGATGGAGCCACACGACCATGGTACCGCGCCACGGCGCTCGCGCGCTTATAATGGCGCGTCTTCTTCGCGGGCGTCCCCGTGAACTACAACCACCAGCACCATCGCGCGCGCCGCGCACGACTGATTTCGGAAATGCGCCACCAGACCGGCGGCGGCATCGCGGCGATCCCGACTGCGCCCGAAGCCGTCCGCAACGCGGACACTCACTACCCGTACCGTCCCGACAGTCACTTCTTTTACTTGTCGGGCTTCTCCG
>Ga0187766_10001238_pt1 | contig 14905 bp, 15 predicted proteins | sample 0216_QUI02_MP05__4_FD_132971 | JGI IMG/M metagenome (GOLD analysis project Ga0187766, IMG submission 132971) | Tropical peat soil microbial communities from peatlands in Department of Meta, Colombia - 0216_QUI02_MP05_20_MG | ecosystem: Environmental > Terrestrial > Soil > Wetlands > Peat ... | reverse complement strand
GCACGATCGAATCGACGGTGGTGTTGGCGAAGCTGTTCTGGGCGTTTTTCGGGCGCCACGCCGCCAGGTCCACCGCGGTCCCGTTCTTGATCGCCCCGTTCACAATGGCCAGCAGCGACAGGTCGATGTAGAACGAGTCGCGGATGCGTCCGGCCCAGACCCGGATGCTACCCTCGCTGGCCGCCTCTCCAGTCCGGCCTTCGAGCACGAGCTCGCCGGCTGCGGAGTCCTCCCGCGCCTGGCCCCCAGTCACAGCGTGCAGCCGCAGAGCCTGCCGTCCGCCGGAGTCTGGTTCGCCGAAGGACGCCTGGTAGGTCAGGGCCTCGAAGTCGGCCCCGTCGAAGTGCACCTTGAACTCATAGCGCGCCTCCGGGTGAAAGCCCGGCTCGGCCCGCTCGCCGGTGACGTTGGAATTGACGTCCATGACGAACACCGTGCTGCCGTCGCCGCCGAAGACGTACAGGTCGTCGATAAAAAGCTGGCCGCTCTGGCCTGCCAGAGGCGTATCCAGGTGATGCGACATGTCAGGTCCCCCCTAGCCAGAAGGATCTCCACGGAGATCAGGCGCCGCCAGACCAGCCTCTGGGCCCCATCATCCCCGGCTCCCTGATCCCAACCCAGAAGCACAGGCTTCGATCAAGTACAACACGCCCGGCCCGTCCTGGGAGCACTGGGTCCACCTGCGGACCACCAACCTCGTTAGCAAATCCGTAAGCAAACGACATGCAGAAGGCCCCTCCATGATCGGAAGGGGCCTCTGACCTTCGTAGCGGGGGGAGGATTTGAACCTCCGACCTCTGGGTTATCAGCAGGCCGAGCGCCGTCCCAGCCCGTCCCAACCAGTCGCTCAGACCCAGGCTGGCCTCGGCCGATGACATCACGCCGTCTCAATCTATCTCGCCAGGTCTGGCTCGTTTCGAGGAGTCTGGTTACAATCACGGTCACGAGGACGGGACATCCCGGAGGTCATCACTGGGCGCGGATGTCACCTCCCTCTCCCGGACGGGAGTAGCTGCCGAGCAACTCGATGTTCTCAGGAGTCAATATCGAGGGGTGGCTGCCGGGCTGGCCAAGTTCTCAGGAGTGATGCCGGGGCCATGCTCGTGAGAATGCCGGTTCTCAAGATCATGGCCGGTCATTGGCCCGGACAGGTAGCGGCGAGGCCTGGCAGGCTGGTCCGCCTGTAGGGTTGCGGAACGGTGACCATTCCGGCGGCGCAATCCGGGAACGGGAATACTACCCATGTGGCGCCGCCGCGGACGGCGCCCGATAATGCGCATGCGGGCCCGCCCAGCCTGCCCTAAGCGCAGCGTGAGCAGGTGCTTGCCGCTGGCGGGTACGACGGGTCTACCGCGCGGAAACCAATGTCAGTCCGCGGGCGATCGGAAGGAGCGGCGCCGATGACCCAGTTGGTTGAATTCCCGCTTGCGGCGGGCGGCTCAGTTCTCGTTGAGGTCACGGAACAGGCGGCAGGCCCAGTAACACGTGGCTTGAAGGGCGCTGAAATCACGGAACGAGCGCGGCAGACCTTCGAGGAAGCCGTTGGACGCATCCAGCCCGCAGTACAAAGCGTCATCGCTCAATTGCGTTCCCTCACCGAGATCCCTGACGAAGTCCATATCGAGTTCGGCCTTGATCTGCACGCCGAAGCGGGAGCGTTCATTGCTGCCGTCGCGAGTACCGCTAACTTCACGTGGCCTTGACCTGGCGGCGCATAGCCGTAGGAGATAACGGTGGCAGCATAGAATCGATGCCATCGTAAGGCAGGAGGTGATGTATGCCGACCATGGAGGGAGTATTGTTTCTTCTTCGCTCGATCAGAGCGCTTTGATCCGATCGCCGCCGAAGCTTGCGGATAAACCGAGTGAGCTCAGCGAGGGACACGCTCAAGCGCATACACAAAGAAGCTGCTTCCTACCGCTCGAATGGGTGAAACCATAGCCATAGTTTCGTAATTTCAATTGGCATTCACAAATGTCCTAACCTATATCAGCCCGGGGCGGCGACTCTGAGCCAGAAGACGTGCCTTATAGCGCATGGGCAACCCACCACTGTAAACCTTAGCCGAATTCACGTGAGCTGGATCACCGCAAGGCCACTCATTTGCAGACGCGGGCACCGACGAAGCGCAGTTCCTTGATAAATCAGCGCTGCGGTTCCCGCTTTGAGTCACGCTCGACCAGGAAGAGATTTTTAGATTGCTTGGCGTGTTTGAGACGATATTATTTCCGGTAATCGTCCCTCTGCCATCCCAGGATACGCGGATTCCGGTAGGCTGGTTATGATGAACTTTGTTGTTAAGGATAGCGGGGTCTCCGCCAGATTTTACTTCGACGCCGTTCATGGTGTTGGCGGAGATGTCGTTGTCTTCGAACGTGCCCCGCCCCTGCTCAAAGACGGAAACGCCGCTCTGCTTGTTATCGTGGATGCGGTTGGCGCGGACGTCAGGATCCCCGCCCGATCGCACCCTGACACCATCAAAGGTATTGGCGGAGATGTCGTTGTCTTCGAACGTGCCCTGCCCCTGCTCAAAGACGGAAACGCCGCACTGCTTATTGTCGTGGATGCGGTTGGCGCGGACCGCAGGATCCCCGCCCGATCGCACGACGACGCCGCTAAGGGTGTTGGCGGAGATGTCGTTGTCTTCGAACGTGCCCTGCCCCTGCTGCCAGACGAAAACGCCGCACTGCTTATTGTCATGGATGCGGTAGGCGCGGACCGCAGGATCCCCGCCGGATCGCACCCTGACACCATCAAAGGTATTGGCGGAGATGTCGTTGTCTTCGAACGTGCCCCGCCCCTGCTCCCAGACGAAAACGCCGCACTGCTTATTGTCGTGGATACGGCAGCCGCGGACGGCGGGATCTGCGTTGTTGCGGATCACTATTCCGGACCCGTGTTGACTTGAGATGTCGCAGTCCTGGATGACGGGCTGTCCATCTTCGATCTGCACCGCGGCTGCGAGTTCGTCTACCTCGGGTGATGTGTCTGGGGTGGTGGTCTGGCGGATGGTGAGGTTGGTGATCTGACATCTTTCCGCCCACAGGGAGATAACCGGGGCGGCAGATCGCAAAATGATCTCTTCCGCTTGTCCGTCGCCGTAGATCTGCAGATCCTTGTCGATCGTGAGGTGTTCGTCGTACTCGCCGGGTTTGATAAGGATTCGGTCGCCGGCCGCTGCTGCCGTGATGGCCCCCGCTATGGTCGAGTAGTGTCCGCCGGACTTGGCGACGACCGTGGTGGGCGGTGCGCCGCTGGTGGTAGCCAGGAGTGCGGTGGCGTCCCGGTAGCCGGGGCGTTCTTGTTCGATCGCAGCGAACAGGGTTGCGGCGGCCTCGCGCTCTCCGGCGTCGAGGAGGCGCAGGGCGTCGGCGTAGCGGTCGGCGATGCCTTCGTCTGCTAGCTGCTGGCGCGCGTCGGCAAGCATTCCGGCAGGGTCGGGTTGGCTGGGGTCGATCTGGTGCAACTGCTCACTGGCGGCGATGACCGCGCTCCAGCGGCGGGCCCGGTGCAGCGCTGTGATCTCGTCGAGCAGTGCGTGGCGGCGCTGCTCAGACCTGGCGTGTTCGAGGCGGGCGCTGACGTCCCGGTAGGCGCTGTCGATGGCGGCCATCCGTTCCAGCGCCGCGATGGCGTGCACCCAGTCGTCCCGCTCAGCGGCGCCATCGGCCTCCGTAGACCAGCTGGCCAGGTCGCGCTCGCGGCGCGCGGTCTTCAGCCGTTCCTGCACCCGCTGGTCACCCGGGTAACGCAGCTGCAGGGCCTCCAGCCTGTCGACTGCCTCCTCCCAGCGGCCTGCGTAGAACGCTTCCAGCGCAGCGGGCCAGCCAGGATCGTCGCTGACATCGCCCGGCGTCGGGTAGCTCACGCCGGAAGCGCTGCCGGATCCGGCCGCCTCCTCCCCGGCGCGGGTAGTCTCTTGTGCGCGGGGCCGCCCGGGAGCAGACGGCGGAGCGAGGGTGAAGAGCTGGCCAGCGTCGCCTCGCACATAGAGCACCGGGGTGACCTACTCCAGGCTGTGGGGAGTTCCCAGGATTGAAATCCGACCGCTGCGCGCAGCCTCGTCCACGCCCCGGCTATGAGCTATCGCTGTGTAAAAGCCGCGGGCGAACGCGATCGCCGCGGTGTCACTTACGGCGAACTGCATCGCTGCCACGGCACTGATCCCGCTGCGGGCCAACGCGGCGGCAGTGCCCGAGAAAAGGTCTTGCGCCCCGCTCTGCCCGGATGAACACGAGTTCAGCACCACGAGCCGAGGGGTTGGCTGCGCCTCGCCAAGCAAATCTGCCAGTCGGCCGGCCTCTACAAGATCTGCCCGGCCATCGCTACCAACTAGAGCGAGTACCCCTTCGCCGGTCCCGGTGTCATAGTCGCCGTGCCCGACAAAATGCAGCACATGCCATTCTCCCTCCAGCAGCCGGGCGTGTACCTCCGCCCACGTCGCCTGCGGGACCCAGATCACTTCGACCAGTCCCTCATCAACTGGCTTGGCTAGCGCCTGGGCCAGGCGATCCTTCTCCGCCTCGACATCGAGCGGTGCCAGGCCTCGTGGCGAGGCGACCAGGCCGAGTATTCGCAGCGGCGGATGCACCTGCAGCGGATCCGGGGTGTAGGGCGCCGGGACATGGCGCACCAGCGGCTCCTGTCGGCACAGATAAGTCTCCGTCTCCGGGTCGAACAGTGTCTCCCACGGCAGCGCGGCGAGCTTCGGTTCGGTCAGCCGCAGAACCACGCGTAGCCGCGTTCCCCGCTCCTGCGCCATTCCCATGCTCGCCCGGTACGTGCCGTACACCGGCCCCGTGAACAACGCCCGGAAAAGCTGTTGGCCGATCTCCCGCACTGGCAGTTCGGCAGCCGACACCGATCGGCGCGACACCGCAGATGCGAGCACCGTCGCCTCCATCAGATCGCGCCTGCTCAGCATCTCTTCGACGTCAAGCTGAAGCGCGCCTTCCGGTTCGCCCCCTGATAGAGCACGGACCACCCGCACCACATAGTGACCGTCTGCAGATCCGGCGCCGATCTCAAGCTCAACGTCACCGCTCACTGTGAACCCCTAGGGGGAGGGGAGGCCGCAGTCACGCCGACGAAAAATCCCCATCGCACCTTGACCGCACACTCCCCCCTTGGTTCAGTCGGGTCGGCTTGGCAGGCCGCCGCACGGCTTTCTCCCTCCAGTGATAGTAGCTATTCAGCGTGAGCTGTGTTATGGCGGTGCGATTGCGGGCGGGAGCCAGGGGCCGGTCGTGAAGAGCTGGCGAAGGGCGTCGAGCTTGGAGATGCCCCACTTGGCGGCGGTGGACAAGTAGGACTGGACGATGGCGAAGTCGGCGAGTCCTGTCAGGCTGCGCCAGCATCCCCCGGAGGTGCGCTGCTGGACTTTGACCGGGCGGATGTCGCGTTCGGCCTGGTTGCTGGTGAATCCGACGGCCAGGTCGGTGACGAACCGCAAGATCATGTCTTGATGGTCGCGGAACCGGCGGGCCAATCGCAGCCCGTCGGGCGCGGCCTGGCGCCGCTTACCCTGATTGTCCGTGATCCCCTTGGCCACGGCGGCGCGGTACCAGGTGCGGATCTCGGCCAGGGTCTGTTCATCGAGGCGCTGCTGCCCGACGGCGCGGGCGGCGGTGGCGGCGCCGTTGGCGTGGATCAGCAGGTCAGCCATGGACCGCGCCCAGATCTGGCCGTCAGGGTCGAAGGTGTACAGATCCCGCAGGTCCCGCAGGTTGTGCGCGCCGCACCAGGCATGCAGGGCGTCGGCCAGGTGCGCATATCCAGCGTAGCCGTCCCGCACGATGGTCCCGGCATAGCCGGGCAGCACCCCTCCGGCGTCGATGTCGGCGGCGGACCGCCCGCCAGTGTGCATGCAGGTGAGGTACTCGGTGCAGGCCACGTGTACGTATTCCAGGCCGCCCGCCGCGCGGGCCGGTGTCTCGTCGGCATAGAGGACCCCCGCTGCCCGCAACAGCCCGCGGACGTGGTCCATGAACGGATCCAGCCTGGCCGCGGCCTTGCCGCGCACCCCGGCCATCCAGCCCGAGGAAACGGTCACGCCTGTCATGGCGCTCATCAGCTCCGCGGCCCGGGCTACCGGGACGTGGTGGGCGCTGGCCAGGTTCGCGGCCTGAGCGTGCACCTCGGGCCCGTACTGCGCCCGGCCGGTGATGCCCGCGGGCGGCTGCCCGGCGGTGACCGTCCCGCAGCGCCCGCACCCCTTCGCCTGCACCTGGTATTCGGTCACCCGGGGCGGCGGAGGCGGCGTGATATCGAACTCCTGCAGCCTGTGCATGCCGACGGCCGCCGCGCCCGCCAGGCTCTCCCCGCACCCCCGGCACCGCGGCGGCGCGCACACCACCGTGTCATCAGGATCGCCGACCTGGCGCAGCGTGGAGGACTCCGCGCCTGGCTGCTTGCCCGGCTTGCGCCCGGACCGGCGCCGCAGCGACCGGTCCCGGGGCCTCTTCTGGTACGGGCTGTCCGACGACGGCGGCCTGGACGACGTCGAGGAATCCTTGCCCAGCCGCCGCTCCAGCCCGGCCACCCGCTCGCTCAGCGCGGCAAACCGCGCCTCCGCCGCCTCCAGGGCGGCCTGGGCCACCGACAGCTGCGCATCCTTGGCCTCGATCACTTCACGCAGCCGGGCGTTGGCCGCCCGCAGCTCGGCCACCTGCCCGCGCAGCTCCTCCAGCACGGCTTCCGGCGGCTGATCGGACACAAGTCACCATCATCAGCAAACCATCACGATGATCCAGCCGACACGCCGGGCCGCACCTGGCACCTGCCAGCCGGCTCCAGGACACACTTGTCCTGCCGTCAGACGCTGATGGATCCGTAGTATCAGCCTCATGCCGCAGACGCGGGCTGGCCGGTCAGCGATCCTGGCACCCGGCGGGAACTACGGCGCTGACGGCCCGCTGCTGATGTACGCCAGGCTCGCAGTGCACCGCCGGGGCGGCCGCACCCGCCCGATCGCATGGGAACTATCAGGAAACCCGGACCTCAGCCAGCAACGCAGACGGATAGCATCCCAGGTCAACACGGCGATCAACGAGATGACAGCGGCCACCGGCACCGCGCCCGTGATCATCGGGAAATCGCTGGGGTCGCTGGCCGCCCCAGTGATAGCCGATCGCGGCCTGGCCGCAGTGTGGTTCACCCCGCTGCTGACCGACGAGCCGACCGCGGCAGCGCTGCGGCGTGCCCCCGGTCCGTGCCTGCTGGTCGGCGGCACGGCCGATCAGTACTGGGACGGGCAGACCGCCCGCTCCATCACCCCCGACGTCGTCGAGATCGAAGGTGCCGATCACGGCATGTTCCTACCCGGCCAGCTTGCTGCCTCAGCCACCGTGCTGGGCCAGGTCATCACCGCCGTCGAGGACTTCCTCGACCACACAGTCTGGCCGTAACCCCCGTCAGCACCCGCAACGGTTGAATTACCCGCTCACCCAATAAACGCCATCTCGGGCTGAATAGCTACCAGTGATATCGTGGCACCTTTTAGCGGGAATGGCATCCGTACCGTCGGGGGACGTTCCGATCCGGCGACCTCGTTCTACTAACCCGGAGCGCCGAGCTTGAGTCCGAGATACATGAGACGTCCACGCAGGGTCCCGGACAATATCTTCGGCACGAGGTACCTCACACCCCGGGTTCGGCCAGTGCAGCCCGAATGACAAGGAACCGATCGGAACATGTGTTACTCCTGGGCCAGGCGCCCAGAGTTCCCCATCGTGCCGTCGCGCGGGTTTCACGCTGTCTCACCACGTGCCAGTTTGTCTCACCGTCCGGCGGATCCGGCGGGTACGAGCCCCGGCATATGGTCACATGCCTCGAACACGCCAAGGGTCCTCTCCTAATGGAAGAGGACCCTGACCTGCGCAAACTAGTAGCGGGGGCGGGATTTGAACCCGCGAGCTCTGGGTTATGAGCAGGCAGCGCGCTGTCGCAACTCGTCCTGGCCTGTCGCTCATAGCCGTGCTGGCCTCGGCTGACGACGCTATGCGGTCTCGGCCTGTCTCACCACGTTCGGCGCGTTCCGAGGTGTCTTGGTCACAATCACGGTCACAAGGGCCCTTACGGTGGCCAGAAGAGGCGTGATCTAGTTGCGCTTCAGCGAGTGGATGGTGTGACTGGTGGGACCGGCTGATGACAGTTCGGGGGCATCTCGGGGCATGCTCGTAATGCGTCGGCCAGGTGCTCGATGGAGCGGTGCCGCCGCACGACCGTCCGGCTTTTAAGACTTCATGTCACTGACGTGACGCCTGCGGATGGATGAAACTCCAGGCAGGTAGACCAACAAACCCCCACGATCGCCAACGGGCTTGTCAGAGGGGCGTTGCCCGCGTTGGGCCAGCTACAGACACCTGCGACGATTCCACACGGTGGCCGACTGGGCAAGGAGTTTCGTCACAGGCCGGACGTATCCCCAGTCGCGGCGGATCGTGCGAGCGTTATGAGCTGCCGCCGGTCGCTGATGCTTGCCGCAGGCCGCTGCTGTTGCTGTCACCGTTGCTGTCAGCTCACCCTTCTCGGGCGGTCAGCGCGTGACCAAGGTCCCTCGACGTCACGGGGGGTCCTGGGCCACCCTGAACTATGCCCGGTACTCCACTAAGAGGAGATCTCCAATTAGGAGCTGACAAGGAGGCCAAGACAATGGCTAGCACTTCCGGCCAGGAAGAGTTCCTGGCGGTCATCCGTAAGAGCCAGGACGCCGTGATCGCCGCGGTCAGGAGCTTGGCCGAAGCCGTCAGGACAGCCGGTCCGAAGCTGCCGTCCGTCAGCCTGCCGTTCGCGGACAAGCTTCCCGGGCCAGGGGGCGCCGTGGCCAGCGCCCACGACTTCGCCGAGCACCTGCTGTCCAGCCAGCGGAAGTTCACCGAGGACCTGCTGAAGGCGAAGCCAGAGGCGCGAAGTCACAATTCCGGAAACACTGCCGCCATAGATCCGCTACGATCCCTGACGGGTTCCTTGCTCCTGGAAGTGCCTCCTGCCCCAGACGGCCGTCATCTTCCGATGGTAATTTCATCATGCACTTGACGATAACCTATGACAGGAAGGCCGACCTTAATTAAATTTACTTTCAAGAAAGTTGTCTGAAGTGGTAGAACGTAGTCCCACGCTTCGTCGCCGGGAGCTGGCCAGCCGACTTCGTGAACTACGGAAGCAGGCTGGTCTGACCGTCGATGAGGTGGCGCGTGAGCTTCTGTGCTCGCCGCCGAAGATCAGCCGCATCGAGACGGGGACCCGCCCGGCCACTCTCCGCGACGTCCGTGATCTTTGTGTTCTCTACCGTGTCGATGATGCGGAAAGGACGCTCCTGATGACCATCGCGCAGGAGGCCAAGCAGCAAGGCTGGTGGCGCAAGTACGATGATTTGGCTATCGAATCGCTGATCGGGCTTGAGATCGAGGCCCAGAGGATCAGCTCGTATGAATCGAGCGTTGTGCCCTGGGCTTTTCAAACTGAGCAATATGCCCGAGCTGTTATCAAAGGAATCCTGCCTCGAATCGAGGATCGTATCCTAGAGGGACGCGTCACCGCGCGTATGACCAGGCAGGAACTTTTCCGAAGCGCGGATCCTCCCTACCTGTGGTCTTTGATTGATGAATCCGCGCTCCTCCGAACTGTTGGAAACAGCAACGTGATGCGGGAGCAACTGTTCAAGATACTCGAGGTGGCAGATACTCCCAATGCCACGATGCAGATCGTCCCGCTTAGCGCTGGCGCTCATCCGGCGTTGGATAACTCGTTCACGCTGCTGGAGTTCGATAGCTCTACCCAGTCTCCGGTAGTCTTCGTCGAGAATCTAACTGGAAATTTGTACCTTGAGCGGGAGTCAGAGATTATGCGTTATCGGGATGTGCTGGAACATTTGAGAGCATATGCCCTCAGTCCAGCCAGTTCTACCAAGTCTGTTCGACGACTTCTTAACAGCAGAACACTGCTAACGTAGCTGTAGCTCGTCATGCGAAGGGTTATGCTCAGGGCGTTTTGGTCAGTTCCGCTGGGCATGCCGTGTGAGGATGTTCATGTACCCTTTGGTTCATCGATCAAATGCAGAGCCTGCAGAATAACCCACTTACAGTATTTCGCGCATCGCCAGGCTACGCAACCTGATCACTGGGCCAAGCGGGGGGGTCAGAGGAGCGTTGGCCGTCAAAATCGCTGGCGAGGTCAGTGGGCGGTCGGCGTATGACGTTGAGGGTAACCAGCTGTGTGTGGTCTGCATCAAAGAAGATGGCTACGTCTTGGGCCCAGCAAGCCGTTGCAAGGATGGTGCGAGCTGAAACGAAATCGTCAGCGCTGGTGCCTGCTCGGCACCACAGCAGGACTCGCTCGCCGAACGCCTGGTGAGATGTCCACAGGATGATGGGGATCTTGCCTCGGCTGGAGTAGATCAGTCCTTCGGCGCAGCCTGCGCGCACTCGGTGCGGAGTGATGATGCACCACGCGCGGTCAACTGCGAATCGTCGGGCCATTGGCCAGCACGAGATGGTCAGGGTAATGACGATCACCGCGACGATCGTCGGCACAGCACCGACTGAGGTGATCGCCGCAGTAAGACCGATCGACAGTCCCGATATCAGAGCAATTTCGTAGCGCCACCTCCAGGCGACGACCAGCAAGTTGGGTGCGGCGACAGGGCGCAGGCGGCGGAGGTCGGTTGGCACACGGTTGTCGCGATACCGATGAGGCGCGGGTCTCACGGCTGTCCCCGTCCTGGCTGGAAAACCGTAGCTGGGTCGAGGACGATGCGGCCTGTCCCGTGGCAGGTAGAGCAGGTAGCGCCACGCGGGTGACAGCCGCGGCCGTTACAGGCCGTGCAGGCAATGAGGTTGTCGAAGCGCGCGTCTCGGTAGGTTCGGCTGAGGCCGCCGTGGCGCGGGATGATCTGCCATCTTTGATCGCGAGCCCGGCAGTCGTCTGCTCGGAAGATCTTGTTGCCGATCGCGCTGAGCCCACGTTGTAGCAGGCCGGTGAGTGCGCGGACGTCGGGATTGGTGGTATTGTCCCTCATGTCAGTACACCTCGGTGTGTGGGCTGGGTCGGCGGTGGCACGTCGGCCCAGCCCATTTTTTGGGCTTCTGGCTGATGACCTTCCTTCTGTCTTGGGTCGCGGCTCGTACGGAGGCTAGGCCTGCCGAGGCTTGTCGTTAACGACAGTATGCACTGCGCCCCAGTCCTATGGGAAGGGGTCAAACCGACAGTGTCGCTAGGCCTAGGTCCTATGGGAATTGGTCAATCAGCCATATGGCAATCTGCCCGGAACAGTCCGTCTGGGCATGATCGAGGGGCAGGATCGCTTACCACCCGTACGACGTCATGCCATCCCGCCAAACGATCATGCGTTTCCACGCCTTCTAGCCCGCACGACCCACCTGGCCTGGCGTTGGGAATCGTGAGACTCCGCGTCATCTCGGGCTTCAGGCAACTAGCCCCACGGACAGGGGAACCTGGCGTGGCTTCCTACTTGGATGCCGAGATCCCGGACTTGCGTGCGTTAGCCGCAAGCGCGGAGCGTCGCTCACGACCGCACACGAGCGGTGGCCGGAGGGACTCGCAACGTATACTGGCTGTGCTATAGAGGGCCAACCTGGAGGGGGCGGTACGTGGCTTGGCTGCGCGGCGAGTCCAGCTGCCCCTCGGAGGAGGACGCATGACAGACTCGGCGCAGTCCGTCATCACCTGGCGCAAAAGCACGGCGTCGGGCGCCAGCAACTGCCTGGAGGTGGCGGTCGTCGACGACTCAGTCCTTGTACGGAACTCAGGGGATCCGCGCGGCACTGTGCTGTCGTTCAGCTGCCGGGGATGGGCAGCTTTTCTGGAGGACGTGAACAATGAGAAGTTAACGCTCGACTAGGCCAGAAACGATTCCCTTGAACGTTCCATGATCTAAGTCAAAGGATCCGGAGCCCCTCGCTACTTCTCCTGCTTATCTAGCAGCTTGTGCAAGAATTCCACGGTGCCTTCTTTCCCGAGCGACATCCGTCGTAGCTCCTCAAAGATCTCCCGATAGACGTAAATCCCTTCCTGATCGTCCCGGTTGATCAAGTCGCCCGCAGGATTCTCCAGAAAGAGAACATCTTCATCCGCTTCCTCTGGAAACTCGAGCACCACGAACGGTCCGTGCATTCCACGGTTAAGCCCGGCGCTGAAAGGCACGATCTCAATGGTCACGTTGTCCTTGTCGGCTAGCTCAATCAGATGACGGATTTGACCACGCATGACATCCTGACCCCCCACGAGGCGGCGTACAACGCCTTCGTCCAGGATGAAGAAAAACCACGGCGGTGGCCCGCCTTGCTCCAGCAGTTCTTGCCGCTTCATACGAAGCGCAACCAAGGCGTCCAAGTGGTCCTTTGGCATCTGCTCGCCAAGTTTCCCGATGACTTCGCGCGCATACCCTTCTGCTTGGAGCAAACCTGGAATAAGCAGCGGTTCGAAGTACCTTGTGATCAGTGCGGCGGCTTCGTATTCGACGAACTGGAGAAGCTTCGGCGTCGCGATGCCATTGTACACTGTCCACCACGAGCGCTCCTTGGCGGCTCTAGCAAGCGCGATAAGCCTATCAATGCGGCCACTATCAACGATGCCGTAATGGCCAAGGAGCACTTTGAGGTCATTCGTCGAGATACCAACAGACCCATTTTCGATCCGGATAAGCTTCGACAGTGACCAATCCATCGCGGCTGCCACTTGCTCCTGGGTCTCACCCGTCTCCTGGCGTATCCGGCGCAGCTCGCCACGGAGCCGCCGGCGCTGGACAACCGGGCTCGGCCCATCGCTCCTCCACACGCCCGCTCCCCTTTTGCTGGTGGCGACCAGACCTGTCCCTCCCTGCTACGTGCAGATTGCAGTATGCATGATCTTAGGGCCGCAGATGTGTCTGTCAAGTCAACCCCGTAACTAATTTCTCTCTGTTTCCTCTTCGTTACTTTCGTCCCGTGCCAACGCTGGACCTGAGGCGTTTGTCCGTGCAGGCGGCTCCTCCGCCACAGTTGTGCGAGCGACGTCGACGTCCTTGATGCAAACCAGATTCGTGGGCGTCGATGAGGTTCGTCTAGGCAGGTCAAAGCCTTAGATCGAGTCAAAGTTGTACGCGGGTCGGCCAGCAGTCCCGCCGCGCATGGACCGCCTCCGAAGGCCGCAGACGGCAAGCACCACCACCGCGACACGGCGAATCAGGCTACGCATCGCTACCCGATCGCTACCCTCCTGCTCGCGGACCGATGCTGCTGGCGGGCGACCGTGGATTAGTCATGCAGCAGTTACCCGCTCGCGGTGAGCTTGTCAGGGAAGTACCGCAAGCTTCAAGGGCGGCGGGCAGCTTTACCAGCAGAAATAGGCCGCCACCTACCGGGCTGCCCCAACGTCGGGCGTTGAAGGCGACGTTGATCCGGCATCGCTTCGGCTTCAACATGCTTTCCAGATCTGTGGGTGTGCGTCCGCTGCGGTTCAAGAGGGTCCCTGACATCGGCTGCCTGTGCTGCGTAGTGTGCGCTGAACGGTGCTGAACGTAACTGAATAAGCCTAGCAATGAGACTAGGGCGTTAGTATCTGGCGATGGCTGGCGTTGACTATGGGCGTCGGGCTGCCCTTATCCCTCTTGCCTGCCGCAGGACTAATGGGCGGGGACGCGGTGGCTTCCGCCCCTGCCTGTGCCAGGGCTGGTGTGCTTGTCTCCCGCATGGGAGTCACCATGAACAAGAACGCCATGATCGCGACAGCCGCGGCGCTCACTGCGCTGGCCGCGGCCGGGTGCGGGACCAGCACCGTCACTCCGACGGCGCAGAAGACGACGGCGCCAGCGCAGAGCCCAAGCACGGCGGCGCCCTCGGCGTCACCGACCCAACCACAGCAGGCCCACGTCGGCGACCTGTTCACGGTCACGCTGGAGAACGGCACGAAGTATGAGGTGATGTTGCTCCGCGTCGACCAGCAGGCCCCGCCCGCAACCGAATTGGAGGCCGCTCAGCCTGGCCACCACCTGGCAGCTGCCCAGTTCCGGATCAGCGCGACCACCAGCGTGGATGAGAACGCGAACAACAACACCACGGCGACCGGGTCCGATGAGCAGGCGTACACTCCGTCGTTCGAGTTGGTGGCCGAGGGGACCAATTTCGCCCACGGCCAGGTCCGGTTGCAGCCAGGCAGCAGCCTGGTCGGCTGGGTGACGTTCGAGCTACCGGCCGGGGTGCGGATCACCAAGGTGCAGTGGACCCCCGCATCGGGCTTCAGCTCCCAGGCCGCCGAATGGCGGGTCACTGGCTCGGCTGGCCCATCATCGGGGCCGTCCGCCGACCCGGCGGAAACCGTCAGGTCATACTTCGCCGCCATCAACAACCGCGACTTCGCCCAGGCCTGGAAACTAGGCGGCCAGCACACTGGATCTTCGTATTCCAGCTTCGTCAGCGGATTCAGTACCACCGCAAAGGACACCGTGACCATCCTGTCGGTATCGGGAAACGTCGTGACAGCCCGGCTTACCGCACAGCAGACTGACGGAACCGTCAAGAGCTACCAGGGCACCTATACGGTCAGTAACGGCGTCATCGTCGGCTTCAATGTCCGCCAGGTTGGTTAACCGCTAGGCCCAGCGACCGAACGGTTCGAGCTACCGACCGTCCGCTTTTCAGGATGAAGGTTCACCGTCCAGGAACGGCCATGCTGGTCTATTTCGCCTGCTCAGAGTCCGGCAGTAGACGGTGATGGACGTAGGTATACGAACATGTATGAGACTAAGAATGAGACTAGCCGCCGTCGGTCACCTGTGGCATGAGGTAGGTCCAACGATGTGACCCTCCGCTCGCAAGGCGGGGGAGTCAGACCCGATTCCGCGAGTAAGCCGGTGACTCGACCCTGCAGATGGCGATAGGTGCCGCTCTGTCCTGGGATGATGATCGCT
>Ga0187766_10001237_pt1 | contig 14906 bp, 17 predicted proteins | sample 0216_QUI02_MP05__4_FD_132971 | JGI IMG/M metagenome (GOLD analysis project Ga0187766, IMG submission 132971) | Tropical peat soil microbial communities from peatlands in Department of Meta, Colombia - 0216_QUI02_MP05_20_MG | ecosystem: Environmental > Terrestrial > Soil > Wetlands > Peat ... | reverse complement strand
TGCGCAGCACCCGGAAGGGCAGCAGCGGATGGCTGCTGCGGGCCTCGATCACCGCGAACGCGGCGAGCAGCACCGCGGCGGCGGCCAGCGACGCGACGACCTTGGCGTCGCCCCAGTGCGAGATGCCGTCCGGGGTGGTCGCCGCGTTGGACAGCCCGTACACCAGCAGGGCGACCCCGGCGGTCGCGGTCAGGGCGCCGGGCAGGTCGAACCGCCCGGTGCTTCGTCCGGTCTTGGGCAGCACCCGGGCGGCCAGGGCGGCGACCGCTAGCCCGATCGGCACGTTGACGAACAGCACCCACCGCCAGTTGGCGTAGGTGACCAGCAGGCCGCCGGCGATCAGCCCGGCCACGATGCCGAGTATGGCCATCGCCGAGTACACGGCCGTCGCGCGGGTCCGCGGCCGGCCTTCGGGGAAGGTGACGGCGATCAGCGACAGCGCGGTGGGCGCGGCCATCGCCGCGCCGGCGCCCTGCACGGCGCGGGCGGCGATCAGCCACGCCTGGTCGGTGGCCAGCCCTCCGAGCAGCGAGGCGAGCGAGAAGACCAGCAGCCCGGCGACGAAGATCCGGCGGCGCCCCAGCAGGTCGCCGGCCCGGCCGCCGAGCAGCAGCAGCCCGCCGAACGCCACCGCGTAGGCGTTGACCACCCATTCCAGGTTGGACCCGGAGAACCCGAGCGCGGCCTGGATGTGCGGCAGCGCGACGACGACGATGGTCAGGTCGAGCACGACCATCAGCTGCGCCGTGGCGATGACGGCCAGCACCAGGCCCGGCCGCCCCGGCGGCTGGGCGGTGGTCGCGGCCCGGACCTGCCGGGCAGCGGGCCCGGCGTGTGGTATTCCAGCGGTCACGGTGATCTCCTCCTCCGGTGCTGGCTGGCCGGCCTGCGGCCAGGCTGCCCCCCGGCTGCGTGAGCGGGCATCACGCAGACGATGTGATTGAGTCGGCTTGCGGGATGGGCGGCGGCGCGGTGGTGCCCGGCCGGCCGGTGCGCACCTGGGCTGCTGACCCGGGGCCCGGTTACCCGGTGCCGGCGAGGCTGGCATCCGGCCCGGCGAACCAGGCCATCGGCATCGTTGCCGCGGTGGAGTTCACCAGCTGCACGGTGCCCGCTGGCGTAAGCGCGGCACCGGGATCCGCAGCCGGCACCCCGGCGGCCGGCGCTCGCTGGGGACGGGATGGCCGGTGGCCGGGGGCAGGGTGTCAGGCTGGTGGCAGGCGGCGGACTTCGAGCAGCTCGAGCCCGAGCGCCTCGATCTGCGCGAGCACGCCATACAGCGCGGCGCGGTCGGGCAGCGGCCCGGTCAGCACGGTGTCGCCGCCGCTGGCCCGGGCATTTAGGGCGGGGAACGCCGAGCGTATCGTCTCGCCCAGGCGGCCGCGGATACAGATGCGGTACCGGTACGCCGGCCGGTCAGCGCGGCCACCGGTCACGTTCTCACCACGTACGCGGTGAACCGGCCTGCCGGCGGTTCCAAGGTTACAGGGACCTGCACAGGTGACCCCCTCCTGTTTAAGCGGATCCTCACCGAGCTGCGGCGCCGGCCGGTGAGCGGGCGGCGCACGATCGAGGTGATCTCCGGCACGATCAGCGCACCTGGCCGAAGACCTGACCGGGCCCCGAGCGCGGCGGGTCGCGTCGCGTGGCTGCGCTCCGGCGCAGGCACGTCGTACCGGGCCGTTGCCGTGCCGTAGCCGGTCAGCCCGCCGTCCTCGCGCATCGGGCTGCTTCTCCGGTGTGCGTTGAACGCACTGCCCTCTCCTGGTGGCTACTGGCTGCGAGCCTTGCGCCGGCCTGCGTGAGATGCCATCACGCAAGTTGCGTGATTCCGCTGCCGCGGGTGGCGGCAGCGGGGGATGGGCACGCGGGCGGGGGATGCCGCGGGAGCTGGGCAGCCCGAAGCCGGGCCGCCCAGCTGGTCAGCATCCCGGTCAGCCACGATCACCCAGGCCGCGTGCCATGGTCACGGTCCGCGGCAACCGCCGGGAATCAGTCACCGCGATCCGCCCGGGGCTCTGTCGCGCTCCTTGCCTGTCTGCGCGAATCACGCAACATGCGTGACGCCCGCTCACCCTGTCAGAAGGCAGCCTGGCTGCCACGACCAGTCGGCAGCAGACCGGGGCACCCGGAGGGCCCCGGTCACGAGCAGAAGGAGAAGACCATGATCTTCCACATCAACCGGATGTCCTTCAAGTCCGGGCTGAGCGAGGAGCAGCGCCGGGCGTGCCTCGACGCGGCCCGCCAGGCCGGGGCGGCCAACCCCGCGGTGAAGTCGTACGTCGTGGGCCCCGAGCTCGGCGGGGAGTTCGAGTACGGCGCCGTGTACGTGGTCGAGGACCTCGACGGCTACTGGGCGTACCTGACCCATCCGGCGCATGTCCGCTCTGAGATGACGGGCATCCCGCTCCTCGAGAAGTTCGCGGCCATCGACGTCTCGGATTCCGATGATCCGGAGCTCGGCGAGAAGATCGCCGCGCTGCAGGCCCGCAACTTCCAGGAGCACCCCGAGATGGCGGCGCTGGTGGCCCAGGCGGCCTCGTTCACGGTGCCCGACGGCAAGGGACCGGCCGCCTAAGGCGCGCCGAGTCAGCCGGAGGACTGGACATGTGGCACCACAACGTTGACCTGCTCGCCTATCACGACCTCGACGGCCGGTCAGGGTTCAAGCTGGCCCTGCAAGAGGTAGACGGGCGGTTCTTCCTGTACGTCGCCGGGTTCTGGCACTCGGGCTGGAGCATCCTGGAGGTGACCGACCCCGAGCACCCGCAGCTGCTGCGCTGGCTCGACGGGCCGCCCAACACCATGACCATCCAGGTGCAGGTCGCCGACGGCATCATGATCACCGCGCTGGAGCACCCGCCGCCCGGCCTGACCATCGGCGACCCCGCCGCCACGCCGCAGGACGGGTTCCTGACCTGGGACGTGCACGAACCCGACCGGCCCCAGTTGCTGGGCCAGTGGGTCAGCGGCGGCACCGGCACCCACCGCAACTTCTACAACGGCGGCCCGTGGGTCTACGCCACCAGCAACCTGCCCGGCTTTGAGGGCCAGATCCTGGCCATCATCGACATCGCCGACCCGGCCAGCCCCAAGATGGCCGGCACCTGGTGGCACCCCGGGCAGCACACCGCGGCCGGCGAGACCTACACCCCTGAGGACCAGCGCAAGCTGACCGCCGGCCGCCCCTACCCGCAGCACGGCCTGTCCCTGCACGGCGGCGCCTACACCCAGGGCGACCGGGCCTACTGCCCGTGGATGCGCGGCGGCATGGTCATCTTGGACATCGCCGACAAGCACCACCCCGCGCACGTGTCCACGCTGCCGGTCTACCCGCCGCTCGGCTCCACCATCGCCGTGCACTCCGCGGTCCCGCTGCCCGGCCGCGACATCGTGGTCATCAACAGCGAGGCGCTGCGCGAGGACTGCGACGAACCCGCCGGCTACGTGGCCACCGTCGACATCTCCGACGAGTCCGACCCGATCTTGATGGCCGTGTTCCCCCAGCCCCGGCCGCCGCGCGGCTACGACGCGCCGAGCTTCTGCGCCAAGGGCGGCCGGGTCGGCCCGCACAACCAGCACCAGCAGCAGGGCCTGGACTGCCTGGCGCCCAACGACCGGTACGTCTACATCGCCTACTTCAGCGCCGGCCTGCAGATCTACGACATCAGCGACCCCCGCGACCCGCACATCACCGGCTACTACATCCCCGACGACCCCACACAACGCCGCGGGCCGATACCGTCCAGGCTCGTCCACCAGGCCCAAGACGTCCTGGTCGACCGCCGCGGGGTGATCTACATGTCCGAAGGCAACTCCGGCATCTACATCCTCACCCACCACCCCAGCCAGTAGGCCGCCGCAAAGAAGCTCGGGAAGGCGCACAGCGCGGCCGAGCACATCAGCCAAGGAGGCTGACATGACCGAGTTCGTTGATGTTCCGGGCGGGCGGATCGCCTACGAGGTGACCGGCAGCGGCCCGCTGGTGGTGCTCTCGCACGGCATCGGCGTCCGCCGGCAGGACTACCGGTTCCTGGCCCCGATGCTGGCCCAGGCCGGCTACCGGGTGGCCAGCGCGGACCTGCGCGGGCACGGCGAGTCCAGCCTGGGCTGGGCGTCCATCACCCGCACCGACGTCGCCGGCGACCTGGCCGCGCTGACCGGCCAGCTGGGCGGGCCCGCGGTCATCGTCGGGCACTCCATCTCCGGCGGGGCCGCCACCATCGCCGCGGCGACACGGCCGGACCTGGTCGCCGGGATCGTCGAGATCAACCCGTTCACCCGGACGGTGCAGTACAGCCTGGGCGCCTTGCTGCGGGTCCGCCGCTACCGCCGGTGCCTCTTCCTGCTGGGCGGCACGCGGGTCTTCCGCAGCCTGGGCCTGTTTATGCGCTACCTCAATCTGGCCTACCCGGCCAAGCCCGCCGACTACCCCGAGGATACGGCCGCGCTGGCCGCCAAGCTGCGCGAACCCGGCCGGATGGCCGAGTTCATGAAGACCTTCAACTCGCCCGCCGACGCCGACAAGCAGCTGCCCAACATCAGGTGCCCGGCCCTGGTCATCATGGGCACGCTGGACCCCGACTTCGCCGACCCCCGGGCCGAGGGCGACGCGATCGTGGCCGCCATGCCAGCGGGGCTCGGCACGGCCGCGATGGTCGACGGCGCCGGGCACTACCCGCACGCGCAGTCCCCCGAGGCGGTGGCCGAACTGGTGATCCCGTTCCTCAAGGAACACGCCCGTGCCTAGAGCCGGGACGGTCTCCTCAGCCCAGGGCGTTGTCACCGGGGCGCCCCGCTGGTGGCTCGGCCTCGAGGGCCTCGTTCTCCTGGCCGGCGCGCTGATCGCCTTCGGCGCCCTCGGCCAGCCGTGGTGGCTGGTGCCGGCCGCGATCCTCGCCCCCGACATCGCCATGACCGGCTACCTGGCCGGAACCCGTCCCGGCGCGCACCTGTACAACCTCACGCACGCCACCCCCTTGCCGGCCGCCATGCTAGGTGTCGGCTACTGGCAAGCCGACCGCCTGGTCATGGCCCTGGCCCTGATCTGGCTCGCCCACATCGGCCTGGACCGGCTCCTCGGCACGGGCCTGAAATACAACGACCGCTTCACCCACACCCACCTCGGCGACCGTCCGGACGCCAGGTAGCCAGGCCGCGACCGCTAGACGGCTCCCACCTGATCGCAGCGCCTAACGGGGAGTTCTGCGGGCAGCCGCTCGTCTGATCGACGCAGCGACAGACCACCCCGAATCGGCGATATGTGTCGAATGTCCGGTTGTCGTGCTCGCCGGATGTTCGCTCTCCGTAACGACCATGTCCGCGCCAAGGGTGGTCGTCCTCTTGTACTTGCCTGCCACATATTCATGAAGTCTTCGCTGTCGCACCGGGTTCGGACAAGCGAGGGAGTCGACGTGTGGCCATAACGCGCCGTGAGCATCGCCGTCGAGGCGTCTGCCGCCGATGTACCGGATAACCGGCCATTATCTGGTCTGCCAGTAATGGGGTCCGGCTGATGCGTGCTGGGAGCTGGCACGGTCGTGGAACGCGGGCTGCGTGTTCGCGCCAGGTGCGACCGTGTGGGTCGTGCAACCATGTCTTGAGGCTCCGATGGCCGGCGCTGATGCGGGCGTTAGCGTGTCGCGTATGCGAACTCGATGTCGCCGTGGAAGGTGACGGCGTACAGGTTGCCCTCGCGGAAACCGCCGGGGCCGCGTCCGACGGCCGCGGCGCTGGGGACTTCAGGCCGCGTGAGGGCTTCGATGGTGCCGTTGGGTTCGACGCGCCAGATCTGGCCGGCGCCGTTGGCGGCCGGTGGCGGTCTGACCGCCACCGCCAGGGCGGCCTGGCGGCAGGGTTCGACGCCGGCATCCTCGCCGTGAGAGCGACCTCGTCGCCGGCATCAACGCCATCCACCGGCGGGTCGCCCTGTTCCACCCGGGACACGCCTGGCCACCAGTCGGCCGTGCACGGCTTAACCGGGCAGCATCCGCGCTCCGTTCCGGCCGGGCGATCTCGCGCCAGCCGTATCAGGAACTGCCGAGCCGCCTCCGGGACTGTGAGGAAGAGGGGGCAACCATGGGTTCGGTCATCGTGTGCGGGGGCGGCATCGTGGGGCTGTCGGCGGCGATGATGCTCGCCGCGGACGGGCACGCGGTCACGGTGCTGGAGGCCGACCCGGACCCGGTTCCGGCCGCGCCGCAGCGGGCGTGGGAAGCGTGGCGGCGCAAGGGGGTGGCCCAGTTCCGCCAGCCCAACGGGCTGCAGGCCCGGTTCCGGCAGGTGTGCGATCAGGAGCTGCCGGGGCTGACCGGGCGGCTGCTGGCCGCCGGGTGCGTGCAGGACAACTACCGGCATCCGCTCCCGCCGGGCGTGACCGACCGGTCGGCGCGCCCGGACGATGAGGCGGCCCGCACCATCACCGGCCGGCGGCCCGTCGTGGAAGCGGTCGTGGCCGCCGCCGCGCAGGACCAGCCCGGTGTGACGGTGCGCCGCGGGGTGCGGGTCACCGGGCTGCTGCCCGGGCCGCCGGCACTGCGGTGGGTGCCGCACACCGCCGGGGTTGCCACCAGCACCGGCGAGCAGCTGACCGCCGACCTCGTGATCGACGCGATGGGCCGGCGCAGCCCGTCGCCGGCCTGGCTCGCTGGCCTGGGCGCGCGCCCGGCCCAGGTGGACACCGCAGATCACCGGTTCGCCTACTACACCCGCTACTTCACGGGCCCCACCGTGCCACCCCGCCGCGCCCCGGTGCTCACCCCGATGGGCAGCTTCTTGCTGCTCACCCTGGCCGGCGACAACCACACCTGGTCGGTCACCCTGGTCGCCGCCGCCGCCGACCCCGCGCTGAAGGCGCTGCGGCACCCGGAGTGCTTCACCCAGGTGGTGGCCGGCTGCCCGCTGCACGCGCACTGGCTGGACGGGCGCCCGATCAGCGGGGTGCTGGCCATCGCCGACGTCACCGACCGGCACCGCCGGTTCGTGCTCGACGGCCAGCCCGTCCTCACCGGCTTCGCCGCCGCGGGTGACGCCTGGGCCTACACCAACCCGACCGGGGGACGTGGGCTCAGCATCGGGCTCATGCACGCCCAGCAACTCCGCCATGCCGTCGCTGAGCACCTCGACCAGCCGGCCCGCCTCGCCCGCGCCTTCGACCAGCGCACCGCCGCCCTGGTCGCCCCCTACTACTGGGACAAGATCGCCGACGACCGCGCCCGCCTCGCCGCGATGACCGCCCACCGCCAGCACCGGGTCCCCGACGCGGCCGGCACCCCCACCGCCCGGCTGCTGGCCGCCGCGGCCTACGACCCGGACGCCTTCCGCGGACTCATCGATATCATCTCCTGCCTGGCCCTGCCGGAACAGGTCCTGGCCCGGCCCGCGGTGCAAGCCGCCGTGCACCGCGAACACCGCCTTCCGCCGACCGTGCCCGGCCTCGACCGCGACCAGCTGCTGCACATGCTCACCGACACCCCCGCCGCCGCCGGATAAAGACCACGCACCGCCTCTGCCAAGGGCCCACTGGCTGACGTCGAGCTTTGAGTACACCCCCAGCCCGGCACACCAGGCGTCCGGTCCAGGCAGCAGATCCATGGCGCTCGCGCCGCCGCCTCTCCCAGAATGTTCTGCTTCCCTTTGAAGGAAATACGGGGCGGCGGGTTTAGCCAGCACGTGATAACGGTCCGTTATCACGTCCTCCGACCATAGCTCTGGTGCCGCTTGCCCGACGCCAAATGCGCACCCATCATTTTGGCTGTACATGGGGTCCACCACGCGCCGGATGTGACCGATATCACGATGCATTTTCTGAGCTAACGCATCGCCTCGGCCAGCCCGTCGTGATAGCGCTGGCCGTGGCTGCGGGTGTCCTCGGCGCCGGCCGGGGCGGACAGCGCGTCCAGCACCGCGGTCACCACCGCCGCGCACTGCGGCGTCAGGTCCCCGGCCAGCACGCCCGCGCCCTCGAACGTGGTCTCCAGCCGCAGCGACCGGTCCTCGAAGCTGTCATCTGGGGGGCCGTCGTCGGGGGTGCCGGGCAGCGACCGGGCACAGATCTCGCCAGCCAGCCCGGCCAGGTCCTCCAGCGCCGCCCCGGCTTGGGCGGCGGCGATCAAGATCGCGTCTGCGGCCGGGCGGCAGTCTTCGGGGATCTTGTCCGACCACTCGCAGATCGCCCGCGCGTACGACTCCGACACCACCTGCCCCGCGGCCAGCGCCGCGGCGACCTGAGGGTGCGCGGCCGCCCGGCGGACCCACCCGGTGTGCCCGGCCGCCGCGCCCTTGGTGATACGGGTCCGGTGGATCAGCCAGGACCGCGGGCTGTAGTCCCCGTCCTCGTCATAGCCCCGCCCCGCAATGAACGCGCCCAGCACCGAAGCCCGCGCCGCCGTGCCCATCGCGCTGACCTGCTCGAGGATCTGCAGGCACTGCGCCTGCTCGCCAGCCAGCAGGCGCGTAGGGTCGACTGCCAGCCAGGAAGCCCAGCGCCGCGCGTGCCGTCTTAGCGGCGTCGGTCGCGCTGGCAAATGCCGGGTCATTGCTCACTGGTCGGCCGTCTCCCTCTGGAATGGAACGCTGCTGCTGTTACCGGTTCTTCTTTCCCTCGTCCGATTGCAGAGTGCGGATCAAGATATGATCATCTATTAATTCGATTCTAGCACGAGGCTAGGACATTTCCGAAGAAGATCGGCGTGTCGCGAAACGTCAATTGAAATTGTTAACCATGATTTCCGAGTGCTCACAGTGGTAATTGGTCGGCTGGGGCCCGGTGCCGAGCGCGGAGCCCGGTGTCGGGTCGCGCTCAGGCCGCCCGGACCCGCCACCGTGAGGTCGCAGGTCGACAACTGCGACAGCCGCTGCCTGTTCGGGATGATGATCTTGATTCCAGGGCGGGACGAGTGGTCAGGAGTTGTGGATGAGCCTTTTCTCGGTGACGATCGCCGAGATCAGCTCGGCCGGAGTGACATCGAAGGCGAAGTTGAGCGCCTTGGTGCCCGCCGGGGCGGCCGGGACCGTGATCTCGGCGTCAGCGCGCTGCTCGAGGGGGATCGCGGTACCGGCAGGGGTCGCCTCGTCGATGGTCGATTCGGGCGCGGCGACCAGGAACGGGATGCCCGCCTGGCGGGCCGCGAGGGCCAGGCCGTAGGTACCGATCTTGTTGGCCACATCGCCGTTCGCGGCGATCCGGTCCGCGCCGACGACCACGGCGTCCACCAGGCCCTGGCTGATCAGGAACGGCGCTGCACCGTCGCAGGCCAGCCGGTGCTCGATGCCGAGCTGATCGAGTTCCCAGCAGGTCAGCCGGGCGCCCTGGAGCAGTGGCCGGGTCTCGTCGACGATGACGTGGCCGAGTGCGCCTTCGGCGTGCAGCGCGCGGATGACCCCGAGCGCGGTGCCCCAGCCCAGGCACGCGAGGCTGCCGGTGTTGCAGTGAGTGTGGACGCGGAGCGGGCCGCCGCCGCAGGCTTGGACGAGGTAAGCGGCGCCGCGCTCGCTGATCCGGCGGCTGACCGCGGCGGTAGCGGCGACGACGGCCAGGGCCGCGGCCTCCACGGCCTGACTGCCTTCGCCGATCCGGGCCGCGACCGCGGCTACCTCGCGGCTGAGGTTGACCGCGGTCGGCCGGGCGCCGGCGATCCGCTTGATCTCCGCGTCCAGCCGCGCGGCGGACCAGGACTCGGCGAGCCCCTGGCGGACCGCGAGCGCCACGCCCAGGGCGCCCGCCGCGCCGAGCACCGGCGCGCCGCGGATGGCCAGGCTGGTGATCGCCTGCACCAGCTGGTCGACGGTGTCGATGCGCAGGGTGCGGATCTCGTGCGGCAGCGCGGTCTGGTCCAGCGCCTCGATATACCCGTCCCGCCAGCCCAGCACGTCCGGAGTGTTCATACGGTTGAACCTATGCTGCTGGAACAGGCACGTGATGACGTGGTCCGGACCTGCCGGGAGATGGCCGCGGCGGGGCTGGTAGTGGGGACATCAGGCAACGTGAGCGTCCGGGTCGATGACCTGGTGGCGGTGTCACCCAGTGGCGTGGACTACGCCGGGCTGACCGCAGAGCTGATCGGCGTGCATCGGCTGGACGGCACGCCGGTCGAGGCGCCGTTGCGGCCGACCAGCGAGATGCCGCTGCACTTGGGCGTCTACGCCGATACCGTCGCGGCGGCGATCGTGCACACGCACTCCGTCGCCGCCACGGCGCTGTCCACGCTGGCCGACGAGCTGCCGGCCATTCACTACCAGGTGGCGATGTTCGGCGGCCCGGTCGCGGTGGCGGCGTACGCCACATACGGGAGCCAGGAACTGGCCCGCAACGTGGTGGCGGCGCTGCGCGACCGGACCGCGTGCCTGATGGCCAACCACGGTGCCGTGACGACCGGTCATGACCTGAGGTCGGCCCTGGCGGGCAGCCGCTACCTGGAATGGCTGTGCGAGGTCTACCTGCGGGCCCTGGCCGTCAGCGGCCCCGGGCGGCAGGCCGGGCCGCGCCTGCTGCCAGCCCGCGAGATCGAGCTCGTGGCCGGTCAGCTGGCGGGTTACGGCCAGCAGGCAGACCCTGAGTGTTCTTCAGGAAGCGGCTAGCGAGCACGGGCCTTTGGGCCCGTGCGAGCGGTCGCAGTAGGTGAGCGGCGGGAAACCTCGCCGGAATCGGACTAACCCGAACTCTCACCACAAAGCCGGCTAGCAGCGCCCCTGGTACGCGCCGGTGACGTAGGTGGTCCAGGGGTCCCAGTTGCTGCCGTCGTTCGAGATGTTGATCGCCGCCTGGGCGTTTCCGATCGGGTTGAAGGTGGCCAGCGCGGGACCATGGGAGCCGTTGATCTGCCAGTAGCCGTAGTCGTTGGTCGGGCTGACGGCGTACTGCTGGCCGCCGGATTCGGCCATCGCGATCTCGGCGGCCATGAAGGCCTCGGCGTGCGAGCCGCCGGCCGCCTCCCACAAGGCCTCGAGGCCGGAGCAGCCGAGCGTTCCGCTCAGCGTCGTGCCCGAGGAGCCCGTGCCCGAGGAGCCCGTGTCCGAGGAGCCCGTGTCTGAGGAGCTCGTGGCAGACGAGATCAACGTGGCCGTCCTGGAGTGCTTGGGCGTGTAGAGCGCAGCGTTGGCGGGCGGGTCGTAGGGGACCTGCAGCTGCTGGCCGACGTAGATGAGGTTGGGGTCAGCCACTGTGGACGCGTTCACGTCGTACAGCCACGGCCAGTCCGCTGGGTTGTCGTAGAAGCTCTGCGCGATCGCGGACAGCGTGTCGCCCGGGCGGACCGTGTAGCTGCGGTCGGCCGGCCGGGCGCGGTGTACGAGCGCCTCGGTGGGCGCTTGCTCGGCTACCGTGGTGGCCTTCGCTTGCTCGGCTACCGTGGTGGCCTTCGCGGGACTCTTCACGACGGTGTGCATCTGCGGCGCCGCGACCAGCACGCCCGCGATGGCCATTGCCGGTGCCGCTTTGCCTGCCTTCTCTGCCACCTTCTCCACCTGAGACGGTGTGGTGTGTCGGCCGGCACGCCGGATCTTCCTTGGTCGGCGGTGCTTGCTGGCCGAATCCACAGAACTCCCAATGTCGTTTCTGCGCCCGCCTACCCGTCCCGCTACCAGGGCCTGTCGGCGGACCTGCCAGGTTACTGTGTGCAACCAGTGCGGCATTCATTCGCGCTACGACGGCCTGGGCCGTCTACGGAAGCATGGCAGCAACCGCCTCGAGTCCGCAGGAAAATCGTGACCTATCTGTGATCTTGTAAGAGTCCTGTAAGAGGCGGCCCGTAGGGGCTGGGATAATCCACGTGTGACCGATCATGACCTCAGGTACTTCGATGACTACCTGCCCGGGGCGACGTATGACTGTGGAAGCGTGGGCGTCGACCAAGCTAAGATCATCTCTTTCGCTGAGGAGTTCGATCCACAGCCAATCCACGTCGATCCCGAGGCGGCGGCCAGCGGGCCGTACGGCGGGTTGATCGCCAGCGGCTGGTACACGACGGTCCTGCTGATGCGGCAGCTCGTGGAGCATTACGTGTCGGCCGAGGGGAGCCTCGGCGGCCCCGGCCTGGACGAGATCCGCTGGCCCTATCCGGTCCGTCCGGGGGACACGCTCCGTGTTCGGGCCACGGTGGTGGAAGCGCGCCGGTCGCTGAGCAAACCGGACCGCGGCATCGTGCGGACCATGGCGGAGGCGGTGAATCAGGACAACCGGCCAGTGATGCGGGCGACCACGATCAACTTCTTCCGCGTCCGCCCGGGACCCGACGCCTGAGCAGGCCGAACGCAATCAACGCGAACCCGGCGGCGGCGGTGACCGGGCCGATGACGGCCCACAAGGTCGCACCGGTCATGAAGCTTCCCGTCACGTAGCCCAGGCCTTGCAGCGTCCAGACGATCCCGGCGACCCCGATGAGGGCGCCGAGCGTCACGAGCAGCACCCTGGCCGTCACCGTCACATCCCGAGCCTAGCCCGGCAGGTCCGCCGCGGGAGATAGTAAGACGAGGCCGGGAATGCCCTGGCCGGCGAGGAAGGTCCGTCATGCTCTACGCCTTCGGGTTCGAGCGGGTCGGCGTGCTGGTCGGCGACCTGTATTTCGTGGACCCCCAGCCCCCCCGGGGTCAGGAAGGCGCCGAGCACGGTGTCCGGATCGAGCTGAGGGTGCTCGGGCGCGGGGCACTGAAGGGATCGATCTACTCGGCTCAGCCCATCGAGATCGCGCAGCCCATCTGGCGAGCCGATCTGCTGGAGACGGTCGCCGGCCGCCCCGGCAGCTTCGACCGAACGCATCACCACCCGGTGTTCAGCGGCTGGGACCCGAACCGGCGGGTCTTCGTCTCCGAACTGTCAGCCGACCCGCTCGGGTGGCTGGGCGAGAAGCTGGCGGACCTTGACGGCCTGCTGGCTTCGGCCGGATTCCCGCCCGATACGGCCGGCCTGGACGACGCGGAGCAGCTGCGCGCCACCGCCCCCGAGATCGTGGACGTCACCCGCAGGCTGCTCGACCGGGTGCGGGCCGGCGAACTGGGCAACGCGCCGCGCGACGAGACGGCGCCATGGGTAGCTGCGGCATCCGACGGCGAGCCGGTGAGCATTCGCGCGGGGTGGCTCTAGCTCGTTAGGGTCAGCAGGACGACGCCGATCGTGCTGACCGTGGCCGTGGCGTAGTGATGGCCGGCGACCGCGGCGAGTGCTGCCCTCATGGTGCGCCAGCCGTAGGGTTCTGCCCGTGGCTGATGCGATCTTCAAGGAGTCCCGGCTCGCGGAGATCTATGATCCGCTGGATCCTGACCGTTCCGATCTGGACGCCTACGCCGCCTTGGCTGATGAGTTCGGCGCTGGCACCGTCCTGGATGTTGGCTGCGGCACAGGAACGCTTGCCTGTCTGCTCGCCGCGCGTGGCCTGCAGGTGGTAGCTGTCGATCCGGCCGCCGCTTCGCTGGATTTCGCCCGCCGCAAGCCGGGCGCCGATCGGGTCCGCTGGCTGCATGGTGACGCCACGGCGCTCCCCCTGCTGCAGGCCGATCTGGCGGTCATGACCCGGAACGTGGCCCAGGTTTTCCTGACCGACCAAGAGTGGTCGGCAACGCTGCTGGCGATTCGCGGGGTTCTGCGGCCCGGCGGGCGGCTGGTGTTCGAGAGCCGCGATCCGGAGAAGAAGGCGTGGCTGGAGTGGAACCGGGATCGGACCTACCGGCGCGTCGTCATCCCGGGCGTCGGGCCGGTCCAGACGTGGACAGACCTGACCAACGTCGAAGGAAGCCTGGTCTCCTTCCGGATGACCTTCGTGTTCGGCGCTGACGGCGCGGTGCTGACGTCGGACTCCACGCTGCGGTTCCGCAGCCGCAAGGAACTGGCACGCTCGCTGGCCGCGGCCGGCCTGGTGGCCGAGGAGGTCCGGGACGCCCCCGATCGGCCCGGCCGGGAGTTCGTCTTCATCGCTCGGCGGCCGGCCAACGAAGACCGGCGGCGGCGACACGCCGGGGCTGATCCGTGACCAGCAGGTGACGAGTGTCCCAGATCGGCGTGTTCACACCCGCCTGGCCTTGGGAAGTCATCGTGATCAGCGACCGGGACACTCTCCCGATCGCCCGGCGGCCGTGGCAGGCTGAGCACGTGGCCAGTGACACGACGCGAAGGCTGGTACTGCTTCGGCACGCCAAGTCGGATTGGCCCGATGTACCCGATCGCGACCGGCCGCTGGCCAAGCGCGGACGGCGCGACGCGCCCAGGATCGGCCGGTGGCTGCGCGAGCGCGGCTACGAGCCGGATGTCGTGGTGTGCTCGAATGCACGCCGGACCAAGCAGACATGGGAGCTGCTGGCGCCGCGGCTCGGCGGGTCGCCGTCGGTGAGATTCGAGCCGCGAGCGTACGCGGCCAGTGCGCAGACCCTGCTCTATCTGGCCCGGGAGCTGCCCAGCCGGTACCGGACCGCACTGCTGATCGCGCACAACCCCGGCACCGCCGATCTGGCCAACAGCCTGGCCGAACCTCCCGCCGTGAACGGCGAGTTCTCCCCGGCCGGCCTGAGGTTCCCCACCGCCGCCGTGGCCGTCTTCGACTTCGACGGCACTTGGCCCCACCTGTCTCCCGGACAGGCCCGCCTGGTCGACTACATCATCCCCGCCGACCTCTTAGACAAGTTTTCGATATTGTGGTTCAGACTACCGCTATGGCGGGTGCTTTGACCCGCAATCATTCGCAACCGAACCTCCGGTGTCCGGTTTGTCGGCATATGGGGGGTAGCAGAGTGCCGCAGGCAGGCGGACGCGCGGCAGGTGAGCACCCCGGCGGCGCGGTGCAGGCCGGAATGACGCGGGCGCCCGCGCTGGTTACACCAGCCGTCACCGTTTCGGTAAGGAGAGCGCGATGTCGCTGACCCGTTCGGACGGGCCGCTGTCCGGCCACCCGCCGGAGACCGTCAACTACCGCCTCGAAGGT
>Ga0187766_10001236_pt1 | contig 14909 bp, 12 predicted proteins | sample 0216_QUI02_MP05__4_FD_132971 | JGI IMG/M metagenome (GOLD analysis project Ga0187766, IMG submission 132971) | Tropical peat soil microbial communities from peatlands in Department of Meta, Colombia - 0216_QUI02_MP05_20_MG | ecosystem: Environmental > Terrestrial > Soil > Wetlands > Peat ... | reverse complement strand
GCGTACGGCGCGGAGATGCCGAGGTGCCGTACGCCTCGCTCGTCCCGATTGGGGTGCAGCGCGATGAAATAGAGCAGAGTGACGATCGGGATGGCAGCGACTGTGGTGGACAGGAACACGTTCCCCATCGGGTTATAGACTTGTTGGTACATGCATTCCTCCGGGGTACCGATGTACGACGATGGAACTGCGCCTTGTCGACCGAGGCGCCTACGGATCGAGCCACAGCGGCCTATGGCCGGCGCTCAGTATAGATCGTACGGCCGTTCGCAAGAAGTCCTGCAGGGGACCAGCTCCGCTTATTTCCGCAGGGCAGCAGTTGTGCGGTCGGCCACCTCGCAGTTCTTCGCGTCATGGCAATTCTTGAGCGCCTCGACCGAAGCGTGTAGCGCCGCCTTCTCGACCTCCGGCAGCTGGACGTAACTGTTGAGCAGCTCTTGCGGGTCCGTCGCGAGATCGTGAAACTCGCGCTCGCCACCGACATACTCGACGTAGACAAACCCCTTGGCACGTATCGCCTCGTAGGTCGGGGGGTTGCCGCTGCGCAGAGCCGGAGCATCCGGGTCGTTGGGGTCATCGTGCGGGCCGTGGTGCTCGATCAGCGCAGCCGTGCGCCAGTTGATCACCTTCTCACCGTGCAGGAACGGCACGAGGCTTCGGCCGTCGACGGCAGGGGGCGGAACCGTGCCCGCGAGCTCGACGAATGTCGGGCACAGATCGATGTTCTCGACGATCTCGTCGATCGTCACGTTCGCGGGCACACCGGGACCGGTCACGATCAGTGGCACGCGGATGTCGGTGTCGTAGGCCGTCATCTTGCCGGGCATCAGCCGATGCTCGCCCATGTGGTAACCGTTGTCCGAGCTGAACACGAAGTAGGTGTTCTTCTCCTGGCCGATCGCCGCGACCGACGCCCTCAGCTCCCCTATCAACGCATCGATAGCGAGCACCGACTGGGCGCGCTTGCGAAAGTCCACGTCGATGCGTGCGAGCTCCGCATCGGACAACTGCGTATGCTTGGTGAGCCACGTGACGGCGTTGGCATCCGGCGCAGCGTTGAAGGCGGGTGTGCGTGGCGCGCGAAGCTGGCGGAAATTGTTGAGGTCGCGCGGCGCCGGAGTATACGGCGCGTGCGGCGCGAAGGTCGCGACCTCGAGCAGAAACGGGCCCCCTCCCGACTCCATGATGAAACGCGATCCGAGCCCTCCCATAACGTCGGTCAGGTAGTCGGCTGGGTTGTGCCCGTAGTTGACGACCTTTCCGTTCTGGTTCAGCGAATAGTCGAACTCCTTGTAGGCATGCCCCGCCACGGCCCACGTTGTCCATCCGGGCGCCGGCGGGTGCTTGGCGGGCAGGTATCCGTTCAAGTACTTGCCCATCATGGCTGTCCTGTAGCCGGCGGCAGTGAGCGCCGTCGCGAAGGTCGTGCGCTCGAGACCGCGGTCGCGGAATGGCAGGTAGCCACCGTCCGCGCCGGTATTGCGAAAGATGCCCGTGTTGTGCGGGAAGCGCCCGGTGAAGATCGACGAGCGCGACGGGCAGCACAGGGAATCGGTGACCATGTAGTTCGAGAACGTGACGCCGCGCTTTTGCATGTCGAGCACGTGGGGCATGAACTGCACCAGATTCCACGAGAGATCGTCGGTGAGGATGAAGACGATGTTCGGGTGCCGTTGCCCATCCCCCGTCGGTGGAGGCACGCCAGCCGGCATGCTCGCCGCCACAGGCGTCTCCGACGTGGACGGTGGTCGCGCCGCGCCGGCATTACGGGCCCGGCACGCCGCGACAACTTGCGGATCGACGTCCGGCAATGGATGGCCGGCCGCGCGGCGCGGCATCCGGCCCTGGACGATCGGGTTCACGCAATCGACGATGATGCCGTTGCCCTCGCGCGAGTCCCCTCGCACGAAACCCGCGTCCCTGCACGCTTCGGCGATCGCCTCGCAGGGGTTCTGGGCCAAGCTTGCCGACGAGCCGAGAAAGGCGCCCAGCGCAGCAGCCAACGCGAGCGTGGCAACACCTTTGCGAGGCGCGGGCTGCATGATCAGTTCCTCCGGTGTTCAGCGCTTCGACGATCAGAAGCGGGCACTCGAGGCACGTGGGTCTGACAGTGGGCAATGGGAATGGTAGCGTGTTTCTCCGGAGTCTGGGCTGCGGTGCGCCGTCAGCGTTTCGTCAGCTTCTACCGCTAGAGTGCGAACTCGCCATGACCATTCGCTTTCCGGTGTCGCGGTCGACGGCCACTGACGTCTTGACCCGTCCCCCGCTATAAGGCGCGTGGGCTTCCTCATCACCTTTTCCGTGCTCCTCGGCGCTGGCGCGCTGTGGGTGGCGCTGTGGGTCGGGTTTGGCCAGACGGACAGCATGATGCTCAATGCGATCGCCGAGTTGCTGTCCCCCGAAAACCTGTCCGGATGGCTGTTCTACCTGGCGATCTCGATCATTTGCTTTGTGCCGCTGGCCAGGCGATTCATGGGGAAAACGCACAACCCGCCGCGCGGAACCGGCGACAAAGTTCGATGACGCGAGCGTGGGTGCGCGCTCCGATACGCCTAACGTCACCGAGTTTCCAGCCAAGGCCACTCGGACGGGGTTCAGGGTAAGTAACTCTGTCGGTGCGAGGTCCATGGTTGGCTGATCGAGGCGTACCTTCCGCGCAGCCGCCGCAATCGCCCGAGCGCCGTCAGGTAGATAATATCCTCACAAGCGAGGAGATCGATATGCAACTCACCACCGTCAAGATCGAAAAGCCCGAAGCGATCAACTTCATTCTCGGCCAGACGCACTTCATCAAGTCCGTCGAGGACATCCACGAAGCGATGGTCGCTGCGGTGCCCGGCATCAAGTTCGGCCTCGCTTTCTGCGAAGCCTCGGGCAAGTGCCTGGTGCGTTGGTCGGGCACCGATCCCGCCATGATCGAGCTCGCGCAGAGGAATGCCAAGAACATTGCGGCTGGCCACAGCTTCGTGATCTTCCTCGGCGAGGGCTTCTATCCGATCAACGTGCTGAACACCGTCAAGGCGGTTCCGGAGGTGTGCCGCGTCTTCTGCGCCACCGCCAATCCCACCGAGGTCGTTCTCGCCGAAACGGAACAGGGGCGAGGCATCGTCGGTGTCGTCGACGGCTTCTCTCCCAACGGCGTCGAGGGCGAGCAGGACATCGCCTGGCGAAAGGGGCTGCTGCGGCAGATCGGCTACAAGCTTTGAACGTGGGCGTCACCGACCTGCCCGCGCACGAGCTATCCCGCGAGATCCGCGAGCGCCGGGTCTCGTGTCGGGAGGTGATGCAGGCAACGCTCGCCCGCATCGAAGCCGTCAACCCGGTGCACAACGCCATCGTGAGCCTGCGCGACGCCGACGCGCTTCTTCGCGAGGCCGATGCGCGCGACGCGCAGCTGAAGACCGGCCCGGCGCCCCTCGGCTGGATGCACGGCATGCCGCAGGCGATCAAGGACATGGCCCAGACCGCCGGTATCCGCACGACGCTGGGTTCGCCCCTGCTGCGCGACTTCGTACCGACCGAGGACGGGCTGATGGCGCAGCGAATGAAGGCTGCCGGCTGCATCGTCATCGGCAAGACCAATACGTCGGAGTTCGGGCTGGGCTCGCACACCTTCAACGAGGTCTTCGGGGTGACGCGCAACGCCTACGATCCCTCGAAGTCCGCCGGCGGCAGCAGCGGCGGCGCCGCCGTCGCCCTCGCGACGCGCATGCTTGCGGTCGCCGACGGCAGCGACTTCATGGGCAGCCTGCGCAACCCGGCCGGCTGGAACAACGTCTTCGGCCTGCGGCCGAGCCGAGGCCGCGTCCCGACGTGGCCGGCGCAGGACATATGGGTGAGTCAGCTGGGCACCGAAGGGCCGATGGGCCGCACGGTGCTGGACGTCGCTTTGCTGCTCGAGGTGCAGGCGGGCTACGATGCACGCGCGCCGCTGTCGCTCGATGGCCGCCAGCGATTCGCGCAATCCTTGAGCGAGTTCGACGGCAGGAAGGTCCGGGTCGGCTGGCTCGGCGACCTGGCGGGGTACCTGCCCATGGAGGCAGGCATCATCGAATGCTGCGAGCAAGGCCTGCGTCGCCTTCAGGAGTGCGGCTGCAGCGTCGAGCCGATGCGGGCGGACCTGGCGCCGGACGAGGTGTGGCAGGCGTGGCTGACCTGGCGCCGCTGGCTGGTCGCGGCGCGCATCGCGCCGCACCTCGCGAATCCCGCAAACCGCCCGCTCATCAAGCCCGAAGCGCTATGGGAGCACGATCAGGCGGCGAACTTGAGCGGCGCGGAAATCTATCGGGCAAGCGTTCAGCGCAGCGCCTTCTATCATCGGCTGCTCGCGCTTTTCGAGCGCTGCGAGTTCCTGGCGTTGCCGGCGACGCAGGTGTGGCCCTTCGATGCCTCCCAGCGATGGCCGACGTCCATCGCCGGTCGCGAAATGGACACCTACCACCGCTGGATGGAGGTGACCATCTACGCGACTTTCGCCGGCTTGCCCTGCATCAGCGTGCCGGTGGGCTTCAGCCCGACCGGGCTGCCGATGGGAATGCAGATCATGGGACGGCCCCGCGACGACTTGGGCGTGCTGCAACTCGCCCACGCCTACGAGCAGGCGGCGCAGGACGTGCTTTCAATCAGGCCGCGACTGAATCGCTAGCGTCCTTGGAGGCAGCCGCGGGATGCCATTCCGGCGGCCCCACGAGCGTGAGCGCGATTTCGCGTGGCCCGCGCGCCCTGGCGAGATCCGCGAACATAGTGCGCCATGCGTGAAATTCGATTCGGAGCAGATTGTGGGTGGAAAGCGGCTCCACCAGTCCATAGCGGCACGGCGCAGCTTCGCGCTCGGCGGCGAAGGTTCCGAACATCCGGTCGAATATGATCAGCACCCCGCCGAAATTGCGGTCGAGGTACTCGGGATTGGTCGCGTGGTGAACGCGATGATGCGACGGCGTGTTCAGAAACCATTCAAGCGGCCCGAGCCTGCCGATCAGCTCGGTATGCAGCCAGAACTGATAGACGAGATTGATCGCGAGCGCTGCGAGCACCACCAACGGCGAGAAGCCTATCCAGACCAGCGGTGCGAAGAACAGCGCGGCACCGCTGATCGGAGCGGTCCAGCCCAGGCGGTAGGCCGCCGACAGATTGAACTGGTTCGGGGAGTGATGCACCGCGTGCGTCGCCCACAGCCAGCGGACGCGATGGTCGGCCCGGTGCATCCAGTAATAGCAGAATTCCTGGCCGAAGAAGAGCAGCACCCAGTTCCACGGGTTGTCCATGGAAAGCTCGCTGAGCCGATGATCCCAGACCCAGAAGAGCAGCACTCCAGCCACTCCGGTGCCGAGCACGCTCACGATGAGACGCCTCCCCAGCGCATCTCCCAGCGAGGCTAAGAAGGCGCGCCAGTCGTAGGCCTGGCTGCGCCGGCGTTGCAGATACCAGCCTTCGGCGGCCGCCACGAGTGCGAGCAGCGGCAAGATCATGAACAGCGGTTTGAGGCTGAGATCCATGGCACCCGGGACGATCCGATCCGCGATGTTCACCCACACGAGCCTGTTTGTCCATCGATTCGCGGATGCGATGTGTGACAGATGATTTCCGAGGACGGCCGGTCCGTCGCTTCGCGCCCCGTATATGATGGGCGCACGTATGCCGTCGCCGCCTTCCTCCGCTCGCACCGCGGCCATCGCGCTCGCGGCGACGCTCGCGATCCAGGTGTTCACCTCGCTCGCCGGTACGGCTACGGCGGTGGTGGCTCCCGAGATCGCGCGCGACTTTTCGCTGCCGGCGAAGCTCGTCGGCGTGTTCGTCGGCCTGCTCTACGTCGGCTCGATGGCCTCGAGCCTCGCGTCCGGGCACTTCATCGCGCGGCACGGCGCGATCCGGGTCTCGCAGGTCTGCGTATTGATCTGCGCCGCCGGAATCACGCTCATCGCGCTGCTGCCGCCGGGGGCGGCACCGATGCTCGCGTTGGCGCCCATCGTCATCGGCCTGGGCTACGGCGCGATCACGCCGGCGTCTTCCGAGGTGCTCTCTCGCACCGCGCCGCCGGGAAGGCTCGCACTCACCTTCTCGATCAAGCAGACGGGTGTGCCGGCAGGCGCCGCGCTCGCCGGGGCCGCGCTCCCCCCGCTCGCGCTCACCGTGGGCTGGCGTCCCGCGTTTTTTCTGGCCGCAGGGCTCGGAGTCGCCATCGCGGCGCTCGCGCAGTCCACTCGCCGGCGCCTGGACATCCGCGGACCGGAGCGTCCGTTCTCGCTGGCGGCGCTGTTCGCGCCGCTGCGCGTGCTGATACAGCATCGCACGCTCATCGAGCTTTCGATCGTGGGCTTCGTGTACGCCGCGATGCAGATGTGTCTGATGAGCTTCCTCGTGGTCTATCTCACGGAGGCGGTCGGTTATCCGCTCATTCGGGCGGGGCTCGCGCTCACCACGGCGAACCTTGGCGGCATCGTCGGCCGCATCGTCTGGGGGGCGGTCGCCGACCACTGGGTGGCGCCGCGACGGCTGCTTGGCATGATCGGCATCGCCTCCGCGGCTTGCGCGCTGGCGACGGCGACATTCAACCCGGCGTGGCCGCTCGCGGCATCGCTCGCCGTTGCCGCGTTCTTCGGCGCCACGGGCATCGGCTGGAACGGCGTGCAGCTCTCGGATGTCGCGCGCCACGCGCCTGCGGGTCAGGCGGGCACCATCACAGGCGCGTCGGGTTTCATCACCTTCGCTGGCGTGGTGTCGGGACCGCCGCTGTTCGCGCTGCTCGCAGCGATCACCGACAGCTATCGCACCGGGTTCCTGGTCTTCGGCGCGGCGTGCCTGATATGCGGGGGCGCCCTGCTGCGAACCAGCCAAAGTCGCCCGGGACTGTCGTGACCCCTACACCTGCCTGCTGTCGAACCCAACACTGCGATCATGGCCACACTGCCTTGGCTCCTGATTTATTCGCATTCATGTTAGGACCTCGAAGAAAGCAGCCGCGGCACAGCCGTGCCGGGCGCGAACTTGTGGTCAACCCGGTCACTGGATAGCATCCCAGAAGAAGTCGCTCGCAGCCAAGGGGAACGCATGCCGAGGTTGAGACTATCGCTCGCCTGCTGGAACTACGATCGCACTCGGGCCCTGATGGACGGTTCGGTGCGGCCCGACGGCATCGACCTCACCTATCTCAACCTCCCGGTCGAGGAGACCTTCTTCCGCATGCTGCGTCATCGCGAGTTCGACGTGGCCGAGATGTCGCTGTCCTCTTACACGGTCTCGATGTTCCGCGAGCCGCGGCCGTTCGTGGCGATTCCGGTCTTTCCGTCGCGGTTCTTCCGCCATTCCTGCATCTACGTCAACGCCAGCGCAGAGATCCGCCAACCGAAGGACCTGATAGGAAAGCGCGTCGGGACGCCCGAATACCAGATGACGGCTCCGGTGTGGATTCGAGGCATCCTGTCGGATCACTATGGTGTTCCGGTCGACAGCGTCAGCTACCACACCGGCGGGCTGGAAGAGACCGGCCGCTCGGAAAAGCTCAAGCTCGACCTGCCGCCGAACATCAGGATCGTTCCAATCGGCGAAGCGCAGACGCTGTCGGCGATGCTGGCGAGCGGTGAGATCGACGCGCTTCACACCGCTCGCATGCCTTCGACGTTCGTGACCGGCGGGGGCAAGGTGAAGCGACTGTTCGAGAACTACGTGGAGGTCGAGCAGCAGTACTACCGCGACACCGGGATCTTCCCGATCATGCACACGGTGGTCATCCGCCGCGAGGTCTATGAGAAGAACCGCTGGGTGGCGCAGGCGCTGTACAAGGCATTCGTCGCCGCGCAGAAGCGCACGTACGAAGACCTGTACGTCACCGCGGCGCTCAAAGCGATGCTGCCGTGGCTGACCGCGCATGTCGAGCAAACGCGCGCTCTCATGGGCGAGGACTACTGGCCGTACGGCTTCGAGCCGAACCGCAAGACGCTGTCGACCTTCCTGCGCTACCACCACGAAGGTGGCTTGTCCAAGAGGCTGCTTGAGCCCGAGGAGCTTTTCGCCCGGGAGACCATGGAGGGGTTCAAGGTCTGACTCCACTGCGTTCGCTCTCCCCTGCTGGCGAAGTCGCTGGCGTTTCAGCCGTTCGTCGCATTGGACTCGGTCGTTTCCATCGTCCAAAAGGCGGATGCGCCCGGATGGATCGCCGTGCCACAGTCCGGGCATGGACGCCGCCCCGCCTGCAACCACCCAGCATTTCCTCACCGCTGCGCTCGAGGATCCGTGCTCGACCGCATTCACCGAGTACGTGGAGGTGTTGCGGCTCGCATTCCGCGCATGCCGTGATCGTCATCCGTTTGCGCTGACCGCGGGGGTGATACTGCCCGATCACCTGCATTTCATTCTGGCGCTGCCCGCTGGCGACACCGCCTCCGCAGCGCGGTGGCGCCTGCTCCAAGTGCTGCTCGAACGCGTCGCCGGCGGCGGGACGGACATCTGGCGCACGTTCGAAACTCAGCCGCTGCGCGACGAAGCCGAGCTGCAGAAGCGCATCGACTACGTTCATGCCGACCCTGTCCGCCACGGGCTGGTGAGGTCGCCGCGAAAATGGCCATATTCGTCGCTGCACGCGTATATCCAGCACGGCATGCGGCCCCTGTACTGGTCCGGCGACGCGGAGGGAGGCTATGGTGCGTGCGCCGAAGCTACGGATTCGTTCCGGCGCACCTGAACGCCTTGCGCACCGTGCATTTGCGCCCACTCCGAACTGGTAACAAGCTCGACTGACAGCTACTCGGCCTTGATCCCCGCGGCTTTGATCAGCGGCCACCATTTCGCGACCTCTGCCTCGTGATACGCCCGGAGAGCCTCGGGCGTTTGCTGATCGCGGGAAGGAATCTCCTGGCCCAATTCGGCCAGCCGCTGACGGACGGTGGGATCGGTCAGGGCCTCGACTACAGCCGCGTTGAGTTTCGCGACAATCTCCCTCGGCGTGCCCTTGGGAACCCATATCGCGTGCCAAATGGCTATGTAGAGGCCAGGCAGGCCGGCCTCATCCACCGTCGGAATCTCCGGCGCGATCGCCACGCGTGTCTTGGCTGTGACCGCGTAAGCCCGGATCCTGCCGCTGCGGATCCACGGGAGCGAATTCGCCGCTTGATCGAGCATGAGGTCGATCCGCCCCGCAATCAGATCCTGCATTGCCGGCGCTGTGCCACGGTAGGGAACGAACAGAAGCTTGGCGCCGATGATGTTCTGGAAATAGATCCCGCCGACATGCGATGCACTGCCCACACCGGCGGTTCCCACGGACACCTTCTCCTGGTTGGTCCTCACCCAGGCGATCAACTCGCTGAGGTTCGTCGCCGGTACCGAAGTATTGGTCACGATGAGCTGCGGATTGGTCGCGATCATGGCTACCGGCTCGAAATCCTTGAGCAAGTCGTACGAGAGTTCGTAGACCGCGCCGTTGACAACATGGGTGCTCCAGTGGCCGATGCTCAGCGTGTAACCATCAGGCGCGGCGCGCGCGACCCGACCGACGCCGATCGAGCCGGCGGCACCCGTGACATTCTCGATCACTACCGTCTGTCCGAGCGCCTTTCCCATGCGCTCCGCCATGATGCGGGCGATCGTGTCGGTGGGTCCGGCTGCGGAAAATGGCACCACCATCGTGATCGAGCGCGAAGGGTAAGCTTCCGCCGCGGCCTGCGAAATCCCCGCGAAGGTCGCGGCAATCGCAAGTGCCGCAAGCAATGTCTTCATGATCGATCCTCCTCGGTCGAGCGTGCTCGGTCCGTCAATTCGTTCTGAGCGGTTGCACCGGCCGCCCGCGCAGCCCGCGTATGCTGCGCTCGTACTCCGCGATGACCTGCGCACCGAGCAGCAGAATGATCGCCGCCGCTTCCAGGCTCAGCAGGATGAGGATCGCGGTGGCGAGCGACCCGTACACCACGTTCACCTGAGAGAGCGTGGAAAAGAACCAGACGAGAATGTGGCGCGTAAGCTCCCACAGCAGTCCCGCCGTGACTCCGCCGATGAGCGCGAGGCGCCACGACGGGCGCCTTACCGGCATCACCATGTAGATCGAGGTGAGGGCGAGGATCTCTCCCGCAACGCCGATCAGGTAGAGCACGAACCCCGAAAAGCCGAGCAGCGATCGCGTGTGGCCGAAGACCTCGATGCTGTCCCGCTCCATCGCCTGCAGGACGCCGGCGACCAAGGTGACGGCGACAAGCCCGAAGCTCAGGCAGGCGATGAAAAAGAACGGGATCAGCGCCGAAACGACCAGGCGCCGCGGCCTCACCCGCACTCGGTGGTAGAAGATCACCGCCATGGCGTTCTCGACGACTCGGAACGCGATCGCACTGAAGAAGATGAGTGTCGCGACCAGCAGCCAGCCGACCACGTTGCGATGGACGAGGAACTGCGTGAGCTCGCGCATGATCGCGTCCGACTGGCCTGGCACGACGAGATCCAGATAGCGATCAAGCGTAGCGAGCAGCGCGCCCTCGTCGATGAAGTGCGTCAGCCCGATCAGGGCCAGGATCAGCAAGGGCAGGATCGACAGCAGCGTATTGTAGGCGATCGCGCCGGCCAGCAAGTAGCCCTGGTTGGCGCTGAAGGCCTTGAGCACGCCCAGCGCGAACGACCCGGGGTGCCGGAGCACGTCCGTGTGCGGACGCAGCCGCGACCTGAGGCGAGCGGAGCGCCTGCCCAGTGTAGTGCTGATCGCCGCGTTGCGATGGCGCAAGTTTCGCCTCTTCAGATTCCTCGCGTAGGATAAGTCGAAGGGCCCTCGCCGATCTCGTGCTGGTCGATTCCGGGGCGGCTGAAGCGATCCGGCCCGCGCCTAACCGGCGCTCGACTTGAGATCGATGCCTTGTCCACGCAACGCCACGCTTCGGCGTTCGCTCGACGGGAGCTCGACCGTGATCTCGCGGTATGGAAGCGGGTAGCGGCCGTTCGCCTGCGCCGTCAACTCGATGCTCGTCTCCGTCGTTGCGAGCCCGAAAGCGACTTCGGCATGCTCGCCTTCGCGATAGCGCAGGCTGATTCCGTCGTCCTCGTACAGCGCATAGGAGGCTCGGCCGGCGCCGCGGGGTGGAAACACGCGCAGGTGCCGCGATGGCTCGTCGTGCAGTTGCGCCGTCGAGCCGCTGCCGGTCAAGGGGATCATCGCGCCGGCGGGCGCGAACAGGGGAATGCGATCGAGCGGAGCGGACGCGACCGTTTCCGAACCCGCTGGATGATACCTACCGCTGTGAAACTCGTACCAGCCTTCGACCCCGCGTGGCAGATAGACCCGCCGCTCCCGCTGCCCAGGCTCGACCACGCTCGCCACCAGGAGCTGCGGACCGAACATGAAGTCGTCGCAATCGGCATAGGCGCGCGGATCCGCGTCGAAGTCGTAGAAAAGCGGACGCAGGATCGGCTCGCCGAATTCCGCCGCGCGCCTGTACAGCGTGTAGAGGTAGGGAATGAGGCGATAGCGGAAGCGTATCGCTTCGCGAATGGCCGGAAGCGCTTCCGGATGCAGCCACGGCGTGTTCGTCTCGCCTCCAGCCTTCCAGGAGTTCATGATGAAGCGGGGACTGAACACGCCGTTCTGCGTCCAGCGTACGAGCAACTCCGGATCCGGCACCGGACCGAAGAACCCGCCGACGTCATGGCCGGTGTTGAACATGCCGGACAGGCTCAGCGTCAGCCCCATGCGGAGATTCCAGCGCAGCGTGTGCCAGCTCGTGGTGTTGTCGCCCGACCAGGTCTGGGCGTAGCGTTGAATGCCCGGGGGCCCCGCGCGCGTCACCGTGTAGACGCGCTCGCCGGGTCGATGCGCGGCCTGAGCCTCGGCCGTGGCGCGCGTCATCAGGAGCGCGTGCAAGGGCCGCGAGCGGCGGATCGCCAGCGGGCGTCCGAAGCCGTGCGACACGCCCGAGTCGTCCCAGATTTCGTATTCGTTGTTGTCGTTCCAGCCCGCGTCGATGCCGTAGTCGAGAACCTCCCTGCGCAGGCTCTCCTGCCACCAGCGAACGCCCTCGGGATGCGTAAAGTCGATGTGCGCGCCCTCGCCGTCCCAGAACTGGCCGATGCACGGCTTGCCGGTCGAGGCGTTCTTCACGAACGCTTCGCGTGCGGCGACCTCGCGGTACGCGGGATGGTCGTCGAGCAGGCATGGCTTCAAGTTGACCACGACGCGGGCATGATTTCGCTTGAACTTGTCGATTGCTTCCCGAGGCTCTGGAAACTTGTCGCGGTTCCAGGTGAAGACGTAGCGGCGTTTGCCGATGCTCGAATAGCCGGACCCGAAGTGGAACGCGGACAGCGGGATCTCGTGCCGGGTCGCCTGCTCCACAAACTCGGCGAGTTGAGCCTGCGCATCCGGAGCATCGGTGAGGCTCATCGCCGTGTTGGCGTAGCCCAGGCTCCAGCGCGGGCCAAACGCCATCCGACCGGTCAGCTCGGTGAACTTGCGCACGACGTCGCGAACGGTAGGCCCAAGGAACAGGTAGTAGTCGAGATCGCCGTCGTCGATCTCGGCGTAGCGGTAGAAGCCGTGATAGTTGTCGTACTCGCAGCCGAGGTCGAAGGTGGCGGGTGCGAGCGTGTCGTAGAACAGACCGAAGGCGATGCTCGAAGCACCGTCGATCCCAAGCATGAACGGCCAATGCTTGTACAGCGGGTCGGAGCTGCGTGCGTCGTAGCCCAGCGCATCCAGGGCGAGCGTGCGCAGACGGCGGCCGTGCTTGTCGAGCCGACCGGTCTTGTCCCCCAGACCGTAGAACCGATCCGCCGGCTCGCGCGCCATGTAATGCCGGATGACGCCCGCGCGCTCGCCCCACTGGTAGGAATAGGTCGGACGATCGGAGGCGAACGGCTTGCCGCCCGCGCTCCAGCGCAAGCCGAAGGGCTTCAGCGTAATCGCAAGCGCGAGCGCGGACGTCGCGACCACGACTTCAGCGTCGGCTTGCCTCAACTTGAAATCGGGGCGCGCGAATGCGCTCGTGTCGAGACGATCGCGGCCCTCCCAGGGGACGTCGCCGCCACCGGGAGCGACCATCCAGGTGCGCGGCTCCTTAAACTCTCCGCCGCGCAGGAACAGCACTCGAACGAGATCCTCGGCGAGCGGCCAGACGCGGCATTGCCAGCCCGACGAGAAATCGAAACGCAGCGAATTGTCGACGCGCCCGGCAAAGGTTGCGGCGACGATAGGCTCCATCGCTACCGACGCGGGAACGCGTTCCCGCCCTCGCCGGCGTCGAACACGTGAGCTTCCGCGACTGGGAGGCTCACTTCGACTTGCGCGCCGCTTTGCAAGCCGACCTGCCCGGGCGCGTGCACTGTCAGCTTCTCGCCGCCGGGCAGCGTACAGTAGAGGAAGCTCGAGGCGCCTAACTGCTCGATGCGCTCGATCGTCGCGGTGAGCCCGAGCGATGCCGCCGACGGCGAGCCCAGCGCAATATGCTCGGGCCGGATTCCAAGCAATATCCGCTGCCGCGGCGTGCCTGTTCCGGTGACGGGCAGCGGCACGTCCGACGCACGGCCTTGCCCGGCGTCGAGCTCCACCTGCGTGCCGGCGTTAGTCGCTGCCACGACCCTGCCGTTGAGGAAATTCATCTGCGGCGACCCGATGAAACCGGCGACGAACCGGTTGGCGGGGCGATTGTAGAGATCCAACGGCGTGCCGATCTGCTCGACGCGACCACCTCGGAGGACCACGATGCGGTCGGCCATGGTCATCGCCTCGACCTGGTCGTGCGTCACGTAGATCATGGTCGTGCCCAGCCGCTCGTGCAGGGCAGTGATTTCCGCGCGCATCTGAACACGCAGCTCCGCATCGAGATTCGACAGCGGCTCGTCGAACAGGAAGATCGCGGGATTTCGCACGATCGCGCGCCCGATCGCCACGCGCTGGCGCTGCCCCCCCGAAAGCTGGGTCGGACGCCGGTCGAGCAGCGCTTCGAGCCTCAGCATGGTGGCCGCGGCGTTGACCTTGGCGTCGACCTCGGCGCGCGGCGTGCGCAAGTTCTCCAGACCGAACGCCAGATTCTGATAGACCGTCATGTGCGGGTAGAGCGCGTACGACTGGAACACCATCGCCAGCCCGCGTTGCGCGGCAGAGACGTCGTTGACGCGCTTGGCGTCGATCAGCAGATCGCCCTCGGTCACCGATTCCAGGCCAGCGATCATCCGGAGCAGGGTCGACTTGCCGCAGCCCGACGGACCCACGAAGACGACGAATTCCCCGTCGTTCACCCCGAGGTCGACGCCGTGGATCACCGTCGTCGTGTCGTAACGCTTAATGACCCGGCGCAATTGAAGGGAAGCCATTGGCTCAATCGTTTCCTATTTGACGCCGCTCGCGGCGATGCCGGTGGTGATGTGCCGCTGCAGGAAGGCGAACACCAGCGTGACCGGCAGCAGGGTGATCACCGTCATCGCCAGGAGGTAGTTCCACTGGGTAGTGAGCTCGCCCTGGAAGGCGTTGAGCGCGAGCTGCAGAGTGAACTTCTCGGTCCGCGACAGCACGATCAACGGCCACAGGAAGTCGTTCCACCGCCACATCACCGAGAAGATCGCGAGGACCGCGAGCGCAGGCGCCGACAGCGGCAGAACGATACGCCAGAAGATGCGCCATTCGCTCGCATTGTCCATGCGCGCCGCCTCGATAAGCTCGTCGGGGATCGTGAGCATGTACTGGCGCAGCAGGAACACGCCGGTCGGCGTTGCCACCGCGGGCCAGATGACACCCCACAGACTGTTCAGCAGGCCGAGCTCGGACACCACGAGAAAATTCGGCACCAGGATGATCGTCGGCGGAATCATCAGGGTCGAGATGATCAGCAGGAATACCGCGTTGCGGCCGCGGAAGCGATACTTCGAGAGTGCGAATGCGGCCATCGCGTTGAACAGGAGCGTGATCAGCGTCGCGACCACCGTGATGAAGAGGCTGTTCCAGAGAT
>Ga0187766_10001234_pt1 | contig 14936 bp, 11 predicted proteins | sample 0216_QUI02_MP05__4_FD_132971 | JGI IMG/M metagenome (GOLD analysis project Ga0187766, IMG submission 132971) | Tropical peat soil microbial communities from peatlands in Department of Meta, Colombia - 0216_QUI02_MP05_20_MG | ecosystem: Environmental > Terrestrial > Soil > Wetlands > Peat ... | reverse complement strand
TTCAAGCAGCGCGAGGACTTCGAGACCGGACGAGAGCTGGTCGTGTTCCTCACGCCTTCGATTCTGCGAACGGACGGAGCGCGGGCAGCCGTCTCCGGAAAGTAGGTGGCGGGGCGGTTCCGCTTCCTCACCGCCGGCGAATCCCACGGTGAGGCGCTGACCGCCGTCATCGACGGGGTTCCGGCGGGCCTTCCCCTCGCAGAATCCGACATCAACGGCGACCTCGCCCGTCGCCAGCGTGGCTACGGGCGAGGCGGCCGGATGAAAATCGAGCAGGACCAGGTTCACATCTCCGCAGGCGTCCGCTGGGGCCACACCCTCGGCAGCCCGATCACGCTGACCATCCGCAATCGCGACTGGGAGAACTGGCAGGAGACCATGTCGGTGGGGCCGCCACCGGCCGGCGCCTCGCCAAAGACGGTGACCCGGCCGCGACCAGGTCATGCCGACCTGGCCGGCGCGATGAAGTACGGTCATCACGACATCCGCAACGTTCTGGAGCGCTCGAGCGCCCGTGAAACCACCGCGCGCGTCGCGGTCGCGGGAGTGGCCAAGCGTCTCCTGGGAGAGTTCGGCATCACGATCCTCAGTCACGTCACGGAGATCGGCGGCGTACGAATCGGCCCGCTCGAGGTTCCGTGGGAGGAGATTCGCCGCCGGGCCGAGGCCAGCGAGGTGCGCTGCGCGGACCCCCAGGCGGAGACCGCGATCGTCGCGGCGATCGACGGAGCCAAGGCAGCCGGCGACACGCTCGGGGGAGTCTTCGAGGTGGTGGCCCTCGGATGCCCGGTCGGTCTGGGATCCTACGTCCAGTGGGACCGAAAGCTCGATGGGCTGCTGGCCCGGGCGTTCTGCCCGATCCACGCGATCAAGGGAGCCGAGGTCGGCATGGGATTCGAGGCGGCCCGCCGGCCCGGCTCACAGGTCCACGACGAGATCCTCTTCGACCGTGAAGCGGGATTCCATCGCAGCTCCAACAGCGCGGGCGGACTCGAGGGCGGCGTCACCAACGGTCAGCCGATCGTCGTGAGGGCAGCCATGAAGCCCATCTCGACCTTGCGGAAGCCATTGCGCTCCGTCGACGTCGGCACCAAGGAGTCGGTCGAGGCGGTGGTCGAGCGGAGCGACGTCTGCGCCGTCCCGGCGGCCGGCGTGGTCGGCGAGGCGATGATGGCCATCGTGCTGGCCGAGGCCTTCCTCGACAAGTTCGGCGGCGACAGCGTCGACGAGATCCGCCGGAACTACCAGGGATACCTGGAGTACCTCAAAGGCTGGTAGAGTCCGGGGATGATCGAGATCCCGGTCAATCTCGGCCAGCGCTCGTATCCGATCTTCGTCGGCGCCGGCGCGTTCGCCAGGGTGGGGCCCGAGCTGGCCAAGCGGGGCGTGGGACGCCGCGCGGTGCTGGTCAGCGACCAGACCATCGCGAAGCTGCACGCCGACCCCGTCCTGGAGAGCCTCGCCCACGCCGGCTTCGACGTCGCCCGGATCATGGTCCCCGACGGAGAGAAGGCCAAGCGCCTCGAGGTCGCGGGCGACCTCTGGGATCGGCTGCTGGACGTCGGATGCGATCGCACCTCGACGGTCGTCGCGCTGGGGGGTGGCGCGGTCGGCGATCTCGCCGGCTTCGTCGCGGCCACCTACATGCGCGGCATGAACTTCGTACAGGTGCCGACGACCCTCCTCGCCCAGGTCGATGCCTCGATCGGCGGGAAGACCGCGATCGATCACCCGCGTGGCAAGAATCTCATCGGGGCATTCCATCAGCCGCGGATCGTCGCCGCCGATACGGTGGCGCTCACCACGCTGCCCGGGCGCGAGTTCCGTTCCGGCCTCGCGGAGGTGATCAAGCACGGCATCGTGCTGGACGCCTCCTATTTCGCGGAGCTCGAGCGGGATCTTCGCCCGCTGCTCGCGCGCGACCTGGCCACCCTGGACCGCGTGGTGGCCGGATCCTGCCGCCTCAAGGCGGGTGTGGTCGAGCGCGACGAGCAGGAAGCCGAGCTCCGGTGGGTACTCAACTACGGTCACACCGTGGGACACGCCCTCGAGGCCGCCACTGACTTCGGACGATGGGCGCACGGCGAGGCGGTCTCTCTCGGCATCGTGGCCGAGGCGATGCTGGCCGAGCGGCTGGGAATCGCCAACGGTGAGACGACCGAGCGACAGATCCGGCTGCTGGCCGCAGTCGGTCTCCCGGTCAGGGGGCTGGGGGTCTCGCCGGCCGCGGTTGTTGACGCGCTCTCCCGCGACAAGAAGCGTCGCGACGGGCGGGTGTCGTTCGTCTTCGCTCCCCGGATCGGTGCGTTCCGGATCGTGCCGGACGTGCCACGGGATGCCGTCGAGCAGGTCCTGAACGAGCTGCTCTAGCGCGCCCCGGCTTCTCCCAGGAGGTGCAGGGCGTGCTCGAGGTTCCGACGAGCCTCCTGATTGGCTGGATCCGCACCGAGGGCCGCCCTGAAGTGCTCCGCGGCCTCTCGGACTTTCCCCGATTGCGCGAGCGCCAGGCCCAGGTTGTTCTGCGCCTCGGCCGAGCCGGCATCGGCACGGACCGCCTCGGCGAACTCGACCATGGCCTCGTCGACCCGACCCCGGCGTGCCAGCATCACCCCGAGCTGGTTGTGGGCGCCGGCCGAGTGCGGATCGAACCGAAGGGCCTGGCGGAGCTGCTCCACCGCCTCGTCGTACCTCCCCTGCTGCTCGAGCGCCGAGGCCAGTCCGGTTCGAGCCGGCACCGATCGGGGCTTGAGCTCGATCGCCCGGCGGAAATGCCCCTCCGCCTCTAGCGCGTTACCCCGCTGCAACCCGATGAACCCGAGGTTCACGTGGGGTTCCGGGAAGTCGGGCTTCAAGAGCAGCGCCCGGCTGGACAGCGCGACGGCCTCATCGAGACGTCCCTCGGCGCGAAGGGCCGACCCCAGGTTGGAGGTGGCCGACGGCGAGGCGGGGTCGAGCCGGAGCGCGTGGCGCCAGAGCCTCTCGTCGTCGTGCCAGATTCCGACCTGCGCCCATGTCAAGGACGCCAGCGCCACGAGGGCCATGACGATCAAGACGCCGGCGCCCACGCCCAGCATTCGACCGCCTGTGCGAGCCGCCCGCTGAACAACCAAAAGGACAGCCCCTCCCGCGAGGGTCGCGAAGCCGAGTCCGGAGAGATAGCTGTAGCGGTCCGGGGCCAGATCGGCACCCAGGCGGAGCGCCATACTCGTCGGTGCCAGCATGAGCGCCGAGTACATCCAGGCCGCGAGCCCCCCCGGCCAGCGCCGACGCATCGCCACGAGCAGGACCGAGACGACGAGAGTGGCCACGACAGCGAGCCCGAACCTCGGCTCGAGCAGGCTGATCCGGCTCGGCATCTCGTAGAGCGGAGACAGGGAGGTCGGCCAGACGAAGCGGACCAGGTAGACGCAGAAGCTGTAGCCCACCACCACGAGCCGGGCGATCGGGCCGAACTCGTCGGCGCGATTGAAGACCGCCCCCCGACGCACCGCCAGTACGACGACGACCGCGCCGGCGATGGAGACGAGGAAGAGCGGGACCTTCTCGCGAAGGATCACCCGCCATCCGAGGCGGGAGAGGCGCCGGAGCGGGTAGACGTCGAGGAGGAGCAGCGCGGCGGGCAGCGGGAGGGCCACGCCCTTCGAGAGGATCGCCGCGACGAGGCTCGCCGCGGCGCCCAGGATCAGGGTGCGCCGCGCCGGTCCCGCCTCGACCGAGGCCAGATAGGCCCAGGCCGCGCCGAGCGCGAAGGTGCCGCACAGCAGGTCGGCCCGGCCCGTGATCCACGCCACCGGCTCCGCGCGCAGCGGATGAAGCCCGAACACGAGCGCGGCCACCGCAGCGGACAGGCACACGGGCCAGTGTTCCCGACCGTCCTGGCTGCCGTCGCCCGCCGCGGCGGCGAGGATTCGGCGGGCGACCACGTAGAAGAGCACGGCGTTGGCGGCGTGCAGGAGCACGTTCACCAAGTGGTAGCCGAACGGATTCATGCCGCCCAGAACGTAGTTCAAGCCCCAGGACAGGCGCGTGAGCGGAATGTAGTGCCCGAACAGCGTGCTGGTGAGCGCCCAGTGAACCTGCGCCGGCCCGAGCCCCCGATAGGCCGGGTTGTCGAGGAAGTTCACGTTGTCGTCCCAGTTGAGGAACGACGCGGAGAGCGCCGGCAGAAACGCGACGAAGGTCAGCGCGGCCACTGCGATGGCGAGGACCGACCGCCCGTGAGGGATTGGAGCCACTTCACTCAATCTCCCACGCCGCCCGAGGCCGCTCCAAGCGGAAATATGCCGCAGGACCCCGGAATGATTGACTCCGAGGGGCCCGCCGCGTATAACAAAAAGCGCATGCCTAGCCCGGTCTCTCCGCTCGGTGGGACCCTGACGCCCGACGATCCGGCTACCCTCAGCGCCATTCGCCGATACGAGGAGCGCCTGGCCCGGGATCCCAAGTCGCTGGCCTTCGCCCCGCTGGCTGACGCCTATCGCAAGACGGGTCGATCGCGCGACGCAATCCGTCTCTGCCGGGAGGGCCTCGAGCGCTTCCCCCAGTACGTCACCGCGCGCCTCATCCTGGCCAAAGCGCTCCTGGACAACGGAGAGCCGGACGCGGCCCTGGACGAGGTCCGGGCGATCCTCGAGGCGAGCCCGCACGAGGCACAGGCTCACCGGCTCGCCGGGGAGCTGTATCGCCGGGCTGGCACGCTGGCCGATGCGGTGCACCACCTCGAGCAGGCCGTGCGCCTGGACCCGGGCGACCGCGACTCGCGCGCCCTCCTGGACGTGCTGGGCGCCGGCGGAGCCGTGCCCGCCGGCTCCGCGCTCCGTCAGCTCCTGGCCGACGACACCTTCGCCACGATGAGCTTCGGCACGCTCTGCCTGGAGCAAGGCCTGGTGGACGAGGCGGCCCAGATCTTCCTGCGCCTCCTGCGCCGCGACCAGGGCCACGGCCGGGCCCGCGAGCGGCTCGAGGAGGCGCTTCGACTCAAGACACAACGACGGAAAGGGTCGTGACCGCATGCAGGTGTCGACGGCGGAATTCAAGAAGGGCCTGAAGATCCAGTTCGACGGTGAGCCGTACAGCATCGTCGATTTCCAGCACGTCAAGCCCGGCAAGGGCGGCGCGTTCGTCCGCACCAAGCTCAAGCACATGCGTCTGGGGCGGGTGATCGACAACACGTTCCGCGCAGGCGAGAAGGTGGAGCTGGTCGACTTCGAGGAAAAGCGGATGCAGTACCTCTACCACGACGACCGTTACCACTTCATGGATCTGGACACCTACGATCAGATCTCGCTCTCGGGCGAGGAGGTGGGCGACGCCCGCGACTTCCTCAAGGAGAACATCGAAGTGGAGATCCTGTTCATCGACGAGAGCCCGGTCACCGTCGAGCTGCCGAACTTCATCGAGCTGCAGATCGTCAAGACCGATCCCGGGATCCGCGGCGACACCGCCTCCGGTGGCTCCAAGCCGGCCACGCTGGAGACGGGCGCGGTGATCCAGGTACCGCTCTTCCTGAACGAGGGCGACGTCGTGAAGGTGGATACGCGCAGCGGCGACTATCTGGGCCGCGTGGCGGCGGCGGGCTAGCGGTGGCCTCGCGGCGACCGGCTCGGCCCACTCCGGATCCCGCGCGGTTCACGGTCGACCAGGTGGTCGAGCTGGCGGTGCGCCACAACCTGGCGGAGCTCGAGGTCGAGGCGGCCGGCACTCGCGTCCGGGTGGTCCGCGAGCGAGCCGCCGGCCCGACGGCCCCGCGGGTGGAGGCGCCCGCGATCGCGGCCACCCTCCCCCAGCCGGCGCCCGATACGGCCGAGGCGACGGCCCACCTCGTCACGATCGAGGCCCCGATGGTGGGGACCTTCTACCGCGCCCCGAAGCCCGACGCGCCCCCGTTCGTCTCCGAGGGTGACGTGGTCAAGGAGGGGCAGGTCCTCTGCATCGTCGAGGCGATGAAGCTGATGAACGAGATCGAGGCCAAGAGCGCGGGGCGGATCGTGAAGGTCGTGGCCGAGAACGGCCAGCCCGTCGAGTTCGGCCAGCCCCTCTTCCTGATGGATCCGCTCCGCTGACCCTCCCCTGATGTTCCACAAGATCCTCGTCGCCAACCGGGGCGAGATTGCGCTCCGGGTGCTGCGGGCGTGCCGCGAGATGGGAATCCGCACCGTGATCGCGCACTCCACCGCCGACGCCGACTCCCTGCCCGTTCGCCTCGCCGACGAGTCGGTCTGCATCGGCCCGCCGGAGGCGCGGAGCAGCTACCTCAACATCCCGAGCATCATCTCCGCCGCCGCGATCACCGACAGCGAGGCGATCCACCCCGGTTACGGGTTGCTCTCCGAGAACCCCGCGTTCGCCGAGATCTGCCGCGCGTGCGGGATCACGTTCATCGGTCCGTCGCCCGAGGCCATCCGGCTCATGGGCGACAAGGCGCAGGCGCGCGAGATGGCCAAGCACGCCGGGGCTCCGGTGGTACCGGGCAGTGAGGGGCCCCTGGCCGGCGTGGACGAGGCGCAGGCCCTCGCCGACTCGATGGGCTACCCGGTGATCGTCAAGGCGGCCGCGGGGGGCGGCGGGCGGGGCATGCGCATCGTGCGGCGGCGCGAGGACCTGGCCCGGGCCTACGCGACCTGCCAGGCAGAGGCGGGGGCGGCCTTCGGCTCCTCGGAGCTCTATCTCGAGCGGTTCGTGGAAGAGGCCCGGCACGTCGAGGTGCAGGTGCTCGGGGACAAGAACGGCATGCGGGTGCACCTGGGCGAGCGCGACTGCTCGGTGCAGCGCCGGCACCAGAAGCTCCTCGAGGAGTCGCCCGCTCCGGCGCTGCCCCCCGACACCCGGGCGGGTCTCTACAAGGCCGCGCTGGCGGTGGCGAATGCGGTCAACTACGTGTCGGCCGGAACCGTCGAGTTCCTCGTGAACCAGGAAGGCCAGTTCTATTTCATCGAGATGAACACACGGATCCAGGTCGAGCATCCGGTCACCGAGATGATCACCGGGATCGATATCGTGCGCGAGCAGATCCGCATCGCCACCGGCGAGTCGCTCGGATACAAGCAGGCGGGCGTCCGCTTCAACGGCCACGCCATCGAGTGCCGGATCAATGCGGAGGATCCCGAGCACTTCGTGCCGTCGCCCGGTCGCATCACCACCTGGATCGCCCCCGGCGGGCCGGGCGTGCGGGTCGACAGTCACGTCATGGCCGGCTACATGGTTCCTCCCCACTACGACTCCCTGATCGCCAAGATCATCGTGCACGCGAACGATCGGAACGAGGCGATCGCGCGCATGCACCGGGCTCTCTCCGAGACGGTGATCGAGGGCGTCAAGACGACGATCCCCTACCACCTCAAGCTGCTGGCCGACCCGGCGTTCGTGGCGGGCGAGTCCACGCTGGCCCGGCTCGAGCAGAACTTGTAGTGGACGCCGTGGTGCGGCTGCCGGCCTCGCCGCTCTACGTGATTCTCGACCGGTCGGTGGCGGCCGGGCGCGACCTGCCGTCCCTGCTCGAAGCGGTGCTGGCCGGCGGATGCCGCATCGTGCAGCTCCGTGAGAAGATCATGCCGCTGGCCGAGCTACTTCCGGTTGCCGAGCGGCTGGCCCGGCGGTGCCGGGAGGCGGGCGCGCTCTTCATCGTGAACGATCGCGCCGACCTGGCGCTCGCCAGCGGCGCCGGCGGGCTCCACGTGGGCCAGGACGATCTCCCGGCACCGGCCGCGCGACGGATCCTCGGCCCGGACGTGGTCCTCGGAGTCTCCACCCACGATCCGACGCAGGCGCGCCGCGCGGTGGCCGACGGCGCGGACTACGTGGCCGTCGGCAGCATCTTCCCCACCACGACCAAGGCCGGATTCCAGCTCGTCGGGCCGGAGCTCATCCGGACCGTCCGGCGCGAGGTGCCCGTTCCGCTCATCGGGATCGGCGGAATCACCGTCGACAACGCCGCCGCCGTGCTGGACGCCGGCGGGGACGCGGTCGCGGTCATCTCGGCGGTCTGCGCGGCCCCGGATCCCGAGGCCGCGACGCGACATCTCCTCGCGAGGCTCGGGTCGGCGACACCCGCCGGCGGGCGCCGTCCCGCCTAGTGGGCGGCCGGGCTGCGCGCCGTCTGCTCCCGATCCTGATCGGGATCGCGAGCTTCGTCGCGTTCATCCCGTCGCTCGCGGGCCAGTTCCTGACGTGGGACGACGACGTCAACCTGGTCACGAACGAGCACTTCCGGGGCCTGCACTGGCCCCAGGTCAAGTGGGCATTCAGCAATGTCCGCATGGGCCACTACATCCCGATCACCTGGCTCAGCTTCTCGGCGAACTACGCGGCGGGGGCGATGAACCCCTGGGGTTATCACCTGCTCAACCTGGGCCTGCACGCCGCCAACGGGATCGTGTTCTACGTCGTGGGCCGACGCCTCATCGCGGCCGCTCGGGACGGCGGCCGCCAGGACGGGAGGCTCCAGCCCCCGGTCGTCTGGGGTGCGGCCGTCGCCGCGCTGATCTTCGCGTTGCACCCGCTGCGCGTCGAGTCGGTCGCCTGGCTCACCGAGCGGCGCGACGTGCTGAGCGGCTTCTTCTTCCTCACCGCGGTGCTCGCCTACCTCGCGAGCGTCGAGCGCACCGGCTGGCCCCGGCGCCTCTGGCTCCCCGCCTCGCTCGTGCTCTTCGCCGTCGGTCTCCTCTCGAAGGCCTCCATCGTGCCCCTGCCCGCGGTGCTGGTCCTGCTCGACGCCTATCCGCTGCGCCGTGGCCCGCTGACGTGGCGGCATCTGGTCCGGGAAAAGGCGGGCTACTGGGTGCTGGGCGCCGCGGGCGCGGTGGGTGCCCTGATCGCGCTCCGGATGTCGGGGCTCCGCATCACGAGCTATGGTCTGTACGGCCCCTCGGCGCGAGCGTGCATGGTGGCCTACAGCCTCTGGTTCTACCCGGCCGCGTGGGCGTGGCCGGTCCGCCTCTCGCCGCTCTACGAGCTGCCGCCCAAGGTGGATCCGCTCGCCTGGCGCTTCGCCGGGCCGGTCGTCGGCCTGCTGGTCGTCACCCTCATCCTCGTGCTGCTTCGCAAGCGCTTCCCGGGTGGACTCGCCGCCTGGGCGTATTCGGCGATGATGGTGCTGCCGACCAGCGGCGTGGTGCACGCCGGCTTCCAGCTCGCGCACGACCGCTACAGCTATCTCTCGGGGCTCGGCTTCGCCCTCGTGGCCGGCGGCGCGGTCGCCTGGGTCCTCGGAGCCGCGCACGCGCGGCGGGTGAGCCGACCGGTTGCGGCGGCCGTCCTCGCCGCCGCGGGCCTTCTGATCGCCGCGCTCGGGGTCGGCACCTGGCAGCAAGCGCGGCTCTGGCACGACTCGGATACGCTCTGGCGCTGGGGCCTCGAGGCGGATCCGCGCTGCGCGGTGTGCGCGAACAATCTGGCCGCCCTGCTCCTGAACGTGCCGGGCCGCACCGGCCCGCAGATGGCGGAAGCCGAGGCCCTGGCCCGGCGCGCCCTCACCATCAACCCGCTCTACGACAGCTCGTACAACACCCTCGGCGCCATCCTGGCCGAGCGGCACGACGATGCGGGCGCCGAGGCTGCGTTCCGCCACGCGATGCGCCTGGCCCCGGACCGTGTGCCGCCGCTGGTCAACCTGGGCGTGCTCTACGCGCGGAGCGGCCGATACGCCGACGCCCTGCCGCTGTTCCGCCACGCGTGGTCCCTCGACCCGAGCTATCCCGGGCTGCGGTCGAACCTGGGACTGGCGCTCCGGGACTACGGCATCGTCCAGGCCCGTGCTGGCCGCCTCATCGATGCGGTCAGCCTCCTTCGCGAGGCGGCGGGTATCACCCCGGACGATCCCGACGTGCACCGCAATCTCGGCCTGGCGCTGTGGGAGCAGGGGCAGAGCGAGGAAGCGGGGCCGCACCTGGAGCGCGCGGCGGCCCTGCGGCCGGAGGACGCGGCGAGCCAGCAGCTCCTGGCGCGATTCCGCGCCGATCCCGCGCGGCCGCCGACGATGCGATGAGATGGCGTGGGATCGTCCCGCTCGCGGTCGCCGCCCTGACCGCGGCCTGCTACGCGCCGACCGTCGGGGGGTCGTTCCTCAACTGGGACGACAACGTGAACTTTCTCCAGAACCCTTCCTATCGCGGGCTCGGGCCGGCGCAGCTTCGATGGGCAGCCACCAGCACGCTGTTCGGCCACTACATCCCCGTCACGCGCCTCTCCTGGGGTCTCAGCTACGTCCTCCGCGGGATGGAGCCGACCGGCTATCACCTGTTCAACGTTCTCCTGCACGCCGCCAACACGGCCCTCTTCTACGTCGCGCTCCGCCGACTGCTGGTCGCGGCCACCGCCGCCGGTGATCAGGCCGCGTCGCGGGCCACCGACCTGACGATGGCCGCCGCGATCGGCGCGGTCGTGTGGGGCGTGCACCCGCTTCGCGTCGAGCCGGTCGCGTGGATCTCGGGGCGCGCCGATCTGCTCTGCGGAACGTTCGTCCTGCTGGCCACCTGGGCCTACCTGCGATCCGTAGAGCGCGGCGGGCCGGCGCGGCCCGGCTTCATCCTGGCCTCGGCCGCGGGGCTGGCCGCCGCGATCCTCTCCAAGGGGTCGGCACTGCCCCTGCCCGCCGCGCTCCTGCTGCTCGACGTGTACCCGCTGCGCCGCCTGCGAGCGCGGGGTGCCTGGCCACTCGTGAGGGAGAAGCTGCCGCTGCTGCTGGTGGCCCTGGCCGGCGCGATCACGGTCGGCGTGGCCCTTCGCCACGGCGCCGTGCTGACCGGAGCCGGCGACTACGGCCTCCTCGCCCGCGCGACCGTCGCGGCCTACAGCTTCGTGGTGTACCCGCTGCGATTCGTGTGGCCCGGCTCGCTGTCCCCGCTCTACGAGATGCCGGCGCGCGTCAGTCCGCTCGACCCGAGGTTCGGCCTCGGGCTCGTGGCTTGCCTGGTCGTGACCGCGGCGCTCGTGGGAGTACGCAGGCGCTGGCCGGCCGGCCTCGCGGCCTGGACGTACGCCGCTCTGCTGCTGGCTCCCACCAGCGCCGCCATCCGCCTCGGCGCCGACCTGGCTCCCGACCGCTACAGCTACCTGTCGGGCATGAGCCTGGCCGCGCTGGTCGGCGGCGGCGCGCTCGGGGTGATGCGGCTCGTGCGCGACGGCCGGCTGAGCCGGCGGATCGGCTGGGTCGCCGCGGCCGCCGCCGTCGTCGTCATCGGCGGGTTCGGGGTGACGTCGTGGAGCTACGGTGAGGTCTGGCGGCAGTCGGAAACGCTCTGGCGATGGGCGGTCGAGGTCGATCCCACGTGCAGCGTCTGCCAGGGCAAGCTCGGCGAGAGTGTGCTCGAAGGGCCGGGCGGGCCGGCACGGTTGGAGGAAGCCGAGCGGCTCTTCCGCCGCGCGATCGCGCTGCGCCCGGATCTCGCCGACGCCTACTTCAACCTCGGCACGACCCTGGTGGTCCAGGGCCGGTACGCTGAGGCCGAGGAGCCGCTGTGCGTCTACATGGCGCGCGTCCCGCAGGCGCCGGCGGGACCCGAGCGCCTCGGGCTGCTGTACGCCCTCGAGCACCGCTGGGAGCCGGCCATCCCGCTGCTGCGCCAGTCGCTCGCCCGAACGAGCGACTCCGCCGCGGTCCGGAGCTACCTCGTCGAGTCGCTTCGCGGGCGAGCGGCGGAGCTGACCGCCGAGGGCAAGGGCGCCGAGGCGGACGCGCTGCGAGCCGAGGCCCAGGCGCTGGAGCCTCGATGAGCCGCCCCGGCCTGCGTCTGCTGCCGGTCGTCGTCTTCGCGCTCGCCGCCGCCGCGTTCCTGCCCTCGCTGCAGGGCAAGTTCCTCGACTGGGACGACTCGGTGAACTTCGTGGCCAATCCCCACTATCGCGGGCTCGGGTGGCCGCAGATCCGCTGGATGCTCTCGGCGACGCTGATGGGCCACTACATCCCGATCACCTGGATGAGCCTCGGCCTGAACTACGTCCTCGGCGGCATGAACCCCTGGGGCTATCACCTCGGCAACGTGCTCCTCCATGCCGTCGGCACGGTGGGCGTGTACCTCATCGCACGCCGGCTGCTGGCCGCCGCCACGAGCGGTGGTTCACAGGAAGGCCGTGCGACCGCGCCCATCGCCTGCGCGAGCGCGTTCGCCGCGCTCCTCTGGGGCCTGCACCCCCTGCGGGTCGAGTCGGTCGCGTGGATCACCGAGCGGCGGGACGTGCTGTGCGGTGTCTTCTTCCTCGGCGCGGTCCTTGCGTACCTCCGGGGCGTGGAGCGCGGCGGAGCCATCCGCCCGGTCTGGTGGGGGCTCTCGCTGACCGCGTCGCTCGCGGCGCTCCTCTCCAAGGCCGCCGCGATGCCGCTGCCCGCGGTCCTGCTGCTGCTCGACGTCTACCCCCTGCGGCGGGCGCGGGGCCGCCTCGGCCAGGTGCTGCTCGAGAAGGTCCCGTACGCGGCGCTCAGCGCCGCCACCGCGGTGGTCGCACTGAGCGCCCTGCCGCGCGGCGCCGGGGTGACGTCCTACGAGCAGTACGGCGTCGCCGCGCGGATCGGCATGGTCGCCTACAGCTTCGTCTTCTATCCGGTCAAGTTCGCGTGGCCGATGGAGCTGTCGCCCATGTACGAGCTGCCACGCCGAGTCGCGCTCGACGCCTGGCCTTTCCTGGGCGCGCTCCTCGCCTTCACGGGCGGCACCGCGATCCTGCTGCTGGCGCGCCGCCGCTGGCCCGCGGGCCTCGCGGCGTGGGCGTACTCCGCGCTGATGGTGCTGCCGATCAGCGGCGTCGTGCACGCGGGAAGCCAGATCGCCAACGACCGCTACAGCTACCTCTCGAGCATCGGCTTCGCCCTGCTCGGGGGCGGCGCGGTCCTCCTGGTCTGGCATTTGCGCGAGCGGGGCCGGCTGTCGCGGGGAACGATGGCCGTGGTCGGCCTCGGCGCGGCTCTGCTGCTGGCCGCGCTTGGGGTGGCGTCGTGGAGCCAGGCACGCATCTGGCGGGACTCGGAGGCGCTGTGGCGCTGGGCGGTGGACGCCGATCCGACGTGCGCGCTCTGCGAGGGCAATCTCGGCTCGGCGATCGCCGACAGCGACACGGGGCCCGAGCGCCTCGACGAGGCCGAAGGCCACCTGCGACGGGCCATCGCGCTGCGGCCCGACAACCAGATCCCCTACTTCAACCTGGGCGGGCTCCTGATGGCCCGGAAGCGGTACGACGAGGCCGAGGCGGCGTTCCGTCGCTACGTCGAGCTGGGACCCAATCGACGCAACGGAGTCGTCCGGATCGGCGTCGTCGAGATCCTCCGCGGTCGGTACGCGGATGCGATCGCTCTGCTCGAGCAGGCGCGAGGCATGCCGGGCCACGTCGAGCCGGGGCAGCCGGACTCGGCCCTCCGGCCGCGGGCGGTCGCGCTCGTCGAGGACGATGCCGGGACCCTCATCCTGGTCGGCGAGACCCTGGTCGAGCAGGGCCATCCCGACGCGGCGGTCGCCGCGCTCACCCGCGCGGAGGCCCTGGTCCCCCTCTCGCCGCGGGTGCACTTCTGGCTGGTCCGGGCCCATCGCGACGCGGGGCGAGCGGACCTGGCCGAGCAGGAGCTGGCCGTGCTCCGTCGACTCGACCCGACGGCCGCGGAGCGGCTCGCCGTCCATGAGTGACGGTGCGACGGGGCGGAGGCTACTCCGGGATCCATTCCTGTACGGAGCCGCGGCCTTCGCCCTCGTCGTGTGCGGCCCTCTCTACCGCTACCTCGGATCCCTCGGTGACGAGGGCATCCTTCTACACGGCGCGATCCGACTCCTTCACGGCGAGATGGCCCATCGCGATTTCTTCGAGATCATTCCCCCCGGAGGGTTCCTGATCGTCGCCGGCTGGATGAAGCTCTTCGGCGCGGACTTCGGCTCCGTACGGATCCTCGCGGTCTCGCTGATCGCACTCATCGCGGCGCTGTCGTACGCCGCCGCCGCCCTGGCGTCCGGGCACCGCATCCTGCCGATCCTGCTCGCGACGACCTGGGCCGTCCGGGCGCCGTTCGAGAACAACCACCACTGGCTGACGACCGCCGCGTCGATGGCCGCGGCCGTGGGCGTGTTCCTCGCGATCGAGGAGTCGCCGCCGCGACGCGGCGCCGTGCTCTTGAGCGGCCTGTTCGCCGGCGCCGCCGTCACGGTCACCCAGACGCGCGGCATCTTTCTCTGCGTGGCCATCCTCGGCGTCTTCGCCACCCTGCCGTGGGCTCGCACTCGATTGCCGACGGTCATGGCCGGGATGATCGTCTGTCCGACCGCGACGATCGCCTACGTGGCACTCACGGGGGCCCTCGCCCCGGCGGCCCAGGATCTCATCTGGTTCACGAGTCACCGCTACGCGGCCATCCAGGCCCTTCCGTTCGGAAGCTTCGCGACCCGGACGGACGCGGTGACCATCGCGTTGTTCCCGGTGGCCTTGCTGCTGACCGGCGTCGCGCTCGCCCTGAGGCCCCACGGCGCGATCTGGCGCGACCCGCGCGGCCGGACCGCGCTAGCGCTCGCGACCGCAGGCCTCCTCGGGGGATTCCCGCGGCCCGACATCGGACATCTCAATTTCATCGTGCCCCTGGCCTGTCCGCTCGTCGCGTTTCTCGTCACGTATCTCGCCGCACGGCTCGATCGTCCCGCCCACGTGACGGTGAGCGTTCTGGCCATCGGGCTCTGCCTCGTCGCGCTCACCTACGCGACGAAGCGGCGGATGGACGTGATGACCGAGCCGCTCGATGCGATCTGGACGCCGAGGGGTGTCGTCGTGCGTCGCGCCACGCCGTCGAACGCCGACCTCGCGCTGCTCATCGAGCAGATCGATCGCACGCCGCCCGGGGATCCGTTCTTCTTCTATGCCTACCTGCCCATGCTTCCCTACTTGACCGGCCGGCACCACGTGGCGGCCGTCGACGTGATGGTGCCCGGATATACGACGCCGGAGCAATTCCGCGACACGTGCGCGCGCGTCGT
>Ga0187766_10001232_pt1 | contig 14969 bp, 12 predicted proteins | sample 0216_QUI02_MP05__4_FD_132971 | JGI IMG/M metagenome (GOLD analysis project Ga0187766, IMG submission 132971) | Tropical peat soil microbial communities from peatlands in Department of Meta, Colombia - 0216_QUI02_MP05_20_MG | ecosystem: Environmental > Terrestrial > Soil > Wetlands > Peat ... | reverse complement strand
TGATAACCGACCCCCAGCACCGCGCCCGGGAACGCCTTAGATTCGACCCCATGTGCGACGGCATCGAAGGCCGGCTGGAGTCGCTGCGCCGCGAAGGAATCCATGGGCGCCAAACTCATCGAACTTGCAGGCACGCGCAGACCGTCACCTCGCTTTAGATTCGCTCCAGGAATGCTCACTGGCAGGTTCCCGGCAATCGGGATTTGCCCGAACAGAGCGCGAGCCGCCGAAATCTGCGCCACGTCGCTGATGCCGAAGGCCGCCAGCCACGTCTGCGCCTGAGGAAACTTCTCGATGAGGTAGGGGCTGCCGAATCCGATGCAGACGACAGGTTTACCCGCGGAAAAAACTTGTTGAATGAGCGCCGCCTGATCCCCGGGCACGTCGATGTTCCCTTTGCGATCGCTTACGCGGACGAAAATGGCGACGATGGCAAGGTCGTAGGTTTCAGGGGCGGGAAGCCTGGCCGAGGCGGCGCTGACGAACTTCGTGTCGGCCCGCACCGCTGTGACCCAATCGAAACGTCCTCGGAGTTCTCTCTCGAGATCTTCGGCGGGATAGGGTTCTGGATCCGCGGAGACCGCGAGGAGCAGCGCGCGGGCCGGTTTCGTCGCATCCAGCGGAAGCTTGTGCGCGGAATCGCGCAGTAGCGTGATTCCGCGGTCAGAAATCTCCTGGGCTGCGTTGGCGAAGCTGGCCGTCGCAAAGCGCGTGCTCAGAGCGTCCACGTCCACAAGGCGGTTCTTGTGCAGGCCCAGGCGCGCCTTTGCGCGCAGGAGCCTGCGTACGGACTCATCGAGCCGGGCCCGTGGTATGCGGCCGCGCAGAACCGCTTCACGGACTCCCTCGAAAGCAGCATCCGGCAGCGCCGGCTGCAGGAGGCAATCCGCGCCGGCCAGGACGGCGCGCACCGCTGCCTCGCCGGGCGTGAAGTGCGAAGTCAGCGCGGCCATATCCATGGCGTCGGTGACGATGAGGCCGTCAAAGCCCAACTGTTTGCGCAAGAGTCCGGTAAGGATTGCCGGGGAAAGAGTGGCGGGCGTGTCGGGTTCAGGCTCCAGCGATGGAACGTACAGGTGGCCCGGCATCACGGAACTCACTCCTGCGGCGATCGCGGCGCGGAAGGGAGCCAGTTCAACCGTCTCAAGTGTCCGCCGGTCGGCGTGGATGACCGGAAGATCGAGATGCGAGTCGGTTGAAGTGTCGCCATGACCCGGGAAATGTTTAGCAGTGGCCAGGGCGCCATTTTCCTCGACGCCACGGATGAACTGCGTCACGAATCCTGAGACGCTTGCCGGATCCTCACCGAAGGATCGCGTGTTGATGATGGGGTTCGCCGGGTTGTTGTTCACGTCGGCGTCCGGCGCGTAGATCCATTGAACGCCAACCGCCCGGGATTCCAGCGCGGTGATTCTTCCCATCGTGTAGGCATCCGCGGGACGCCCCGCAGCAGCGACGGCCATCGCTGTCGGAAAGGACGTTCCTTCATCGAGACGCATCGCCGTGCCGCGCTCGAAGTCTGCACCGATGAGCAGTGGAATTTTCGCTTTGCTCTGAAGCTGGTTGTTCAGGATCGCCGTGGGATATGCCTGGCTCTTGACGATCCCCAGTGGCGAGGAGAGGGTCGCGTTGATGAAACCCCCGACGTGGAGCTTTTCGACGTCGTGGGTGATTTCGGCGTACGCCGCGGTGTCCTTGGCGGTGAGGCTGCCGTGATACTTCGGAAAGATGAGCTGGCCCACTTTTTCATCGAGCGTCATGCGCCGCATCGTGGCTTCCACCCATTTTTCCGCTTCGGGCGGCAGGGAATGCGTTTTTCGCTGTGTCTTGCGGGATTGTGCCGTGCGGTTGGTTTGCGCTTTGGGACGGCCGAGGCCGCGTGGATGAATGGCCATAAGGAAGAGCAGCGGAAGCAGGAAAACCCCGGCGATGCGTCCTTTCATTGAGAGAGCATCCCTCCGGCCGCACGGGGGCTCTTTGCCTGTATATAGCACACGACATCTGTGCTCACAACGAAGCCACCGGCCCAATGTTCCAGCCTATCATTGCGAAAGGCGGAGATGCGCCAGGGGATGACAGGAAGGTGTCCGTGTTTTCGAGGCGCGCGCGCGATGCGCGCGTTCATGACTTTGCTCGCATTGGCGGCTGGAGTATGTGTTCCGGCCAACGGGGCGAAGGCCAGAAAGGCCCATGGGGCCCGCACCCTCGCCGGCTTGGATGTTCTCGAAGCGCAGAAATTCGCTCCCCTGCGGGGCAGGCACGTAGGGCTCATCACCAATCACACCGGCGTTGACGCACAGGGGCGGTCCGCGATTGACCTGCTCACCAAAGCGCCCGGCGTTCACCTGGTTGCCATCTTCAGCCCGGAGCACGGCATTGCGGGAAACGCCGACGCCAAGACGGGTTCGTCGAGAGATGCGTCGAGCGGGCTGCCGATTTACAGCCTGTATGGCGAGACGCGGCGGCCCACAGAAGAGATGCTCCGTGGAATCGACACCCTGGTTTTCGACATTCAGGACGCCGGCGTGCGCTTCTACACCTACACGACAACGATGGCTTACTGCATGGAGGAGGCTGCAAAGCGTGCAATCGCGTTCTACGTGCTGGACCGTCCGAATCCTCTGGGCGGCGAGATCGTGGAAGGACCGATGCTGGACGCCGACAAGACCGCCTTTGTGGCGTATTTTCCGATGCCCCTGAGATACGGGTTGACGATCGGCGAGTTGGCTCAATTCCTGAATGCTGAAAACCGAATCGGCTGCGATCTGCACGTCATTGCCATGCGCAATTGGCGCCGCGCCGCGTTCTACGACAACACGGGCATTCGCTGGATTCCGCCGTCGCCGGCTCTCCGGACGCTGAAGGGCGCCGTGCTCTATCCCGGGCTGGAAATCCTGCAAAACGCCGGAGTATCCGTGGGGCGCGGCACTGAGACGCCCTTCGAGGAGTTTGGGGCGCCTTGGATGGATGGAGAGAAGGTGGCCGCCGAGTTGAACGCGCGGCGTCTGGCGGGTGTGCATTTTGTGGCCACGCAATTCTTGCCGGCTTCGGGATTGTACGCAGGGCAAAGATGCGGCGGCGTCTCTGCGCGCGTGAGCGACCGCGCGATGATACGCTCGGTCCGCGCGGGGCTGGAGATTGCCGCCGTCCTGTGGAGACTCTACCCGCGCGAGTTCGACGCCGCGAAGACGCTCCTGCTGCTGGGAAATGAAGCGACCGTCCGGATGCTTTTGGAGGGTACTTCCCCGGAGGAGATTGTGCGCAGTTGGTCTGCGGATTTGGCGGCGTTCGATGCCGTCCGGCGCAAGTATCTCCTTTACAAGTAGCGTCAGAAGGAAGTTCCCGCGTCACTTCCAATTTTTGCCATCTTCGCAACCGTGTTAGAGTTTCGACGTGCACATCGTATCCCTGCTGCCGTCCGCCACGGAGGTTCTGTTCGCCTTGGGTCTCGGCGAACAGGTGGCTGGCGTAAGCCACGAGTGCGATTACCCGCCCGCGGCACGGCAGAAGAAAGTGGTCATCCACTCGCGCATTCCGGCGGGCATTTCGCCGGGGGAGATTGACTGCGCGGTGCGGGAATTCGTGGCGCGCGGAGAGAGTCTCTACGCGGTCGACGCGGATGCGCTTCAGGCTCTGGCTCCCGACCTAATCATCACGCAGGACCTATGCCACGTCTGCGCAGCATCCCCGGACGACCTGAAAGCTGCGCTTGGAAAACTCGGCCGCGCCCCCAGGGTCCTATCTCTCAATCCGCAGAGTTTCGCGGACGTTTGGCGGGATATTCTCAGCGTCGGCAAGGAGACCGGCGTATACGGCCGCGCGCAGAGTCTAGTCAGCGAACTGGAATCGAGAATCCTGGCGGTCGAAGCGCGGATCGGCCACGCGGCGAAGCGGCCCACGGCGGTGTTTCTCGAATGGCTGGACCCTTTCTATGTCGGCGGGCATTGGGTCCCGGAAATGATGGAGCGCGCTGGAGGCGCAGATCTGCTGGGCAAAGCACGCACACCGTCCTTTCGTGTGACCGCGGAGCAGATTGTCTCCGCCGCGCCGGAAGTGCTTTTCGTGGCTTCGTGCGGCTACTCGGCAGAACAGTCTCGCAACGAATACCTGGGCATGCCGCTGCCACCGGGCTGGGAAACGATCCCCGCCGTGCGCGACGGGCGCGTGTTTGCGCTCGAAGCGAGCGGTTACTTCTCACGGCCGGGTCCCCGGCTCGTCGAAGGCCTCGAAACGCTGGCGCGCCTTTTCCATCCGGAGGTTTGGGCGGAAAAAGCGGACCCGAGCCCCGTTCTAGGAATTGAATCGAGGCCGCTCCCGGCGCGCGTCGCTCTAGCTTGACTCTGCGCTGGCCGGCATTCTGCGCTGCCAGTATCTGTAGAAGGGAAGACCTGCCAGGATCAGGAGCAGGCCTATCGAGGAGCGGCCCGGCCGCTCGCGCCAGAGATTTACTGTAAGCGCCAAAGCTCCCAGGACAAAGATTGCCGGAACGGCCGGATACCCCCAAGCACGATAGGGTCGGGGCAAGTCCGGTTCGCGCCGGCGCGAGCCGAACACCGCCGCGACGGCCAGTGCATAGAAGATCCACTGCGCGAAAATAAACAGGGAAAAGAGGTCCTCAAATTGGCCGGTCAGTACCATTAGGCTCGCTAGAGTGCCCTGAAAAACAATCGCGCCCGACGGAGTTCGAAAGCGCGGATGAATGCCGCCGGCGACGCGAAAAAACAGCGCGTCGCGCGCCATCGCGTAGGGTACTCGAGCGCCAGTGAGGATCGACGAATTGAGCGTGGTGAAAGCGGAGACGACCATCGCCGCTGTAATCCAGGCTGCGGCGCGCCCGCCGGCGAAAGCGCGCACCGTTTCGGACGCGACGTTTTGCGCCGCGGCGACGGCTTCAAAGGGTAGTACGCGGAAATACACCGCGTTCGCGAGCAGGTAAATCACGCCGACGGTCAGCGTGCCGCCCACAACCGCGCGAGGAATGTTCTTCTGTGGCTCGACGATTTCCGATCCAGCGAACGTCAGATCAATCCAGCCGTCATACGCCCATAGCGCGCCGACCATAGCGGTGAGAAATCCGTTGAGGATGCCCCATTGCAACGACGGGGGAAACAGCGGCTGAGGCGAAGCCGGGCGGACTCCTGCAAATAGAAAACCCAATGCGACGACAGCGAGAATCGCTCCGATCTTCACGCAGGTCAGCGCGACTTGCAGCCGCCCGGCAAGGCGCACACCTAGGTAGTTGATGAAGCTGACGAAGGCGATGGAGGCTGCCGCAAGCGGCTGTGCCCACGTGAAGACGAATTCCGAGCTGTGTCCGGCAAGGGGGACGCGGAAATGGAGGGTAAAAATCGGGGTCCGCACGGCGGGTATGAAAAAGCTCACAAAAATCAGGAAGCCGGCAGCAATCGTCGATATGGACGCGGGCTTGCCCACCATGTTGTTCATCCAACCGAAGAGGAATCCCCATACCGGGCCGAACCCGCGCTTCAAATAAATGTAGGCTCCTCCCGCTTCGGGCATTGCAGCGCCCAGTTCCGCGATCGCCAAAGCGCCGAAAAGCGACAGCGCTCCGCCGACGATCCAAACCAGGAAAACAAGTCCAATCGAGCCCGTCGCTCGAGCCATGGAGCTGGGCACGAGGAAGACTCCCGTGCCGATGATGTGGCCCACAACCATGGCCATTGCAGCGGCGGGTCCCAGGCCTCGAACCAGGTCAAGAGGTTTGCTCATGCGTTGCTCGTTTACGGCGCCCTGGAGAATCGCTTGGAGCCCATGCGGCTGACGACTGCTCCCGCCAGGAACGTCGTCAATGTGCCGAACAAGACGTACCACGTGTATGCGACGGAGGTAAAGTAGAAGACCGCGACGATTGTCGCGACACCGACGAACATTCCGGTCGCGGCGCCCCGCGGAGTCGCTCGGGAATCAAGCATTCCAAGCAGAAAGAGGCCGAGAAGAGCGCCGAACGGAATGGAGGCGACGGTCAGAGCGGTCTCAAGAAGTGAACTCCATCGTTTCAAGGCGAAACCCAGAAGAACACACCCCCACAAGAGCGTCGCCAGGCGCGAGAGCCGCAGCGTCTGCGCGGGATTGGCAGATTTGCGCCGCAGGACTGCAAAGTCCAGCACGCTTGATGCGGCGAGGGAGTTAAGCGCACCGCTGGCGTTGGACATGGCTGCCGCGAGGATCGAGGCGAAAAGCAGTCCCGCGATACCCGCGGGCATTCTGCCCACGAGAAAAGCAGGAAGTACCCTGTCCGCCGGCTCGCCGGCTGTGAGAAGCGGATTATGCTGCGAGTAAACGAAGAGCATCACGCCGAGGACGAGGAAAAGCGCAAACTGCCCGAGGACAATGATGCCGCTGGTGAGCAGTGCGCGGCGGCTATCGCGTTCATTGCGCGCGGCGAGCAAGCGTTGAACGATGGTCTGATCCACTCCGTGCGTCGCCATGGTCAGGAATGCTCCGCCGATAAGGCCGGACCAGAGCGTGTATTTCGCGGAAAAGCCCGGCGTAAAGTCGAAAATCCGCAGCTTGTGACCAGCCGCAGCCACGTGGGCAACCTCGGCCCATCCGCCCGAGATGGAGTGAAGCAAAACGCCGAACGTAACAACCGATCCCGCGAGATACAGCAACAGTTGCGCGACGTCGGTCCAGATGACTGCGCGCATTCCTCCCTCGAGCGTATAGAGAATTGTGAGCGCAATGACGATGCAGACAGCAAGGCGCTCGGAGGTTCCCAGCACCACGCTGACGACGAGCGCGATGGCCGACACGCGTACACCTTCCGCGAGGGCGCGCGTAAAGAGAAACGTCGATGCAGCGACCGCCCTCATGTGGCCGCCAAAACGTCTCTCCATTAGCTCGTAGGCCGTGAAGATTTCGCCCCGGAAGTACCTGGGGAGCAGGATAAGCACAATCACCGCGCGGCCCAGAAGGTAACCCATGACGAGCTGGAGAAACGCCATGTCGCCGGCGTAGGAAAGGGCCGGCGTCCCGACGATCGTCAGTGTGGACGTTTCCGTGGCCACGATGGAAAACGCAAGCGCCCACCAGGGTGCCGTTCGCCCGCCGAGGAAGTAGTCGCGCGCGCCGCTTTGGCCTCTGCGAAAATGGATGCCGAGCGCGGTTACGCCCAGAAGGTACGTGAGGACGATTCCGAGGTCGAGCGGCTGCAGGCGCATGAAGGCTCATCGCCGCGGTGCGAGAAAGCCGCGGAAGAGTTGGCCGAGGATAAAAGCCGCGGGAAGCCGCGTCAAGAAGCCACGCTGCCGCCGTGCCGCCGCTGCTCGTATACTTCTCGTTGATGTACGACGAGGCCAGCGCGCGTGAACGCGCCCGTGTCGCCGAGGGCGACGAACTGACAGAACTGCTGCATCACCAGGCTTCCGGCGTTCTTCTCGCACTGCTCGAGAATCCGGTGCTTGATGAAACGCGGCTGTGTCTTCTGCTCGAGCGCAAGGATCTACCCGGAGAAATTGTGGAGGCGGTCGCGCGGCGCCGGCCGCTGATGAAGAACTACCGTGTCAAGCGCGGCATTGCGTTCCATCCGCACGCGCCGCGCCTGGTCGCGCTCCGGCTGCTCCGCGACCTGTACTTGATGGATTTGTCGCAATTGGCACTTTCTCCGACCGTGGTGCCGGAACTCAAACGCCAGGCTGAGGAGCATCTTCTCGCCCGTCTCCCGCAGCTGCCCCTTGGGCAAAAAATCGCGCTGGCCCGGCGTGGTCCCGGCCGTGTTGCCGGTGCGCTGCTGGCTGAGGGGCACACGCAGGTTGTTGCCGTCGCGCTGGACAACGCCAACCTCAGCGAGTCCCAACTCCTCAAGGCGCTGTGGACGCCGAAGCTTCCCGAACGTGTTCTCACGGCTCTGGCGAATCACCGCAAGTGGTCCTTCAACTACAACATCCGAATCGCCATGGTCCGCCACCCGCGCTCACCTCTGGCCGTTGTTCTTGCAATCCTGCCGGAACTCACCCTCAGCGATCTTCGGCAACTCGCGGCGCCGGGGATCGTTTCCGAGAGTTTGAGCAATTACCTGCGCGCGGAAGTGGCGCGCCGCACCCACGCGTCGCGCTCGCCGCTTGCCGGGGATACGGAGTCCTGAGGCCGATAAGTGCGGCGACACGTGCTCAGTTCTAATCGTCTTTCGGAGGCGTCGGCGCGTGATGGTGAGTCTTGACACCCGGCGAGAGTCACCCGTAGCATCGCGCCAAGCGTCTCTTTTGGCGCGGCGCGCGTGGGGTTCCGTGGAGCATCCTGAGCAGCCTACAAGACGGCTCGAGCGGCGTCGTGCGCCACGTTTCAGCTGCGCGCTCGATCTTGAGGTGGAATGGGGTTCGGCGGTGCTGCCGGGGCGCCTGCGAGACATCAGTGCGAGCGGGATGTTCATTGAAACGGAGGATCCCCTCTGGATCGGCGCGGGATTCTCGGCGCGGCTGAAGCTTGAGCAGCCGCTGCAGGTGAACTGCTTTGTGAAGCGCATTGAGCCGGGGCGGGGCATGGGCGTGGTCGTGAGTGTGCCGGAGGGCAGCTTCCGCGAGCGCTATCAGGGTTTCGTCGATTCCCTCTCGCGGGCCGGGTCGTGATTCGCTGCGCCGATTGCGGGGCTGAGCGCTCCGCGGACCAGTGCCCGGCTTGCGGACTCACCCCGGAGGCGGCGGAAGTCATGCTTCGCCGCCGGCTTGTCCGGCGCACTGCCGTTTTTCTCGCCGGGTCCCTCGTTTTCACCTATACGAGCGGCCTTTACGCTCCTCTCGACCTTGACGCCATGCTGGTTTTTTTCGGCCTTGTGTTTTTTGTCACGCTGGGACTGGTTGTGTGGATCGCGCGGCGCGCGCGGCGGGGCGGCAGCGTCGAGCTTCTGAAGCGCATCTACTTCGGCTTCATCCCCTTGCCGTGGATTCTGGCGGCGACCCTCTTCGTAAACGGCAAATTCGATCGTGGCAAGCCCGAGTTCTACACGTCGAAGGTCATCAGCCGATTTGAAATGAAAGGGATCATACATGGAAGCCGCCGGCTGGTAGTGCGTTCCTGGCGGCAGAGCCAGCGGGTCGAACGCCTGGCGGCCGACGCCGACGATTTCAACCGTTTTCGCGACGGTGACGGATTAGTCGTAGGCGTAATGTCCGGCGCACTGGGCATTCCGTGGTTATACGGTGTCTATCGTGAATAGCGCAGCCGAACGCCGCTTCAGTACATCGGCCGCCCGTCAGGTTTCAAGGGTAGCTGTATTTCCAGCACGTGGCCGTCCTTTCCAAACCGGAAACGAATTCGTCGCAGCGCCCCGACGTCGCGCTGATTCCAGCCGGTGATTTGAATCGGGTCGTCCGGAATTTCGGGGTTGGTCCACTCCAGCGTGTCGCCCTTGGGCACGAGCGTCTGGGGATCGACGTCGTACACTTCCTGCTCGTTCAGGTTAATCAGCAGGTAGCGCTTCCAGATTCGAGTCAGAATCCAGCCATGTTTCTCCGTGTGATAGATGTTCCAGGACTTCGGCGGGGCGTCGTTGAATTTGAGTATTGCGAAGGCCACTTCTTTCCAGATTACGGTCTTCGATGCGCCACTCTGCGCGCGCGCCGGCGAGGAAAACACCGGCGCCAGAACAATGACAGAGGAAAGGCAGCCGCACAGGGAGGCGAGCCTCAGCTTCATTCAGCGACTCTGATTCAGTCTACCCTCGGAGCCGTTGCCCAGCAAGCGCGCGCGAAAGGGATGAGCCCGGTATAATGCGCCGGATGAGCCATCCGCCCTCGCTGGCGGTCCACAGCTACCGCACCCTGCGCCGGGTGTTTCCGCGGTGTGGGATGGTCTCGCAGGCGGTCGCCTTCAATCTGTTTCTGGCGTTTTTTCCAGCGCTGCTGATTGGGGTCGCGGTGGTCGGCGATTCCAGCGGCGTGCACGGCAGCGCGCTGGAGATGGTCCGCGAGCTCCGTCGGCTTCTGCCTTCCAGCAGCCGGCAATTCGTGGAAGATTATGTCGCGAAGCACGACGTGAAGACCTGGAAGCTCGCAACGCTGGGCTGGACGGGACTTCTCCTCGCGGGCTCGCAGGCCATGAGGCTCATCGTGGACGGCATCCACACCATCTACGGCGACGAGCGCCGCCCGGGCTTTCTTCACCAGCAGGTCCGAGGGTTCCTGATCCTGCTCGCTACGATGGTCCCTGCGTTCGTTGCGGCGTCCCTGGGAGTCCTCGGCGTCCCGCTGCGCCGATGGTTGGCCCAGGACTTCGGCCATCCGGCTTTCCTGCGCACGACATGGGCGATCCTGTTTCCGCTTGTCGGTATCGTCTTCGGCACGATCGCCCTGACGATGCTGTACTGGATTGCGCGCTCCGGCCGTGAGGGATTGCGCCAGGTGCTTCCCGGCGCTTTGGTTGCCACTGTCATTTGGTGGCTGGTGGATGTGCTGTTTAGTGCCTACGTGCGAAGGGTGCACTACGGCCTCATCTACGGCGGGCTGGCTGCCGTCGTCGGGCTGATGATCTGGATGCAGATTTCTTCCGTGATTGTTTTCGTGGGCGCGGCATGGAATGCTGAGTCCGAGGCCGGATACGGGTCGGCCCGCTAGCGAGGGGTGGAGCATGTTTGTGGAGGTTACCTGCTATTCAGGCTTTCGCGGAGACGAGCGGCCGCTTCGGTTCGTCCTGGCGGGCCGCCGCCTGGAAGTTTCGCTCGTTGAAGACAGGTGGTATTCGCCGGGGGCGGCTTTTTTTCGTGTTCTTACCGCCGAAGGGGACCGCTATGTCCTTCGCCATGACGAAGGTCAGGACGTTTGGAGCCTGGAAGGTTTCCGCGCTGCGGGGCGGCTCGAAACACGTCTCGCTCCCCAGGAGCGCGAAGACCCAGAACCGATTCAGTAGAAAATGCGGCATATGACCGTTAGAACAGGCTGGGCTGTTACGGCACATGGCGGCTAGGCGGGCAACTTTTGGTTCCGTCGGGGGTTAGCATGAAAGGGGATGCCTACCTGCATCCCATTCGTTCGATTCGGAGGGAAGCCATGCCCGTGATGCGGCGTTCCCAGGGTTCCCGGTTTGCCGTTTCCCGAACTCCCCGGTCGCTGGCCGCGGCTTTGCTTGCGCTCGCCTGCTTGCTGTCCCTCGGTACGGACCTCCCCGCGCGAGCAGCGGCCCCGGACAAAACTCCCAAGCAGAGTGCCGTCCTCAAGGGTCTTCCGGTAACCGAGTTGAGCGATGACGAAGCGATTCTTCATGCTTTGAACCGGCTGGCTTACGGGCCGCGGCCGGGCGACATGGAGCGCGTGCGCGCCATGGGTTTGGCCAAATGGATCGAGCAGCAGCTCAACCCAGCCTCGATTGACGACCATGCCGTGCAGGCTCGGCTGTCCGGTTTCCCGACCCTGACCACGTCCACAGCCCGCTTGATGAGCGAATGTCCGCGGCCGAATCAGGCGCAGCAGGCCAGGCTCCGCGCGGAGCGCGAGGGCAACAACGGCGTCGCGCCGCAGAAGAACCGCTCCGACCTCGCGGCGGAAACCGTCGCGAGAGACATGAACCCCGATCCACCCGCCGGCGAAAGCAATCAAGTCGCCGGGACTCCTGGAGGCCAGAATCCGCCCACGGCTGAGAATCCAGACTCGCCGGCTCCGATGAAGAGCGCGGCCGGAGACGGTCAGCCTCCCACCCCCGTGCGGCCCAAGGATGCCCTCCTCGGAGGGGGAGACCCGAATCAATATCCCCGCGCCATCGCCGAGAACAGCAAGCGGCCGCAGCGCATCATCGCCGAATTGAGCATGGCGAAGCTGACGCGCGCCACCTACAGCGAGCGGCAGCTCGACGAAGTCCTGGCCGACTTTTGGTTCAACCACTTCAACGTCTTTGCCGGCAAAGGCGAAGACGTGTGGATGCTGACGGCTTACGAGCGCGATGCCATTCGCCCGCACGTGCTGGGGAAGTTCAAGGATCTGGTCAATGCAACGTCGAAGAGCCCCGCCATGCTCTTCTATCTCGACAATTGGTTGAGCGCCGATCCTCGCGCCGCCGAGCGGCTGTCCGCACAACGAGCCATGCGCCGCGGTCCCTTTGGCTTTCCCGTCGCCCGCCCGCAGAACGCGCAACTGCAGCGGCGCGGCCTGAACGAGAACTACGGCCGTGAGCTGATGGAGCTGCACACCCTTGGGGTGGATGGCGGCTACACGCAAAAAGATGTGACGGAAGTTGCCCGCTGCTTTACTGGGTGGACGCTCCGCGAACCGCGCCGCAACCCTGAGTTTCAGTTCGAGGACCGTTTGCATGATCCGGACGCCAAGGTCGTGCTCGGCAAGACGATTCACGCGGGGGGAATGAGGGACGGCGAAGCAGTGATTGACATGCTGGTGCGCCATCCGAGCACCGCGAAATTTATCTCTACCAAACTGGCGCGGCGTTTTGTTTCGGACAATCCTCCGCCGGCCCTCGTGGACCACATGGCCAAGACGTTCTTGTCGAGTGACGGCGACATCCGCGCCGTGCTGCACACGATGATCTATTCGCCGGAGTTCTGGTCGCGCGAGGCGTACCGCGCGAAGATCAAGACGCCATTCGAGGTCGTTGTTTCCGCGGCGCGCGCCGTCGGTGCCGACGTCAGCACGCCTCTGCCGCTGGTCATGTGGGTCGGCCGCATCGGTGAGCCGCTTTATCAATGCCAGCCGCCCACGGGTTATTCCGACAAGGCCGAGAATTGGGTCAACACGGGCGCCCTTCTGAACCGGCTCAACTTTTCCTTGGCTCTGGCGTCGAACAGGCTCCGCGGCTCGCGCACGGACCTGACTCCATTTTTTGACAAGAACAACATGGACGATCCCAAAACGGTGCTGGACCGCGCTGTCCTCGCCTTTCTCGGAGGCCAGGCGTCGCCGCAAACCATGGAGACTCTGCTCAGCCAACTCGACAACCCGCAGGTTATTCGCGCCACGCTCGACGACCCCGTGAAGCGCGTGGATACAGGCCTGGTAGCCGGGCTGGTGCTCGGCGCCCCGGAATTTCAGCGGAGGTAAGGCGATGCAATTCTCGCGGCGGTATTTCCTCAAGAGCGGCGGCGTAGCCATGGTGGGGCTCAGCACAATTCCTGCTTTCCTGCAGCGCGCCATCGCCGCCACGCCCATGCCCAACAAGAAGCAGTTTGTCGTTCTGTTTCAGCGCGGCGCCGCGGACGGCTTGAACATCGTCGTGCCGTTCGGCGAGCAGAGTTACTACCGCATGCGCCCGTCCATTGCCATCCCCGCGCCGAAGAAGGGAGGGGAAGCAGCCGCGGTTGACCTCGATGGATTCTTCGGGTTGCATCCCAGCCTTGCTCCGCTCGAGTCGCTTTTCCACCGGAATCAGCTCGCGATTGTGCACGCCGCCGGCTCGCCGGATCCGACCCGCTCGCATTTCGATGCCCAGGATTTTATGGAGTCCGGCACGCCCGGACGCAAGTCCACCGAAGACGGCTGGCTGAACCGCGCCGTGGAGACGGTTTCCGAGGAGAATACTACGCCGTTCCGCGCGGTTGCGATGGGAGCGAATCTGCCGCGAATGCTTCGCGGTGGTGCTCCGGCGATTGCCCTTCCGGACCTCCGGCAGTTTCGCATCATGGCGCAGGCGCCGATTGTCGAGGGCGGATTCGAGGCCATGTACGCCAAAACCGTGGACCAGGCCTTGCATGGCACCGGAACGGAAACCTTCGAGGCGATCGACCTGCTCCGCAAAGCCGACCCCTCCAGGTACCAGCCGGAGAACGGCGCGGCGTACCCGACAAGCCGCCTCGGACAGAGCGTTCAACAGGTCGGCCAGCTCATCAAAGCCGACATTGGTGCGGAGGTGCTCTTCGTCGACTGCGGGGGCTGGGACAACCACGTCAACGAGGGCGGTGTTCAAGGCCAGCTTTCGAACCTGCTGCGCGACCTCGGCCAGTCCCTCGCCGCGTTCCACCAGGACATGGGCGACCGCATGGAAAATATCGTCGTGGTGACGATGTCCGAATTCGGCCGCACGGCCCGGGAGAACGGCAACCGCGGCACCGACCACGGTCACGCTAATTGCATGTTCGTAATGGGCGGGGATGTGAAGGGAGGACGGGTCTATGGCAAGTGGCCGGGACTCGACAGTCACCAGCTTTATGAGGGCCGCGACCTGTCCCTGACGACGGACTTCCGCTCCGTGCTCGGCGAGATTCTCGTGAAGCACGTCGGCGTCGGTGATCTCAAACCGGTCTTTCCCGGCTTCGAAAACAGCCCGGGCAGATTCCCCGGCCTCCTCAAGACCTGACGCCCGCCTATTCCGTGGCGCCGATTCTCATCGCGTAGAACGATCGGTACACAAAGCAGATCGAAACCGCAAAAAACGCCGCTGCCAGGGCGTGCGTCAGACCCCCGCCGGACTGCTTCGTCAAGTTCACTCCCAACTCCACGGCGAGAAGCCCGAACAGCGTGGTGAACTTGATCACCGGATTGAGCGCCACCGACGATGTATCCTTGAACGGGTCGCCCACGGTGTCGCCCACGACCGTCGCCGCGTGCAGTTCCGTCCCTTTCTGTTTCAGTTCTACCTCGACGATCTTTTTCGCGTTGTCCCAGGCTCCGCCGGCGTTGGCCATGAAAATTGCCTGGTACAGACCGAACACCGCGATGGAAATCAGGTAGCCGATAAAGAAAAACGGCTCGGTGAACGCGAACGCCAGCGTGGCGAAAAATACGGCAATGAAAATGTTCAGCATTCCTTTTTGCGCGTACTGCGTGCAGATCTCCACGACTTTCTTGCTGTCCGCAACCGAGGCTTTTTCCACGCCTTCGAGCTTGATGTTTGCTTTGATGAATTCCACGGCTCGGTATGCGCCGGTCGTCACCGCCTGCGTGGAGGCTCCGGTGAACCAGTAGATCATCGCGCCGCCGGTGATCAATCCAAGCACAAACGGCGCATGCAGCAAAGACAGGTTTCCCACATTGCTGGTAAGCCCGTCGGTCAGCCACATGATGATGGAGAAGATCATG
>Ga0187766_10001229_pt1 | contig 14972 bp, 15 predicted proteins | sample 0216_QUI02_MP05__4_FD_132971 | JGI IMG/M metagenome (GOLD analysis project Ga0187766, IMG submission 132971) | Tropical peat soil microbial communities from peatlands in Department of Meta, Colombia - 0216_QUI02_MP05_20_MG | ecosystem: Environmental > Terrestrial > Soil > Wetlands > Peat ... | reverse complement strand
TTCGCTTCCGAGAGCTGACTCGTGGCGCTCGTGATCCGGACCCAGTCGTCATCCGAGATCTTGCCGCTGCGTAGGTTGTTGAGCGGCACACCGCCGATCCAAGGCAACATGCGCGTGATGACCTGCTCGGACGGCCTTTCCATGCTGAAGATCGCCACCGAGGCGCGGGTGCCCGGATGCACGGCCGCGTACTCGGCCATATTCACTGCGAGTGTCGTCTTGCCCATCGAGGGACGGCCGGCAACGATCACGAGATCACCGGGTCTTAAGCCCCCCGTGAGCTTGTCGAAATCCGTAAACCCAGTCGGGAGCCCACGGAGCTTGTCGGGATTGTTGTGCCATTCATCGATCTGATCGATGACGGCTGGCAGGAGTTGACGCACGGGCAAGGCGCCTTCGCGCTGTCGGAAACTCCCCTCGGCAATCTCGAAAACCCGCTGTTCGGCGCGGTCGACCTGCTCACGCGCGCTTTCGCCCTCTTTGTTGAACGCGGCAGCCGCGATCTCGCTACCCGCCCGAATCAGCTGTCGGAGGAGCGAGCGCTCACGAACGATGTCGGCGTACGCGCGCACATTGGCGGCGGTCGGGGTGTCGCGCGCGACGGCACTCAAGTACGCAAGTCCACCTGCGCTCTCGAGCTTCCCCGTGCGCTCGAGCTCCTGCGAGACCGTGACGACATCGCACGGCTTGCCCTCGCCCGAAAGCACGGCAATGGCCGCAAAGATCAGCCGGTGGTCTGCGCGGTAGAAGTCATCTTCGGTAACCGCATCCGCCACCTGATCCCAGGCGACGGGGTCGAGCATGAGGCCCCCCAAGAGAGCCTGTTCGGCTTCGACGGAATGCGGCGGAGTCGGCGCGTCAAGAAGTGCAACTGAGCCCAGATCCCCGCGCGCCTTGGCGGAAGTGGCCACTCTGGCTGTGCCTCGGCCCGGCGCCTATTCTTCCGCGACGATCGTCACGTGCAACGGGACATCGACGTCCGCGTGCAGGTGCAGGTTGACCAGATGCTCGCCGACCGTGCGCAGCGGACCCGCAGGAAGGCGCACTTCGCTGCGTTCGATCTTGAATCCCTCGCGCGTGCACGCCTCGGCGATGTCGGCCGTGCCGATCGAGCCGAAGAGCTTGCCCTCGGTACCGGCCTTGGCGCGCACCGTGAGCTTGAAATCCTTCATCGCCGCGGCCCGCTCCGCGGCCGAGGAGAGGTGCTCGCGTGCGAGCCGCTCGAGCTCGGCGCGGCGCGCTTCAAAGCGCGCAATGTTGTCCGGGGTAGCAAGCGTCGCCTTGCCCTGCGGCAGCAGGAAGTTGCGCCCGTAGCCCGAGCGCACTTTCACGCGATCGCCGACGTTACCGAGATTCGCGACCTTCTGCAGCAGTATGACTTCCATCGCGGATCGCCCTCAGTGCTGATCGGTGTACGGAAGGAGTGCGAGAAAGCGCGCACGCTTGATCGCCACCGCGAGCTGCCGCTGATAGAAGGACTTCGTGCCGGTAATGCGGCTCGGCACGATCTTGCCGGTCTCGGTGATGTAGCCCTTGAGTGTCGCCAGATCCTTGTAATCGATCTGCTTCACACCCTCGGCGGTGAAGCGGCAGAACTTCTTGCGACGCGAGAAGCGGCTGCCACCGCCGCCGCCGCCACCACCGGGTCCTCTGGACATTGCCATGGAGCGATCCTCTAACCGTTCTCGGAAACGGAGTTGTCGTCGTCATCGACGGGCGCCACCGCCTCATCGCGGGCGCGCTCGCGCCGCCGTCCGCCGCCCTCGCCTTCCTCATCCGCCGCCTTAGCCATCGGTGAGGGCTCGGTCACGGCCGAGTCCATGTTGACGACCAGGTGCCGGAGCACCGCATCGCTGAAGCGGAATGCGCCGGTCAGCTCATCGAGCGTCTTCTGATCGGTCTCGATGTTCATGAGCACGTAGTGCGCCTTGTGCACCTTGGCGAGTGGGTAGGCGAGCTGGCGGCGGCCCCAGTCCTCGAGGCGGTGCACATGACCACCGCCGGCGCTGATCATGTTCTTGTAGCGCTCGATCATCGCGGGCACCTGCTCGCTCTGATCCGGATGCACGAGGAAAACGATTTCGTAATGCCTCACTATGACTCCTTACGGGTTAAGCCGCCTGATCTGAGGTCCGTCGGTGCGGCAAGGAGAAACACAGGCCAGCCATCGGCCGGACCCTGTGCCCCTTCGATTAAAAGGGGCGCGAAGCATACTGAAAGAGTCCCGATGCTGCAATGCCGGAAAGCCTGGGCTCCTGGCGGAGATTCTCATGCCTCGCGTCCCCTCGATGCCGTGGCCTGCGCGAGAACTCTACCCGTGGCTCTGGCGACGCGCCGCGCCACTTCATCGGGCGGCAGCTCCTGCAGCTCCTCGCTGAAGACCTCGACTCCGACCGTGAGCGTCCGATCGCGCTCGAGGAGGAGGCGCAGGATCGCGACCAGGGGCAGCTCGCCCTCCCCCGGGAGGAGCCGCCCGAACATCGGCGTGTACTTGGTCCCCGGGGGCGGCTCGCGCCGATCGCTGATCTGAAGAGCGGAGATCACACCCCGCGAGAGCGCGCCGAGCGCTTCAACCGTGCCGCCGGTGCGGGCGAAGTGCCAGGTGTCGAGCATCACACCGAGGTTAGAGGCGCCAACGCCCACAACGATGCGCTGCGCGGTGGCGAGATCGGGGATCGCACTCTCGGGGAGAAACTCGAGCGTCAGGCGCACGCCCTCGCGCTGTGCGCGAGCGGCAATCCCGCCGATGCAGTCGATGAACGCTGCCTCGCTCACCGCTCCTCCGCCGAAATGCGCGAGATTGATGGTCTCGGCCCCAAGCGCATGCGCCGCGCGATAGCAGTCCGCTTCCGTGAACTCGAAGTAGCAGCGGTTCTCAGGGGGCACGTCCTCGGGTCGGGGCGTGCCCGGCAAGGCGCCGATCAAGGGGTCGATCGCGTGCACCCGCACCCCCTGCCCGGCCAGCCGGCTTCGCAATTCTGAGTCGCTCGCGCCGCGGGCACGGGCGTCTGCGTACATACCGGAGGTGAGGGTGACGGCCGCAATTCCGGCACGACCGGCCGCATCGACAAGCGTCTCAAGCGGTGTGCCGATCACCGTCCCCCAGCAAAGAGCCACATCCGGTTGCGCTGCGCGCACCATGGCACCCCCCAAAGAGCCTCGGGCATCATAAGGCAGATGAGCACCCGCACCCACGAGCGCATCGCGTGCAACGGCATCACGCTGAACGTTGCCATCGAGGGCGAGGGCCCTCCGGTCGTTTTCTGCCACGGCTTTCCTGGCCTCTCCTACAGCTGGCGGCATCAGCTACCCGCGGTGGCGGCGAGCGGTTGGCGCGCGATCGCCCCGGATCAGCGCGGCTACGGACGCAGCGCGCGTCCGCTCGATCCCCATCTTTACGACGCGAACTACCTGATGGCCGACATGCTCGGCCTTCTCGATGCACTCGGTGAACCCCGCGCAGTGTTTGTCGGTCACGACTTCGGTGCGGCCCAGGTGTGCAACCTCGCGGTGCGCCGCCCCGAGCGCGTTGCCGCGGTCGTGATCATGAGCTGCCCGTACGACTTCGACCTCGCCGGCCGCGGTGGCGCGGGATCGGCTCGCCGCGCGAGCGACGGCGCAGGCGAAGGCGGCTTCGCCGTCCCGGGCGTGCGGCCCTCGGCCGCGTTCGCCGCGATCGCCCGCAAGCACTTTTTTCACATGCACTACTTCCAGGAGGTCGGTCCGCCCGAGCGCGAGCTCGGTGCGCGGCCCCGCGAGTTTCTTCTGCGGCTCATGCACGCGCTGAGCGCCCAGGGGAAACTCCTCGACTGGTCGAAGTACCCCTCCGAAGGCACCGGCTACCTCGATGTGTTGGCTCCGGCACCACCGCTTCCCTGGAGCTGGCTCTCGAGGGAGGAATTCGAGCACTACCTCACGGAGTACATCTCCGCGGGAGCGGAGGCGGCGTTCATCGGCGGGCTCAATTCCTATCGGGTCGCGGACCGTAACTGGGAGCTCGGCGAGCCTTATGCGGACGCCGACATCGCGCAGCCCTCGCTCTTCATCGCCGGCGCCGAGGATGTTGTGCTCAAGATGATCCCGACCGATGCGCTCGATGTCATGCGCCGCCGCGTGCCCGCTTTGCGCGACATCGCACTCATCAAAGGCGCCGGACACTTCGTGCAGCAAGAGGCGCCCGAAGCGACGAACGCGGCGCTCCTTCGCTTTCTCAGATCGCTTTGATCGCGAGGAAGCGCGTCAGGAACGCGTCCAACTCATCCGCGCCCCGGCAGAACGCCGCCGGGAAGAGCTCAACCATGTTGGCTCCGACGCGCACAAGTTCCGGTACCGCAGCGAGGGTCGCCTCGAGGTCGGGGGTGCCATCGCTTCGGAACACGAACCGCGGCACCACGCGCACCGTGAACGCCTTCGGATCGCGTCCACGCTTCTCGAGCGCCGCACGGAGCTCCGCGATGACGGGGGCGAGTTTTGCGGGATCCTGCTCCATCGGGATCCAGCCGTCGGCGACCTCCGCCATGCGGGCGATGTTGCGCGGGTTCGGCGCGAGTCCGAGCCAGATCGGAATGCGCGGCTGGACCGGGCGTGGGTACGCGTGGATCTTCTCGAAATGTACGGTGAGCCCCCGAAAGGTGGCGGGGGCTTCACTCCAGAGCAACCGGCACACCCGAATCTGCTCATCGAGCCGGGCGTAACGTCCTTCCCAAGGCACCCCCGAAGCATCGTATTCCTCGCGCTGCCAGCCGACGCCGAGACCGATGCTGACGCGACCCCGAGACAAGACATCGAGCGTTGCGAGTTGCTTCGCGAGCAGGACCGCAGAACGAAGCGGTGCAATCACGATCCCCGTCGAGAGACGGATGCGCTCGGTGACCGCCGAGAGCGCGCCGAGCACGGTGAGCGGCTCGAACCAGGGGAAGTCGAGCGGGGCCGGGAACTTCCCGTAAGGGTAGTTCTGCAGGTTCTCGCCCATCACCACATGATCGGTGAGGCTGACCAAGTCCACTCCGCGGGCATCCGCCTGACGCACGATCGAGGTGATCGGTGCGAAGTCACCGCCGAACCACCTCTGGAGGCCATAAAGGCCGATTGCCACCTGGATCATGGGTTTGCCTCGACTGCTGCGATGCTCACCTTACTTTATCGGGCACCGCCCTCCTCGCAAACCCTCGGATGAACGAGCACGTCCGCGCGCTTGCTACACTCATCGCCATGTCGGTACCTTCGGTCGCGATCGTCGGCGGCACGGGCAAGCTCGGTGCCGCCCTGGCACGCCGCTGGGCGCAGGCGGGTTACAAGGTCGTGATCGGCTCCCGCGATGGCGCGCGCGCTAAGGAGGTGGCTGAGGCGCTCGGACGTGAACTCGGCCGGCACATCGATCACGATTTGAACCGCCCTGCCGCCGAGCGTGGCGAAATTGTCGTGGTCACTGTGCCTTACGCCGCGCAGGGGGAGACGCTCGCCGAGATCCGCGCCGCCGTGCTCGGCAAGATCGTGGTCGACACCACCGTACCGCTCGTGCCCCCCAAGGTCATGCGCGTGCAGCTGCCGCCCGAAGGCGCGGCCGCGGTGCGGGCGCAACGATTGCTCGGTGATGCGGTCACGGTCGTCTCCGCCTTTCACAACGTCGCCGCCGACAAGCTCGCGACCGACGACGTGATCGACTGCGACGTGCTCATCTTCTCGGACGAGCCGGCAGCCCGGAGCCGCGTCGTTGAGCTCGTACGTGCCGCCGGACTGCGCGCGATCGAAGGCGGAGTGCTCGCGAACTCTGCGGCCGCCGAAGCCCTCACCTCGGTACTCATCTTTATCAATAAGAAGTACCGTGTCGATGGCGCCGGCGTGCGCATCACGGGTGGCCTCACGGAGCCAGACGACGAATGAGTGGCGGCTTGGCACCGCTCACGCTGACGGCGCTGCGCGGCATCGGGGAGGTGTCTTCGGGGAGCGATCTAGCCGCACTCATTCAGACAGCGCTCGAGAAGGGCGGACTCGCGCTCGCTGCGGGGGACGTTCTGGTCATCGCGCAGAAGATCGTCTCCAAGGCCGAAGGCCGGCGCGTCGACCTCAAGGAGGTAATTCCGAGCGTGCGAGCGCGCGAGCTCGCCACGCTCACGCAAAAAGACGCGCGACTCGTCGAATTGATTCTCGCGGAATCGAGCGAGGTGCTGCGGGCACGACCCAATGTCCTCATCGTGCGGCATCGACTCGGCTTCGTCACGGCGAACGCCGGCATCGACCGTTCGAATGTCGCGGACACGGCCGGCGAGGAGGTGCTGCTCCTGCCGCTCGATCCGGACGCATCGGCCGCGGCGCTCTGGAGGGCGCTCAGTGCGCGCACGGGCGTCGCCGTCGGTGTCATCGTCAGTGATAGCTTCGGCCGACCTTGGCGCAAGGGCGTTGTGAATATCGCGCTCGGCGCGGCCGGGGTTCCTGCGCTCCTCGATCGGCGAGGGGAAGCCGATCGCGCCGGCCGTAGGCTCGAGGTCACAGAGGTTGCGATAGCCGATGCACTCGCCGGCGCAGCGGGACTTCTCATGGGTGAGGCGGCGGAAGGAATTCCGGCCGTACACATCCGCGGCTTCAGTTGCGCGGGGCCGGCCTCGAGCGCCCAGGCACTCATCCGCCCGCTCGAGGAGGATCTTTTCCGTTGAGCAGCCCCGCCGTCATCGCTATTTCGGGCGGAATCGGCGGCGCCAAGCTCGCACTCGGGCTTTATCGCACACTGCCCGCGGGCACAGTGACGGTGATCGTCAATACCGGGGACGATTTTGATCACCTCGGGCTCAGGATCTGCCCGGACGTCGACACCACTCTTTATACGCTCGCAGGACTCGCTAACCCGGAGCTTGGCTGGGGAAGAAAGGATGAGACCTGGACGTTCATGCGCGTGCTCGAGTCGCTCGGGGGCGAAAGCTGGTTTCAGCTCGGCGATGGCGACCTTGCGCTCCACGTTGAGCGCACGCGGCGACTCGCGGCCGGCGAGCGGCTGAGCAGCTTCGTCGCCGATGTGGCGCGCCGGTTCGGCATCAGCGCCGACATCGTCCCGATGAGCGACGATCCCGTGCGCACCCGGGTTGGCACCGCAGACGGCACGCTCGACTTTCAGGATTACTTCGTGCGAGCGCGCTGCGAGCCGCGCGTCACATCGCTCGACTTCGCGGGTGCGCTCGCGGCGCGACCCACGCTCGGCGCGGACGCCGCGTTGCGTGCCGCATCGCTCGAAGCCATTGTCATCTGTCCTTCAAACCCCTACCTCAGCATCGATCCGATCCTCGCGGTCGGGGGCATGCGCGAATTGCTGGACGCGGCGTCGGCACCCATCATCGCGGTCACACCCATCGTCGCGGGACGGGCGATCAAGGGACCGACCGCGAAGATCATGCGTGAGCTTGGCGTACCGCTGACGCCGCTCTCCGTGCTTCGGCACTACGGCACGCTCCTCGATGGGTTCGTGCTCGATGAGCGCGACCGCAACGATTCCTCTGCTTTCGAGTGCCCGCTCCTGATCACCGACACCGTGATGAAGACGCTTGAGGACCGCGAACGGCTCGCGCGCGAGGTAATCGAGTTCGCCGCATCGCTCCGTGGGCGACGGGCCGCTCGGACATGAGCTTCTGGGCGCTCGTTCCCGTGAAGGCGCGCGCCGAGAGTAAACGCCGCCTCTCCCCGATCCTTGGCGACGAAGAGCGCACGGCACTCGTGCGGGCGATGCTCGGGCAGGTCCTCGAGGCACTCGCGCAATGCCGGGATATTGAAGGCATCTCAGTTCTCAGCCCGGAGCGGGATCTCCTGCCCGCCGATCAGGAACTCCTGCCCGACGGCGGGCGCGGACTCAACGACGCACTCGAGGGAGCGATCGAGACGCTCGCTCGTCGCGGAGCAAAGCGGGTCGCGATTGTCTTTGCGGATTTGCCCCTCGTGACCGCCGAGGATCTGAGTTCACTCCTCGCGGCAAACTCGCCGACGACGATCGCGATCGCACCTGATCGCAACGCGAGTGGCACCAACGCGCTGTGCCTCACGCTACCGACCGAGTTCCGCTTTCGCTTTGGTCCCGGGAGCCTCGTGCAGCATCTGGCGGAGGCAGCGCGTGTGGGCCTCAAACCTGTCCCCGTGCGGCGTGCCGGACTCGCCTTCGATGTCGATGAACCCGAGGACGTAACTCTTCTTAAGGCGTACGCAGCGCCGCGTTATCGCTTCCTTGCCTAGTTAATCCCCTTACTGTTGGTACGCCTCATCGATGTTTGGTGCAAAGAGCTGCATACCAGCGGGGACTGCGGCACAGGAGGGATCCCAATACGCCTGCGCGAGACGGATTTTCCCCTCGGGATTGAGCACGAAGCGATCGATCACCGTGAGGTCGAGCCCCTGGTTAAGGTGGGGCAACCGCACCTCCATCGTGAAGTGCAGAATCCCCTCGTTGCCGCAGGTCACGATCCGATGGACGCGCGGCGTCATGCGACGCATCGGATCCTGATGCGCGAAATCCCAAAAGCGCGTGACGCCCGCGTGTCCCTTGAAGGGCGGCGTGCCGACCGGGTCGTGCCACTCGCAATCCTCCGCGAACAGCGACACTAGCAGCGCCCGATCGCCGCTCTGCCAGGCGCGCACGTAGGCCTCGATCACGCTGCGAACCGCTTGCTCTGCCATCGGCTTTCTCCACCCATTTGGACTACCAGAAGCGAACCTCGGATCGCGAGCGCCCGCGACCCGTCGGCACGCGTATCATAGCTGCACCGCCCGAGGAGACCCGATGAGCCGAGTCCGGTCCGCACTGCCGGCTGTCCACCACGTCATCGCCGCGGCAGCCCGTGGCCAGCGGCCCGAGCGGCTGCAGTCCCTCGAGCTCGTGCAGGCGGAGCTCGGGGCGCTGGTGCACGCGGCGCAAGCGCTGACACTCCGTGGCCACGGGCGCGTAGTCAGCTACTCGCGCAAGGTCTTCATCCCGCTCACCCAGCTCTGCCGCGACGTCTGCCACTACTGCACCTTCGCGCAAGCGCCGCGAGCGCTCCGCGAGGCGTATCTCCCGATCGAGCAGGTCCTCGCAATTGCGCGCGCGGGCGCCGCCGCGGGCTGCAAGGAGGCGCTCTTCACGCTCGGGGACAAGCCGGAGCTGCGCTATCCCGCGGCGCGGCGCGCGCTCGCGAGGCTCGGCTTCGCGAGCACGCTCGAGTATCTCGAGCACGCGGCGCGCACGGTATATGAGGAGACGGGTCTCTTACCGCACCTCAACCCCGGAGTAATGAGCGCGGAGGAGATTTCCCGCCTGCGCAAGGTGTCGGTCTCCATGGGGCTCATGTTGGAGACCGCGAGCGAGCGACTCTCGGCGCGCGGTGGCCCGCATTTTGGCTCCCCCGACAAGCTCCCGATCCGTCGCCTCGAGACGCTGCGCGCCGCGGGCGAACTGCGCGTCCCGTTCACGACGGGACTGCTGATCGGCATCGGCGAGACACGCGCGGAGCGCATCGAGGCGCTGCTCGAGCTGCGTTCGCTGCATGACACGCACGGACACCTGCAGGAAATCATCCTCCAGAATTTCCGCGCCAAGCCCGGTACGCGCATGGCGGCCGCGGCTGAGCCACCCCTTGAGGAACACCTTTGGACGATCGCCGTCACGCGACTCATCTTCGGTGCGCACATGTCGATCCAGGCGCCTCCGAACTTGCAACCCGGGAAACTCGCTGCCCTCATAGGCGCTGGCGTCAATGACTGGGGCGGTGTGTCGCCGGTGACGCCCGATCACGTAAATCCTGAAGCACCTTGGCCGCATCTTGAGGTGCTCGAGCGCGAAACGCGCGCGGCGGGCCGCGAGCTCATCGAGCGGCTCGCGGTCACACCGGCCTATGCGCGCGAGACCAAAGTGTGGCTGGATGGCGCGCTGCAGGCCGCTGTGACTCACCGCGCCGATAGCCTCGGGCACGCGCGCATCGACAACTGGCACGCCGGGGCTGCGACTTCCGTACCGGCTGGCGCTCGTGCCTGGGTACGCGGAAACGCTGGACACGGGAGGGCCTCCGGTCCGCTCGGGCGGATTCTCGCGCGTGCAACGCGCGGCCTGGACCTCGGGGAGGACGAGATCACGGCGCTCTTCGCGGTGGAGGGAGCGGAACTGAGCGGTGTGCTCGCTGCCGCGGACCGCCTGCGTACGGCGGTCGTCGGTGATGCCGTCTCCTATGTCGTCAACCGCAACATCAACTACACCAACATCTGTCTTTATAAGTGTGGGTTCTGCGCCTTCTCAAAGGGACGAAGCGCTGCAAGCCTGCGGGGGCCTGCATACCGGCTCGATCTCGAGGAGATTGCGCGGCGTGCCGAGGAGGCCTGGGAGGCTGGGGCCACCGAAGTGTGTCTCCAGGGCGGCATCCACCCAAGCTACAGCGGCGATACGTACCTCGAGATCGTCAGCGCCGTAAAGGATGCCGTGCCGGGAATACACGTTCATGCATTCTCGCCGCTCGAGATCACACACGGCGCGCAGACGCTGGGACTCTCGCTCGAGGAGTACCTCGCAAGACTCAAGGCCGCTGGCCTCGCAACGCTCCCGGGTACCGCTGCGGAGATCCTCGACGATGAGGTGCGGGCGATCATCTGTCCCGACAAGCTGACCACCGCCGAATGGCTCGCGGTAATGCGCGCCGCGCACGGCATCGGGTTGCGCAGCACCGCCACAATCATGTTCGGGCACGTCGATCACCCGCGGCACTGGGCGCGGCACCTGCTCGCGATCCGCACATTGCAACGCGAGACTGGTGGCTTCACCGAGTTCGTGCCTCTGCCGTTCGTGCACATGGAAGCCCCGATCTGGCGGCGTGGCGAGGCGCGCTCGGGTCCGACGCTGCGGGAGGCGCTCCTTATGCACGCGATCGCGCGCCTCGCGCTGCACCCGCATGTCGCGAACATCCAGACCTCCTGGGTGAAGATGGGACCCGAGGGCGCGGCGCTCGCGCTGGATGCGGGCGCGAACGATCTTGGCGGCACGCTCATGAACGAATCGATCACTCGCGCCGCGGGCGGCGTGAATGGCCAGGAGTTCGACGCCACTCACATCGCCACCCTCGCACGCGGCATCGGCCGGGCGGTGTATCAGCGCACCACCCTCTATCGGCGCGCGCCCGTGCGTGCGGCGTCGGGACGCATCCCCGGTGCGCAACCCCTGCCCGTTCGGCAGACGGTCTGAGGAAAGCCGCGTTTGGCGGACGAGCCGGCCTGGGACGTCGAGACCGATCTCCTGGTCGTCGGTTCGGGCGCTGCCGGGCTGACCGCCGCGCTCGTCGCGGCTGCGCAGGGCGTGAAGGCGCTCGTCGTCGAGAAGAGCGAACTCTACGGCGGGACCTCTGCAACCTCGGGCGGCGTCATCTGGATCGCGGCGACGGAGCAGGCACTGAGCGCCGGCCACGCGGATTCCCCCGAAGAAGCGTTCGAGTACGTGCGCGCGCTCTCCGATGCCAACGTGCCCGATGAGCGAATCTGGGCGTTTGTGCGGCGCGGCCGCGAGATGGTCGCCTGGCTCACGGCGCACACCGACGTCAAAGTCCGGGCACATCCGTACGCCGACTACCATCCAGAGATGCCCGGCGGGAAGCTCGGCTGGCGTTCGCACGAAGTGTTACCACTGCACGCGAGCGAACTCGGCGCGGACTTCGAACGGCTGCGGCCACCGCATCCTGCCGTCCAATTCCTCGGCAAAGTGAGTTGGACACTCGAGGAGACAGGTGGCCTCCTCTTTCGTGGCCCGGGCTGGTGGTGGATCGCGCTCAGGCTGTTCGGGGATTATCTCCTCGACTTCCCGCTGCGCTTTTACTCGTTGCGCGACCGCCGGCTCACCCTCGGCAATGCGCTCATTGCCCGTCTGAAGCTCTCGCTCAATCGGGCGGGAGGCGAGCTCTGGCTCAACTCCCCGCTTGTCGAGCTGATCACTGCTGACCAGCGCATCGTGGGGGCCCTGGTACTCCGGGATGGTAATCGCGTGCGCATCAGGGCCCGACGTGGTCTGGTGTTAGCCGCGGGCGGCTTCGAGCGCAGTGCGCCGATGCGCGAGCAGTACCTGCCGCTCTCACACAATCCGCTTTGGAGCGGCTCGCAGATCAACAACACGGGCGATGGCATCGTCGCGGCGATGCGGGTCGGCGCGGGCACACTCAATATGGATTCGGCCTGGTGGGGGACCTCGCTCAGCCTTCCAGGCGAAGATCGGGCGCGGCTCCTCGCGTTCGAGCGCGCGCTCCCCGGCGCGATCATCGTCAACCAGTCGGGCAAGCGGTACATGAACGAGGCCGCCTCTTATCACATCGCGGGCCAGGAGATGATCCGCCAGCACTCGCCGCAGGCCTCGACCATCCCCTCCTATCTCCTCTTCGATGCGAAGTGGCGAGAGCGTTATCCGCTCGGGCCGATGATTCCCGACCTGCCCGACTGGATGCAGCCAGCGAACCTGCAGGCGGTACTCATCCGTGCCGAGGGCTGGGACGAACTCGCCCGCAAGATGCAGCTGTCCGGCGAAACACTCAAAGCGACCATCGCACGCTTCAATGAGCACGCGCGCGCGGGGAATGATCCGGATTTCCATCGCGGCGAGAGCGCCTACGATCGCTACTACGGCGATCCCAAGGTGCAGCCGAACCCGACGCTCCGCGCTCTTGAGACGCCGCCCTTCTACGCAGTGCCGATCTACCCGGGCGACATCGGCACGAATGGTGGAGTCGCCACCAACGAATACGCGCAGGTGTTAGATAAGGAGGGGCGCCCTATCCCCGGCCTCTACGCCGCAGGCAACATGGCCGCGACCGTGATGGGGCACTCGTATCCGGCAGCCGGGGCGACACTCGGCCCCGGGATGACCTTCGGCTACATCGCCGCACTTCACGCACTCAGCGAAAGAGCGGCAGACTAGTCAGCTAAATTCCGCACGCCTCTTAGACGGTGGCAAGCGGTGTCACCGGCGAGCCCACCGCACCCGGCAGATCGAGCGGGGGTGCGGTCAGGAGAAAACGGTTTCGTGAGTGCCCCCGAAGCCAGTGCGCGAGCTCGCGGAAATACCAGAGCTCTCCAAGGTGTATGCCGAGTTTGAAGAGGCACAGTTCGTGCAGTGGCAAAAGCGCCCCGCGCCCGCCGTTTTTCGTTGATGCTGCCATGTGGGTCGATTCCACCGCGGCGTTGTCGGCGCAGATCGCGACGATGCCGCTCTCGGCGATCCAGCGCTGCAGCCGCTCATCGGCCCCATCGAGCGCGGCGCAGCTGCGATGCAAGGTCGCGCGATCCGGCTGCTTGCGCATTTCGAGCACGAGATCCGCAAGTCCGGTGTAGAGACAAAGGAAATCTCCGTCCTCGACCCGCACGCGCTGAACTTCCATGAGACGCATGAGCGCCTCGTAGCCGACTCCCGCACCCGTGCGACCATATTCGGAATACAGGTCGACGAGCACGCCTCGGCCCTGTACGCCCGCGCGAGCCAGATTCTCAATTCCGAGGGCGCGCGCACAAGGACCCCCGGGCTCATCAGGACCAACAATGTCGGCGCCCGCTCGATAGCCGTTATAGAAGACCGCTTCCCGCACGCCGTCGCCGTCGGCATCGAACTCCGAGCCGCAATGGGCGAGCGCATCCCACTGCGTTGAGTACTGGAGGCAAAGTGTCACCGCATCGTCGCAGAACACGTCCGTGGCGCGCGGCAGCTGTTGCGAGACTCGGTGCGGATAGGCGGGCTGCCCGTTCGCGAAGCGCGTCGCCGTGAGACGCGGCGGTTCGCGGGTCTCCCAAAGTCCCACACCTCCCGGGTAATCGAGCGGAAGGCTGAGCGAGAAGACGATGCCTTCGCGCACCTCACGCACCGCAGTGAGTCGCCGTGCAGGGGTCAGGAGATTCATGCGCCCGCGCTGATCCTCGGCGCCGAAGTCGCCCCAGTTCGATCCCGACGGCCGGTTCTGCCAACGCGCCATAGCATCCATCTCCCGCGGTTCTACATGCCCTGCCCCAACGGCGGGCATACTAATGGTCCTGACCCCGCCCGCACCATGATCTGATATGCCTGAAGTCGCCGATATCCTTGCGATCCACGAGTTGCTCGCGCTCTACGGCCACATCATCGATCAGCGCGAATGGCAGCGCGTCGATGAGCTCTTCACAGACACCACCGTTTACGACATGTCGGCGTTCGGACTCGGCGTCGTACGGGGTGCTGCTGCGATCCGCGAACTCTGGAGCCGACCGGACGCCGTTCATCCCCTCGCTCATCACGCGACGAACATCGTCGTCAGCGCGGACGCGGATGGCGCGGTGCGTGTGCTCTCGAAAGGCCTCGGCGTCGGAGCCAATGGTCGGGTGGGGAGCGTCGTCTATCGCGACATCGTCGAACACACGGCGGGAGGCTGGCGCTTTGTTTCGCGCACTGCGGAGCTACGCCGCTAGCGCCTCTCAACCCCCGAGGTGCTCCTCGATTTGCCGCCACGCGAGCTCCGCGGTCGCGCGGGCGCGCCCGCCCGCTTCCCGCGCGTGGCGGCTCGCCGCCGTGCCATCGAGCACGCGCCGCATGATGCCCTGGCGGATACTCGCGATCCGAAAGAGGTTGTAGGCCATGCAGAACTCCCATGCCCGCGGCTCGATCCCCGCGCGGCCGGTGCGAGCGCAGTAGGTCGCGACGTACTCGCTCTCGGTCGGAATCCCGAGTGCGTGCAGGTCGATGCCGGCGAGGCCCCGGACCTCTCCCGCGCCAACGCGCCAGAGCATGACGTGATAGGAAAAGTCGGCGAGTGGATGCCCGAGCGTTGAGAGCTCCCAGTCGACGACCGCCAGTACGCGCGGCTCGCTCGGATGGAAAATCATGTTGTCCATGCGGTAGTCGCCGTGCACCAGAGTCGTTTCTTCGCCTGGCGGGATGTTGGCCGGAAGCCAGGCGATCAGTTTCTCCATCGCCTCGATGCGCTCGGTCTCGGAGGCGCGGTACTGTTTGCTCCAGCGCGCGATCTGCCGGGCGA
>Ga0187766_10001228_pt1 | contig 14985 bp, 13 predicted proteins | sample 0216_QUI02_MP05__4_FD_132971 | JGI IMG/M metagenome (GOLD analysis project Ga0187766, IMG submission 132971) | Tropical peat soil microbial communities from peatlands in Department of Meta, Colombia - 0216_QUI02_MP05_20_MG | ecosystem: Environmental > Terrestrial > Soil > Wetlands > Peat ... | reverse complement strand
TCCGCTCCGCGACGACCCGGTGGCCCACGTCGATCAGAGCTGCGTGGGCTGCGGGCTCTGCGGCGAGGTGGCCCACGCCGCGGTGCTATGCCCCTCGTTCTACGAGGCGCGCGTGGTGCACAATCCCGGCGCGTGGGCTCGCGCGGTCGCCGGCTTCCGCCGCCGCGTCATCGGCTGGCTGGAGCCCGCGTGATGGCGTGGCGCCGGCCCGTCTCGATCCTCATCGCCGCGCTGGGCGGGCAGGGCGGCGGCGTGCTCAGCGAGTGGATCGTCGGCGCGGCCGCTCACGCCGGGTATCCCGCGCAGGCGACCTCGATCCCCGGCGTCGCCCAGCGCACCGGCGCGACCACGTACTACCTGGAGGTCTTTCCCGAGCGACTCCCCGCCGACGCCTCCGAGCCGGTCTTCTCGCTCTACCCGACGCCGGGCGACGTCGACGTGATCATCGCCTCCGAGCTGCTCGAGGCCGGACGCACCATCGAGATGGACTACGCCTCCCCGGCGCGCACCACGCTGATCGCGAGCACGCATCGGCTGTTCTCGATCGCCGAGAAGTCGGCGCCGGGCGACGGGGTCTTCCCGCGCGAGGCGCTCGAGCGGGCCGCGCGCCGGCTCACCCGGCGATTCATCGGCTTCGACGCGCTGGCCGTCGCGCGGCAGCAGCAGACGGAGGTCAACGCGCTGCTGCTGGGCGCCCTCGCGGCGACCGGGCTGCTCCCGATGACCGTGGGCGACTTCGAGGCGGCGATTCGCGAGGGCGGCGTCGCGGTCGAGCGCAACGTCCGCGGTCTCAAGGCGGGAGCCGAGCTGGTGGCGGCGGGCGAGGCGATCGACCCGGCGCCGCCGCGGAGCCGACCGTGGGCGGAGGTGAAGCTGGAGCGGGCGGCGGGGCTCGGCCGGCGTGGGCCGGCCTTCCTGGACCTGGCCGGGCGCGCCGAGGCCGAGTTCGCGGAGCCGCTGCATCCGGTGCTTGGCGAGGCGATCGCCCGGCTGCTCGACTACCAGGATCCTGCCTACGCGGGGCTGTTCCTGGACTGGGTGCGACGGGTGCGCGCGCTCGATCCCGACACGCGGCTGACCACGGCGTTCGCCCGCCGGCTCGCGGTGTGGATGACGTACGAGGACGCGATCCGGGTGGCCGACCTCAAGACGCGCGCCTCGCGGTTCGAGCGGATCCGCCGCGAGAACGGAGCGCCCGAGGGCTCGGTGCTCGTCGTCACCGACTACCTGAAGCCGGACCTCGACGAGCTGTACGGCATCCTGCCCGCCGCGATCGGCGGACCGATCGCCCGCTGGGCGGAGCGTCGGTGGCCCGCCGGCCGACCGACCATCGGTCAGCACGTGCGCACGACGTCGGTGCTGGGATTCCTCCGCGTGTGGCTGCTCGCGCGGCTGCGCGGGCTGAGGCCGCGGTCCCTCCGCCGCCAGCGGGAGTTCGCGCTGATGACCCGCTGGGAGGACGCGGTGCTCGCCGCGGCCCGGCTCGACCCGGACCTGGCCCTCGAGGTGACGGAGCTGGCCGCGCTGGTGAAGGGGTACGGTGAAGTCCGCCGGCGGCTCTTCCGGGCGCTCGAGCGCTTCCTCGACGAGGTCGCGCGGCCGGCGATCGAGGCGGACCGGCGGGCCGGCGCCGGCTTTGCGCGGTCCCGCGAGCTGATCCACGCGAGTCTCCGCCAGATGCTCGCCGACGAGAAGGGACTCGACGCCGTCCTTCCCCCGCCGCCACCACGCGAGCGGGCCGTCCCGACGGGAGCCTAGAGCCATGCCCGCCAACCTGCTCCTCACCCGCGACGGCCCCGTCGCCACCATCACCCTCAACCGCCCGGATCGCCGCAATTCGCTGAGCGACGAGATGCTCACCGAGATCGCGACCGCCGTGGCGGAGCTGCGCGACGACGCGAGCACGAAGGTGGTGATCGTCACCGGCGCGCCTCCCGTCTTCTCCGCGGGCGCCGACGCCGGCCACGCCAAGGCCACCACGCCCGAGGAGCGGCGGCGGCTCTTCCTCTCCCGGAAGAGCCAGTTCCGCCGCCTCTTCGAGCGCGCCAACACCATGCTCGAGGGGCTCGAGCAGGCCACGATCGCGGCGGTGAACGGGCACGCGGTGGGCGGCGGCTGGGGGCTCGCGCTGGCCTGCGACTTCCGCTTCGCGGCGGCCGCGGCGCAGTTCTGGATCCCGGAGGTCGATCTCGGCGTGCCGCTGGGCGTGGCGACGACGACGCGCTTCGTCCGGCTCGTGGGTCCCGCGCGAGCCAAGGAGATCATCATGGGCTGCGCGCGGTACTCGGCGGCGGAGGCGCAGGCCTGGGGCCTCGTCCACCGCGTCGTGCCCGGCCCCGAGCTGGCGCTGGCGGTACGCGACTACGCCCAGCTCCTCGCCAAGAAGCCCTTCCGGCCGCTGGCCGAGATGAAGGCGCGCATCAACGCGATCGCGCGCAACGGCATCCCGGAGGTCAACGCGATGACCGAGGGATTCCTCGAGCGCGAGTAGCGGCGCCGCGCCGGTCGCGTCGGCGCGGGCTGCCCGCGGCTCAGCGCGTCCAGAATCCGGCCGGGTCGCACTCCCGGACGGTGGCCAGCTCGGCGACGCTCGGCGTCCGGGTGGGTGCCACGTCGGGGGCCACCTTCACGTCGAACGAGGTCGCGGCGCGGACGCTCTCCACGCTCTGCCCCGGGTGATACGAGGCCAGGTACATCTCGCACGTCCCGGCGTCGAAACGGAAGACGCCGAGGGTCGTGACCACCGCCACCGGCCCGCCGCCCTGGAGGCCGACGCGCTGGCGCCAGCCCGGGCCCTCGCCGAAGCCTGGCGAGGTGATGTAGTCCACCCGGTCACGGAAGCGGTGCTTCTCCTGCGGCATGATCACCACGAACCGGCGCGCGAGGCTCGCGATGTCGGCGCCGCCGCCGCTTCCCGGCAGCCGTACCGTCGGGTGCCGCCAGTCGCCGATGTAGGAGGTGTTCAGGTTGCCGAAGCGATCGATCTCCGCGCCGCCGATGAAGCCCAGGTCGACCTGGCCCTGCTGGAGCAGCGCCATGATCTCGAGCGTGCCGGTGCACCAGAGCGCCCCCGTGATGTTGGACAGGTCGCTCATGGTCAGGAGCGTCTCGGGCGCGGGCTGGTCGCGGATGATGCCGTTCTCGAAGAGGCCGATCGCGCCGGGCGCGTGGGTCCGCTTGGCGTACGCGAAGGCGATCAGCGGCAGGCGCATGCCCACGAACACGAGGTCGCCGTCGCGGATCTCGCGCGCGGCGGCGATGACCATGAGCTCGCGGGGCGTGTAGTCTGGCCCTGACTTGTCTTTCATAGCGGTTTGGCGTCTATGACCTCGCGCTGCGGTTTGGCCTCTTCGCCCTGCGGGCTCATCGGGGTGTCCAATCTGTCGGGTCCAAGCGCTGTATCCATCCCTAGCGCAATACGAAGGGTTGGGCGGCGGTCTTGACGAAGGGGTGGCGGCGCAGGGCTTCCTCGTTCAGCTCGACGCCGAGGCCCGGGCCCTGCGGCAGGTCGAGCCAGCCGTCGCGCGGCGTGATGGGGTGGGCGAGGAACGGTGTCTCCTGGTCCCCGGTCGGGAACTCGACGGGCAGCCCCCCGCCCAGCGTGGCCGCGACGTGGAGGGTGGCGGCCAGGCCCGGGCCGAAGTAGAACGAGTGCGGCGCGATCGGGACGTTGGCGGACTGGGCGAGCGCGGCGATCTTGCGGAACTCGGAGATGCCGCCCACCTTGGTGATGCTCGGCTGGAGGATGTCGGCGGCGTGCTGGGCGATGATCTCGCGGAAACCGTAGAGGGTCGACTCGTTCTCGCCGAGGGCCACCGGCGTCTCGGTGGCCGCGGCCACCCGGGCCAGCCCCGCGTAGTCCTCGGGCGGCCATACCGGCTCTTCGAGCCAGAAGAGCCGGTATGGCTCGAGATCACGAGCCATCGCGATGGCCTCGACCGGCGTCCACGGGCAGTTGGTATCGAGCATCAGCTCCACGTCCGGGCCGACCGCCTCGCGGGCCGCGCGCACCGAGGCCACGTCGGTCTGGTGGAGCTTGAGCATGCGGAAGCCGCGGGCCACGAAGTGGCGGCAGGCACCCGCGACCGCCTCCGGCGTGTCGTAGCGCAGCAGGCTCGCGTAGGCGGGCAGCCGGGTGCGGAGCGCGCCGCCCAGCAGCTCGTACACCGGCGCCCCGCGCACCTTGCCGAGCAGGTCCCAGAGCGCGATCTCGACCCCGCTGATCGCGAACATGCCGAGCCCGCGACGTCCGTAGATCATCGTGCCGCGGTGCATGAGGTCCACCACCGCCTCGATGCGCAGCGGGTCCTGGCCCACGATCAGTGGCGCGAGGCTCTCCTCGATCACGCTCACCACCGCGAGCGGCGCCCCGTAGGCGAAGGCCTCCCCGAGCCCGGCGACGCCCTCGTCGGTGTGCACGCGCACGAAGATCTGCTTGCGGGTGCCGCCGGTCCAGGGCGACGGCGGGTTCATCGGCATGAGCGGGATGGCGAGCGGGACGGCCTCGACTGCGGTGATCTTCATGATGGTCAGGCTCCATAGTCGAGCGGCTCGGAAGGAAGCGGACGCCTCACGCGCAGGGCCTCGAGGACGCCGGGATCGAGGTGGCCGAGGAAGTCGTGCCAATCCTTGACGCCGTGGACCCAGTGGGTGAGCCACCGCTCGAATCCCTCCACGGTGCGACTCTCGTCGTGGAAGCGGTGGAAGAAGTCGTGCTGGCGGCGGTAGTGACCCTGCACCGGCGAGGGGAAGGCGCCGAACGGCTCGTGCACGACGGCGGCGACCTTGAAGGCCGGGATCAGCACGAGGCCCGGATCGCTCAGGATGCGCGCGCGCGGCCGGATCTCCTCGGCGACCAGGATCACCCGCTCGGCCGCCGAGGCGGCCTGGCGGCTCACCCCGAGCGTGCCCCAGAGATGCGCGTGACCGTCCTCGTCGGCGCGCTGCACGTGGAGGATGGTCACGTCGGGGCGGATCGCGGGCACGAGCAGGAGCGCGTCGCCGGACCAGGGATCGGTCGACGTCTTGAGCGTCGGGTTCGATCGGGGCAGGTCGGTCCCCAGCAGCGAGCGCGTCGGGAGATACGGCACGCCCAGGGCCGCGGCCTGCAGCGCGAAGGCGATCGTGAGGTTCGAGTGGTCCAGCACCTCCAGCGGGGCGGGGACCTGCTTCTCGACGGCCCGGCGGTAGTTGTGTCCGAGCCCGGCGCTCACGTTGCCGACCCAGGCGGCGATCACGCGCCGCGCGCAGCCAGCCCCGATGAGCTGATCGAACAGCATGTCCGAGATCGGGCCGATCAGCGTGAGGTCGCGGCGGCGCTGGCGGATCAGCTCGTGGCCGGCCGCGAACGGGATGAGCGCCTCGAGCGCCGCCCCCATGCAGATCGAGGCGCCGTCGGGCACGAAGCGCTCGATCGCCTCGCGCATGGTCATGACCTTCGATGGCACCCGGTCATCTTACCGCGCTTGACAACGGGCAGACGGCTGCCCTAAGCCCGTTCCGTGACCCTCGCTCAGATGCTCGAGCAGGCCGCCCTGCGCTGGCCCTCGACCGACGCGGTCGTCGACGGGCCGCGGCGGCTCACCTACGCGGAGTTGCTGGATCAGGCGCGACGGCTGGGAACGGGCTTCACGCGCCTCGGGGTCGGCAAAGGTGACCGCGTCCTGATCGTGCTCAAGAACCGCGTCGAGCACGTGCTCGCCTACTGGGCGCTCCAGATGATCGGCGGCGTGCCCACCCCCGCCGGCTTCCGGCTCGCCGCGCGCGAGCTCCAGTACATCCTCGAGGACTGCGGGGCGGACGTGATCCTGTGTGAGCCGGCCACCGCGGCGGCGGTGGGCGAGGCGGTCGGCGCTCGGCCCGTCCGCCTCGTGTTCGTCGGCGACGACGGCCCACCGGGAGCCCTGCCGTTCGCCGAGCTGCTCGCCGCCGGGGGAGCGGCGGCCGAGTCTCGGGTCGGGGAGGGCGATCTCTCGCTGATCCTCTACACCTCCGGGACCACCGGGCGCGCCAAGGGCGTGCCCCGCACCCACAAGAACCACGTGGCGGGCGCACTCGCCCACGTCATCCAGTGCGGCTACGGCTGGCTCGAGCGTACGCTCGGCGTGATGCCGCTCTACCACACGATGGGCATTCATTCGCTCACGAGCATGGCCGCGGTGAACGGCTGCTTCGTGTGCCAGACCGACTGGAGCGCGGAGGGCGCGCTCGCCCTGATCGAGTCGGAACGCCTCACCGCGCTCTACCTGATTCCCACGCTGTTCTACGATCTCGTTCGCGCGCCCGGCTTCACGCCGGACCGCGTCGCGTCCGTGCGCAAGCTCGCCTACGCGGGGGCGCCGATGCTGGCGCCGCTCACCCGCGCCTGCGTCGAGGCGTTTCACCCCGACGTATTCGTGAATCACTACGGCTCGACGGAGATCTACACGTTCTCGGTTCGTCCGGCGGTCGGCGCCAAGCCGGGGTGCGCGGGCCGGCCCGGCGTCCATGGCTCGCTCCGGGTGGTGACGGCCAGCCTCGAGCGCCGAGTGGAACCCGACGAGACGGTCGCGCCGGGCGAGAAGGGCGAGATCATCGCGTCGCTCGAGTCGGACGAAGCCTTCCGTGGGTACTGGAAGCGGCCCGACGCCGACGCGCGGGCGCTGCGGAGCGGCTGGTACTTCACCGGCGACATGGGCTACCTCGACGCCGAGGGCGAGCTGTTCGTCTCCGGGCGCGTCGACGACATGATCATCACCGGAGGCGAGAACGTCCACCCGGTCGAGGTCGAGGACGCGCTCGCCCGCCACCCGCTCGTGCGGGACGTGGCGGTGATCGGCGAACCGGATGAACGCTGGGGCGAGAGAATAGTCGCGTTCGTGGTGCCCGGCGCCGCCACGCTCACCGCCGCCGCGCTCGACCAGCACTGCCGTGAGTGTGGTGACCTCGCGAACTTCAAGCGACCTCGGCGGATCGTCTTCGTGCGGGAGATCCCGAAGACGGCCTCCGGCAAGATCCTTCGCCGCCTCCTGCGGGAGGGGCACTACACGGAGGCTCACCGATGAGTGAATTCTTGAAGGTGGACCGGCGCGGCGCGATCGCTACGCTGTCGATCGACCGCCAGCCCAAGATGAACACGATGACGGTGGCGATGCGCAACGAGTTTCCCGGCATCTTCCGGGATCTGGAGGCCGACGAGGCGGTCCGCGTCGTCGTCATCCGCGGTGCGGGCGGCAAGGCCTTCAGCGCCGGCGGCGACGTGGCCGAGTTCCTGACCCTGGCCCCGGCCGATCTCGAGCTGTGGGGCGACACGCTCACCTCCGCGGAGCGCTGCCGCAAGCCGGTGATCGCGGCCATCGACGGCTTCACGATGGGAGCGGGCCTCGAGCTGGCGGTCGCCTGCGACTTCCGCATCGCCACGCGGCGCTCCGAGTTCGCGTTCCCCGAGGTCCGGCTCGGGATGATCCCGGGTAGCGGCGGCACCCAGCGGGCGCTGCGCCTGGTGGGGATGACGCGGGGCAAGCTGTTCATGATGACCGGGCAACGGATCAACGCGGAGCGCGCGGAGGCGTGGGGACTCATCACCCAGGCGGTGGCCAACGACGGGCTGGACGAGGCGGTCGCCGGGCTGGCGAACGAGCTGGCGGAGCGTCCGCCGCTCGCGCTGCGCACGCTCAAGATGGTGCTGAACCGGGGCGCCGACGCGCCGCTCGACACCGCCCTCGAGCTGGAGCGGAAGGCCTACGCGTGGCTCCGCTCCACCCACGACTACACCGAAGGCGTGACGTCGTTCCTCGAGAAGCGGCCGCCGAAGTACATCGGTCGATGACCGGCGAGCCGTCGGGCTGGATCGGCCGGCGCGTCCCCCGCCTCGAGGACGCGCGCCTGCTCACCGGGCGCGGCCGGTTCATCGACGACCACCCGCCGACCGGGGATCTCCACGCCGCGGCCATCGTGCGCTCGCCGCACGCCCACGCTCTCATCCGCGGTTACGACGTCTCGGCCGCGCTGGCGATGGAGGGCGTGGTCGGGGTGGTCACCGGGCAGGACGTGTCGCGCCTCACCCGTCCGTTTCCGGTGGGCGTGACCGCGCCCGTACAGTACTACTGCGCGGCCACCGACAAGGCCCGCTTCGTGGGGGAGCCGGTGGCGGTGGTGGTCGCGCGCAGCCGCTACCTGGCCGAGGATGCGGCCGAGGCCGTGATCGTCGACTACGAGCCGCTGCCCGCGGTGGTCGACGTCGAGCGTGCGCCCGAACCCGACGCGCCGGTCCTCCACGAGGCGGTGGGGACCAACCTGGCCGGGCACCGACGGCTCGTCTACGGCGATCCCGATCGGGCGTTCGCGGAGGCCGACGTGGTCGTGCGGGAGCGCTTTCGCTTTCCGAAGTACGCCTCGACACCGATCGAGACCTACGGGGTGATCGCCCGCTGGGATCCCGCGGAGGAGACGTACACCGTCTGGTCGAACTTCATGGGGCCCTTCGTGATGCACGGGCTCACCGCCCGAGCGCTCGGGGTGCCCGAGAACCGGTTGCGCTTCGTCGTGGCGCCGGACATCGGCGGCAGCTTCGGGATCAAGTCGAGCCTCTACCCCTACATCACCCTGATCGCGCTGGCCGCCCGGCGGATCGGCGTGCCGATCAAGTGGATCGAGGACCGGCGCGAGCATCTCCTGGCCTCGTCGAGCGGCACGGACCGCGTCGCCCACCGCGAGCTGGCGGCCCGCAAGGACGGGACCGTGCTCGGCATGCGCTACCGCTGGCTCGACAACGTCGGGGGCTACGTGCGCAGTCCCGAGCCCGGGTGCAGCTTCCGCCCCACCGGCAACTTCGTCGGACCCTACCGCTTCCAGCACCTCGAGGTGGAGGCCTCGGTGGTGATGACCAACAAGAGCCTTACCGGGCCGAACCGCGGCTACGCGTGCGGCCATCTCTACTTCGAGACCGAGCGCATGATGGACCTGCTGGCGCAGCGCCTCGGGCTCGACCCGGTGGAGCTGCGCCGGCGCAACCTGATCCGCGGCCCGTTTCCCTACCGGACCCCCACGGGCGGTCTCTACGACAGCGGCGACTACGCGGCCGTGCTCGACCGCGCGGTCGATCTCGCGCGCTACGCCGAGCTGCGCCGCGAGCAGGCGGTGGCCCGGGCGGCCGGGCGCCTGTTCGGCATCGGCGTCGCGCTCGCGGTCGATCCGTCGGTCTCCAACATGGGCTACGTGGCGATCGCGCTCGATCCGCAGCTCCGCTCGAAGCCCGAGTACCTGCCCAAGTCGGGTGCCGTCGACTCGGCCACGATCAAGGTGGACCCGCAGGGGCGGGTCACCGCGATCCTCGGTACGGCGCCCCAGGGGCAGGGGCACCAGACGGTGGTAGCCCAGATCGTCGCCGACGAGCTCGGGCTCGCGCCCGGGGACGTCACGGTGGTGGACGAGATGGACACGCTGACGCGCTACTGGTCCATCTCCTCGGGCACCTACTCCAGCCGCTTCGGCTCGGTCGGCACGAGCGCGGTCGCCCTGGCCTGCCGGAAGCTGAAGACCAAGCTCACGGAGTACGCCGCGCATCTGATGGACCGGCCCGCCGACCAGCTCGAGTTCAGAGACGGCGGCGTGAGGGCGATGACCGGCAAGGGTGCGTCGTACTCGCTGCGCGACCTGGCCGGGCGAGCCCACTGGCACCCCACGTCGCTGCCGGAGGGCATGGAGCCGGGGCTCCAGGCGACCGCGCTGTTCGGGTTCCCCGAGGCGCAGCCGGTTGACGAGCACGACTGCGTGAACTCCTCGAACACCTACGGCTTCATCGCGGAGATCATGGCGGTGGAGGTGGATTCCCAGACCGCCGCGATCAAGATCCTGCGCTACGCGACGGTCCACGACGCCGGCACCATCATCAACCCGATGATCGCCGAAGGGCAGATCCACGGCGGGGCCCTCCACGGGCTCGGCGGCGCGCTCCTCGAGGAGCTCTCGTACGACGAGGCGGGCCAGCTCCTCACCGGCACCTTCATGGACTACCTGGTGCCGACCGCATCCGAGGCGCCGGTGATCGACATCGCCCACGTGGTCTCGCCCTCGCCGCTGACGCCGCTCGGCTCCAAGGGCCTGGGCGAGTCCAGCTCCATGACGGTGCCGGCGGTGATCGCCAACGCGGTGAGCGACGCGCTGGCGCCCCTCGGCGTGGGAATCACGGAGCTGCCCATGTCGCCGACTCGCCTGTGGGAGCTGATCGAGCACACCCGGAGGACGGGCCACCCCGCATGAAGCCGCCCCGCTTCGCCTATCACGCTCCGGGAAGCGTGGACGAGGCCGTCACTCTCCTCGGCCGCTACGGGGGTGAGGCCAAGCTGCTCGCGGGAGGCCAGAGCCTCGTCCCGTTGCTCAACTTCCGCCTGAGCCGGCCGGCCGCGCTCGTCGACCTGAACCGGATCGCGGCCCTCGCCTACGTGCGCGAGGACGGCGCCCACGTCCACGTCGGGGCCATGACCCGCCAGCGAACGATCGAGTTCTCCCCGATCGTCCGGCGCCGGCTGCCGTTGCTGGCCGAGGCCACGACCCTGGTGGGCCATCTGCCGATCCGAACGCGCGGCACCATCGGCGGCAGTCTCGCCCACGCCGATCCCTCGGCGGAGTACCCGGCCGTTCTCACCGCGCTCGACGGACAGGTGGTCGTCCGCGGACCCCGTGGCGAGCGGACGCTGACCGCCGGCCAGCTGTTCCAGGGATATCTGACGACCGCCCTGGCCGCGGACGAACTGCTCGTCGAGGTGCGGCTGCCGGCCATGCCCGACGGCGCCGGCTTCGCCTTCGAGGAGCTCAGCCGGCGCCACGGCGACTTCGCGATCATCGGCATCGCCGCGATGGTCGTACGCACGGATGGCGGCGGCTGCGCGGCGGCCCGCCTCGCGACCGCCGGCGCCGGACCGGTGCCCGTCCGCCTGCGCGCCGCCGAGGAGATCCTGGAGCGGGACGGGCTCTCCGACGCAGCGATCGAGGCCGCCGCGAGCCGGGCCGCGGAGCTGGTCGATCCCCCGTCCGACCTCCACGCCTCTGCCGCCTACCGCCGCAATCTCACTCGTGTGCTCACCGGCCGCGCCCTTCGCCGTGCCATCTCCACCTCGAATACCCTCTCTCCCGCCTCGGGGAGAGGGCAGGGTGAGGGGCCCTTAGAGGGTGAGGGGCCCTTAGAGGGTGAGGGGCCCTTAGGGTGAGGGGCCCCTTCATGTCGGATACGGTCCCCATCCACCTCACGGTCAACGGCCGGCCGCGCGAAGGCCGCTGCGAGCCACGCAAGCTGCTGGTGGACTTCCTCCGAGAAGATCTGCAGCTCACCGGCACCCACGTCGGCTGCGAGCACGGCGTCTGCGGCGCATGCACCGTGCTGTTCAACGGCGAAGCCGCCCGCTCATGCCTCATGCTCGCGATCCAGGCCGACGGCGCGGAGCTGACGACGGTGGAGGGTCTGGCGACGGGGGACCGGCTCCATCCGCTCCAGGAAGCATTCCGGGAGCACCACGCGCTCCAGTGCGGCTTCTGTACCCCGGGCATGCTGCTGACCGCGGTGGACCTGCTGCGGGTGAATCCCGGCGCCGGAGAGGACGACATCCGCCACGGGCTCTCCGCCGTCCTGTGCCGCTGCACCGGGTACCTGAACATCATCGCGGCCGTCGCGGCCGCGGCGCGCCGGGTCAGTCGAAGCTGACGATCTCGACCCAGTTCGAGCCCTTGCCCGTCGGGTACTTCTCGCGCAGCGCCAGAGCGCCGGTCGCCGGATCGATGGCGTAGACCGAGATCGTCTCCGACTTCTCGCCGGACACGATCAGGGTGCGGCCCGTGGGATCGATCGCGAACCCGCGCGGCTGACTCTCGGTCGGCGTGCTCGAGAGATACGTCAGCTTGCCGGTGGCCCTGTCCACGGCGAGCGCGCCGATGGAGCTACTGGTCCGCTCGGCCGCGTAGAGGAACTTGCCGTCCGGCGTGAGGTGCAGGTCCGACGCCCAGACGTCGCTGTCGACGTTGCGCCCGGGGGAAGGACGCGGGGCGCCGGGCACGAGCCTGGTGTCGGAAGGCAGCGCGGAGGCCGAGCCGACCTCGGTCAGCAGGCCGGTCTTCGCGTCGAGCGACAGGGTCGTCACGGTCGCGGTCAGCTCGTTGAGCAGGTAGGCGAATCGGTTGTCGGGCGACATGATGATGTGGCGCGGGCCGGAGCCGGCCTTCATCTGCACGACCGGCGGCGTGTTCGCGGTCAGCCGGCCGGTCCTCGCGTCGAAGCGGAACTGGAAGATCTGGTCGGTGCCCAGGTGAGGCACGAAGACGAAGCGGTTCGTGTTGTCGGTGATGATGGAATGCGCGTTGCGGGCGGTCGGGATCACCTGCTTGGGATCGGAGACCGCTCCGTCCTTCCCGATCGCGTTGACGCTGATCAGGTTGCCGCCGTAGGACGCCCCGAGCAGAAAGCGCCCGGTCTTGTCCACCCGGATGTACGGGAAGCTCTCCGCGAGGGCCGCGCTCGATCGCCTGCTCAGCGCGCCGCTCTTCGGGTCGACGGCGAAGGTGATCACGGTGAAGGGCTTCGAGCGCACCGCGGCGAAGAGAAAGCGCCGGTCGGGGCTCACGCTCAGCGGCATCACCGGCTTCCCGGCCTCGATCTTCGCTCCGGGCCGCAAGGTCCCGTCGGGCAGCAGCGTGTACGTCCCGATGTCGCCGTCCTCGGCGTTCGACACGTAGACGAAGGTGGCCGCGTGGGCGCCGCCCGCGATGCTCATGGACGTCGTCAGGATGATGCCACCGATCAGGGCGTGAAGGAATCTCATTCGCGGTCTCCTCGGCGCGGAGAGTCTCACGCGCCGCGATCGAGCGAGGCCGCGTACTCCGCCCACGTGTTGACGTCGAGCGGGGAGGGACGATCGATCGCGACCGCGCGGACGTCTTCCGGGCGCGCGTCGACGAGCTTCCAGGCTGCCTTGTCGCCGCGCAGCGCGGCCAGCGACTCGAAGAGGGCGCGCACGAAGATTAGCGGGTGACCGAGGCGGCCGCGATACGAGGCGAGCATGATGGGCGAGCGGGCGCGTCGCCACTCCTCGGCCACCAGGTCGACCACCGCGCGGTCGAGGCCCGGCTGATCGCCCAGCAGCACGGCGACCGCGTCCGCCCGAGGATCCACCGCGGAGAGACCGGTCCGATAGGAGGTCGCGCAGCCCTCGGTGAACTCCGGGTTCTCCACGACCGTCGCCGCACCGAAGTGGACCTGGCGCCGCACGTCCGAGGCCGCACCGCCGATCACCACCACGACCTGGTCCAGGCCGGCCGCCGCGCACGTCTCGGCGACGACGTGGCCGAGCATGGTGGTCTGGCCGAAGGGGAGGAGCTGCTTGGGCTGGCCGAGACGGGTGGACGCGCCGGCGGCGAGGATCAGCCCGGCGACGAAGGGCCTCATCCGGCGAGCGCGGACGCGTAGCGCGCCGGGTCCGCGTCGAACGTCTCCTTGCAACGCGGGCAGCAGAAGTAGACGGCGCGGCCCGCCCAGTCGGAGCGATGGCGCGCGGTCGCGATCTCCACGGTCATCCCGCAGATCGGGTCCTTCGACTCGACCGCCATCGTGGCGGCGGTCACGACCTCGATCGACTCGGGCTTGCGGCTGTGGCGCACGTGGATGATCTCGGCGAGGATGCTGACCGCGATCTCCTCCGGGGTGACCGCGCCGATGTCGAGGCCGGCGGGTGCCTTGAGGCGGTCCAGGTCCGCGGCCGGCACCCCGCGGTGCCGCAGCGTCTCGACGATGGAGGCCGCGCGCTTGCGGCTGGCCACCAGGCTGATGTAGCGGGCCGGCGTGCCGAGCACCCGGGTGAGCGCGTCCTCGTCCAGCTCGCCATGGGTGGCCACCACCACGGAGGCGTCGGGCCCGAGAGACAGGCCGCGCAGCGCGGTGGTCACGTCGGACTCGCCCACCACGCTGACCGCGTAGCCGGAGGACTCGGCGAGCGTGGCCAGGGTCTCGATCACTGGCCCGTGGCCGACCAGCAGCAGCGATGCCTTCGGGAGGAACGGCTCCACGTAGATCTCCAGCGTGCCTCCGCTGTGGCACGTCATCGGAAAGTGCACGATCCCTTCGGTGCGGGAAGGGTCCCGGCCGCCCTCGCCGACCAGGACCACGAGCCGCGGCCGGCCGTCACGGAGCGCCGCGAGCGCCTCCTTCGCCACCACCGGCTCCGCGCACGCCCCCCCGACCCAGCCGGTGACGCTGCCGTCCGGGCGAATCAGCGCCTTGGCCCCGGGCTTCGCCGACGTCGGCCGCTCGCAGCGGACCACCGTGGCGAGCGCGAAAGGCTCGCCGCGCGCGCGAAGGTCGGCGGCGAGCGTCAGGAGATCTTGCAATCGCGGTCTCCCGTGAGGGCGGACAGTCTGGACGGCTTGTTCTGATTGGGGGGGAGCGGCGCCGCTCCCCCCCCAAGCCCCCCCAGCGCATGTTCAGCTCCCGTGGCGCCCGGTCTCACGCACTCGGCTCTTTCCGGTCTCGCGACCGCTACTCCGTCACGCCTTTTTCGCGCAGGAGGCGCCACACCTTGGGTGGCGTGATCGGGATGTCGACGTGCCGCACGCCCAGGTGCCAGAGCGCGTCCACCACCGCGTTGGCGATCGCGGCGGGCGCGCCGACCGTGGCCGATTCGCCGACGCCCTTGGCCCCGATAGGATGGTGCGGTGACGGAGTCACCGTGTGGCCGGTCTCCCACTTCGGTGTCTCCACCGCGGTGGGAAGCAGGTAGTCGATGAAGCTGCCGCCCTGCACGTTGCCGATCTCGTCGTAGGAGATCTCCTCGAAGAGCGCCGGGGCGAAGCCCATCGTCAGGCCGCCGTGCACTTGCCCCTGGACGATCATCGGGTTGATGATGTTGCCGCAGTCGTCGATCGCGACGAAGCGGCGGATCTTCACCTCGCCCGTCCCCTTGTCGAGGTCGACCACGCAGATGTAGCTCCCGAACGGGTAGGTGAGGTTCGGGGGATCGTAGTAGG
>Ga0187766_10001223_pt1 | contig 14996 bp, 12 predicted proteins | sample 0216_QUI02_MP05__4_FD_132971 | JGI IMG/M metagenome (GOLD analysis project Ga0187766, IMG submission 132971) | Tropical peat soil microbial communities from peatlands in Department of Meta, Colombia - 0216_QUI02_MP05_20_MG | ecosystem: Environmental > Terrestrial > Soil > Wetlands > Peat ... | reverse complement strand
GACCGTCTGGTTCACGAAGCGGTCGTAGAGCTCGATGCGCTCGACGGCATCGCGCTGGCTGGCCTTCCAGTCGCGGCCGTCGAAGCGCTGCGGGGCGCGGCGCGTGATGGCGCGAAACTCCGCGTTGTAATTGGCGAAGGCTTCGACCAGGTGGCGCGCGCAATCCACGGCTGGGCGGCTCCTCAATCGAAGTCGGTCGGCAGCGAACGGTCCAGCTGGTGCTGATAGAGCCGCTCGATCTGCGAGGCGAGCACCCGCCCGACCGAGAGCTCGGGGAGCGCATGCACCGCGAAAAAGCCCACGGCATCGGTCTCGGCGCTGGTAGCGGGGCTGCCGCCCTCGAGCTCGCACAGGAAGAACAGCTTGTAGATGTGGTGGACTCCCGGCGGATGCGGGTGGCGGTTCTTGTCGACCAGGGCCGCGAGCTTCACCGCACGCGCGTGATAGCCGGACTCCTCGAAGATCTCGCGGGCCACGGCGCTCGAGGGCGCATCGTTCACGTCCACCCAGCCTCCCGGGAGCGTCCAGCGGCCGTCGGTCCGCTCGCGTACCAGCAGCACCGCACCGCCCTGGAACACGCCGCCGCGTACGTCGACCTTGGGCGTCGCGTAGCCACGCTCGCCCTCCCAGAAGGCGCGCACCGTGGCGAGCGGCAGCTCGAGCTCCGTGGCCAGCATCGTCGCGGTGAGCTGCTCGAGCTCCTGGTAACGCACCCGGTCGAACGGGTCGCGGCTGAAGGTGAGCCCGTTCTGCGCGATCGCGCGCACCTTGCGCGCCCACTCGAGGATGGTCGCGCCGCGCTCGCCGGTTTTCACGGCGCGCCCGCGGGCCGCGGCCAGCCGGCGCGCGCGGCCTTGCGCACCACGAGCTTCAGTCCCGACCAGGTCTCGTCCACCGCGCACACCTTGACGTCCACCAGCCCGAGCGGCAGAGCGAGCTCGCGTATCGTGTCCTCGGTGAGCTCGCTCGCGAGTCCCGAAGACTTCTTCGGCCAGCTCACCCATAGCGCGGCGTCGGCGCGCATGGCGGCGAGGCTCGCACGCAGCGCACGCCCGAGCTGCGCCCGGCTGGTGGCGAAGATGTGGATGAGATCGGTGCCGGCGCCGATGCGCGACTCCAGCCGCACGCCCGCGGGGAGCGGCGCCACCAGCGCCGCGTAGTTCGGCGGCGCGTCGCGCAGGCAGAGGCGGCAGCCCGCCCCGATGCCGAGCTTCTTCGCCAGCGGCGTACCCGAGTAGCCGCTCGGGGCGGCGGCGGCCGCGCGGCGCGCACCTCGCATGCCGGTACGGCGCGCGCTCAGAGGTTCCGGATCAGCGCGTCGGCGAACGCGCTGGTCGCGACTTCCCTGGCCCCGTCCATGAGGCGCGCGAAGTCGTAGGTCACGATCTTCTGGCCGATGGTGCGGTCCATCGCGGCGATGATCGCATCGGCCGCCTCGAGCCAGCCCAGGTAGCGGAACATCATTTCGCCGGAGAGAATCACCGAGCCCGGGTTCACCTTGTCGAGGTTCGCGTACTTGGGCGCGGTGCCGTGGGTCGCCTCGAACACCGCATGGCCGGTGAGGTAGTTGATGTTGCCTCCGGGGGCGATGCCGATGCCCCCGACCTGCGCGGCGAGCGCATCCGAGAGGTAGTCGCCGTTGAGATTGAGCGTCGCGATGACGTCGAATTCCTCCGGGCGCGTCAACACCTGCTGCAGCGTGATGTCGGCGATCGCGTCCTTGATGAGGACGCGGCCGCCTTTCCTGGCGGCGTCCATCTCGGCATTGGCGTCCTTCTCACCCTTGGCCGCCCTGGTGCGCTCCCATTGCTCCCAGGTGTAGGTCGCGCCGCCGAACTCGCGCTCGGCGAGCTGATAGCCCCAGTTGCGGAACGCGCCTTCGGTGAACTTCTGGATGTTGCCCTTGTGCACCAGGGTGAGGCTCTTGCGCTTGTTGGCGATCGCGTACTCGATCGCCGCGCGGATCAGCCGCTCGGAGCCTTCCTTCGAGACTGGCTTGATGCCGACGCCGGAGCTCTCCGGGAAGCGGATCTTGGCGTAGGCCTTGGGGAAGGCCTGGCGGAACAGCTCGAGGAATTTCTGGTTCTCGGGCGTGCCCGACTCGAACTCGATGCCGGCGTAGATGTCCTCGGTGTTCTCGCGGAAAATCACCATGTCGACCTTCTCGGGGTGCTTCACCGGCGAGGGCACGCCCTTGAACCAGCGCACCGGGCGCAGGCACACGTACAGATCGAGCATCTGCCGCAGCGCCACGTTGAGGGAGCGGATGCCGCCGCCGATCGGAGTGGTGAGCGGTCCCTTGATCGACACCAGATACTCGCGGCAGGCCGCCACCGTCTCGTCCGGCAGCCAGGTGTTGAAGAGACGATTGGCCTTCTCGCCGGCATAGACCTCCATCCAGTGAATGCGGCGCTTGCCGGCGTAGGCCTTGGCCACCGCGGCGTCCATGACGCGCACGCTGGCGCGCCAGATATCCGGTCCCGTGCCGTCGCCCTCGATGAAAGGGATGATCGGGTTGTCGGGGACGGCGAGCTTGCGGTTTGCGATCGTGATCCTGGCACCCTGGGCGGGTGGCACGACCTTGGGGGTTGCGGCGGTGGACATGGGTTCTTTCTCCGCGGGAAGCCGCACGGGCACGGAGCCCGCCGGGCGCGTCATGCTAGCACAGCCCTCAGGGGTGCCGATCGCGTGCCGTGCGAGGCGCGCGTGTGAGAGACTGACCGCGAGCGCTGCGCCTCGAGGGGGTCATAAGAGCGTATGTCGAGCGCCATAAATAAGAGTGAGGCGGGGGCGGCCGTGCGGCCCTCGCTGCTGCGGCAGCTGTGCGCGGTGCGGCCCATCGATCCCGAAGAGCCGGGCGGCAAGAGCCGCCTCAAACAGGTGCTCGGCCCCGGGGCACTGACCGCCATCGGCCTCGGCGCCACGATCGGCACCGGCATCTTCGTGCTGACGGGCCAGGTGGCCGCTAACCAGACCGGGCCCGCGATCACGCTGGCGCTCGCGATCGCGGCCTTCGGCAGCATGCTGGCGGCCTTGTGCTATTCGGAATTCGCGGCCTTCCTGCCGGTGCCCGGCAGCGCCTATCGCTATACCTACGCAACCCTCGGTGAGGCGCTCGCGTGGTTCATCGGCTGGAATCTGCTGCTCGAGTATGCGATCTCGGCGTCGACGGTGGCGGTGAGCTGGTCGGCGTACGTGGTGAGCCTCTTCAACGATGCGCACATCCGCCTGCCGGATGCGCTGGTCAACGCGCCGGTCGGAGTCGACGCCCGCGACCACCTGATCCTGACCGGCGCCCTCATCAACGTGCCCGCGATTCTCATCGTGCTGGCATCGACCGCGCTGTTGTACGTCGGCGTGAGCCAGTCGGCGCGCGCCAACACCTTCATGGTGACCCTCAAGGTCGCCATCATCGTGATCGTCGTGATCGCGGGCCTCAAGTACGTCGATACCGGCAACTTCCACCCCTACATACCACCGAACGCCGGCAGCTGGGGTCATTTCGGCCTGAGTGGATTACTTCAGGGCGCGGGCATCATCTTTTTCTCCTACGTCGGCTTCGACACCGCTTCCACCATGGCGCTCGAGGCGCGCAACCCGCAGCGCGACGTGCCGCTCGGCATCCTCGGCGCGCTGGCGATCTCGGCAGTGCTGTACGTCGCGATGTCGACGGTGCTCACCGGCATGGTGAACTATCAGCATCTGAACGTCGCGGCGCCCGTGGCGGTCGCGCTCGATACTCACCCGCAGCTCGCCTGGCTCGGCTGGCCGGTGAAGATCGGCATCATCTGCGGCATGACCTCCGTGATCCTGACTTCGCTCCTCGGACAGCCGCGCATCCTGCTGTCGATGGCCGACGACGGGCTGCTGCCGCCGTCGATGAGCCGCTGTCACCCGCGCTATAAGACCCCGCACGTGTCGACGGTGATTACCGGAGTGGGGGCGGCGGCTATCGCCGGCATATTCCCGCTCGACGTGCTCGCGGACCTGGTCTCGATCGGCATCCTGCTGGCCTTCGCCGTCGTGTGCCTCGGCGTGCTGGTGCTGCGGCGTACCCGCCCGGACGTGCACCGGCCGTTCCGCGTGCCGCTGGCGCCGGTGACCTGCACGTTGGGGACCGTGGTGTGCCTGGGTCTCACCCTGACCCTGTCGAACGGGACCTGGTGGCGCCTGCTCGTCTGGACGATCCTCGGCATGTCGATCTACGCGTTCTACGGATTCCGCAACAGCCGACTGCGCCAATGACGCGTACCGTGGCCAGCACCCCGGCCGCGGACGGCTTCACGATGCCGGCCGAGTTCGCGCCTCACGCGGGTTGCTGGCTCCTGTGGCCGGAGCGGCCGGACAACTGGCGGGAGGCGGCGCGGCCGGCGCAGCTCGCCTTCGCGCAGGTCGCGGCCACGATCGCGCGCTTCGAGCCGGTCACGGTCGGCGTGTCGACGCCGCACTACAGCGCCGCGCGCGCCCTGCTGCCGCCGGAAGTGCGCCTGGTCGAGATGGCGCACGACGACGCCTGGATGCGCGACGTCGGACCCACCTGCGTCGTCGACCGCCGCGGCACGGTGCGCGGGGTCGACTGGCGCTTCAACGCCTGGGGCGGCCTGAACGGCGGTCTGTATTTTCCCTGGGACCAGGACGAGCAGGTGGCGGGCAAGGTGCTCGAGATCGAGCGCCTCGAGCGTTATCGCGCACCGCTGGTAATGGAAGGCGGTGCGCTGCACGTCGACGGCGCGGGCACCGCGCTGGTCACCGAAGAGTGTCTGCTGAATCCCAATCGCAATCCGCAGCTCGGGCGGGCCGGGATCGAGGCCCGGCTGCGCGACTACCTCGGCGTCCGCCAGGTCATCTGGCTCGGCAAGGGCGTGGTGAACGACGAGACCGGCGGCCACATCGACAATCTCGCCTGCTTCGTGCGGCCGGGCGTCGTGTGCCTCACCTGGCCCGACGACCGCCGCGATCTCCAGTACCCGATCTCGCTCGATGCCTGGCAGCGACTGAACGATGCGCGCGATGCCCGCGGCCGGCGGCTCGAGGTCGTGCGGCTGCCCAGCCCTCCGCCGCTGACGATGAGCGCGCGGGAAGCGGCCGGTGTGCTGCGCCACAAGGGCACCCACCCGCGGGTCGCGGACCAGCGTCTGGCCGCGAGCTACGTGAACTTTTATATCGCCAACGGCGGCATCGTCATGCCGCTGCTCGATGCACGCACCGATCGGCGGGCTGCGGCGCGCCTGAAGCGTCTGTTTCCGCGCCGGCGCGTAGTCGGCGTGCCGGCGCGCGAGATCCTCCTGGGCGGCGGCAACATCCACTGCATCACGCAGCAGATCCCGCTGGGCAAGCGGGCAGCCAGCTAGTAGCCCAAAAGCCTCGATTTGGCCGGCTGCGGCTTCAGCGTCGACGCCGACCGCCCGTGAGTGACGGCTCGGGGTCGGTTCCTACCGTCGGCGCAGCGGCCGGAAGAACTGCCGCACGTCGTCGATCATCGCGGCGGGCTGCTCCCAGAAGGCGAAGTGCCCGCCCTTCGAAAGCTGCGTGAAGCGCACGAGGTTGAAATTTCGCTCCACCACACTCCTGGGAGGCTTGAAACTCAGCATCTCATGCGGCAGGTAGGCGACGCCGGTGGGAACACTGACCCTGCCTTTGGAGATCGGGTCCTCATCGAGGCCGCGATAGAACCATATGCTCGAGCTGATGCTGTCGGTGACGAGATAGATCATCACATCCGTGAGCACCTGGTCCATCGTGAATACCGGCTCACGCCGATCCGGCGAGTCGCTCCAGATCTTCAGTTTCTCGACGAGCCAGGCCGCCGCGCCGAGCGGATTGCCCGTCAGAGCGAACGCAACAGTCTCGGGCCTCGTCTGGTGTTCGCGTGCATAGCCACCCTCCCTGAACCACTCGGCGTCGGCCTCGCGAAGCCAGGTGCGCTCCTCTGCGGTCTGTTGGCTCTCCTCCGGAAACGGCAGCCATTCTGCAAAGTCGTTCAAGTGAATGCCAATGAGCGACCCGGGATACGCGCGGCCCAGCTGTGTCGTCACCCGGTAGCCAAGGTCCCCGCCCTGAGCCCCGTAGCTGGCGTAGCCGAGAACCTGCGTCATCAGCGTGTTCCACACGGCCGCAGTTGTCGCAGGCCCTACGGGCTTGCCCGGAGGTTTCGCTGAGAATCCGTAGCCAGGCAACGAAGGAACGATCACGTCGAAGGCATCCGCCGCCGACCCGCCGAAACTCGCCGGATCGCTCAAGGGTCCGATCGCCTCGAGAAATTCGCATACCGACCCCGGCCAGCCGTGCGTCAGGATGAGCGGCATCGGCTTCGGACCGCGACCCTTCACGTAGTAGCAGTGAATGTCGAAATCGCCGACGTGCGCGAGAAATTGCGGGTAGCGGTTGAGGCTGTCTTCGGCCTTGCGCCAATCGAACGTTTCGACCCAGTACTTCGCTAAGGACCTCATGTAGTCCCAGTTGGCTCCATAGGCCCAGCCATCAGTGTCCAGCCGGTCGGGCCACCTGGCCTCGCGAACCCGCTTGATGATGCCGTCGACCGTGGCCTGCGGGATATTCACGCGAAAGGGCTTCAGCGGGGAGGTGTCGCTCCCGGCAAACGCCGTGCGTTGCGGCAGCAGCAGCAATCCGGCCGCTCCGAGGAGCATTGAGCTCGCCGTGCGTCGCGAATATCGGGCGTCTGAGTTGTGCCTGAGGTCGGGCCGCACTCTATTCATGGCGCAGGCCGCAGCAGTTGCGCACGCTCGAGTTCCCGCCCCGCCAGGTAGATGCGGGCAATCGACCGGGAATTGTCGATATTTTCGACTGGATTCTTTGCCAGCACGAGGATATCGGCCAGGCGACCAGGCGCGATTCGACCGCGATCAGTCCAGCCGAAGACCCTGGCGTAATTCCCCGTCGCGGCGGCGAGCGCCTGGCGGGCCGTGAGTCCGAGTCGCTTGAGCAGGCTCATTTCCCAGTGCAGACCGTCGCCCGGCAGCACACCAAAGGCTGTCGTCCCGCTCGCCGCCAGAAAGGGAACCCGTGCGGTGATGAAAGCGGACTGCGCGCGCATCAGTGCCTCGGCCTCCTTGACTTCCCTATCGCGCGCCTCCCTGGGCTTTGCCATGAGTCTCGGTTGCATGCCCGTCGCAGGATCGAGTGGCGCGTGCACGTCGTGAGGATCCACGAGTGGTCCGATTTCAGAGGCCCAGGGGTTATGCCGATCAAGGCCGGTGCCGGAAGCGAATAAGGTCGTGGTCGGCATCAGGGCGGCGTGCGCCCGGCCAATTGCCGCCGCGTAGTCGCGGACGTCCGGCGCGCTCGGGCTGAGGGAGGCCAGGAAAGCTTCGTACTGGGTCCGCAGCGGACTCGGATCCGGTGGGAACGGATCATCGGCGATCGCGCGCCGAACGCCAGCGGGGGCCAGCTCGCTCATGAAACGGCTCATATGGACGAACGCCTGCACACCGGCCTCAGCGGCCTCGACATATCCGCTGTGTCCAAGCTCGCCGACGATAGCGATGTTGTGTCGGCGCGCAGCGGCGACTACCGCGCGCACCTGCTCGATATCGAGCGGGTACATCAACAGCAGCACGGCGTTTCCGTCCCAGCTCCTGGCATCCACGTAAGCCGTCAGCTCGGCCGGACCCAAGCGCCGGCCGCGCGCCCGAATCTCTCCTATCGTTTGCGGCGGGGGATCCAGCCCGGAGAGGTCGTACCCGATTACGTCCTCCAGCCTCTTGACGTGCGGCTGCGGATCCTCGTCCAGCAAGAGGCCGCGCCGGTCATCGGACATACCGACGATCGTCGTGACGCCCATGGCAAGATGCGCGTCCGCCTGCCCCTGGCTGCGCTGCGCGGCAAACCCATCGATCAGTCCGGGGATGATGTACTGGCCATGGACGTCAACCACCTCAGCTCCCGGCGGGATGGCAACACCGCTTCGTGGCCCCACTGCGGCGATCAACTGGTCGCGAACAAGGACGGTCGAATCAACGAGATCCGCCGTGGTCTCGCCAAAGTTGTCGACATCAATCACGGTTCCCCCGACGAGCGCCAGTTCTGTGTGACTACCGCCAAAGGTCGCACACGGAAGTACCGTGAGCACCGCAGCCGCGAGGAACCGAGTCATCTGCGCACTCCACTGGCTGGTCGAGCTGTTGCAGTGTAGACGCGCTGGCGCGCCGCGCAACGGCCGCCTGACAGCCAGGATGAAGCGCCCACACCAGGCGAGAACGATCTCGAATGGTGGCCGTCCGCGATGTAAGCGGACTGTCGCAGCGGGCGAACGTGGCGGCGCGTTCCTCGCCGCCCCAACCACGGACTGGGGGTCTCATGAGTCAGAATAGGGGCGCGGGAGATGTCTGCGGTGAGGTCGTCAACGCCCACGCTCGGGATCGCTCCACGAGGGCTCATGGACACAGGCAAAGACCCGGCGCTCGGCATGGTTCTCGCGTACACGGCGCTGGTGCTCGGCTTCTCGGTGCTCTACTGGCTGCTGATCACCCTCGCCCAACGCGGCTCGCTGCCGTTCGCCATGGGCCCGCCCGATTTCTCGCTCGAGAAAAGCTCCGTCCCGGGTCTCCTTTGCGCACTCGGCCTGCGAAGCTTCGGTCCCGCGCTCGCCGCGATCCTCACGCTGTATTTTTTCCAGGGCCGGGCCGGACTCGCAGGCCTGTGGCGGAGCCTGACGTTTTTCCGGCTTCCCATTTCGCTGTACGCGCTCGCGGTCTTTGCGCCGCTCGCGCTGAGCGCCCTCATCGCGGCCTTGGGCCTTTACTCCGGCAGGTTGCAGTACGCCGCTGACCAGCTGCAGCCGCTGCGCTTCGCCGCTTTCTTCCCCCTGATGCTGATATTCGACGGGCCGCTGGGTGAGGAGCCCGGCTGGCGCGGGCTCCTGCTGCCGCGTCTGCTGGCCCGCATGGGCCCTGTGGCCGCGAGTTCCCTCGTGGGCCTTGTGTGGTTTGTCTGGCATTTGCCCCTTTACCTCGCGGACGGCCGTGATCTCCATCCACTCAGCTATCTCGTGAACGTAGTGGCCCTGTCCTATGTGTTTACCTGGTTTTATATCAAGTCGGGCCGTAGCACCTGGATGACCGTCTTCCTGCACGCCACAACCAACTACGCGCTATTCCTCATCATCAAATCCTTCCACTACGCGAGCGCGGACGTGGCGCACCTGCAATTGGTCTACGACGCTGCCCTGGTGATCGCTGCCTTCGTGGTGGCTTGGGACCTCCGCAGGATGGGAACGCCAAAGCAAGTGTAGATGTCGGCGACAGCCCGCTTGCTATAGCAGCCGCTGCGCCGCCTCGAGCCACTCGCGCTGTGCGCGGCGGTAGTGCCCGGGCGCGATGCGCGCCTGCTCGAGCAGCTCGCGCGCCACGCGCTGCGCCTCGGCGTGCTGAGCCTGCGCCTCGAGCAGCTGGGCATAGCGCACCGCGGCCTCGGCGCCGGGATAGGCGGGCGCGAGCACCCGGTACTCCTCCAGCGCCTTGGTTACATTGCCTTCCGCGGCGAGCGCGCGGGCATAGAGCAGATGCCCGTCCGGCGAGCGGAACGTCGGATTCTCCTTGATGAGCTCATCGAGGGTCTGGCGCGCTGCGCGCGCGTCGTCCTTGCCGAACTGCGCCTGCGCGAGGCCCAGCATGAGGTTGGGATCGTGCTCATAGAGTCCGGTGAGCGCCTCCCGGTACTGGGCGATCGCTTCGTCGTAGCGCCGGTGACGGACGAGCTCCTCGGCGTAACGCTGGCGGCTCGCGACGTTGCCGGTGACGCGCGCTTCGTTCTCATGACGGCGCAGGTCCGCGCCCGGATCCAGGGTGCGCCTGAAGCCGCGTGAGGCGCGCTGTGCGGCGCGGCTGCGGAACAGCTCCGGCAGCACCTCCGCCGTGAGATAGACGAGCGCACCGATGCCGAACGGCAGCAGCAGCAGCACCCAGATCCACAGGAAATTCCGCCCGGTCCTGATGACGTGCACGATGAGCAGGCCCTGGACGATGTACAGCAGGATCAACCACAGCATGTGCGTCTCCGCTAGTGCGCCGCCGCGGCCGGCGGCGTCGCGGGCGCCGCCGGCGGCAACGCAAAAGCGATCACGTAATCTCCGCGCGGCGTGCCGAGCGGGCCGTGGCCGCCGGCGCTGATGACGAGGTACTGCCGCTCATCGCTCCCGGCGCGATAGGTCATGGGGGTCGCCTGACCGCCGGCGGGGAGCCTGTATTTCCACAGCTCGCGGCCGGTTTCGATGTCGAAGGCGCGCAAGTAGCTGTCGATCGCCGCGCCGACGAACACCAGGTCGCCGGCGGTCGCGATCGGTCCGCCCATACCGGGCATGCCGAAATCGCGCACCAGCGGCCAGGGCGTGAATCCTGCGGTGGACCCGAGCGGCACCTGCCAGACGATGCGGTTGGCGTGCAGATCGACGTCGACCAGTGTGCCCCAGGGCGGCGCCGTGCACGGCAGTCCCCACGGCGAGAGCAGCGGCTCGCGCCGCATCGCATAGGGGGTGCCCGCCTGGCGGCCGAACTCGGCGTGCGGATACAACCCGGAGCGCTGCTGGGCCTCGAGGTCCGCCGACGGAATCAGCGTCACCTCCATCGGCATGTCGTTCACCGCGGCGATCACGCGCCCGCGCTGCTCGTCGAAGACCACGCCGCCCCAGTTCACGCCTCCGGCGTAACCGGGGAACTCGAGCGTCCCGCGGGCGTCGGGCGGCGTGAAGATGCCCTCGTTGCGCAGCGCCGCGAGCTTTTCGCGGCACTTGCCGCGGTCCCAGAAGGTAATGCCCCAGGCGTCGGCGGGCTCGACGCGCCGCTGCGGCACGAGCGCCGGCAGCGCCGAGAACGGCTGAGTCGGCCAGGCCTGCTCGCCCGGCACGAAGCTGCGCGGCACGGGACGCTCGGTCACCGGGAAGAGGGGCGCGCCGTTGGTGCGATCAAAGACGTAAAGCATTCCGGTCTTGGTCGCCTCGATCACCGCGGCTACCGGCACGCCCTGCACGTCGAGATCGCCGAGCGCCGGCTGCGCCGCCAGGTCGTAGTCCCACAGGTCGTGGTGCACCAGCTGCTGATGCCACACGAGCTTGCCGGTGCGCGCATCGAGGGCGAGCAGCGAGTCGGCGAAGCGGTTGCTACCTAAGCGCGTGCCGCCGTAGAAGTCGGGACTGGCGGAGCCGGTCGGCACCAGCACCAAGGCGTGCTCCTCGTCCACCGACATCACGCCCCACGCGTTGCCGGCGCCAGTGCCGGCCGCCTGGGCGAGGTTCCATTCGGCGGCGGCGGGATGCGCCGGCGAGTCGGGCAACGGATCGAACGACCAGACGAGGGCACCCGTCAGCGCATCGAAGCCGCGGATCACACCGCGCTCGACGTCCGCGGCGCGGTTATCGCCGATCGCCGAGCCGACGACGACGACGTTAGCGTAGATCGCCGGCGGCGATGTCACGAGGTAGTCGGGGCGGTCGCGGATGCGGATGCCGCGCGTCAGGTCGAGCTGGCCGGCGCTGCCGAAATCCTCGCACGGCTTGCCGGTATCGGCGTCGAGCGCCAGCAGCCGCGCGTCGATCGTTCCGGTGAATATCCGCCGCACGCACGGGCCGGTGCCGCGCGGGTCGGCGCTCGCCCATACGCTCAGGCCGCGCGCGGTGCTCTCGGCGTAGCGGCGGGTGCGATCGACGCGTGGGTCGAAGCGCCACTGCTCGCGCCCGCTGACCGGATCGAGCGCGATCACGATGTTGGTCCCGGTCTCCAGGTACAACCGTCCGAAGGCGAGTACCGGTGTCGCCTCGAAGGTCAGCCGCCGCGCCTGCGCGTAGCCTGCGCCGAGCTCGCCGGTACGGTAGGTCCAGGCCACCGTGAGGCGGCGCACGTTGGTGCGGTTGATCTGGTCGAGACTCGAGTAGCGCTGGCCGAACATGTCGCCGCCGTAGTAGCCCCAGTCGCTGGCCTCGGGCGATTGTGCCGGCGTCGCCGCGGCTGCGCCGAGTGCGAGCGCGGCGAGGCAGGGGGCAAGGGCGCGCGGACTCATGCCGGCATTATCCGCGAGGGCGGCAGAGGAGCGCGAGCCACAGCGTCGCCCGGCGCATGCTGGTATTCTTTGGCGCCGTGAGTTCACCACGGGCGGTCATGTCCCGTTTCGGGGCATTGAGGTTGCTTCTCGCGGTTCAGTGCCTCGCGTTTGCGGCAGCCGCCCACGCTCAGGCCGCCGGCGACCGGTCCGCCGAAGGGCAGCCGCCGGCGGCGCGGCTGCGGGTCGGCCTGGTGCTTTCCGGCGGCGGCGCCCGCGGCGCTGCGCACGTCGGCGTACTCAAGGTTCTCGAGCAGTTGCACGTGCCGATCGATGCGATCGCCGGCACCAGCATGGGCGCGGTGGTGGGCGGGTTGTATGCGAGCGGTCTCTCGGCGCGCGACATCGAGAAGATCATGACCTCGCTCAACTGGCAGGCCGCGTTCCATGACCGGCCGCCGCGCGAGGATCTGACGCTGCGGCGCAAGCAGGAAGATGAGAACTTTCTGGTGAAGTTCCCGCTCGGCGTGCGCGGCCACAGAATCGTGCTCCCCAAAGGGCTCATCGAGGGCCAGGGGCTCTCGCAGCTGCTGCGGCGGCTGACGCTGCCGGTGGCGCGTATCACCAACTTCGACGAGCTTCCCACGCGCTTCCGTGCGGTGGCCACCGACCTCGAGAGCGGTGAGCCGGTGGTGCTCGCCGCCGGCGACCTGACGAGCGCGATGCGCGCCAGCATGTCCGCACCCGGCATCTTCGCGCCGGTCGAGCGCCAGGGGCGGATACTGGTCGATGGCGGCATCGCCGACAACGTCCCGGTCGACGTGGCGCGCGAGATGGGCGTCGACCTCGTGATCGTGGTCGACGTCGGCTCGCCGCTGCAGCAGCGCAGCAAGCTCACCGACGTCACCGCCATCTCCAACCAGATGCTGGCCATCCTGCTGCGGCGTAATGCCGAACAGCAGCTCGCCACCCTCAAGCCAGGCGACATTCTCATCGCGCCGCCCCTCGGAGATGCCTCGTCGTTCGACTTCGGCGCGGTGGCGCGCTACATCAGCGTCGGGGAGGCCGCGGCCCGCACCGCCGCGCAACAGCTCGCGCCCCTCGAGGTCAGCGACGAGCAGATGCAGCGCTATGAGGAGCGGCGTTCCGCGCAGCGGCTGCCGCCGCCCGTGATCCACTTCGTGCAGGCGGACGGCGGCTCCGAGCAGTATTCCCAGTCGCTCGACCGCCTGTTCAAGGATATGGCCGGCAAGCCTCTCGACCCGGGCGCGGTCGCACGCCGGGTGACGTCCCTCTACGGCCTCGGCGGCCTCGACACGCTCGACTATCGCGTGGTGGGACGCGAGGACTACTACGGGCTGGCGCTCGATGCGCGCCCGAGCTCGCAGGGTCCGAACTACCTGCGCTTCGGTCTGAGTCTCCAGGACGATTTCGAGGGACACGCCACCTACGACGCCGCCGTGCGCTTCGTCATGTCCGACATCACGCGCAACGCGGGCGAGTGGGTCACGGACCTGCAGGGAGGCACCACCTCGCTCGCTGCCACCGAGCTGTTCCTGCCGCTCGCGCAGTTCTCCGGCTGGTTCGTGATGCCGCACGTCTCGGACGTGGCGCGCGACCTGTACATCATCAACGGACAGAGCCTCGAGGCGCAGTACCGGCTGCATACGCTCCAGTACGGGTCGGACTTCGGCTACCAGCTCGGCAACTGGGGCGAGGCGCGCATCGGCGCGCAGCGCCAGCAGGGCCACTACGTGCTCGCGATCGGCGACCCGACCGATCCGAATCTGCCCGTACAGAGCCTGACGCCGTTCAATCTGGTCAATTACTTCGCGCGCTTCACCTACGACCGGCTCGACGACATCAATTTCCCGCACAGCGGCCAGGCGGCGACGCTGCAGTGGAGCGGCAATCGCGATGCCGGCGTCGGACAGTACTCGAACCAGGTGACCGCCAGCTACGTCGGCGCCTATTCCTTCGGCCGCGACACCTTCTCGTTCTCCGCAGCCGGCGGCTCGACGCTGGAGGCGAACGTCACCGACCTCAATCTGCAGTATCCGCTCGGTGGATTCCTCAATCTCTCAGGCCTGCGCGCGAGCTCTCTGCTCGGCCCCAACTTCGGCATCGCGCGCGTCCTCTACTACCGGCAGATAGGCCGGGGCGGGCCGGGTTACTTCGACGTGCCGACCTATCTCGGCGCCTCGCTCGAGGCGGGGAATGTCTGGCAGAGCCGCAGCGCTGCGAGCTTCGGCAACACGCAAAAGGACGCGAGCGTATTTCTCGGCATGGATACGCTGCTCGGCCCGCTCTACATCGCCACGGGCTTCGACCAGCACGGCAACCAGGCCTTCTACCTGTTCCTCGGCCGGACCTTTTAGATTGGGCAAAAGCCGCCTGCGGCGCTTTTGCCGGACATTACTTCGTGGGCCGCCGGCAAAAAGCGCTGTTCTTGCCGGCTGCGCTGCGCTTCACAGATCGCGGCGATAGACCATGAATCCGGAGCGCTCCGCGACGCTGTCGTAGAGCCGCCGCGCCGTGTGATTCGATTCGTGGGTCTGCCAGTAGAGGCGCGTCGTGCCCGCCGCCCGCGCGCGCTCGGCGACCGCGGCGATCAGCGTCCGGCCGACGCCACGGCCGCGCGCACTCTCGGCCGTGTAGAGGTCCTGCAGGTAGCACACCGGCTCGATGCGGATCGTGCTGCGGTGGAAGAGGTAGTGGGCGAGGCCGACGAGCCGGCCTTCGGCTTCCGCGACCAGGGCGTGCACCGGCTCGCCTGCGTCGAGGAACCGCAGCCAGGTCGCCCAGGTGATCTCGGCGGGCAGGGCCGACGGGCCCACGCGGCCGTAGAAGGCGTTATAGCCGTCCCAGAGCGGCAGCCACCGCGCGAAGTCCGCCGGCGCTGCCGGGCGAACGACCGCGGCCTCGGGCGCCGCGGTCATGCATCCCCGGTCGGGACGATCGCGGCGGTCTCGGCCATGAGAATCACGGTGCGCTCGGGCGCGCGCGTG
>Ga0187766_10001219_pt1 | contig 15026 bp, 15 predicted proteins | sample 0216_QUI02_MP05__4_FD_132971 | JGI IMG/M metagenome (GOLD analysis project Ga0187766, IMG submission 132971) | Tropical peat soil microbial communities from peatlands in Department of Meta, Colombia - 0216_QUI02_MP05_20_MG | ecosystem: Environmental > Terrestrial > Soil > Wetlands > Peat ... | reverse complement strand
GGTAAGTGCTCGCGGCCCACTTCGACGAAGCCGAGCGCTTGGTGGAAGCGGTCGGACGCAGGATTGGGCGGGTCGATATTCACCTCGCAACAGAGGTGTTCGTGTCCCAGAACGCGCGACGCCGCAAAGAGGTCGTCATAGAGCGCTCGCGCGATGCCCCGCCCCCGTGCCGCAGGCTCGACGACGACACGGTCGACGTAGACGAACCTCGGATAACGCGCGCGGAACCAAAGGAAATTGGGGCTTCGGTAGGACGCATCCTGATCGAACGCGATAAGCATTCCTCGACACGCACCCGCGACGCGCGCACGAAAAGCGTCGGCAAGGAGGGCGCGAAGTGCCGGTGTCGTAAGGGCGGAGAGCTCGATCGCGTGCGCATTGTTGAGGGCGAGCAGGGCTGCTTCGTCCGCAGTCTCGGGGGCGCGCAAAGCCGCTTCAATCGGCATGCGCGACAGGGCCTAGCAGGGCCGCCACACTAGCGCCAAAGCCAAGGTTGGGTCGCGCGTTGCTTCGCTTCGAACGTGGCGATGAAGGGCGCTTTCTGGAGCGTCAGGCCGACTTCATCCAATCCTTCGAGGAGGCACGTTTTCAGAAATGGGTCGATGTCGAACGCTACGCTTTCGCCATTCGCGCGCACGATCTTCTGGTTCGGAAGATCGACTGTGAGGCGATCGCCCTTTTCGGCATCCGCCATCAAGAGGTCGACCTCGGCCGCCGAAAGCTTTATCGGCAGCATCCCGTTCTTGAAGCAATTGTTGTAGAAGATGTCGGCGAAGCTCGTCGAGATGACAGAACGGATGCCGAAATCGTCGAGCGCCCAGGGTGCGTGTTCGCGGCTCGATCCGCAGCCGAAATTCGGCCCCGCGACGAGGATCTTCGCGTTCCGATAGGGCTCCCGGTTGAGCACGAAATCGGGCCGCTCGCTCCCGTCATCGGCGTAGCGCATTTCGAAGAACGCCGCCTTGCCGAGGCCGCTGCGCTTGATCGTCTTGAGAAACTGCTTCGGGATGATCTTGTCGGTGTCGATATTGATCATCGGCATCGGAGCGGCATGCCCGGTGAGTGTGGTGAATTTCCGCATGCTTGCCCCTCTTTCAGCCGATGAATTCGCGAACATCGGCAAGGTGGCCGGTCACGGCCGCGGCTACGGCCATTACCGGGCTTACCAGATGGGTTCGTCCGCCGCGTCCCTGCCGACCCTCGAAATTGCGGTTTGACGTCGATGCACAGCGCTCACCCGGTGCGAGCCGGTCGGCGTTCATGGCGAGGCACATGGAGCAGCCCGGCTCGCGCCATTCGAAACCGGCCTCGAGAAACACCTTGTCGAGCCCTTCCGCCTCGGCCTGCTCCTTGACGAGACCGGAGCCGGGAACGACGAGTGCGCGCACCCTCGAAGCCACATGGCGACCGCGCGCAAGTGCCGCCGCCGCGCGCAAATCCTCGATCCGGCCGTTCGTGCAGGATCCGATGAAGACCGCGTCGATGACGACCTCGGTGAGCGGGATGCCGGGCTCGAGGCCCATGTATTCGAGCGAGCGCGTCCAGGACTGGCGCGCGTTCTCGTCGGGTGCGTCCTTGGGATCGGGGACATTCCCCGTGATCGGCAGCGCATCCTGGGGGCTCGTTCCCCACGTCACGAAGGGTGCGATCGACTTTGCTTCGAGGGCCACTTCCTTGTCGTATTGCGCCCCTGGATCGGACGGGAGCGTTTTCCAATAGGCCGCGGCCTGCTCCCACTGGCCCGCCTTGGGCGCCATAGGCCGGCCCATGAGATAGGCGAAAGTGGTTTCGTCGGGCGCGACGAGTCCGGCGCGCGCACCGCCCTCGATCGTCATGTTGCAGAGGGTCATTCGCCCCTCCATGGAGAGACCGCGCACCGCCTCGCCCGCATATTCGATGACGTGCCCCGTGCCGCCGGCCGTGCCGATCTTTGCGATGATGGCGAGGATCAGGTCCTTGGCCGTGCAGCCGAAAGGCAAGGTGCCGGAGGCCGAGACGCGCATATTCTTGGCCGGGCGGGCAACCAGCGTTTGGGTCGCCAGCACATGCTCGACCTCGGACGTGCCGATGCCGAAGGCCAGCGCCCCGAAGGCGCCGTGGGTCGAGGTATGGCTGTCGCCGCACACGATCGTCATTCCCGGCTGGGTGAATCCCTGCTCAGGTCCGATGATGTGGACGATACCCTGCCGCACGTCGTTCATGGAGAAGTAGGGAATGCCGAATTCCTTGCAGTTGGCCTCGAGCGTTTCGACCTGGATGCGCGACTCTTCCTCCTTGATGCCGTCCTTGCGATCGATCGTCGGCACATTGTGATCGGCGACCGCGATCGTCGCAGAGGGCCGGCGCACCTTCCGGCCGGCAAGGCGCAGCCCCTCGAATGCTTGCGGGCTCGTGACTTCGTGGACGAGGTGGCAATCGATATAAAGGATGCACGTGCCGTCGGGCTGGCGCTCGACCAGGTGGCCTTGCCAGATCTTGTCGAAGAGCGTGCGCGGATTTGCCATGGCCGTTTTGCAACCTCCTACTTCTTCGCGGCGGCCCCGGCCTTCTTGGCCTTCTTCCGCGCCTTCTTGTCGGCTGCGGCTTCGATCTCGGCCTCGGTCTTCTCGACAGGGGCAGTTGCGGCCAGGTCCGCCGCCAACGTTTCCGCGTCGAGCTCGGCCGCACTTGCCACTTCTTGCAGATTGGCCGCAACACCTGTCGTCTTCTCGGCGATTCGGGCCGCCTTGCCCGTCCGGCCGCGCAGATAATAGAGCTTCGCCCGGCGCACGCGGCCACGGCGCACGACCTCGACCCTGTCGACCAGCGGGCTATAGAGCGGGAAGACGCGCTCGACCCCCTCGCCATAGCTGATCTTGCGCACCGTGAAGGCGGAATTGAGCCCCGCGTTCTTGCGCCCGATGCACACACCTTCGAAGACCTGCGTGCGCACGCGCTCGCCCTCGACGACCTTGACGTGGACGCGCAAGGTGTCGCCCGGCGCGAATGTCGGCGCCTCGCTCTTGGCGGTGCGCAACTTGATCTGCTCCTGCTCGAGCTGTTCGATGATATTCATGGCCTCTTACCTTACCCTCGATTGACATGCCCGGCAGCGTTGTAGCGGACCCAAAGATCCGGCCGACGCTCCCGCGTGATGCGTTCCGCCTGGCTCAATCGCCAGGCCCTGATGCGCTCGTGATGGCCGCTCAGCAGCACCTCCGGAACGTCCCGGCCCCGCCAGTGCTGCGGTCGCGTGTAATGGGGATATTCGAGCAGCCCGCGTTCGAAACTTTCCTCCTCCCGCGATTCTTCTCTGCCCATCACGCCGGGCAGGAGCCGCACGCAGGCGTCGATCAGACAAATCGCCGCGGGCTCCCCGCCCGACAGGACGAAATCGCCGACGCTCGCCTCTTCGATCCCGCGCGCTTCGAGGACGCGCTCATCGACCCCTTCGAACCTGCCACATACGATGGTGACGGCAGGCTCTGCCGCGAGGGCCTTCACGCGCGCCTGATCGATCAGGTTCCCGCGCGGCGAGAGATAAAGAAGCGCCCCCGCTGGCTTTGCATCCCTCGTCACGGATTCGATTGCCGCGTCCAGCACATCGGGCCGCATCACCATGCCGGGCCCGCCGCCGAAGGGTGCGTCGTCGACGGTGCGGTGTTTATCGCCCGCGAAGGTGCGAATGTCCACTGTCTCGAGCGCCCAAAGCCCGGCCTCTTGCGCGCGCCCCGCAAGCGAATGGGCAAGGGGGCCCGGAAACATTTCGGGAAAGATCGTGAGCACGGTCGCCGTCCAGGGACGCGCTGCCGAAAGGCTCATGGGCGCACCTCCTCGACCGGCGCGTCATTCGCTGCGTCCGGAACAGCATCGATCTCGGCGGGCGGGTCTACGACAAGCCGGCCACGGGCGATATCCACGACGGGGAAGGTCACGCGTGTGAAGGGGAGCAACATCTCCTCGCCGTCCGTGCGCTCGAGCTCGATCACAGCGCCGGCGCCGAAATCGTGAATCGCGCGCACGACGCCCATAGCGCTACCGTCGGCGTTTGAGGCCCGAAGGCCGATCAGGTCCTCGTGATAGAACTCGTTTTCCTTCGTGTCGGGCAGGGACGAGCGCGCCACATAGAGGTGGAGCCCGGCGAGCGACTCGGCCGCATTGCGCTCGACGATGCCCTCGATGCGCAGGATGAGCTGGCCGCGCGATTTGGCGACGAGTGCGACTGTAAAAATGCGCTCGCCAGCCTCGTCGCTGAGCGGCCCGTAGGCGACGAGGGCCGCCGGACTTGCCGTGAAGCTCCGCACTCGGACCTCGCCGCGCACGCCATGCGCGCCGACGATTACGCCGAGGCAAACGTTATTGCCGCTCGTGCTGCGGACCTTCACAACGCTCCTCATCCTCCAATTTCGTGCCCGTAACGCCGGGGGTTTTCTCCCATCACGACGACGCAGGGGATTCGGCCGCCGCTTCGGCCGCAGGTGCGGCCGCCTGTTCCGCCGCCGCCTTCATCCGCTCCTGCGCCTTCGCCTTCGGAAGATGCTGTTTCGTCTGCTTGGGGATCGCCGGCGTCGGGCCGAGCCCGAGCTTGCCGAAAAAGCGCGCAACGCGCTCGGTCGGCTGAGCGCCTACGCCCAGCCAATGCTTTATCCGATCCGTATTGAGGACGATGCGCTCCGGATGGTCCTTCGCGACCATCGGATTGTAGCTCCCCACCCGCTCGATGAAGCGACCGTCGCGCGGACTGCGCGAATCGGCGATCACGATGCGATAAAAAGGCCGCTTCTTCGTTCCCGCACGGGCAAGCCGGATTTTAAGTGACATTTCCTTTCGCTCTCCTTCGGTTGAGTTTCGATCGATCGAAATTGCAGCTCGTTTGCCGTTCCATCGGTCGCGGCGCGCTAACGTGGGAAGCCGGGCGGCATCCTGCCACCCATCCCGGGCAGGCCGGCGCGCATCATGCCTTTTTGCCCGAGCTTCGAGACCTGCTTCATCATCCGGCTCATGTCCATGAATTGCTTGAGGAGCTTGTTCACGTCCTGCACCGACGTACCCGAACCCGACGCAATGCGCCGTTTGCGCGAGGCGTGAATGAGGTTCGGATTCCGACGCTCCTCCCCGGTCATGGAGCCGATGATCGCCTCTTGGCGCTTGATGACGCGGTTGTCGATCTGCCGCTCGGCAAGCTGCTTCTTGACCTTGCCGACACCCGGCAGCATCGCAAGCACACCTTCCATGCCACCCATCTTGCGGAGTTGGCGCAGTTGGGAAGCCATGTCCTCGAGATCGAACTTACCCTTCTCGAACTTCTTGGCGAGCTTTCGCGCCTCTTCTTCCTCGATCGTCTCGGCCGCCTTCTCGACGAGCGACACGACGTCGCCCATGCCGAGGATGCGGCCGGCGATGCGTGTTGGATGGAATGCCTCGAGGGCATCGAGCTTCTCGCCGACACCGATAAGCTTGATCGGACAACCCGTGACGGCCCGCATGCTAAGGGCCGCACCACCTCTCGCGTCGCCGTCGACGCGCGTGAGCACGATGCCGGTAAGCCCGAGCCGCTTATGGAAGGCCTCGGCGACGTGAACCGCGTCCTGACCGGTCATCGCGTCGGCGACGAGGAGCGTTTCGACCGGCGACGTCGCCCCGTGCACCGCCGCGACTTCGCTCATCAACGCGTCGTCGACATGAAGGCGGCCGGCGGTATCGAGTATTACGATGTCGTAGCCTTCGAGCCGCCCTTTCGTCATCGCCCGCTTGGCGATCGCGACGGGCGGCTCGCCGGGAACGATATTGAGCACGTCAACCTCTGCCTGCAGCCCGAGCACGGCAAGCTGCTGCTGAGCCGCCGGCCGGCGCGTATCGAGGGACGCCATCAGGACCTTTTTACGCTCCCGCGTTTTCAACCGAAGCGCGATCTTGGCGGTCGAGGTCGTCTTGCCGGAACCCTGGAGCCCGACCATCAGATACGGGATCGGCGGTGTCGCCCGCAAATCGAGGTCGGCGGCGTCCGCACCCAGCGTCTCAACGAGATGGTCATGAACGAGCTTCACAACCATCTGACCTGGCGTGACGCTCTTGAGCACCTGACTTCCGACCGCCTTCTCCCGGACGGCCGCAACGAGGTCCTTGACCACGGAAAGCGCTACGTCCGCCTCGAGGAGTGCCACGCGCACCTCTCTCAATGCAACGTCCACATCGGCCTCGCTCAAGGCCGCCCGACCCTTTAGGCGGTCGAAAATGTCGGCGAGTTTGCCGGTCAAACCTTCGAACATGCACTGCCTTCGATGGTGCGGCGTTGCAACTGCGCCGCGGCCAAAACCAAAAGCGCCAGTGCGCGACACTCGCGGACTGGCGGACCCCCTCGGGAGCGCAACATGGCTCTTCCCTTTAGCGGGTAACGGGCGCGGACTTTAGGAAAAGCGGCACGGGAAGTCAACAAGCGCTCGCGCGTTGGATTTGAAGTTCCTGGGATTTTCGCACCAGTCACGATTAGGAACGATCAATCCGAAGACCGCGTTTGGCTCGAAATACCGATTCTTGCGTGCGAAAAGGAAGCAACCTTCCCGACGGACAGGTTATCTGCGCGCGCAAGTGGTAATGCCAGGCTACAGCCGGACGCCGCCGGCGTAGAATCCAACCGCCGACCCGCCAGGTGGAAAATCCAGCGCTACTCCCTTTCTCGAAAGTGCCGAATTCTCACATTCAATAATCGATAAAAGTAATATATTTATCAACCAACTGAAATTCCGCCGCGATATCGATTTGAAGGTTGCCGTTCCTCGACCAACACACCCCACCGATAGCACCAAACCCCACGAAGAAGTATCTTTTGTGCAGGTTCCGCCGGGGAAACTCGCGTCGGATTGTACCCGTGTGCGAACGTCATCATTTTGTCTTGATAAAATTGCGTCAGTTTACGATAAATGCAGCGCAGCAACTGAAAACACGGTTCCAGATTATTGGCGGCGGGAAATATTTTCGCATTTCATCATGGCAAGCGATAACCGACGCAATTCGACCAAAATCGGGAGGTAACGTTGGCGAAACAAGAGTCGATCGACGCCCATGTCGGCAAGCGGCTTCGTCAGCGCCGCATTGAGCTCGGCATGAGTCAACAAAAGCTGAGTGCGGTGACGGACGTGAGCTACCAGCAAATCCAAAAATACGAGCGCGGCACAAATCGCGTGGGCGCCAGCATGCTGTGGCTCTTGAGCGACGTTCTCAATGTCGAGCCGGCCTATTTCTACGAGGGGCTTACTCGGCGCGGCCGGATTGCGGGTCCGATTGGAGCGAGCATGGACCATGGGGCGAGCGACGATCCGGATCATCTGAGCGATCGGGAAACGATGGAACTCGTCAAGGCTTATAGCGCCATCGACGATGCCCAAGTCCGCAAAGGTGTGCGCCAGATGCTCGGCGCGCTCGCCAAGTTCGGCAAGCCCCCGAAACCTCGCAAGAAGCGCACCCTCCGATCGTAAGCTCGGCCGCCGATGGCCCCACTGTAACCCGGCTGCGGGGCCAATCCGAGCGCCAAGATATTGGACTTGGCGTGCGTGCGCGCCATATAACCGGGGTCATGGCCAGGGCCGCGCACTCGAACATGCCCGCTTTCGTCAAAATGCACGGGCTCGGGAACGATTTCGTTGTGTTCGACACGCGCACGACCCCGCTTGCGCTCGACAGCAGGCAGGCTCGCGCGATTGCCGATCGCAAGACGGGAATCGGCTGCGATCAACTCATCACGATCGAGCCTGCGCGCGACGGGCGCTCCGACGCCTTCATGCGTATCCACAACGCGGACGGCGGTGAGGTCGAGGCATGCGGGAACGCGGCGCGTTGCATCGCAACGCTGCTTATGAAGGAAACCGGCCGCGACCGTGTGACGATCGAGACGGTGGTCGGCTTTCTTGATGCCGCGCGAAACGGCGACGACCTCGTTTCGGTGGACTTCGGGCCCGCACGGCTCGACTGGCGTGAAATTCCCCTTGCGCGCGAGACGGACACCCTCCATCTCGACTGCACCCTAGGCCCGCTGAGCGATCCCGTCGCCGTCAATATCGGCAACCCCCACGCTGTGTTCTTCGTACCCGATGCCGAGAAAATCGACCTCGAAAGCCTCGGCGCCAAGCTCGAACATCACCCGCTTTTTCCAGAGCGCGTGAACGTCGAGGTCGTGCATCTCACCCCCGACGGGCGCTTGCGCATGCGCGTATGGGAGCGGGGTGTGGGCATTACGCGCGCCTGCGGCACCGGTGCCTGTGCGACCCTCGTGGCCGCGAGCCGGCGGGGCCTTACCGGCCGCCATGCGGCGGTGATCCTCGACGGCGGTACGCTCGCCATCGAGTGGCGCGCCGACGGCCACGTGATCATGACAGGGCCGGTCGCGACCAGCTTCTCCGGCCAGATCGACCCATCGCTCCTCGCAGAAATGCGATGAGCGGACTCGACATCGTAACATTCGGCTGCCGGCTCAACGCCTACGAGTCGGAGGTGATGCGCTCCCTCGCGCAAGGTGTCGGGCTCGAGGATGCCGTCATCGTCAACACCTGCGCGGTGACGGCCGAGGCCGAGCGCCAGGCGCGTCAGGCAATCCGCAAGGCGAGGCGCAATCGCCCGGGCGCACAGATTATCGTGACCGGCTGTGCAGCGCAGATCCATCCCGAGCGTTACGCCGCGATGGCGGAGGTCGACCGCGTGCTCGACAACGCCGAGAAGCTGACAAGGGGTGCGTATGGCGCGGACGCCAAGCTTCTCGTCGACGATTTCCGGTCGGTCGAGGAGACCGCCGTTCATTTAATCGACGGTTTCGAGGGCCGTGCGCGCGCCTTCCTCCAGGTACAGCAGGGCTGCGATCATCGTTGCACGTTTTGCATCATCCCCTATGGCCGGGGGCCGAGCCGCAGCGTTGCGATGGGTGCAATCGCGGATCAAGCGCGCGCCCTCGTCAAGCGCGGGATCAAGGAGATCGTGCTGACCGGCGTCGACATCACCGACTACGGCAAGGACCTTCCGGGCCGCCCATCCCTCGGGCAGATGGTGCGCCGCCTCCTCGCGACAGCACCGGAATTGCCGCGCTTGCGGCTTTCCTCCCTGGACCCCGTCGAGCTCGACGAGGACCTCTTTCGCCTAGTGGCGGAGGAGCCTCGACTGATGCCGCATTTTCATCTGAGTCTCCAGGCCGGCGACGACCTTATCCTCAAGCGCATGAAGCGGCGGCATTCGCGCGCCGACGCAATCGCCGTGGCGATGCGCCTTCGGGCATTGCGGCCCGATGTGGCGCTCGGGGCCGACCTCATCGCCGGCTTTCCAACCGAAACCGACGAAATGTTCGAAAACACGGCGCGTCTTGTCGAGGATTGCGGCCTGAGCTTTCTTCACGTCTTCCCTTACTCGGCCCGGGAAGGAACGCCCGCGGCACGCATGCCCCAAGTGCCCGTCGAAATCCGCAAAGCGCGCGCCCTGCACCTCAGGACGGCCGGCGAAGCGGCCCTTGCCCGCTTCCTGGCCGGGCGCGTCGGCACGGACGTCGATGTCCTCGTCGAAAAACCCGGGCGCGGACGCAGCGAGCATTACGCCCCGACGCGGCTTGAGGGCACTCGCAGCACCACGGCACGGCCCGGCGAATTATTGCGAGCGCGTGTCGTCGCCGCCCGGCGTGACGCGCTCGAGGCGCAAATTCCTTGATCGCACCCAGTTCGGAGCGCTTCGCATGAACGAAGACACCTTGTCTTCGAGGACAGGGTGGCTCGGCCGGCTCAAGGCAGGCCTCGCCCGAACGTCGAGCAAGCTCGGCGACGGCATTGCGGGGATATTCAGCAAACGAAAGCTCGATGCCTCGACGCTCGAGGAACTCGAGGAGCTGCTCATCGCCGCCGATCTCGGTCCCGCGATGGCGGCGAAGCTCGCCGGCAAGCTCGGCAGCATCCGCTTCGATGGCGACGCGACAGCCGATCGCGTGCGCGAGACCCTTGCCGCCGAAATCACCGACGTGCTCGAGCCGGTCGCAAGGCCGCTCGAGATCGACCCCTCGAGACGTCCGTTCGTCATCCTCGTCGTCGGCGTGAACGGCACCGGCAAGACCACGACGATCGGCAAGCTGGCGCGCCTTTTCAACACGAATGGGCGCTCGGTCATGCTGTGCGCGGGCGATACCTTTCGCGCCGCCGCGATCGAGCAGCTCAAGATTTGGGGTGCGCGCGCGGACGTGCCCGTGATCGCACGCGACCAGGGAAGCGATGCTGCGGGCCTTTGCTACGATGCCCTGGAGGAAGCCCGCCGTGCCGGCGCCGATCTTCTTATCATCGATACGGCCGGCCGACTTCACAACCGCGCCGATTTGATGGCGGAGCTTCAAAAAATCCGGCGCGTGCTCAACAAACTCGATGCGAGCGCGCCGCACGCGGTTCTTCTCGTACTCGACGCCACCACGGGACAGAACGCGCATGCACAGGTTGAAATCTTCCGCGCCATGATCGACGTAACCGGCCTCGTCGTCACGAAGCTCGATGGCTCGGCGCGCGGTGGCGTCCTGGTCGCCCTGGCCGAACGCTTCGGAATCCCCGTGCACGCCGTTGGCGTCGGCGAGGGTGCTGATGACCTTCGCCCATTCGAAGCGCGCGATTTCGCACGAAGCCTCCTCGGCCTCGAAAGCTGACATTCATAGAATCCAATGTGGTCTTCGGATTTGCAGTTCCTTAACGCGGCTGCCGCCAAAATCGCAGAAACTTCAAATCCACCGCACTAGCTTGCCGCACCGTCGCGGCACATTATTATGGCGCCCATGAATCCGATCCTCAAATTGACCCTCGATCTCGGCCCGCTTCTCATCTTCTTCGGAACCTATTCGCGGGCCGGCATCATGGTAGGCACGGCTGCATTCATGGTTGCGACCGTCGCGGCACTCGTCACCGGATATGCCCTGACGAGGCGGATCGCAATTCTGCCGCTTGCGACGACGGTTGTCGTTCTGGTCTTCGGCGGATTGACGCTGATCTTCGCCAATGACGTCTTCATAAAGCTCAAGCCGACGATCATCTACGGCCTGTTCGCGGCCGTCCTGTTCGGCGGACTGATATTTGGCCGCCCACTCCTCAAGCCGCTGATGGGCATGATGATCGCCCTCGACGAAGCGGCATGGCGCATCCTCACGTTGCGCTGGGGCTGGTATTTTGTTCTCTGCGCCATTCTGAATGAGATGATTTGGCGCAATTTTTCGACCGATGTTTGGGTCGACTTCAAGGTGTTCGGATTTACCGGGCTCACGATCGTGTTCGCACTCGCCCAAGTTCCCTACATGCAGCGGCACAAGCTGGCCGATCCCGCCTGATGCGCCGCAGCACTTAACGGACGTTGCCGTGCTGGCCTTCGGGGTTCGTGCGCGCGACGAAATGTTGTGCGTCCCCGACCTCGCGTGCGTGCTCGAGCGCCCAATGGACCGAGGGAAACGCAAGATCGGACCAAGGAATCCCAATCCAAGGAAAAAGCTCCACCGCCGTGCTCTCGGGACCCGGTCCGATCTCGGGCGAGACGAGACGCGCGCGATAGATGATCTGCACTTGGGAGAGGCGCGGGATGTTGTAGACCGCGAGCACGCCGTCAAGGGCGATCCTGGCGCGCGCCTCCTCGAATGCCTCTCGGATGGCGCCTTGATCGGTCGTCTCGTTGAGCTCGAGATAGCCCGCGGGCAGGGTCCAATAACCCTGACGCGGATTGATCGCGCGCTTGCACAGGAGCACGCGGTCCTGCCACCACACCACGGCACCCACGACGATTTTCGGATTCTCGTATTGTATGAAGCCGCAATCCGGGCATATCAACCGTTCGCGGTTGTCGCCGTCCGGGACGGCGAGAACCGTGGGACCCTTGGGACGCACGTCGTCCGACATCGCCCTAATCTGGACCATCCCCGGGTGCGAAACAAGCGCGCGGGTAAGCGTTGGAGACTCGCGGCGCCTCAGACGAGGAGATTTACGATGCTGCCGCGCGGAAGCGAAACCTTGCCCGCACCACCGGGTGGAATCGCTGCGGGGGCCGGTCCCTGGTTTCGCGCGGCCGATGCGAGGGTTACACCCGGTCGTGCGGCGAGTGCTGCACTGGCGGCGCGCGCAGCACCTGCTTTCGCGACCGCGAGTTGGCCTGAGGTGTGAAGCGGAATACTCGTAGGCGTCATCGACATGCGGGCCGCAGATTGCCGCCAGCGCGTTAAGAACCCATTAAAAGCCGCGTCGTCGCCGCGGTCTCAATGACGGTGGCTCACGCGCCAAATGGATTGACTGACGTCATCGGCGATCAGAAGGCTGCCGTCCTTTGCAAGCGCCAGTCCGACCGGACGACCCCAAACCTCGGCCCGGTCGGTCCCCGAAATCCAGAAACCGGTCACGAAACTCTCATAGCCGCCGACCGGTCGGCCCTCCTTGAATGGGACTCGCACGACCATGTAGCCGCGCGGATTGGCGGCGTTCCATGAACCGTGGAGGGCGACGAAGGCGTCTCCCCGATATGTCTCGGGGAACTGATTGCCGGTGTAGAACACGAGCCCCAAGGGCGCTGAATGGGTCCGAAACAGAAGATCGGGCACGATCGCCCGCTTGACGAGATCGGGCCGCTTTTCGCCATAGCCGGGTTGAGGGTGAGGGCCGATATAGGCATAAGGCCAGCCGTAAAACCCGTCGCGTACGACATGGGTGAGAAAATCGCCAGGCAGTTCGTCGCCCATGCCGTCACGTTCGTTCACGACCGCGAAAAGTTCATTCGTTCCCGGATAAAAGGCGATTCCGACGGGATTGCGGAGGCCCGAGGCGAATGTACGTTGGCCTTTCCCGCTCGTATCGAACTCCTGGATTGTCGCTCGAGGCTCAGGGTCCTCGCCGATATTGGAGAACGAGCCGACCGACACGTAGAAATGACTCCCGTCCGGGCCGAAAACGATATTCCGCGTCCAATGGCCCGAGGCGGAACCGAACGAGCCTTCCGCCGTGACGGGTTCGGGCGATGCTTCGGCCTTGGTTTGGCCGTCTCGGTAGGGGATGCGCCAGACGCGGCTCACGTCGGCGACATAAAGGTAGCCGTCGTGGAACGCCATGCCATGCGGCTCGTCGAAACCGCTCGCGAATGTAGTGACGAGCGTTGCATGCCCGGCACCCGTTTCATCGCGGAGCAAGGTGATCTTACCGACGCGGGGTTCCGCGAGGAAAACATCGCCGTTGTTCGCAACCGCGAGCCAGCGCGCGTTGCTCAATCCCGTCGCGAAGGCATTCGCCTCGAACCCCTGCGGCACCTGGGGGATTTGGTCCTCAGCACGGCGCACGATTCGCGGCGGATTGCTGACAGCGGGGGTCGCATAGGGTGCCGGCAGGTTGTCGGGCGAGACATCGTAATGCTGCCCTACTCGCTCCATCGCGAACGCAGCACTCATCCCGCCAAACGCCACCGTCAAGAGCCCGACCACCGCGATGGGCCACCCTTGCATCGTCATCGTTTCCCCGCCCTCAAGCCTTGCAGCAATTCAACCTTAATTCACAACACATTATACCAAGCCCAGGGACAAAGTGCCGATCACACTCGGGTGAGCGAAGTGCCGCTGCGGCAGCCCGTGCCGCGAGGAATTGAGCAAAAGGGTCTCAACCTAAGCGTTTCTTAACCGTTTTCATCGGATTCTTCGAAAACTTTACGGACCGTGGCCGATGGGCCATCGAAATGGGTGCGACCTTGAGGGGTGCGAGACAGGCGACCTTCGAAGAGCTGCTCGACTTGGCGCGCGATAAATCGGTCGCGGCAAGGACGCTACTCGCCGAAACGGTAAGCGACCTCTTTTTCGACGAGACGAAAGTGTCGACCGAGCGCGAGCGCGCGCTCATGACCGATATCCTGCGCCAGCTCATCCACGACGTTGAAATGTCGATTCGGTGCACGCTCGCCAATCGCCTTGCCGATCAATCCGCCGCACCGCGCGAACTTGTCGTCGAACTCGCCAACGACCGGATCGAGGTGGCGCACCCGATTCTCGTGCGCAGCGACGTACTACGCGACCCCGAACTCATCGAAATCATCCGCCATCGCACGCTCGAACACCAACTCGCCATCACGATCCGCAGATCGGTCAGCGAGCCGGTGTCCGAGGCGCTGATTGAAACCACGAACGTGGACGTTATCTCGTCGCTTCTCGAGAATCCGAATGCGCAGATCTCCAAGGCGGCGCTTGATTATCTCGTCGAGGAATCGAAGCGCGTCGATCGTTATCAGAACCCGTTATTGAACAGGACCGACCTGCCGCCCGAGATCGCCAAGCGAATGTACTGGTGGGTGTCGGCCGCACTCCGCAAACATATCCTCGCGAAGTTCTCGATCGACGCCACGGAGCTCGACGAATCCCTCGAGGGTGCGATTCGATCCTTCCTCGGCGTCAACGGCCATGCGGTCGTCAATCGCCGCAGGCCGACCGAGCTTGCCGAAGCGCTTTACAAGGCGAAGGTCGTAACGCCGCAATTCCTCGTAAGGGTGCTGCGCGAAGGCGAAATTCCTCTCTTCGAAGCACTCCTCGCCAAGGTCGCCGGTCTCAGGGAGACGCTGGTGCGGCGCTTCATGTTCGAGCCGGGTGGAGAGGCGCTTGCGATCGCGTGCCGTGCCGTCAATATCGAAAAGCCGATCTTCGCAACGATCTTCCTGCTGAGCCGCAAGGCGCGGCCCGGCGAGCAGGTCGTCGCACCCACCGAACTCAAGGACGTCCTCGAGTTTTACGACCGTCTCGACTTCACGGCCGCCAAGAACATGGTCCACCGCTGGCAGCGCGATCCGGCTTATCTCGACGCGATCAGGCGGCTGGACACACCGCTCCGCCGCACCGCATCGACACACTAGCGCCGAATTGCGGCCTCGAGTGCTGCGACGCCCGGGAGTTTTTTGCCCTCGAGCCATTCGAGAAAAGCACCTCCGGCGGTCGAGACGTAGCTGAAGTCATCGATCACGCCGGCATGGGCGAGGGCGGCGGCCGTATCCCCGCCACCCGCGACCGTAAGAAGTTCGCCCGACCTGGTCAGTGCCGCCGCCCCGCG
>Ga0187766_10001218_pt1 | contig 15034 bp, 14 predicted proteins | sample 0216_QUI02_MP05__4_FD_132971 | JGI IMG/M metagenome (GOLD analysis project Ga0187766, IMG submission 132971) | Tropical peat soil microbial communities from peatlands in Department of Meta, Colombia - 0216_QUI02_MP05_20_MG | ecosystem: Environmental > Terrestrial > Soil > Wetlands > Peat ... | reverse complement strand
GCTCCGGGAGCACGCGCTGGCAGCCCTGGGAGTGACCGGATGAGCTGGGGTTCCGGGCGTTGGGGGGCCAACCTGCGGCTCGGCTGGAGGCCGTTGATGTTGCTCGCCGTGCTGATCGGCGCGTGGGAGCTGTACGTGGACCTGGGCGGCGCCGACCCCTTGGTCCTGCCGCCGCCGCACGCGGTCGCGCGTGCGTTGTATGCCGATCGCTCGCTGCTGTGGTCGAACTTCCTCGTGACCGCGCAGGAGGTGCTGCTCGGGATCGTCGTCGCGGCGCTCGGCGCGCTGGCGCTGGCGATCGCGATCCACTTCTCGCGGACCCTGCGCGGCGCCGTCTACCCGCTGCTCGTCGCCTCGCAGGCTCTCCCGATCCCGATGGTCGCGCCCGTGCTGGTGCTGTGGCTCGGGTTCGGGATTCTGCCCAAGCTCGGCGTGATCGCGCTCGTGTCCTTCTTCCCGATCGTCGTCACCACGCTCGCCGGCCTCGCCGCGGTCGACCCGGAGCTGTTGAAGCTGATGCAAACGTTCGATGCCCCGCGACTGCGGACCTTCCGGCACGTCGAGTTGCCGTCCGCGCTGCCCGGCCTGCTGACCGGCGCGAAGATCGCGGTCGTCGTCGCCGTGATCGGCGCGTATCTCGCCGAGCTCGCGGGCTCGAGCTCGGGGCTCGGCTACCTGTTCCAGCAGTCGGAGGCCCAGCTGCTGATGCCGCGGGCGTATGCAACGGTGCTGATCCTGTCGGCGTTCGCGATCGCACTGTTCGCGTTGCTGACCGTGGCCGAGCGGTTGATCGTCCCCTGGGCCTATCAATAAGGAGAGCGCTGATGAGAAGACGGATCGCCGCCCTGATGTTGCTGCCGCTGGTGCTCGCCGCCTGTGGCGAGAAGAAGAACGCTCTGACCCCGTCTGCGGGCAGCGTGCAGAACGTGACCGTGATGCTCGACTGGTTCCCGAACGCCGACCACGTCGGCCTCTATCAAGCGCTGGCCCAAGGGGGCTTCTCGCGGGCCGGGCTCGACGTCCATGTCCAGGTGCCATCCGACCCATCGACGCCGTTGCAGCTGCTGGCCGCCGGGAAGATCGACTTTGCGATCTCCTACGAGCCCGAGGTGATGCTCGCACGCGACCAGGACGAGCCGCTGGTGTCCGTGGCCGCAATCGTCCAGCAGCCGCTAACCTCGATCGTCTCGATCGGCTCGAAGCACATCACCGCACCGGCCCAGTTACGCGGCAAGCGGGTCGGCGACGCCGGCATCCCATATCAGCACGCGTATCTGATGACGATCCTCGCGCACGCGGGCGTTCCCGCCAGCTCCGTCAAGGAGATCAACGTCGGCGACAACCTGGTTCCGGCGATGCTCTCCGGTCGCGTCGACGCCACGCTCGGGGCGTACTGGAACTACGAGGCGATTCAGCTCGCGCAGATGGGCAAGCGGCCGAACGTGATCCGCATGGATCAGGTCGGCGTGCCGACGTACGACGAGCTTGTGCTCGTCGTACGGGCGAGCGAGCTCACGGATCACATCGACGTCGTGCGTCGCTTCGTGCAGGCGCTCGCACGCGGGTACGAGTCGGTTCGTCGCAATCCGGGCGCCGCGGTCGCGAACCTCGTGCGTGCCAACCCGAGCTTGGATTCGAAGTTGCAGCTCGCCAGCGTCAAGGCGACGCTGCCGGCGTTCTTCCCGTCCCAGGCGGGGCAGCCGTGGGGGTACCAGGACCAGACACAATGGAACCTCTACGGACAGTGGATGCTCAGCAACCACCTGGTGTCCAATCCGAACGCCGTCGTCGACGCGTCGACGAATGAGGTGCTCGCCGGCCAGGGCGTGTGAGCGCAATGCTGATCCGGCACGACGTCGAGGGCGTGATCGCGATCGGACAGCCGTCGCATGCGTGGATCTCCGGCCAGCTCGCGCGAGCCTGGGGCAACGATCGCTTCGGCGCGCTCGAGCCACACGAAGAGGTCTGTCTTGCCGCCGAGCAACACGACATCGGGATGGCCGCGTGGGATCTCGAGCCGACCCGCAATCCGGCGACGGGGCTCCCCCACTCGTTCACCGAGATGCCGCTCGGCACGCATCTGGCGCTCTGGAGCGCCGCGCCGCGGCGGTTGCTGGCGCAGAGCCGCTACGCGGCGCTGCTGGTGTCGATGCACGGGCGACGGCTGTACGCGCGCCGGAACCTCGACGCCCTGGCGCAAGCCGAGGCCGACTCGGTCCGCGCGTACCTCGACGAGAGCCATGCGTTTCACGACCGGCTGCTGGCGTCCCTGCGGGCCGACCCCGACACGGCTCCCGCGGCGGCGCCGGAGCTGGTCGAGCGCAACAGCCAGCTGCTCTGGACCTGGGACTCGCTCTCGCTGGCGCTGTGCCTCGACTGGGCGCCGTTCACGGCGGACGACGTGCCGACCGTCGACGACACGGTCGATTTTAACCTGACGCCGGGCGCCGAGCCCGGACGCGCGACGCTCGATCCGTGGCCGTTCGCCGTCCCACACCTGGCCGTCCGCTGCGAGGGGCGGCGCTTGCCCGGCCCGTTCGAGACCGACGAAGAGCTGCTCGAGGCGCTCACGCAGGCGCGCTGGGAGACGGTCGAGTTCGGACTGCACCCCCTCTGACACCTGGCGGAACCGGGGTGTGCCGGCCGTCGTTCCGAGCGGCCGTCGCGATCATGGCGAACCGTGGGTGGGCGCGCGAGCCGAACCGCGCTCCGATGATCACACGAGCACTCGCCGCCTGAAGTTCCGCAGCCCGATGCCTAGGAACGCGGCGCAGAACCCGAGCAGCACCGGGTAGATCACGTACAAGGGCATGTGCGACGCGTCGGTCAGCCCGGCGCGCATCCCTTCGGCGACGTAGATCAGCGGGTTGATCAGCACCAGCACCTGCAACCAGTGAAACGATCCCAGCTTCACCGGGGCGAGCTTCGTCCATTGGTAGTAGGTGCCGCCGAGGAACGTCAGCGGCAGCACCACGAAGCCGAACATCAGCCCGATGTTGCGCGGTTCGAAGGTGGTGCCGAGGACCAGCCCGAGCGAGGTCATCGCCACGCTCGCGAGCGGGATGATCGTCAGCACGATCGCCCAGTGGACGGACAGGTGCGCGCTGACGCCCGGGGCGTGAACCACCGCCGCGATCGGGAACACGATCACCGCCGCGATGACTCCCTGCACCGCGCCCGACAGCACCTTCGAGATCGCCACGAGCCAGATCGGACAGGGCGCCTGGACGCGATCCTCGATCTCCCGCGTGTACCCGAACTCGGTCGACATCTGCAGCGCGACCGCTTGGATGCCCTGGAACATGATCGAGATCGCGACGACGCCCGGGACGAGCACGGTGGCGAACCTGGATTCCGTCACGGGGTTGCCGCTGCCGCCGATCCCCTGGCCGATCGTCGGGAACACGTACAGGAACACGAACACCAGCAGAAACGGCTGAATCAGCGTCCGGGCGACGAATTCTCCGAAGTTCTTCTTGAGCACGGTCAAGTCGCGCAGGATCAGCGCGTGCAGCGCGGCGCGACTCGCGGTCAGCGCCGAGCGGGTCGGCCTGAGCGCAATCGCAGCCGGCTCGGCGACCCGGGTGGTTGTGGCGCTCATTCGCGCAGCTCCTTACCGGTCAGATTGATGAACACGTTCTCCAGCGTCGGCTCGGCGACCGCGAGGTCAACGAGCTCAAAGCCACCGCGTTCCGCGGCGGCGACGACGCGCGGGACGATCCGATCGGCGCCCTTGACGTGCAGCTCGACGCCACCGTCGATCACTCGCGTGCGGGTCATGCCGATGACATCTTGCTGCAAGTGCGCGGCGAGCGAAGCCGTGTCGCCCGCGGCCTTGACGGTGACGATCGTGTCCGCGCCGACGGACTGCTTGAGCGCCGCCGGCGTGTCGAGCGCCAGGATCTTGCCGTGGTCCATGATCGCGACCCGGCTACAGAGCCGGTCGGCCTCCTCCATGTAGTGGGTCAACAGCATGATCGTCTGGCCCGCGCCATTCAGCTCGCCAAGGATCTCCCACAGCGCGAGCCGGCTCTGCGGATCCAACCCGGCGGTCGGCTCGTCGAGAAACAGGACCGCCGGCCGATGGAAAATGGCCCGCGCGACCATCAGCCGCTGCGCCATCCCGCCCGATAGCGCGTACACCGACGCCTTCGCCCATCTCGACAGCTGAAACTGCTCGAGCAGCTGGTCGGATATGCGCCGTGACTCCGAAGCCGGGATGCCAAACAGCCGGCCGTGGAAGTACAGGTTCTCCCACACTGTCAGCTGGCGATCGAGCGTGTTCTGCTGCGAGACGATGCCAATCATCTGCTTTGCCACCGCGGGATGGGCGATCACGTCGACCGCGCCGATCTGTGCCGTGCCGGCGCTCGGGATCACGCGGGTCGTGAGCATCCCGGCGGTCGTCGTCTTGCCGGCCCCGTTCGGCCCCAGAAGGCCGAAGATCTCCCCCGCCTGGACGGCGAGATCCAACCCGTCGACGGCCTTGAAGTCGGCGCCGGCGTAGACCTTGGTCAGGCCCTTGGTGCGGATGATCGCTGCCTGCGCCGACGAACCATCGAGTGCGCGCGAGCCGGCGTCGATCACCTGGGGATCCCCGTCAGATAGTTCGTCGGGGCCCCTGCTCGCCGACCGTCGCGCCGCTGGGCTCCCGCCCGCCGTCACTCACCCGGCTTGGCGATCACGTGCACGTCGACCAGGAACGTGCGGCTGGCGACGACCGGCAGCACGTCGATCCGCCGGCGGTCATGCAGGCGCAGCTGTCCGCGCGCGAGCTTGCGCGCGCCGTGGCGCCGGATCAGCGCGATCGCCGCCGCGCCAGCGACGAAACCCGTGGCCGCCGCCGCGGCGGCCTGAACCGTCGGCAGAACGACGGGAAGGCCACGATCGACGGGCCTGACCTCCGCCACCACCGGAAGGCCGGCGACCGTCTCCTCCTCGCCGTCGTCCTCGAATCCGACGTCGATCACCTCGTCCGTCATCGTCCCTGGATGCTAACGCTTCGGGCGGGAGACCGGACGCTGACGCTTCCTGCGGCCGACCGGGACGGCGGCGCCTCGCGCGGGGGGACCGGACCGGCCGTTACGATACTCCGGCCCGCGCAGCACATGTCCACCTCGATCGACGTCTTCGCCAAGGCCCACGAGCACGAGCGGCTCGAGCAGCTGAGGGTTGCGCGCGAGCTGGACGCACTGCCCTTCTTTCGGGTCCTCGAGGGACCAACGCTCCCGGTCGTGGAGATGGAGGGCAGACGACGGATCATGCTCGGCTCGAACAACTATCTCGGGCTGACCGGCGATCGGCGGGTCAAGCAGGGAGCGCTCGAGGCGCTCGACCGCTACGGAACGGGGCTGACCGGCTCGCGCTTCCTCAACGGTACGATCGACCTGCACATCGAGCTCGAGCACGAGCTCGCGCAATGGCTCCAGACCGAGGCGGCGCTCGTGTTCACCACCGGACACCAGGCGAATGTCGGCACGCTCGGGACGATCCTCGCGCCGGGGGACACGGTCGTGGCCGATTCCGGCGACCACGCGTCGATCCTCGACGGGTGCCTCCTCTCGCGCGCGAAGCTGCGCGCGTTCCGCCACAACCGGATGGACCGCCTCGAGCACACGCTGCAGAGAGCGTCCGCGGACGGAGGCGGCATCCTCGTGGTCGTGGACGGGGTGTTCTCGATGGAGGGAGACGTCGCCCCACTACCGGAGATCGCGGAGCTATGCGCCCGCTTCAGCGCCCGGCTGATGGTCGACGAGGCGCACGCGTTGGGCGTCCTCGGCGCCCGGGGCGCGGGAACGTGCGAGCTGCTCGGGGTCGAGGACCGCGTCGATCTGCGGATGGCCACCTTCTCCAAGTCGCTCGCCTCGTGCGGCGGCGTGATCGGCGGCCCGGCCGACGTGATCGAGTTCCTGCGCATCTCCTCACGTCCGTTCATATTCACCGCATCGGCCGTGCCCGCGGCGATCGGCGCCGCGCTCGCCGCGGTGCGGATCTGCCGGTCGGACGATGGGCGCGCCCTGTTTGCGAGGGTACTCGACAACGCGCGCTATCTACGCGACGGTCTGGACGATCTCGGCTTCAAGGTCGTGGAGCGGAGTCGGATGCCCGACGGGGCCGAGATCACCACACCCGTCGTCCCGGTGCTGGTCGGCGACGATTGGAAGGCCGTGTTCCTGTGGAAGGCGCTGTTCGAAGCCGGGGTGTACGTCAACGTCGCGATCCACCCGGCGGTCCCGCCTGCCGGAGCGCTGCTGCGGACCAGCGTGATGGCGTCCCACGACCGCAACACGCTTGACGCCGCGCTCGACGCGTTCGGCGAGGCGAAGCGCTCGTTCGAGGCCGAGCACGGACCGCTGCCCTCGCGCGCGTAGCCAGGCGCCGTCCGCTCAGGGTTATCTAACAACCCCGCACAAGCGCTCGCGGCAGAAAAAGAACGCTCTGAGCGCCGATCATCCGTTTGTGTCGTTGCTGTGATCAGGCGCCTCCATGTAGCTTGCCGTGATCGGCTATGAGGTCGGCCGGGCCGCGTAAGTATTGCCTTGGGGAGCAGGCAAAGCCGGCGCAGCAGGGGCGACTGACGAAAGGGAAGCTGACCCCACAAAATGAATAGCAGGGCCCGAACGGGCGAGGAGCCGATGCCTCGTGCCTGCCGGGAAGGTCAACGATGTCCGCGATGCGGACCCACAGCAGGGAGAGACCCACAAGATGCAGAGCGCGATCATGACCCCAAAGACCGCGACGATGACCTCTGAGCCACAACGGCTGCGAGCGCTGGAGCGAGCCAACGAGGTGCGGCTCGCGCGTGCGGAGCTCAAGCGACAAATCGCGGATGGCCAGGTGTCCGCCGCGCAGGTCATCCTCACCCCCCCAAGCGCAGCGCGTAGTTGGGCGATCGGCGAGCTGCTCGCCAGCCAGCGCCGCTGGGGCGGCACCAGGTGCCGGAAGTTCCTTCAGGGCTACCACATCAGCGAGACCAAGCCGCTCGGCGAGCTGACCGAACGGCAGCGGCGGTTGCTCGCGGCTCAGCTCGGCGCGTGTCCGGCGCATGAGTTCGATCTGACGGCGATCGGCCCCCGGGCCGGCCTCGCGCGAGCTCGAGCTCGCTCCCTTTAGTTTGGGTTCGCTACGAAGTCGCGGCCGGGCTGGACGGAAAGGCCACGGCGGTGCTCGCGGATGGCTTGCAGCCGGTCGGAACGAATACGACCGGGAGGGCGAGCTCAGGCCTCGCTGGAGGCCGCCCAGATGTTGACCCCGCCTTCGACCGCGTAACGCTCGATCTCCTCGAGCTCCGCCGGCTCGAAGTCGGGCCGCGCGAGCGCCGCGACGTTCTGCTCGAGCTGCTCGACGCTGCTCGCCCCGAGCAGCGCCGAGGTCACGCGCCGGTCGCGCAGCACCCACGCGATCGCCAGCTGAGCGAGCGTCTGGCCGCGGCGCTGGGCGAGCTGGTCAAGCGCGCGCACGCGCTGCAAGTTCTCCTCGGTGATCAGCGCGGAGGAGAAGTAGTTGCCCCGTCGCACGCGCGAGTCCTCGGGCACGCCGGCGAGGTACTTGCTGGTCAGCAGCCCCTGAGCGAGTGGCGAGAAGACGATCGATCCCACCCCCTCCCGTTCGAGCACATCGAGCAGCCCGCGCTCGATCCAGCGGTTGAGCATCGAGTACGACGGTTGGTGGATCAGCAGCGGCGTGCCGAGCTCGCGGAGGATGCAGGTCGCCTCGACGGTGCGCTCGGGGCCGTACGAGGAGACCCCCGCGTAGCGCGCCTTGCCCTGGCGTACGGCGGTGTCGAGCGCGCCCATCGTCTCCTCGAGCGGCGTGTCGGGATCGAACCGGTGCGAGTAGAAGATGTCGACGTAGTCGAGACCCATCCGCGCCAGGCTCTGATCGAGGCTCGCCAATAGGTATTTGCGCGAACCCCAGTCTCCGTAAGGCCCCGGCCACATGTCGTAACCGGCCTTCGTCGAGATGATCAGCTCATCGCGATATGGCCTGAAGTCCTCGGCGAAGATCCGCCCGAAGTTGATCTCGGCGCTCCCATACGGCGGCCCGTAGTTGTTGGCGAGATCGAAGTGGGTGATCCCGAGGTCGAACGCGCCTCGCAGGATCGCGCGACTGCTCGCCAGCGGTCGGTCGTCACCGAAGTTCTGCCACAAGCCGAGCGAGATCGCGGGCAACATCACGCCGCTGCGGCCGCAGCGGCGATACGACAGGCTCGTGTAGCGATCCTCGGCGGGCACGTACGGAGCGGGGCCGAGCCGTGGGTCGTAGGGCACGGACGCGAGTATTCCAGCTGCACCGCAACTTGCGAGCAGCGCTGGGGTTTCTAGCTACGCTGAGGCGCCATATGCGGGATGGGCGTGTGGCGCGGGCACGCCGGACTTGGGGTCGGCGTCGATTGCCCGCACCTGTGACGTTGGCGCTGAGCGCCTCACTGCTCGGCATGATCGCGGCCGCCGCGAGCGGCGCATCCGGCGGGGCACGGCTCGGCAACGCCTCTGGCGGTCCCGCGCGAGCGCGGCCGGTGCACGCGAACTCGGCCCGCCACCGTACGGCCCGCAAGCCGCCGACGCATGCGAAACCCCGTCGTCGCGCGGGCCGCACGCCGCCGGCGCATGGGAAACCCCCCGGTCGCCGGGCGCGCAAGCCGCCGGCGCACGCGCAGTCCGGTCGTCGCGGCACGGTCCGCAGGCCGCGGCCGAATCCGCTCGCGGCACGCGGGATGTGGATCTGGCTGCTCGCCGACTCGAACGGCGGCAACCTCGCGTCGATCATCGCCACCGCCCACCGGTACGGGATCGGCACGCTGATGATCAAGGCCGGGGATGGAAGCGGGCTCTGGTCGCAGTTCAACCGACAGGTCGTCTCGGTCCTGCACGCCAACGGACTGCGGGTGTGCGCGTGGCAGTACGTGTACGGAGCCCACCCGATCTCGGAGGCATACGTCGGAGCAGCCGCGGTCAGCGACGGCGCCGATTGCCTGCTGATCGACGCCGAGAGCGAGTATGAGACGCAACCGGACAACTACGTCCAGGCCCAGACCTACATCGCCTGGCTGCGCAAGCTGATCGGCGCGAACTTCCCGGTCGCGCTGGCCGGCCTTCCGTACGTCGACTATCACCCGGCGTTCCCGTACTCGGTGTTTCTCGGCCCGGGCGGTGCCCAGTACGACGTGCCGCAGATGTACTGGGCCGACATCGGCACGACGGTCGATTCCGCGTACGCGCATACGTACGCGTACAACGAGATCTACCAAAGGCCGATCTTCCCACTCGGCCAGGTGTACGCCGATCCTCCGCCCCAGCAGATCTTCCGCTTCCGGCAGCTCTCACGCGTTTATGGTGCCTCGGGGGTGAGCTGGTGGGATTGGCAGGAGGCCGCTGCGTCGGGATGGGTGGCGCTGTCGCGCCCCGCCGGCTCGCTGCCGGCAAGCACGGACCCGCCGATGGCGAGCATCGGTCCGCAAACGCAAGGTGATGTCGTCGTCTGGGCGCAGGAGCACCTGATCAGGGGCGGCTACCCGGTGTCCGTCGACGGGAGCTTCGGACCGCAGACGCTGGCTGCCGTGAAGAGCTTCCAGCGGGCCCATCGCCTCGCGGTTGACGGCATCATCGGGTCGCTCACGTGGCACGCGCTGCTGCGCTACGCGCCGGCTCCCATCACCTGGACCTCGGCTGGCGCGGTTATTGCCTCCGCGTCGGGCTTCTCGTTGACGATGCCGGTTCCGGCGTCCTCGCGGCTGCCGGCCAAGCGCAACGAGATCGCCGGAGCGGGCGGCGCCGGCATGCCACCGGGACGCTGAGGCGACGCGCCCAAGTATCGGCCGCGGGTGCGGCCCGCCGGCCGGCGCCAAACGCTACCCAAACCTCAACCACCTGAAGCTAGGAGTCAGGTGTCAAACTCGCGTGCGCTCCGATAGCCCAAGATCCGGTGGGTGCGCAATCCCTTTGTACATAGTCTGACCGGATTCAGGCTCTTTGGCTCGATCACGAAAAAACACCAGCCTCCTAGAGCAGGTCGTGTTCCCGCGCGTACGCCACGAGGTCCGCACGCGTCGAGCGGCGGGTCTTCTGCTGGATGTGCGCGCGGTGTGACTCCACCGTACGCACGCTCAGGTACAGACTCGAGGCGATTTCGCCGTTCGTATGCCCGAGCGCGATCAGCTTGAGCACTTCGACCTCGCGGGCGCTGAGATCGTCTGGCGGGCCGCTCGGACGCGGCGGCTCGGCGGCCAAGCGCGCACCGAGCTCGGGGTTCAGGTACGTGCGGCCCTGAGCGGCGAGTCGCACCGCCTGCACGAGTTCGGTGTCGGCCGCTTCCTTGAGCACGTAGCCGATCGCGCCCGCACGCAGCGCCTCGCGCGCAAACGCGGGGTCGTTCTGCATCGTGAGCACGACGATCTGCGTCTGCGGCGCCATCTCCCGCAGGCGGGGGATCGCCGGCAGGCTCGACCCGCCGGGCATGTTCAGATCGAGGATCAGCACCCGCGGGTGGTAGGCGGTCACCCGCCGTTCGGTGCCCTCCACGTCGCCCGCCTCGGCGACCACCTCGAACCCGTCCTCTGCCTCGAGCAGCAACCGAAGCCCCGCGCGGACGACCTGGTGGTCATCGGCGACGACGATCGTGACTGGTGCGGCCGGCGCCGGAGCCTGTTCCATTTCGGGCAAGATAACGCGGTCGCCAGATCCGGCCTCGGTCCCCGCCGGCCCGAGTTCGGCGCCGTCCCCTTGATTCGTGGTGGTCGGTGAATCTGGCTGCATCGACTTCAGGCCCCGTCACGCCAACGTCGGGAACCGGTCCGCGTCGAGATCGATCTCGAGCGCAACCGGCAGCGGCGACGGCATCGCCGGCGGACCGCTGATCTGGCCGCTGAGATAGGGCGCGATGTAGCGTCCCGCGATCTTGGCCGGAGGCCACCACAAGGGCTTTGAGCTGACGGCTCCGGCCCCGCCCAGCGCGCCCTCCACGGCGCACTCGAGGTAGTGCGATTGCCCGCCGGCCAGCAGTAGACCCCGCAGCACCCCCCGGAACGGCTGCGGCTCGACGGCTGCGCCGACTCGCGCCGCAATTGCCTCGGCGACGGCGTCGGCTTGTGCGGCAGCGAGGCCACCGTGCTTGATCGGAAACGAGATCGCATCGCCGGCCGCGTACACGTCCTCCAGGCCGCGCACGAGCCCGTGCCGGTCCACCGGTATGAAGCCTTGCTCGTCCGCCGGCAGGCCGCGGATCTCCGGGCCGCATAGGGTCGGCAGGGTCACCACCGCGTCCGCTTGCAGCCGCACGTTCCCCGGCCGCGCTCGCAGCTCGCCCGACGCGAGCTCCTCGGCGTGCAGTCCGGGAACGAACCGGATGCCCCCCTCCTCGAGCTGATCGAGCACAACGCTGCTGGCGTGAGCGCCGAACGCGGCGAGCGGCGCAGGCTCGGGCGTCACGAGCGTGATCTGAGCATCGACGCCGGACGCGCGCAGCCGGTCCGCCGTCAGCAACGCGAGCTCGTACAGGGCGAGCGGCCAGCCGACCTGATCGGGAATCGCGAACACGATCCGCGACATGCTCTCGCGTTCCGCCGCGGCCAGCACGCTGCGAAAACGCCGTGTCCCACCGGGCGCCCCAAACGCGATCGCACCCGGGATCCAGTCCGCGGGCCGGGCGCCCGGCGCCATCACGAGGATGTCGTACCCGCGACTGGTGCCGTCCCCGAGCGTGATCAGGTTGGCCTGCGGAACGACCTCGGTGACCGCGTCGACGGTGCATCGCGCGTCGACGGTCCGCGCTACATCCGCAACCTCGATCACCGGACCCGGTCCGGCGCCAAACGCGGCGCCGACCAGCAGCGGACGGTTGGCGAACGATCGTTCGGGGGAGATGAGCTCGAGCTCGAGTCGCTCGCCGGCGAGGGTTCGCAGGCCGACCAGCGCCTCGAGGCCGGCGACGCCGCCGCCAGCGATCAGCACCTGCGGAGGGCTTGCGGACCTCGAGCTCGGCCGCGACGACACGCTCGCACGGTACCCGAGACGAGGGGTGATGCTCATCAGAACTTCGATGCTAATCCATCCGTACTCCCTACTGAACACCCCGGAGTGTCTACCTGGTCGCACTCGGAGGCCGGTCGGCGACCGCGGCCGAGCTCGCCTCGTCGAGACGGTTCAGATACGGCGCCAGGTGGCGTCCGACCACCTTGCTGTAGTCCGGCCACAGCGGCGTGCTTGAGGCCTTGGATGTGTCGTTCAGGTTCTCGCCAAGCTCCGCGTACAGATAGCGCCGCTCTCGGCCGGCGAACAGGACCGCGCGGAGCACTGGCCGGAATTGCGTTGCGGGCACCGGCGCGCCTAGCGCAGCGGCCACCGACGCCGCGATCGCGTCGGCCTGCTGGGTCGCCAGCCCGCCCTGCTTGATGGGGAACGTGGTCGCGTCGCCCGCCGCGAACACTTGCTCGACCCCCTGGACGCGTCCGAGCTCGTCGACCGGCAGGAACCCCTCGTCGTCGCTCGGCAGACCGTGGATCGCGGGCCCGCGAAGTCGCGCGAGCGCGATCGCCGCATCGACGTCCAGCTCGCGCCCACCCGCGAGGAGCAGCCGGCCGCCGTCGACCCGTACGGCATGCCCGCTGATCAATTGCACCCCGTGAGCACCCAGCAGCGCCGCGACCTCGCGGCTGACGCGCGCGCCAAATGCCGCGAGCGGCTCCCGCTCGGGCGTGATCACCGCGAGTGGAACGCCGGCGACGCCCCGATCGCTGAGCCAGACCGAGGTGTTCAGCGCGAGCTCGTACACCGGAATCGGCCACGTGTGACCGCCGGGAATTACGAACGCGATCGTGCGACGGCGACCGGATCGCGACTCGGACAACAGCGCCTTAAGCTTGTTCGCGTCCTGGGCCCCGCGAAACGGGATCGCCCCCGCGAGCGGATCGGCGTGCCGAGCGCCGACGGCAACCACGAGGACGTCATAGCGTCGCGGCGCGCCCGACCCAAGCGACACCGTCCGCGCCCGGGCGTCGACTCCGGCGAGCCGGTCGCGGATCAGCTGGAGGTTGAAGTCGGCCGCGATCCGCCGCAGCGGGTAACGATGCTCATGACCTTCGTGGAACGGGGCCCTCACCTCGTACGCGCGGACCACGAGCTCGGACTCGGGAGCGATCAGCTCGATTTGGGCGCGGTCGCCGGCTAGCTCGCGCAGTGCAAGGGCAGCCTCGACCGCCGCCGGCCCGCCACCGGCAATCGCGACAAGCGAGGGAGATGACGCCACGTAGCGATGCTAGCGGGGCGGTACGCCGGCGATCTTGCGGGGCGTCACGCCATCGATCCAGCGGGCGGTAGGCCGTCGATCGCAAGCCGCCGGTTCTTGTAGGCGTCGTCGTGGGTGACCTCGAGCCCGAACCACGGCGGCGGCACGAAGCGCTCGGCGCCGGCCGCGCTCTGGAACTCGACCTCGGCCGTAAGCATCCCCACGAGCTCTCCCTCGTACACGTCGAGTTCGATCACGAGCCCGCCCGGATGCGGAATCTCGTATCGCGTCTTCTCGATCCGGCGTCCCTCCGTCAGAGGCCAGAGGCGCTCGAACTGCGGGCGTGTGATGTCGATCTCCTGCTCGCGCCTCACCAGGCCGCTGCCCTGCTTGACCGTCAGCGTGTTGCGCTCCCCTCGCTGGCGCACTCGGACCTCCGACCCGTCGGCGCCGACAGCCAGGTACCCCTGGCTGATCCGGCTCGACCGCTGCCGTTCGAGGTCGCTCGGCGGCTCCGCGACCAGGAACTTGCGCTCGCGCTCGACGCCGTCCATCGAGGTTCCGCGCCGCCGGGGGCTGTCAGGCGGTCCGCCGAAGCGTGGGCGCGAACGGCAGGAACACCTCGATCATCGTGCCCTCGGCCGAGCTCGAGACCTCGAACTGGCCGCCGGCGAGCGACACGCGCTCGCGCATGCCGGTCAACCCGAAGCCGCTCGCGGGCACGTCCGGATCGAAGCCCTTGCCGTCGTCGCGCACCGAGATCCGCAGCCCTCGGTCGTCCTCGAGCACTGCCACCTCGGCCTGGTGCGCCTCCGCGTGCCGGGCGATGTTACTGAGGCACTCCTGGACGATCCGGTAGACGGTCGTCTCGAGGTCGGGGTCGAGGCGCACCGTACCCGGGCCACCTCCGTTGCGCAAGCCGATCTCGGCCGCGATCTCGAGGCCGGCGGCGCGCGCGCGCTCGAGCAACGCCTTCAGCGCCGGCCCGAGACCCAGTTCATCGAGGGCCGCCGGCCGCAGCTCGGTGATCAGCGCGCGCAGGTTCGCGATCTCTTCGCCGATCTGCTCGACGGCGGTGTCGACCGCCTCCCGGAGCGCTGAGGGATCGTGGGCCCGCCGGGCGGAGGAGAGCAACACCCGCAGGCCGCCAAGGCCCTGGAGGGTCTCGTCATGGAGCTCGCGCGCCCAGCGGCGACGCTCCGCCTCCGCGGCCTTCAGCGTGCGCCGCAACCGGTCGCGCTCGACCGTCTGCGCGGTCGCGACCGCGGTCGCCGCGCTGGCCGCGGCCGCGAGCAGCATCCGCTCGTCCTCGGCGCGGAACTCGGGGCCGTCGACGCGGTCGAATGCCTCGATCACGCCGAGGGTCGCACCCCGGAACTGGAGCGGCACCAACATCCCCGCCCGCGCCTTCACGCCGAAATCGCCGAGCCCGAACCGCAGCAGCGAGCTTGACAGGTCTGCCGCCCGCTCCGACCGCCCGCTCGCAACCACGTGCCCAGCCACCGATCCGCTCCTCGGGATCCGGCAGCCTCTAATCTTCCGCGGAACCTCGCCCGCGGTTGCCGCGATCACGAACTCGTCGCCCTCGAGCAGCAGGATCCCGGTACCCGACGCCTCCACGAGCGCCCGCGAGCGCTTGGCGATCAGCTCGAGCACGCGCTCGAGCTGGGTCTCGCCGCCGATCGCACGGGCGATCTCGGTCGTCGCCTCGAGCGCCTGCACGGAGCGCTCGAGTTCGCCCCGGCGCTGGTCGGTCTGCCGGTACAGGCGCGCGTTCTCGACCGCGATCGCCGCCCACGCGGCGAGCACGACG
>Ga0187766_10001215_pt1 | contig 15045 bp, 7 predicted proteins | sample 0216_QUI02_MP05__4_FD_132971 | JGI IMG/M metagenome (GOLD analysis project Ga0187766, IMG submission 132971) | Tropical peat soil microbial communities from peatlands in Department of Meta, Colombia - 0216_QUI02_MP05_20_MG | ecosystem: Environmental > Terrestrial > Soil > Wetlands > Peat ... | reverse complement strand
GCGGCGCCGGGCTTGGGAGTTCCCGCTTCCTGGTAATCCATGAGATAGGGAAGTTTTTTCCAGCGTTCCAGGTTGGCTTGCGGGTCATCGACGAGGCGGCAGATGATGCTGTCGGCGCCGATCGGGGTCAGCTCTGCGGTCGCGGGCGCACGATGAAACGTGTTCTTTTTGTTGGGAAGAACGACCGGCAGCAGGTCCACCAGATTCGATCCGCCCCAGATCCCATCGGCCAGCGCGGAATGGCCGCCCAGCCACAGAACTCCGCCTCCGCGCCGGTCGACAAACTCCCGAATCAAGTCCTGCTGGGCCGGTGCGAAATACCCGGCTTCCACCGAGCCAAGAATGATTCCCTGGTAGGCAAAAAGGTCTTCCGCGTGCGTGGGAAAGCCATCGGCCAGTTCGCTCGGATCGCGAATGCCTTGGCGATAGATTTTGTTTTCCGTAGTGCGAAGCATGGAAACGATTTGCACGACTTGGTCATCGTCTTCCGCACGTCGAATGAACTTATATTCCCAGCGAGGCTCTCCTTCTACGTAAAGTACACGCCGTTTTTGGGAGTCCACATTGACGAGACGCGTGACGCTGTTGTTCAGCTGATTCCGTTCACCGGGCAGCGGCTCGATAGAGAATTGAATCGCTTTGGCTCCCGCTGCGCCGGCATTGAACAGAAGCTTCTCGCTCTGTACTTTACCGTCCCCGACAAATGTGATCTGGCGCGACGCTAGGACTTTTTTGCCGTCGCTCGCCGTCAGCGTGCCCTTCTGTCCTGCGAAACCGGTCTGGTGAAAGCTGACCGTTGCCGATAGGCGCGACTCGGCAGGCGCTCGGGGCGAGAGCACCGCATCGCTGACCTCGACGTCGGGTGAGATCGCTAGGGGTCCGAAGCCGACGGTGTGCACGGGAAGGTGCCTGTTGCGGAGGGCCGAGATCGTTTCCAGTTCGATGCCGCCCGAATTGTCCGAGCCATCACTGAGCAAGACAACTGCGCCTATGGGTAAATCGCTGGTGTCGGCAGCCAGTTGCTTCAGACTGTCTCCGATATGGGTGGCAGGCGCTGTTGGTTCACTGAGGTCTTCGAGACTCGAGATGCGAGTCAGATGGCTGTCGAATCGGTATAAGCGCGTCTGGAATTTCGCCCCGAGCTGCGCCAGCACGCCGTTGCGAAGAGCAGCGGTGGCTTCTTCCTCGCGTGTGCCCTCGCCATCGCGAATCCCCATGCTCCGAGAATCATCAATCAGAACCGCCACGATGTTCTGCTGGGGCTTCAGCTCGGCAACCACCATGGCGGGTCGCCACAGCAAGAACAGAAGGAGGGAGACTGTCAGGGATTCAAGGAGCCAGAGTATGCCGGCCTGCCAGCTCTTTAGGGAGTGGGAATGGCGTGTCAGGCGGGAGTAAGTGCGCCATCCCAGACCGGCCAGCGCCGCGACGACCAGAACGCACAGCACCCATTTTGGCCAGCCGCCCAGCAGGGCAAATCTGCCCTTGGAGAAAACCGCGACCGGATATTTGAAAAAAAGTTCAAACATCATTCGCACAACCGCGAGCCCCGATCGCGGTCCCCAAGCCCGCTCGTTAGTGCGTCATGCCGTACATGATGTAGTCGAGACCGACGCGAAACGCCATGGACGCAAACCGCTCCGGATATCTAGGGTCGTCTGCCCACTCCCAGGCGTCTCCCAGGTGCATGTTGTGGCAGATCGCGACCATGATGTGCCCCTTGTCGTCCCGAATCGCTCGCCACTTGGGCACGTATCCGTCCTTTTCGTAGGTTCGGCCGGTGACGACGTATTGTTCTCCCGGCACCTGGAAGCGCTCGCCGATGTCATACAGCACATGAAAAATCTCGTCGTTGTCGTTTAGGTCCTCGATGGGCCGGTTCGGAAAAGCCATGCGCATGCCTGTCATGAACCGATCCCAATCGGCGGTCCCGTGGAAGTCGTCCACCATCAGAAAGCCGCCCTTGAGAAGATATTCCCGAAGACGTTTCGCCTCCGCGTCGGTAAAGGTCCAATTCGCCACTTGCACGGCGTAGACCCATGGGTAGTTAAAGATTTCGTCGCTGTCCAGATCGACCACCTGCTCGGTGGATCGTGCTTGAATGCGCGTCAGGCGGCGCAGGGCCATCAGGAATTGACGGTCTGCCTTCGGATAGTCCCGCTCCCAACTGCCAAAGCCGTAGCCGTAACCGAAACCTCCCCCGCCATAGCTATCGGTCCTCGCGCTGTAGCGTAGGCGGGACCAGTAAAACTCGGCGCGTTCCTTACTGTTCGAAGGTCCGTAATCATAGGAATAGGAAGGACTTTCTCGCTGAAACCAGGGTGAGCTGCCGCTCTGAAAGGCAACCACACCGCTAGCCAATGCCAAGGGCAAAGCGAGCGCAGAAGCAGTTCGAACGAATCTCATCGGAGATCCCGCGAACTTCAAAGCGTAACAGATTAGAATCCTGGTCTTCAATACGATGCGGTTCGCGGTTGGAGGGGCGGATTCGCCCAGGTGGGCACGGGAGGCTGCTTTGTCCAACTCCGCCAGGCTAGGTGCCTTCGGCCTTGCGCCGTGTGCTGCCAAGGCCCTGTCGGTCTTCCGTGGAGGCCTCCAATTTGTCCTGTCTGTCGTGAAAGGAGCGATCGACGCTGGATTGCAGTCTCTGCTGCCAATCGCGAAGGGCTGGCCTACGTTCTGCAGGCAAGATAGAAATCAGTTCATTCACGAGCGCCTTCATGCGCCTCATAACCTGAATGCTGGTGGCGCCATAGAACCGAATTTCGTCAAAAGCGAGGCGCAGAAAGTCCTCCCAGGTTGGAAACGTAACCAAGAGCCGGAGATTGCCGCCCCCATCGTGAAAGGCCCCGATTTCCAGTCGACGACGACCGAGTCGGATTAAGAGGTCTTCAATCTGGTCCAGTGCTTGAACGGCCGTCGTGGGGTCATTGATTGCTGGGGACAAGGCCTTGATCCCAATGTCTACCAGTAGGCGGATCGCATACTTGGGGTCCTGTTCGAAGGTGCGTTCGCCACCGAGCTCGATCGCATCTTTCAACTCGTTCTCAGAAATGCCAGCCCCCGAACCGAGGACCCGAAGAATCGGCGTGCCATCCAGGACATGGTCGCCGACCGACGCAATCAATTCGATGACGCACCCGTTCCTTCGAGCCATTTCCATTAACAGGGGAATGTGCACCGCCTGAATGATTTGGGGCCTCCCGTGATGCATAAGAGTCTGAAGAGAGGGAGCCTGCGGCGATTCCACGGAACTTGGACGTGCTGGCGAGGCAAGCGGCGGGTAGAGAGTCTCAATGACTTCGCGCCCCCGATCGCCCGTGAAAATCAGCATGCGGTTGACCTGGAGCAAGCCCACGCGTTGGATGAGGCTGATAAACATAATGACGCTGACAATTAGAAGTGTGGTCACCATAACTATGCCCGCAAGCGGAACCTTGCCGGAACCGCTCCTGTCGACCCAAGCCAGCGATGCCAGGGCGTAAAGAAATGTGGCGGTGAACACGCCAATGGAATGAGACATCACCGGGTCACGGGCAATCCAGAAGACAAGCCGAGGGGAATAGGCGGTAGCGCTGAATTGGACTGTCACGAAGGTGAGAGAAAAAACGATGCCCGTGAGCGCAATCATGCCGGAAGCGATGGCGGAGTAAATTCCGATTGCCGCATTCACGGTGATGGTGGAAACGAGGCCGGGCAGCAAGTTGTTTGCAAGTCGGGGAACCGTAAAACCGAGTAGGAGCGCTGCGAATGCGTACAGCAGCGGGATAAGCCAGGCATTGAGATTGGAATGGCGCAGCCTGAAGTTCATTCGGCCTCTGAGTCTAACGCAACTGGAGGCCAGGCCAGTAGCCTGTGCGGTTCCTAGCCGGTCGTGAGCGAAAAGCCCATTCTTTGTTTCCCTGGTATCTGACTTGTTTGTGCCGATTCAGACGTGAGACGATTTTGCCCTGGCCCTCGAAGTGTTTCAGGAGGAATCGGTGAAACGGCGGGAACTGATGGGGTTAGGAGGCGCGGCGTTGCTGTGGGCCGCCGGTGGCAAACACCTGTCAGGACAGGGTCAGACTCCGATGCCCGAACAAGCGCCGCCACCCGCCACTCTACACTCGGAAGAAGCCACCCCCGCTGATTTCACGCTGCGCATCGCGCCCATCGCCCTGGAACTTGCTCCGAGCCGCTTCATCAGCACGATCGGATACAATGGAGGCTCTCCCGGCCCCATTCTTCGCATCCGAGAAGGCAAGTCAGTCACCGTCGACGTAGTGAACGATACGGACGCTCGAGAGCTGGTTCACTGGCACGGCCTGTTCGTCTCGCCTGAGATGGACGGATCGGAAGAGGAGGGTACCCCACACGTGCCTCCCGGGGGGCGTCGCCGCTACCAGTTTACTGCTCGCCCTGCGGGAACGCGCTGGTATCACTCGCATGCTATGGCGGGCGCCGATCTCCACCGTGGCACCTACACCGGCCAGTACGGCTTCCTGATCATCGATTCGGGTGACGACCCAGGACACTATGACCAGGAGATCTTCCTCGCTCTGAGAGATTGGGAGCCGTTTTTTACCGATCAAATGGAGAATGAAGCGGCAGAAGCAGGCGGTTTGGGACCTCAACTGGAAAAGCCGTCTGTCTTGGATACCCGTCCGAATGGTTTGGAGGTTACCTCTCAGCTGTTCTCGATCAACGACAAAGCCTTGGGAGCCGGGGAGCCGATACGTGTGCGTGCTGGCGAACGGCTTCTGGTGCACATTCTTAACGCCAGCGCCATTGAGAACCGCACGATTTCACTGACCGGACATCAGTTTCACGTCATTGCAATGGATGGCAACAAGGTCCCTTCACCCCAGTCCGTGGAAGTCCTCATGATTGGCCCCGGCGAGCGCGTGGACGCGTTCATCGAGATGAATCAGCCCGGCGTCTGGATCTTGGGTTCAACCGACGACAATACCCGCAATGCAGGATTGGGAGTCGTTGTGGAGTACGCCAATGTGCACCGTGAGCCGCAGTGGGTGATGCCTTCCAAGCCTGTATGGGACTACACCGTCTTCGGCCACAGTGCTGCGGCGGCTCCTTCTGAACACACCATCGATATGGTGTTCGAAAAAATTCCCAGCGGTGCCGGGCAGTTCAACATCTGGCACGTAAACGGAAAACCCTACCCCCACGAGCGTGAGTTCGTTCTCGAGCAAGGGGCGCGCTACCGTTTAGTTTTCCGCAACCGCACGGATGATTCGCATCCGGTTCACCTGCACCGTCACCTGTTCGAGCTCGTCGATGTAAACGGAAAACCCACGGCCGGCATTATGAAAGACACGGTCATCGTCCCTCTCTACGGGCGCGTCTCGGCCGATTTGGTCGCCAATCAACCCGGGCTTTCTCTGTTCCATTGCCATATCCAGCAGCATATGGACTTCGGCTTCAAGGCCTTGTTCCGTTACACGTAGCGGACGTTCCGAATCAGGGGCGTTTACCGAAGCTGGCGGTGAGAACTGTAATGTCGTCGCTATGAGTCTCCCCGGCCTGTAGCTCAGACCATCCTGCCAGTTTTTCGAGCAGCTTTTCAGCGAATTGATTCCCGGCGATATGGGAATTGCTCTCGAGGAACTCCTTGAGCCGATCGTTCCCAAACTGTTCCGACGAAGAGTTTGGAGCCTCGACGATTCCGTCGGTATAGAGCAGGCAGCGATCACCGGCTCCCACCTCGACTTCCACTGAACCATATCCGGCTTCGGGAAACAGCCCTAACACCATCCCGTTTTCAGAGATCTCTCGAACCGTCCGGGAGGATTCGCTCCACATCAGCATAGGGGGATGTCCGGCACCAGCGTACTGAAGGACCCGTTTTGCCAGGTCCACAAAAAGATAGGCAGCCGTGACAAAGTTGCTCTGAAACTTGCCGCACAGAGCCTGATTCAACCCCGACAAAACTTTTTGGGGCTTCGATGCATGGCTGTGTTGTGCGCTCAGCGCCACCTGCAGCATCGAAGCAATCAGCGCCGCTGGGAGGCCGTGCCCGGAAACGTCCGCAACAAGGATTCCCACGTGCTGGGGATCCACCACGATGAAATCGTAGAAATCCCCGGCGACCGAGCTCATCGGCACGTAGCGAGCATGAATCTCGAGGCCATCAATCTGGGGAGTCTCGTGCGGCAGAATCGACAATTGAATCTGCCTGGCCATTTCCAGTTCTGCGTTCAGCGCTGAAAGCTGCCGGGCGAGCTGCTCGCGGGCGTCTCGAAGCATCAGATGAGTTTCCACGCGCGCCTTGACAACGGGGGGCGAGAATGGCTTGTGGATGTAGTCGACGGCCCCTACCTGAAATCCCCGCGTCTCGTCCTCGGCTTCGATTTTTCCCGTAAGGAAAATGACCGGGATATCGCGGGTTTGCGACGCCGCTTTCAAGCGGGTACACACTTCGTATCCATCCATCTCGGGCATCATGACGTCCAGAAGGATGAGGTCGGGGGCAGGTGAACTGCTCGCAAGGTCCAGCGCCTTGGCGCCGTTCGTAGCGATTCGGACTCGGTAGTCGTCCTTCAGAATGGAGTTCACGACTTGAATGTTGGCAGGTGCGTCGTCGACCAACAGGACGACCCTCTTTTCCTCGCTGTTTTTCATCGTGCGCCTCCAGCGCCGAGACCGTACTCTTTAGCAATCTCGTTAAGGCTCTTAAGCGCTCCCTCAAAATCAAACTCGTTGATGGCTGCGCTGAGGGTGTCCAGCCTCGGTTGTGCGACCCTACCCTCCAAGGCGTCTGCCAGAGGAAGAAAGGCCTCCCCGGCTTCGCCGTCGCTCGCCTCCAGAAGCGCCTTCACTTTTGTGACCAAGGCGGAGACCTCAACCGAGTTGAATCGAGGCTTAGGTTTGATCTTCGGCTCTAGGGGCGCGGTCTTGAGCAGCCCCTGCCTAATGGCTTCGGTCTGGCGAGCGAGAACCGTCCGAAACTCTTCGAGTGCGGGCGAGACAGCACCCTGCTCTTCGCGGATCGTTTTTTCCAGCTTGGCCGCGGCCGAAGAGACGGAAGCGATGCCGATATTTGCAGCGACTCCCTTTACGGTGTGGGCGAGACGTTCGGCCAGCTGGCGATCGCCACGTTTCAGCGCGGAAGAAACTTCCTCGGCCGCTCCCGCTTCCTTTACAACGAATTGCCCCAGCAGATCGCGCAACAGACGTTTATTGCCGCCAACCCTGTTCAGTGCCCCTTCCTGATCCAGACCGCTGATGTGTGGAAGAGCCACTTCGCTGCTCGTTTTCGTGGCCATTTCTTGCGGCTTGGTCGCCTCCACTGGGCGCGGTTTTACCCAGCGCGCGAGCGTTCGAAAAAGCTGATCGGGATCAATGGGCTTGGCGATGTGGTCATTCATCCCGGCTTCCAGGCATTTGTCGCGATCGCTCGCCATCGCGTTGGCAGTCATGGCCACGATCGGCAAGCTGTGAAACTTCGGATTTGATCGGATGACCCTGGTGGCGGAGATTCCGTCCATCACCGGCATCTGCATATCCATCAAAACGATGTCGTATTCCTTCTCTTTGACCATTCGTACCGCCTCTTCGCCGTTACCTGCCACGTCGACGGCCAGCTGGCCGATTTCCAAAAGCCCCACACCGACCTCTCGGTTGATTTCGTTGTCATCAACGAGAAGGACGTGTGCACCGCGAATGCGATCGAGCTCGGGCGAGACGAAGGGCTGTGCTTCAGTTTCAGTTCGCGATTGCTCAGCATCGTGACTGATGGCGCGAATGCTCGCGTCGAACAGCATGGAGGAGCTAATGGGCTTGATGAGAACGCTCTCGAAGCCGTTGTCCTCCGCCTGTTTCAGCACCTCTTCGCGACCGTAGGCGGTGACCATCACTAGATGCGGGGGAGCCGCAGCGCATTCGAGAGCGCGAATCCGCTTGCCCGTTTCAATCCCGTCGAGCTGGGGCATTTGCCAGTCCACAAAAACAATCTCGTAGGGCTCACCGGCCTCAGCGGCACGGCGCACCATTTCGATGCCTTCGTCTCCGGACGATGCCTCCTGTGCGACGAAGGTCATGTTCGTCAGCATGTCGAACAACACGGCACGTGCGTGGGAGTTGTCGTCGATGATCAAAACCCGGCGCCCGCGCAAGTCTGGCTTCGGGACGTAGCGTCGGTGTTGCGTGGTGCTTTTTCCCAGCCGGGCTGTGAACCAGAAGGTGCTCCCTTTTCCGACGCCGCTATCAACTCCGACCTCACCTCCCATGAGCTCGGCCAGTCGTTTCGAAATGGCCAGGCCCAGACCGGTGCCGCCGTACTCCCGCGTCGTTGAGGCATCGGCCTGCTCGAACGCCCGAAACAATCGGCCCATCTGTTCCTCGGTCAAACCGATTCCCGTGTCGGTGACGAAGAAACGAACCTGGAGCCCGCTTTCGTCTTCTTCTAGGATGCGAGCTTTGACAACAATCTCCCCCTTTTCGGTAAACTTCACGGCGTTGTTGCAGAAGTTGATCAAAATCTGGCCCAGCCGCAAGGGGTCGCCTTTGAGGTGCGTGGAGAGAGCCGGATCGATATCGAAGATGAGCTCGAGTCCTTTCGCCGCAGCCTTTTCTGAGATGAGGTTGCTGACGTTTTCCAAAACCTTCTCCAGATCGAAGTCGATCGCTTCGACCGACAATTTGCCCGCTTCAATTTTGGAAAAGTCAAGAATGTCATTGATGATTCCCAATAGGTGCTGTCCGGACTGTTGAATCTTTCTGACATAGTCTCGCTGCCGCGGACTGAGTGTCGTCTGCAGGGTCAGGTGTGACATCCCGATGATGGCGTTCATGGGTGTCCGGATCTCGTGGCTCATTCTTGCCAGAAAGTCTGACTTTACTTTCGTGGCTTCCTCCGCAACTTCTTTGGCACGTCGCAGCCCCTCTTCCGAAGCCGCCAGGGCTTTGTTCGCGGATTCCAACTCCTCTTTGCGGGCGGTGAGCTGGCGCTCGGAAGCGGCAAGACTTTCCGCTTGGGCCCGAGTCTGCTCGAGAAGAGTCTTTGTTGTGATGTTGCCGGCCAGGATCTCGATATTCGCCGCCAGGATGGGCACGAGAGCGTCCAAAAGGCGCCTCTGCCGCTCGGAGAGCGGGCTGACAGGTGCTAGCTCGATGACGCAGGTAACCCGGTGCGGACCGACAACTGGCACAAACAGGAGGTTGTGGGGCTCTATATTCCCCACTCCCGCGGTGATGCGAAAGTACGGATCGTCTGGGTTCGCGCTGACCTCGAGCAAGCGCTGCTCGAGTGCCGCCTGGCCCACCAGCCCTTCGCCCAAAGCAAACCCACGAGGCCTTTTCTCAGCATCGATCGCAAATCCTCCTGCCAGAGAAAAACGAGTCCCTCGGTCGTCGGCAAGATAGAAGGCGCCACAGAGCAAGGGGATGGATTCTGACAAGCGCGACAGCAATTGACGCGCGAAGTCCTGGAAGTTCTCCGCTGCCTTAACCTTCTCCATGGTGGCCGCGACCTCTGCCTTGATCCACGCTTCGATTTCGCGCTCACGCGCTGCGCCCTGAAGGGTTCGTAAGGCCCGGCTCATATCGCCGATCTCGCTTTGATAGTGGGCATAGGGAATAGGCTCGTCCAACAGGCCACGGGCGAGATCCTGGATACTGCTATTTAGGGTCACCAGTTCCTCGACGACTTCCTTTTCGATCACCGCAACCGAAACCACAATGGACAGGCCGAGACCCAACCCGATCACCAACCAGGAGATTAAAATGGTGCGGTGCGTGTCCCGCGTCAGATCGTCGGATTCTCGATCGATGGAAGCTCTCACTTTGTCATTGAGCGGCGTCAGAACTTCCCGGGCCTCCCGCAGCTCCGGATCGACAGTGGACCGCATGAGATTCATCGCCGTGACGTTATCCCCTTTTAGCGTTGCGCTGCGAACCGGACGAGCGTCGGTCACGGCACGATCAAATAGAGCTTCGGCGGATCTGATGTCCTTTGAAGCGAAGGTGCTGTACTGCTCGACATCTGCCAGGCTGGCCTTGAAGTCCGAGTAACTTCTGTCGAGGTCTGCTTCAATCACTTGCATCCTGGCCGGGTCGAGCTCGCCGATATCCTTATAAAGAAACTGGCCGAACAAGTTCTCCTGGGCACGTGCGTAGGTCAGTTGCGAAAGTGCATGCTCGTCGTTGGCAATCAGTTGGCTGTACCTTGTGTCAATCGCCGTACTTTCAATCGACCGGTAGACGGTCGCGACAATGGCCATGAGCGCCAAAGGTGCGAGCGCAATCAGGAGTTTTGGACGAATCTTCAGATTGGACAGGAAGCCCATTGGTTCGCTCCTGAGAGACAGACCTCTTGAGCCTAGGCTCAGGACAGACTTGTTCTATCACAAAAATGTTTGAGGAATACTGTCAAGGCTGGAAGCAAGCATGGTCCGCCGCATCGACTCAGTCGAGCTGGTCCACAGGTGCCGGGCCGTCGCGAGGATCCTATTTTAGTCCCTTGACGACATACGCTTCTGATAGCACTTGTGAATATCCGTAGGCGTACGCCGGATTACCGGAAGAAAAATGGGGTGGGCTTACGCCAGACGTTCCGGTTGGAAGATTTGTCCCAAACTCCTTCCAGAAATCCATCTTTCCCGTGGCGATGTTCACGCGGTACACCTTTGCGGTCGTATTTTCCCACTGCTGCCGGGAGCTCACATACAGAGAGGCTCCGTCAGGCGCCCATCCCACGATGACGTAGCTCGAATCCAGTCCGGGAATCGGTCGCATGGAGTTCTCCGTCAGCGACCAGATCCCCGTGATCCCGTCAGGCCCGGTCACCGCCACCGCTTGGTTGTCGGGTGACAGGGCCACGCCAACGACTCCCTCGGGCGTTAATGGTTTTGAACCACCACTGGCCACATCGATCAGGTAGTCGCGGGCTCCATGTCCTGCTTCAATTCCCGTGGCGATCAACCGCTTGCCATCCGAAAGGAAGCGAACCACGCTGTAGCTTATGTTGTCGTGGGTCAGCTGCCTCGTCTCACCTGCGCCGGTCGGCACCAAGCTGAGCGGTCCGACCTTAAGGGGTCTGGTAACTACCCACTTGCTATCCGGCGAGATCGCTCCTCCGATACCTTCCCCGATCTTTGTCGGAGGCGATCCGTCTGTCTCGCGCAAGAACACCGTGTAATTGGGTCCGCCGCCCTCAGCCTCTTCCTCGAACAGTATCTTTGTGCCGTCGCGACTGATATCTCTCAGTTCCGACCATCCCAGCCATCCCAGCTCGCGCTCCGGACCTCCGGTGGGACTCAGCCCCCGTATATTGACGCGCTGCCGGTGCACAATCATGAGCATCGAATTATTTAGAACATCCTCAAGCCACATCCCTCCCGGTACATTCGTGATGTTCCGCACCTTGCCCGACAACGTGACGCCGCGAAGATTGTTGGCGGCGCCGCTATTTGAAGCCGCAAACCAGATTTCATCGCCCGAAGCCGACCACTCCACACCCTCGAGCGAGGACCAGCCCGAAGACAGTTTCCTTTCATGCCCGCTGGAATCAATCACTGCCACCGATCCCTGATCGTCACCGATCGGGTTTTCGTGATCCGCAAAGGCGACCCACTTGCCGTCCGGTGAAATCTTCGGATGGCTGATCCAGTTGATACTGTCAAACAGCACTTTCCCGACTGGATATTCCAGCCGCCAGTGGAAGGTCTCGGGAATAAAGCGAACCACCGCCATGTTCTCACCGTCGGCGGCCCAGTCCGCGTCCTGAACATTCGTTAGCATCTCGCGCGGCGTTCCTCCACTCAATGGAACCCGGGCCAGGGTTCCGGTGTGTGAATAGCCTCCGAGAGCCAGCTCGTTCAATCGAACAGCCAGTTCTCCCTTCTTCGAGATGGACAGCAGTTCTGCGTTCTTCAGGCCCAGCGGGGTCGCGCCGTTGTCGCCTGTACGGGAAAGATAGAGCTGACGGACACCGTCCTCCCAATAGGCGCTATAGACGATGCTGCCATCCGGAGTGAATCGAGCATTGCCCACTGCACCGGTGCGAAAGGTGACTTGCTCATATTCGGGTGGCGGTGTTACGGCGGTGAGACGTCCGATCCACCAGCCCAGACCGAGCGCGGCCGCGATAGACGTGATTGCAGCGAAGATGGCAACCAGCGTCCGGCGCGATTGCGCCTTGGTCGTTGCCGCAACAGCTTGGGCGGCCGACTGACTGGTGGTGGAGATCTGCGACAGCGCCTCCAGTCCGAAGGCCAGATCCTTGGCTGACTGGAAACGCTTGTCTGGACTCTTCTCCAGGCAGCGTCGGATGATGCGTTCCAACGCGGGAGCAATCGGGGGCTGTACGTCGGTAACCTCCGGTGGATCGTCGTTCAAAACGGCTGTCATGGTTTCCGCAGACGTGTTGCGCTGAAACGCTCGCTTACCGGTGAGCATCTCGAACAGCACGGCACCGAAGGCAAACATATCCGTGCGGGCATCGACAGGACCGCCCCGTACCTGCTCCGGCGCCATGTAGCTCGCGGTACCTAGGACAGAGCCCACCGCTGTTGGCGAGCCCGTCATCGTCGCGCCTTCCGGTCCGGCGCTGGCCGCGAGTTTTGCAACTCCGAAGTCGAGAATTTTCACGCGACCGTCACGGCAGACGAACAAGTTGTCTGGTTTGAGGTCGCGGTGGACAATACCCTTGTCATGAGCGGCAGCCAGACCGTTGGCAATTTGCACGGCGTACTCGACAGCCTTTCGCTGCGCCAACGGCCTGCTATCGAGGATCGCGCGAAGACTCTCGCCTTCGAGAAGTTCTGAGACCAAGAAGGGCGCGCCGTTTCGATGACCAACGTCAAAGATCGCGACGATGTTGGGATGGTTGAGGGCGGCTACGGCCTGCTCTTCCTGTTCGAAGCGCCGAAGACGATCGCCGTCGCGAGCAAAGGATTCTGGAAGGATCTTCAAAGCGACATCGCGGCCAAGCCGGGTGTCGCGGGCCCGGTACACCTCGCCCATGCCGCCGGCACCAATTTGTGATTGGATGGTGTAAGGACCGAGTTGAGTGCCGGGAGCCAGGCCCATGAAATCGGCGATTATAGCAGGCTTCATAGGTGCCGGGTTTAGCTAAAGCAATCCTTACCGTAACCTGTCGCAAGCCCACGCGGAGTGGGAATGTGGACCGCCAGCCAAATGTGCATGCAACACCCGTCGAGGCCCGAACGAATAACGCTTTTTCACATCCGGCGAGCACAGGACCGGTGTATAGTTGGTCCCGTTTTTAGGTACATTTCCCGTGCCCTGGCCCAAGTGATTACTTCACACGTCGAAAGGACATATGCATGAAAACCAAGATTGCAGGGCTCGTTTTCGTTCTGATGCTGACCGCTCCGGCATTTGCCCAGACCAAGGAAGCTGAACGCCTGGATAATTCCGCCAAGGTGTTTCAGCAGATACTCTCCGACAACAAAGGCCTGCCCAAAAGCGTTCTGGATAAGGCTGAATGCGTACTCATCTTTCCGAGCGTCAAGAAGGTAGCCGTCGGCATTGGCACCAGCTACGGGCGCGGTGCACTGGTGTGCCGCAAAGGCGCTACGATGAACGGGAGCTGGGGCGATCCGGCCATGTACAAGCTCGATCAGGGAAGCATCGGCGTCCAGCTTGGGTCCACCGCGACGGATTTTGTGCTTCTGGTGATGAATCAAAAAGGTGCGGAGCAGATCTTGAACGGCAAGACAAAGCTAGGAAGTAATGCCAGCGCAGCCGCGGGCCCAGGGGCGCAGGCCACCTCCTATAACGCGGAAGCGATGAACGTAGACGTGCTGACCTATTCGCGCTCCAAGGGTCTCTTTGCCGGCGTTTCCCTGGAGGGCGCTTCGATGGACGGTGACAACGATGCGAACAAAAACCTCTACGGAAAGGATATGACTCCGAAAGAGATTGTGACGGGCGGAGCGGCCGCGCCGGCCGCCGCCAAGTCCCTCATCGACGTGCTCGACAACGCATCACCCGCGCGCAAATAGCTGTTTCTGAATGGGTCGCCTTTGCTTTGCGCTGAAGCGGGCTTGGCTGCCCCGGAAACTGGGCTTTGTGGCTTGCGCGTTTCGACGCGGATGAAAGTGCACCGGTGATGGTTGCTCGGGGCGCAGTATTTTGGCCAGAACCATCTCGCGAGTGACCGCCTCGCAACGTCCACGCACAAAAGGCTACTTGCCTTGTCTTTTGCCCTGTTTCGATCGCGAGATGTAGCCGACGGAGGGAAAACCGAGCAGGGGCCAGGCGGCCAACGTCATCGCTCTCCTACATCGATCGCCCGTCGCCGTGTGTTTGGCCTGCAAACAGTCAAATTCCTCGCGTTTGTGAACGGAGGCCTCATGAAGAGCTCACGAATGAGCTTATCGTGCCTGGCTGCATTCCTGCTCGCTGTAATCGGCCATGTCTGCGCACAGACTGCACCACAGGCCGCCACGAGCACGCTGAGCGGAACGTCTTGGCAGCTGGTGAGGTTCCAAAGCAGCGATGACAAAACGCTCACGCCCGCAGAGAGGGTGAAGTACACAATGGTGTTCGACCGTGATGGCGGCGTGAGCGTGCGAATCGACTGCAACCGGGGCCATGGCACGTGGAAATCCGAAGGACCCAATCAGCTTCAGTTCGGGCCGCTTGCACTCACACGCGCGATGTGTCCGCCCGCACCGCTCAACGATCGCATACCCAATGATTGGGCATACGTGCGCTCGTACATTTTGAAAAATGGCCATCTCTTTCTTTCGCTGATGGCGGACGGAGGTACGTACGAGTTCGAGCCCTTCCCCGCGGATTCGGCATCGCTCGAAAACACCGACTGGAAGTTGACTCATCTGGGCAAGGCAGCTGTTACGGCAGCGTCCCAGCAGCGGGAACCTTATTTTGTTCTAAACTCCAAGTCTCAACGCGTCAGCGGGTCGGGCGGCTGCAACAGACTCACGGGCAGCTATCAACTGAATGGTGGCGAAATCACTTTTAGTCAAATGGCCGCCACCTTGATGGCCTGTCCGGAGGGCATGGACACCGAGAAGGCATTCCTGGAGGCGCTCACAGAGGCAAAGACGTGGAAGATCACCG